>Ga0207755_100184_pt1 | contig 38494 bp, 43 predicted proteins | sample A23P2SouthBayCA_FD_187734 | JGI IMG/M metagenome (GOLD analysis project Ga0207755, IMG submission 187734) | Aerobic enrichment media microbial communities from Bioluminiscent Bay, La Parguera, Puerto Rico - A23 P2 (SPAdes) | ecosystem: Environmental > Aquatic > Marine > Unclassified ...
GCGGACCGTCGCGGAGTTCGCGCAGGAGTTCGCCCGCGAGGTCCGCCTCGACCGCGCTCGCTCCCGTGTCGGGGCGCGCGTCGGCGTCCGTGCGCCGCGCCGCGAGCGCGTCCACGAGGAACCAGCCGGCGAGCGGGCCCGCGAAAACCACTATCCACGGAGCGCCGCGCGAGACGGCGAACGCCCCGGCCACGACGAGCGCGAACGCGCACGCGACGTCCCGCACCGACACCCGGTGGCCGTAGCGCGCGCCCGCGAGTTCCGCGACGCTCACGCCGAGCGCGAGCAGGCCGAGCGCCACCGCGACCGCCGGACCGAGCCCGACCGCGTACGCGAACGCCGCGAGCAGCGCCGCCTCGGCGGCGCGCCAGCCGATCGAACGCGTCGGTGTCACGGGCGGGCTTCGGGCTATCGAGCGAAAAGCACCGCGGTCACGCAGCGACCGGTCGAGCGCGGGCCGCGCGAACGACCGCTGCGGCGCCGAGGAGCACCAGTACCGCGGACGCGACCGCTGGGCCGACCCCGGTGCCTCCCGCGCCGACGTAGAATGCGCCGGCCCCGAGGCCGATCACGCAGACGCCCAGGACGACCTGTCGGACCCACGCGGGGACGCCGAGCGCGACGGCCGCGACGAAGGCGAGTTCGACGGCGAGCATCACGGCGTAACAGAGCACGAACCCGACCGGTGACCAGTCGTTGACGACCGTGAAGACGAGCGCGACGACCGCCCAGACGAGGGCGTGTCGGCGGAACTCCCGCTCGCGGGCGGCCGCGCGGACGGCGTGGAGGGCCATGCGTCGAACGTGCCACCGCCAGCGTATGAGTCTTCTCCGAACGCGTTTGGGAGGTTCCGCGCGCGGCTCGCGGGTCGTTCCTCCCCGCTCGCTCTGTCCGCGATTCCTCACTGGCGCTCGGAACCGCGTGACTCACGCATCGCTCCCGGCGGTCGCTCCGCGTTCGTGTGTCCCGCGGCGCTTCGCACGGCTCACGGGTCGCTGTCGTCGTGCGGGCGACCCGCGAGTCGCCCGCACGGACACGCGGGGCCACAGGTCCCGCGTGGCTCCCCGTTCGCGCTAAACGCGGCGTCACCGGACGTCGTCGACGTCCGGTTGGCTCACGAGAACGGAGTTCTCGTGAACGCCCTCGCTATCGCTCGGTGGCCGCGTGCACCGCACAACTCACGCATCGCTCCCGTCGGTCGCTCCGCGTTCGTGTGTTCCGAGGCCACTTCGTGGCCTCGTACCCGATGGTATTAAGGGTCGCTCGGCCCCGAGTTTCACGTATCATGGCTTTCGAGGGTATGTTGGAGGACCCCGTCGTACAGAAGTACCTCCACGAGCTCGTCGGTCCGAAGGGGATGCCGGTGGCGGCGGCGCCTCCGGACGGAGAAGTGACTGACGAGGAGTTGTCGGAACGCCTCGATCTGGAGTTGAACGACGTGCGTCGGGCGCTGTTCATCCTCTACGAGAACGACCTCGCGACCTATCGGCGGGTCCGCGACGAGGACTCGGGGTGGCTCACCTACCTCTGGACGTTCCACTACGAGAACATCCCGGGGAACCTCCACGACGAGATGAAGCGCCTGCACGAGGCGCTCGAAGAGCGCCGCGAGTACGAGATGAACAACGAGTTCTACCTCTGCGAGGTGGACTCCATCCGCTTCGAGTTCGGGGAGGCGATGGACTTCGGCTTCGAGTGTCCGGAGTGCGGGTCTCCGCTGGAGGCGATGGGGAACGACGAGATGCTCGACGCCATCGACGAGCGTCTCGACGACCTCGAGTCCGAGCTGGGTATCGCCTGAATGGTCGTTCTCGCGACGAAGATATACGTGGAGGGCGACGCCCGCGAGCGCTCGCTGGACTCGCTGCGCTCGCTCGTCGGGAACGCCCTCGGCGACCTGGACGTCGAGTTCGAGGTCGGGTTGCGCGACGACGACTTCCCGTCCGTGACGGTCACGGGCGAGGACGCGACGGTCGCGCGGAACGTCCTCCGCGACGAGTGGGGGACCATCACGCCCCAGTTCGAGGACGGTGAGACGTACGTCGGCACGCTCGAATCGTGGGACGACGACGGCTTCGTCCTCGACGCGGGCGAGGAAGTCCGGATCCCCGCGGACAACCTGGGGCTCGGGCCGGGGACGCCCGAGCAGGTCCGCACGCGATTCGGACTCGTGCAGCACGTCCCCATGCGGTTCGTCTACGACGAGGCGGACGGGCACGCGCTCGCGGATTCGGAGCGCGACCGGCTCTTCGACTGGACGCGCGCGGAGACGGGGCGCGTGAACGTGAACTCGGCGACGCGCGCGGAGGTGCGCGCGACGGTGAACCGGGCGGGGCACGCCCGCGACATCGTCACCGTGGAACGCCTCGGCCTGCTCGAACAGTCCATCGTCTGCCGGGAGGAGACGGACCCGCCCGGCCTCCTCGCGAGCATCGGCGAGTACCTGCCCGCGGAACTGCTCTGCGTCGTCCCCTAGCATGCGTCGGCGCTGGCTCCTCGTCGCGTTCGCGTTCGTCGCGCTCGCTGCGAGCGCCGGCTGTCTCGGCGGCGGCACGGTGAGCGACCAGCAGCTCGCGCAGAACGCGACGTACGACTGGCACGCGAACGAGACGGTGTCGGTGAACGCGACGGGGAGCGAGTACCACGCCGTCCTGAACGTCACGGGCGCGAACCGGAGCGAACTCCGATTCTCGCAGTCGAACGCGTTCACGGGCGAGACGCCGATTCAGCTGTCCGCGATCAAGTTCCGCTATCCGAACGGGACGGTGGTGAACGCGTCTTCCATCCCCGTCTCGGAGTCGCGGGACGCGCTCACGGTGACGCTCCCCGCGAAGCGCGGCCAGTTCGCGTACACGGCGCCGACGGGGAGTCGCTCGATAACGGTGCCGGTGGTCGTCTCGGACGTCTCGTACTCGGTGACGCTCCCCGCGGGGATGCGCGTCTCGGTGCCGCTGGTCTCGTCGGTCCAGCCGGGCGGCGCGACGTCGACGCTCGCGGACGACCGCGTCCACCTGGCGTGGCAGTCCGTGTCGGCGGACGAGGTGTACGTGAAGTACTACCTCGAACGGGACGTCTACATCTTCGGCGGCCTGCTCGCGCTCGCGGCGCTCGTGGCGCTCGGCGGCGTCGTCTACTTCCGGCGGCTGATCCGCGGCCTCGAACGCGACCGGGTGGAGAGCGGCCTCGACGTCGAGGACGACCGCGGGCGGTAGGCACGGTACTTTTTCGGGGCGATGCGCGATAGGCGACGTATGGACGTCGCGCTGTTGACGGTGGGCGACGAGGTGTTGGCGGGGGAGACGACGAACACGAACGCGGCGTGGCTGGGTCGCGCGCTCACGGCGCGCGGCGCGAACGTGCGCCGCACCGTCGTCGTCCCGGACGAGGAGGCGGTCATCGCGGACGCGATCCGAGAGTTGAGCGAGCGCTACGACGCCGTCCTCGTCACGGGCGGCCTCGGACCGACGCCGGACGACGTGACGATGGCGGGCGTGGCGGCGGGCCTGGACCGCGAACTCGTCGAGCACGAGGACGCGACGCGGTACGTCGAGGAGGCGGGCGGCTACGAGAACGCCGAGCGGAACGACGCGCTCCGGCGGCTTCCGGCGGGCGCGCGCGTCCTCCCGAACGCGGCGGGCGTCGCGCCGGGCGCGGCGGTGGAGACGGCGCGCGCGCGAGTCTACGTGCTGCCGGGGGTGCCGTCGGAGATGAAGGAGATGTTCGAGGAGGTCGCGGACGAGTTCGCCGGGACGAAACGTCTCGTCGAGACGGTGCACGCGAACGAACCGGAGAGCGCGCTCGTGGATCGGATCGAGACGGCGCGCGAGCGATTCGACGTGTCCGTCGGAAGCTATCCGGGCGACGGCGTCCGCCTGCGGGTGTCGGGGACGGACGGGGACGCCGTCCACGCGGCCGCGCAGTGGCTTCGCGAGCGCGTCGAGCGCTAGCGGACCTCGTAGACCCACCACGCGGCGGCGGAGAGGAGGCCGACGAGGAGGACGATCCAACTGTACAGACCGAGCGGCGCGGTTTCCGCGAGCGGGAGCATACGCTGGGTTTCCGCGGGCGCGCCCTTAACCGTTTCACATGCCGGTGCGAACGGCCTATACGCGGGGGCCGTGAACGCCCGGGCGATGCGAACCATCGGCGTCGTCGTCAACCCCATCGCGGGGATGGGTGGCCGTGTCGGCCTGAAGGGGACGGACGACAGCGTCGCGGAGGCGCGCGAGCGGGGCGCGGAGCAGCGCGCGCCGTCGCGGGCGGTGGCGGCGCTCTCGGCGCTCCGCGCGGCCGACGCGGACGTCCGACTGCTCGCGTACGGCGGCGAGATGGGGGCCGAGGAGGCCCGCGAAGCGGGGTTCGACCCGGTGGTCGTGGGCGAACCCGCGGCCGCGGAGACGACGGCGGCGGACACCGAGGCGGCGGTGCGCGCGTTCGCCGACGCGGGCGTGGACCTCGTGCTGTTCGTCGGCGGGGACGGGACGGCGGTGGACGTCGCGACGACGCTCGACGACCTGGACGCGGAGACGCCGATTCTCGGGGTGCCGGCGGGGGTGAAGGTGTACTCGGCGGTGTTCGCGGTGTCGCCGGCGGCGGCGGGACGTATCGCGGCGACGTTCGAGCGGACGGAGCCCCGCGAGGTGAACGACATCGACGAGGCGGCGTACCGGGAGGGGGAGGTGCGCGCGACGTTGCGGGCCGTCGCGTCGGTGCCGGTGGCGGAGGCGATACAGGCGAGCAAGCAGTTGACGTCGGGGAGCGTGGACGCGCTGGCGGCGGGGTTCGCGGACGACGCGGAGGCGGGGGTGACGTACGTGCTCGGGCCGGGCGGGACGGTGGGCGCGATAAAGCGCGCGCTCGGCTTCGAGGGGTCGCCGCTGGGCGTGGACGTCTGGCGGGACGGCGAGGTGCTGGTGCGGGACGGCGGGGAGCGCGAGATTCTGGCCGCGCTCGGGGAGCGAAACGTCGCCGTCGTCTCCCCCATCGGCGGTCAGGGGTTCGTGCTGGGGCGCGGGAACCAGCAGCTGAGTCCGGCGGTGCTCCGGCGCTGCGAACTGGAGGTGGTGGCGTCGCGCGCGAAACTCGAATCGACGGGCGTGCTCCGCGTGGACATGGGCGACCCGGACCTGGACGAGTCGCTGCGCGGGTGGACGCGAGTGCGGACGGGGCGCTACGAGCGCCGGATGGTGAAGGTCGTCTAGACTATCTCGGTTCTGTTTAAGGACGTTGAGGTGGCGTGTGCGGGTGGTGCGGTGGACGAATGAGGGACGAGAGTCGGGTTCGTCGCGACGTAACGGGACGAACGTCCGGTTCTCCTTATTGAATATAATGTCCTGAGCGCAAGTTTAAGGTACTCCGGTAGCTACTCAATCTACATGGAGAGCCGGAAGGTCCAGCGACTCGGCCCCTCGACGCTCGCGATGACGCTCCCCGCGGCCTGGGCGCGCGCACAGGACGTCGAGAAGGGCGACGAGGTGACGGTTCGCGAGAGCGGGAAGGGGACGCTGACGGTCACCCCGACGTCGGCGCGCGACGACGAGAGCGAAGCGACCATCCACGGCGAGAGCTTCGACGCGGACGCCGTCGAGCGCGCCATCGTCGGCCAGTACGTCCTCGGGCGGCGCGTCATCCACGTCACCGCCGAGGGAACGCTCGACAGCGAACACATCAACGCCGTCTACAAGGCCGAGACCCAACTGATGGGCCTCGGCGTCGTCGAGGAGACGCCCGAGCGCATCACCATCCGATGTTCGGTCGACCCGGAGGACTTCACGCTCGACAACCTCCTCAAGCGCCTCGAGAACACCGGGAGCACGATGCGCGGCGAGGCCGTCGAAGCGCTCGCGACGGGCGACCCGAACCTCGCACAGCGCGCGCTCAACCGCGAGCGCCAGGCGAACAAGATATTCGTCCTCCTCCTCCGCCTCATCTTCACCGCGTACGAGAACCCGAACCTCGCGCGCGCCGTCGGCCTCGACGACGGCTTCCCCCTCATCGGCTATCGTTCCGTCGCGAAGAACCTCGAACTCACCGCCGACAACGCGGAGGACATCGCGGAAATCGTCCTGGAAGCCGACGGCCACACCCTCGACGTGGACGATGCGACGATGCGGCGCATCCGCGAGTTCACCGAGCAGGTCGACGACCTCACGGCCCTCGCGGTCCGCGCGGTCGTCGAACGCGACTACGACCTGCACATCGAGTGCCGGAAGCTGTTCGCCGAGGTCGCCGACCTCGAATCCGAGATTCTCTCGGACATCCCCGAGATGGAGAACGACCGCCTCCTCCGCATCCGCGACGTCCTCGTGAGCCTCCAGCAGACCGCTGAGTTCGCGATGCGGAACGCCGAAATCGCCGCGAACCTCGCGCTCAACGAGCAGTCCGACCACACGACCCTCGCCGACCACACCAGCGAGGAGTAGGCGCGCCCTCAGGACAGCAGGCCGCCGCTCGTCGTCTCCGAACTCGTCGTGCTACTCGTTTCGGACGTCGTCGTACTGGTTTCAGACGTCGTCGTACTGGTCGTCTCTGAACTCGTCGCGCTACTCGTCGCAGACGTCGTGCTCGTCGACTCCGACGTGGTGGTGCCGGACGACGTCGTCGTGTCGGTCGTCGACCTCGCGCTCTCGTTCTTCGTGCCGAAGATGTCCGTCTCGATGGTCTTCTCGTAGGTGAGGTCGCGGAGCGGGACGCGCACCGTCTCGCCGGCGACGTCGACGCGCGCGTAGAAGTCGATGACGAGGTCGGTCATCTGGTTCCGGCGGAGGTGGCTCACCCACCAGTCGTCGAGTCGGTCGTTCTCGATGGCGGTGCGCGCGCGGACGGTGCGCGTCTCGCCGGCCGGAACGACGACGGGGGCCTCGTTCTCGCCCGCGCCGACGTCGATGCCGTTCATCGTGACGTCGTAGCCGATGGAGGAGACGGTGAGCGGCGTGAGTTTCGGGTTGTAGACGTCGAACTCGGTGACGAGCGGCGTCTCCTCGCGCGTGACGGTCCCCCACTCGCCGCGGGTCGCGCGGACGACGGCGACGGGGTCGGAGACGCCGGGGACGCCCGCGTTCACGGGCCGGTCCTCGTCGGAGTCGAACTGCGCGCTCACGTTCGTGGTGACGGTGCGGTTCACGGGGACGAGGTGGGCGGTCCGCCCGAGGGTGCCGGATCGGACGTCCGCGGCGACCGAGACGGTCGTCTCCTCGCCGTTCCGAACGTGGCTCGCCCACCAGCCGGGGATGCGTTCGTTGCGCAGATAGCTCTGGAATCGCAGGGTCGTGTTCCCCGCGCCGAGACCGACGCCGTGCTTCTCCCCGTACGCCATCTCGCGGCCGTTCATCGAGACGGTGTAGTTCACGCCGACGCCGCCGAGGCGGACGCCGACGGGGTTGGGGTTGTGGACGGTGAGCGACGTGTCCACCGCCGTGGTCGTCTCGTTCACGCCGGCGAAGCGGTTCTGCGTGTCGACGAGCGACGGGACGCCGAGCACGCCGAGCGCGAACGCCCCGGAGACGACCACGGCGACGGCGAGCGCGACCGTTCCGACGCTCCGGAGGGCGCTCCCGAACGCGAGCGCGCGGAGATCCATGCGCTGAACGCGCGCGGCGCGCTCGAAAGCCTTGCGCTCCGGACCACACCAGCTAAGTCGCGCGCGCCGCCACGGACGCACGTGGCAGAGACAACCACGGACCGATCGCTCGGTATCGCACTCGTCTGCGGCGTCGTCGCAACGCTCGGCGCGCTCTACACGCTCGTCAGCGGCCACGGCCCCGCGGGCGGCTACGGGTTCGCCGCCTCGGTCGCGTTCGGCGCGTTCGCCGTCGCGGCACTGCACGTGTTCGAGTAACGTCGGGCCGAGCGGGAGCGGGGGCCGACGGGAGAGACGAGCGGGGAGGGACGACCCGCGAGTAACGTCGAAGCCGAACGAAGTGAGGGTTCGACAGAGAACACGAGCGGGGAGGGACGACCCGCGAGTAACGTCGGGCGGAGCGGGGGCCAACGGGAGAGACGAGCGGGGAGGGACGACCCGCGAGTAACGTCGGGCGGAGCGGGAGCGAGGGTCGCTAACGAAGGGGCGCGCGGGTGCCGGGAGCGAAAACCGTTAGGCCCTCGGTCACGTACGTGAACGTATGACGGAGTACACCGAGGAGGAACGCCGCATCCTCGCGCACCTCACCGAGAGCGTCGAGGCCGGTGAACGGTACTTCCGTGCGAAGACGATCGCGAGCCACCTCGGGCTCACGGCGAAGCAGGTGGGGTCGCGCCTCCCGCGCCTCGCGGAGAAGAGCGAGGACGTGGACATCGAGAAGTGGGGGCGCTCGAAGTCGACGACGTGGCGCGTCGAACCGGCCTGAGTGGGGGAGACCGGCGGCTTTTTCCTCGCGCCCGTCGACGTGCGCGTATGACCGTTCGGGTCGAGCGGACGTTCGAGCTGTCTGTCCCGGCCGAGGACGTCTGGGAGTTCATCGCCGATCCCGGGAAGCGAGCGTCGGCGATCAGCGTGGTCTCCGACTACGAGGAGCGCGGGGACGTCACCGTCTGGTTCGTGAAGCTCCCGGTGCTCGGGCGGACCGTGGAGGTGGAGACGCGGGACGTGGAGCGCCGGGACGGCGAGTACGTGAAGTTCGTCGGGAAGTCCTCCGTGCTGAACGTCACGGGCGAGCACGAACTCGAACCCGCGGACGACGGCTGTCGCCTCACGAACACGTTCGTGGTGGAGGGGAAGCTCCCGGGCGTCGAGACGTTCTTCAAGCGTCGCCTCGACGGCGAACTCGACAGTCTCGAGCGGGAGCTCGAAGAGGCGGGCCACGCCTGATGCGGCTCGCGCTCGCGCAACTCGATCCGGTCGCGGGCGACGTCGCGGCGAACGAGCGCGCGGCCCTATCGGCGGTCGCGGACGCGGCGAGCGGGGGCGCGGACGTCGTGGCGCTCCCGGAGCTCTGGGACGTCGGCTACTTCGCGTTCGATCGGTACGCGGACGCCGCCGAGTCGCTCGCGGGCGAGCGACTCGGCCGGATAGCGGACGCCGCCGCGGACCACGACGTCGCGGTGCTCGCGGGCACCGTCGTCGAGGACCTCGCGGCGAGCGCGGCGGACGGCCTCGGCGTCCCCGCGACGTCCGGGTACGCGAACGCGAGCGTCCTCTTCGATTCTTCGGGGGCGCATCGGCTCGTCTACCGCAAGCACCACCTGTTCGGCTACGACTCCGCGGAAGCGGACCTGCTCGTGCCGGGCGAGCGCCTCGACACCGCGGACGTCGGTGGGTTCACGGTCGCGGCGACGACGTGCTACGACCTCCGATTCCCCGAACTCTACCGCGAACTCCTCGACCGGGGGGTGACGCTCGTGCTCGTGCCGTCGGCGTGGCCGTATCCGCGCGTCGAACACTGGCGGACGCTCGCGCGCGCTCGCGCCGTGGAGAACCTCTGGTATCTCGGCGCGGTGAACGGCGCGGGCGACCAGCGCGATTCGACCCTGCTCGGCCGCTCCACCGTCTACGACCCGTGGGGAACGCCGGTCGCCACGACGGACGACGACCCCGATATCGTCTTCGCGGACCTCGATCCGGGACGCGTCGCCGACGTCCGGACGTCGTTCCCGGCGATCGACGACCGGCGGACGTGACCCGTTCCGGGTGGACACCTTTTTACGCGAGGAAGGCCAACCATCGAGTGCCGACACGAGACGCTTTTCTCGTCGCGTGTTGGCGAACCAAAACGTCCGCACCTCGACTCCACACCGGCACGTCGTTCGGCCCGCCCGCACCGAACGACCTACCGGCCCCCCTCCTCACCACACCCCCTATCCGTCGCCCCCGAGCGCGCTCGCTCTCCAGCGTCGCGTCCGCGCGCCCGGTGACAAGCGTTAGGGCGCCGGCGTTCGTCGCCTCCGACATGAGCGACTGGATCGGACGGACCGTCACGAGCGACACGGGCTGGGAGCACCTGGAGCGACTGGTCGACGTCGGGAGTCGGATGGCCGGGAGCGACGGCGAACGCGCGGCCGCGGCGGCGACGCGGGACGCGCTCGCGGCGCACGCGCGGAACGCCCACTTGGACGAGTTCGACATCCGGGGTTGGACGCGCGAGGGAAGCGCGCTCACCGTCGGGGACGACGACCACGACTGCATCGCGCTCCCGCGCTCGCCGTCGACGGCGGCCAGCGGCGAGTTCGTGGACCTCGGCGCCGGCCTCCCCGAGCAGTTCGAGTCGCGGGACCTCACCGGGGACGTCGTGATGGTCACCTCCGACGCGCCCTCGTGGTTCGAGCGCACCGTCCACCGTCGCGAGAAGTACTATCGCGCGGCCGAGGCGGGCGCCGCCGGCTTCGTCTTCCGGAACCACTACCCGGGCGGCCTCGCGCCGACGGGGAGCGTCGGGAGCCCGGACGCGCCCATCGGACCGATCCCCGCGGTCGGCGTCTCGAAGGAGGTGGGCGCGCGCCTCGCGCGACGCCACGACGGCGACCACGCCACGCTCTCCGTGGACGCCGGCATCGGGGCCGCCACGTCGCAGAACGTCCACGCGGACGTCGGGCCGGACACGGACGCGGAAGTACTCGTCACCGCGCACGTGGACGCGCACGACATCAGCGAGGGCGCGATGGACAACGGCGCGGGGACGGCGATGGTCGTCGAACTCGCGCGAATCCTCGCCGAACGCGAGGACGAACTGGACACGCGCGTCCACTTCGCCTGCTTCGGCGCGGAGGAGGTCGGACTCCTCGGCTCCCAGTACGACGCCGACGCCCGCGCGCTCGACGACGTGACCGCCGTCCTGAACCTCGACGGCGTGGTGGCGGCGCGCACGCTCTCGGCGACGACGAGCGGGTTCGACGCGCTCACGGACGCCGTCGAGGCCGTCGGCGCGCGCTTCGACCACCCCGTCTCCGTCGACCCCTCCATCGGTTCGCACTCCGACCACTGGTCGTACGTCGCGCGCGGCGTGCCGGGCGTCCACCTCGCGAGCGACACCGGCGATATCGGGCGCGGCTGGGGGCACACCGCCGCGGACACCCTCGACAAACTCGAAGTCCGGACGTTCCGCGAGCAAGCGGTGCTGGTCGCGGCGCTCGCGGTGGACGTCGCGGACGACTCGTTCTCCGTCGCGCACGCCGCGCCCGCGGACGTCGCCGCCGCCTGCGAAGAACAGGGCGTCGCGCCCGGCCTGAAGGCGACGGGCGACTGGCCGTTCTAGCGCAGCGACCGGGGGCGGCGCGCACGGGCCGCCGCGGGGACAGCAGGTTTTTCCCCGCAGGGGGCGACCCTCCGACGATGACCGACGTACACGTCGGCCTGGTCGGGCCGGACGCGGACGCAGCCACCGCCGTCGTCGAGGACGCCGGCGGGCGCGCGAGCGCCGGCACCGCCGCCGACGTCCTCGCGGCCGACGTCGACGCCGTCGCGGCGCTCTCGGAGCGCGCGCTCTACGACCTCGTGCGCGCCGGCGTCACCGCCGACACGCCGCTGCTCCCGGTCTCGGGTCCGGGCTTCGACGCCGAACGCGACGCCGCGCTCGAAGCGCTCGCCGGCGGCGACTACGCGACGCGGCCGCGGCCGACGCTCGCGGTGGCCGCGCGCCACCACGACTATCGGGCGTTCGCGGACGTGACGCTCGTCTCCGCGGAGGCCGCGCGCATCTCCGAGTACACCGTGGACGCGACGGGCGAGACGGGCGTGGAGCGCGTGGACAGCGTCCGCGCGGACGGCGTCGTCGTCGCGACGCCGACCGGAACGCGGGGCTACGTCGCGCGCGCCGACGGCCCGCAGCTCTCCTCCGCCGTCGACGCCGTCGCCGTCGTCCCCATCGCGCCGTTCCGCGTGGAGTGTCCGGACTGGGTCGTGTCGCTCCCGGCCACCATCACGGTCGCGCGCGACGAGACGGACGTCTCGCTGCTCGTGGACGACCGGGACGTCGGCCCCGTCGACCCCGGCGACCCCGTCGGCGTCTCCTACGGCGATCCGGTGGCGCTCGCGCGCCCGGAGTAGCCTACCACTCGCTGCCGTCCGCGAGGTCCACGTCGTGGTCCAGTTTCGAGGACGGACAGACGTCCTCCAGCACGCAGTCGTCGCAGTCCGGGTTGCGCGCCGAACACGTCTCCCGGCCGTGCGCGATGAGCCAGTGCGTGTAGTTCTTCCAGTGCTCCTCGGGGACGACGCCGTCCATCAGGTCGCGCTCTATCTTCTCGGGGCGCTCCTCTTCGGTGATGCCGAGCCGCCGCGAGAGGCGCTGCACGTGCGTGTCCACGACGATACCCTCCGTGACGTCGTGGCCGTGCTGGAGCACGACGTTCGCCGTCTTCCGCCCGACCCCGGGGAGGTCCGTGAGCGCGCTCATCGTATCGGGCACCTCGCCGTCGTACTCGTCCAGAATCTTCTCGGCGGCGTCGTGGATGTAGCCCGCCTTGTTGTTGTAGTAGGTGATCGAGGAGATGTCCTCCGCCAGGTCGTCCACGTCCGCGCTCGCGTAGTCCTCGACCGTCTCGTACTTCTCGAAGAGGTCCGCGGTCACCTTGTTCACGCGCTCGTCCGTGCACTGCGCGGAGAGCACGACGGCGACGAGCAGTTCGAAGCGATTCGAGAAGTCCAGCGATATCTCCGGCTCCGGGTACGCCTCGCTGAGACGGTCGATGACCTCCTCGGCCTGTGCCGCCCGCGACGCCAGTGGCTCGCCCATAGTCGGGCCTCCGGCCGCGGGCGGTTTCACTGGTTCGGTTCTCCAGACGGCCTTTCGGGGGCTTTATGGCCGCGTCCGCCGCCCACACTCGTATGAAGGCGACCGCGAAGGCCCATCCGATCCAGGGCCTCGTGAAGTATCACGGGATGCGCGACCACGACGCGCGCTACCCCTACCACGACAGCATCAGCGTCTGCACCGCGCCCGCGCACACCACGACCACCGTCGCGTTCGACGACGGACTGGACGCCGACGAGTACGCCGTCGACGGCGAGACGGTGACGGGGAGCGGCGCCGACCGCATCGAGAGCGTCCTCGACGAAGTGCGCGAACGCGCCGGCATCGACACGCGCGCGCGCCTCGTCAGCGAGAACGACTTCCCCACGAACATCGGCCTCGGCTCCTCCGCGTCCGGGTTCGCCGCCGCCGCCGTCGCCGCGTGCGAGGCCGCCGGCCTCGACCTCTCCCACCCCGAGATGTCGACCATCGCCCGCCGCGGGTCCGCGTCCGCCGCGCGCGCCGTCACCGGCGGCTACTCCGACCTCGGCGGCGGGATGACCGACGAGGAGTGCCGGAGCCACCGCCTCGACGCCGCCGACGAACTGGAGGACGACGTCCGCATCGTCATCGCCGAAGTCCCCGCGTACAAGGAGACGCAGGCCGCCCACGACGAGGCCGAGGAGAGCCACATGTTCGACGCGCGCCGCGTCCACGTCGAAGACCAGCTCGCCGAGATGCGCAAGGCCGTCCGCGCCGGCGACCGCGAACGCGTCTTCGAGACCGCCGAACACGACTCGCTCTCCCTCGCCGCGACCACGATGACCGGCCCCGCCGGCTGGGTCTACTGGAAGCCCGACACCCTCGACGTCTTCGAGGCCGTCCGCGACCTGCGCGAGGACGGCGTCCCCGCCTGGTTCTCCACCGACACCGGCGCCACCGTCTACGTCAACACCGACGCCGACCACGTCGACGCCGTCGAGGACGCCGTCGCCGCCACCGGCGTCGACACCCGCGTCTGGCGCGTCGGCGGCCCCGCGCGCGTCATGGACAAGAGCGAAGCGCTGTTCTGAGCGGCCCACCCGTCTCGCCCGCAGTCACAGCGTCCGCCCCTTCGGGCGACCGCCGGCCCGACCGCACGGCCTTCCGCGCCGTCCCCGCCCCCGAGTGAGCCCGCGGACCGGGGAGAGGTACTAAGCCTCGCGCGACCCCATCGTAGGATATGTCCGACGCACCGCAGCCGCGCGCCACGTTCCAGCGACTCACCGACGCCCCGGACGGACCGACCACGCTCGTCGAAGGCCTCCCCGGCCACGGCCTCGTCGCCGCCATCGCCGTCGACCTCATCACGCGCCAACTCGACCTCGAACACCACGGCACCATAACCTCCGAGTCGTTCCCGCGCGTCGCGTCGTTCTCCGAGGGCCGCGTTCGGGACCCCGTCCGGGTCTACGCGGGCGAGAGTCCGCCCGTGATGACGCTCCAGTCCGACGTCGCGTTCCCCGACTGGTCGTTCGACGCGCTCACCGACGGCGTCGTCCACGGCGTCGGCGCGGACGTCGACCGAATGATCCTCCTCGTCGGCGCGCCCGCCGAATCCCAAGCACAGGTCGGTGAAGTGTCCGGCATCGCCACCACGGACGATATCGCCGCCGACCTCGCAGCGGCCGGCGTCGCCGTCTCCGCGGGCGACGGCCTCGTCGGCGGCGCCACCGGCGCGCTCCTCGCCGAATGCTATCACGCCGACGTCCCCGCGGCCGCCCTCGTCGTGCGCGCGAACCCCTACATCCCCGACCCGCGCGCCGCCCAAGCCGTCATCGAGGGCGCGCTCGAACCGCTCGTCGACTTCGACATCGACACCGGCGAACTCGCGCGCGAAGCCGACGCCATCGAGGAACGCCTCCAACAGATGGCCGAACAGTACCGGCAGGCCGAAGCCGCGAGCGAGGACGCCGGCCGCACCCCGGCCCGGCCGAGCGGGCTGCCGAGCATGTACCAGTAGCCGCGCCCCGAGACGGCGCGCGTCTTTTTGCTCGTCGCGCGCGAACACGCCGAACGTGACCACCGTACTCGTCGCCTACGGCACCGGCGAAGGACAGACCGCCGACATCGCAGACCGCATCGCGGACGTCCTCCGCGGCCGCGACGCCGTCGTCGAAACCGTGGACCTCGACGAACGCGACCCCGAACCGGACGCGTTCGACGCCGTCGTCGTCGGCTCCTCCATCCACCTCGAACGCCAACACCCCGGCGTCGTCTCGTTCGTCACCGCGAACCGCGACGCCCTCGCCGCCCGCCCCACAGCCTTCTTCCAAGTGTCGCTCTCCGACGCCGTCGACGACCCGGAGCGGCGCGCCGAAGCCGCCCGCTACGTCGACGACTTCCTCGAAGACACCGGCTGGCACCCCGACCGCATCGGCCGCTTCGGCGGCGCCCTCCGCTACTCCAAGTACGGCTTCCTCAAACGCCTCGTGCTGAAGCAGATCGCGCGAGACGCCACCGGCGACGTCGACACCTCCCGCGACTACGAGTACACCGACTGGGACGAAGTCGACGCCTTCGCCGCCGACTTCCTCGCGTTCGCCGACGGACGCCTCGGCGCATCCGCCAACGACACATAGATTGGCGCGCAGAACTGCCCGACGGCGCGCACCCGCGTCACGTCCGGAGCGGTAGGCCGCGATTCGGGGGAGGAAGATATGGGCGTTGCAGGACTGTGAACCTCCGAGAGACGACGCCTCGCTATCGCTCGGCGCTGCGACTCTCGTGGTTCAAATCCCGAACGGCATCCGTTCGCCTCACTACGTTCGACAGAACTGATGGGCGTTGCAGGATTTGAACCCGCGGCGTCTTGGTCCGAAGCCAAGTGCTCTGTCCAAGCTGAGCTAAACGCCCGCGACTCCTCGTTCCCGGTGGGCGCGCTTAAGTCCCGCGGTTCGGCGTCCGGCGATGGGGGCGTTTATGGCGGTGGGCGGGCGAGCGTGCGTACATGAGTCTGGGCGAGCGAGCGCGCGGCTTCTTCGACCTCTGCCGGGCGACGAACTCGGTGGCGGCGGGCGTGCTGACGTTCATCGGCGCGTACGTGGCGGGGCGGCCGTTCGCGGTAGCGGCGCTCGCGGCGGCGCTCGCGACGGTGGCGGCGACGGCGGCGGGGAACGCGATCAACGACTACTTCGATCGGGACATCGACGCGATCAACGCCCCGGAGCGGCCGATTCCGCGCGGTGCGGTGTCGCCGCGGGGCGCGCTGGCGTTCAGCGTCCTCCTGTTCGCGCTCGCGGTGGCGCTCGCGTTGACGCTTCCCGCGCTCGCTATCGCCATCGCGGTGGTGAACCTCGTGGCGCTGGTCGCGTACACGAAGCTCTTCAAGGGCCTGCCGGGCGCGGGGAACGCGGTGGTGGCGTACCTCGGCGGGAGCACGTTCCTGTTCGGGGCGGCGGCGGTCGGCCGGCCGTTCGCGGGCGCGGTGCTGTTCGCGCTCGCGGCGCTCTCGACGTTCGCGCGCGAGGTCGTGAAGGACGTGGAGGACGTCGCGGGGGACCGCGAGGAGGGATTGAACACGCTCCCGATCGCCGTGGGCGAGCGGCGGGCGTGCTGGGTCGCCGTCGCGGTGCTGGCGGTCGCGGTGCTCGCGAGTCCGCTGCCGTACGCGCGCGGCCTGTTCGGCGTCGCGTACCTCGCGGTGGTGGTGCCGGCGGATCTCGTGATGGCGTACGCGGCGTATCTCGCGTTCGACGATCCGACGCGTTCCCAATCGCTGTTGAAGTACGGGATGTTCCTCGCGGCGGCGGCGTTCGTCGTCGGGCGCGCGCTCGCCTGACGCCGAGGGTTTTTCTCGCTCGCCCGGCTACGCGTGGGTATGCCAGTCGACGACGACGAGACCCTGTCGGAGATTCTCGACTACGAGACCATCGCGGTCGTCGGGTGTTCGAGCACGTCCGGGAAGGCCGCGCACGATATTCCGAAGTACCTGCAGCGGCACGGCTATCGGGTCGTTCCGGTGAACCCGACGACGGACGAAGTGCTCGGGGAGCGCGCGTACGACTCGCTCTCGGACGTCGAGGAGGAGATAGACGTGGTTGACGTCTTCCGGCCGAGCGACGAGGTGGCGGGTATCGTCGACGCGGCGCTCGAACGCGACGACGTGAAGGCCGTCTGGACGCAGCTCGGCATCCGCGACGACGAGGCGGCGGCGCGCGCCGAGGAGGCGGGGCTCCTCGTGGTGCAGGACAAGTGCATGAAGGTCGAGCACCGCCGGCTGAAGGCCTAGCGTTACTCGTCCGCGTCCGCGATGGCGTCGTCCTCGACGTCGTCGAGGACGGATTCGACGTCGACGCCGTTCTCTTCGGCGAGCGCTTCGAGGAGCGCGCGCTGTTCGGCGAGTTCGTCCGCGATGGCGTCCGTGCGCTCGTTCGTCTCGCCGACGGTGTCGCGCATCTCCTGGATCTGCTCGCGGATGTTCTCGACGCGCGCGTAGAGTTTCTCCGCGAGGTCGGAGAGCTTACTGATGGTGTTGGCCGTGCTCGTGAGTCCCATATCGGTGGTTCGATACCGGGCCACCTAACGGTTGTCCTGCGCGCTTACGGGCCGACCGCGCCCTCGAAGCCGCCGGTCGCGACGACGAACTCGCCGTCGCTCGTCAGGCCGACGGGGAGTTGCGGGAGCGGCCGCGGTGCGGGTCCGCTGACGACTTCCGCGCCCTTGCGCGGGTCGAACGTGGATCCGTGGCAGGGACAGTGGAAGTCCTCGCCGTCCGGGCCGCCGCGCTCGGAGACGAGACAGCCGGCGTGCGTGCACACCTTCGAGTAGGCGGCGTAGCCCCGTATCGTCCCGTCGACGTCGGTCGGGTCGACGTAGGCGTCCTCGGCGAACCGCACGAGGAGCGCGGTGACGTCCTTCTCTTCGAGTGCGCCGCCGCCCTCCTTCTCGGGGTAGACGGTGAGTTCGCCGCCGCTCCCGGCGTCGATGGCGTCCACGCCGACCGGGTTCCCGTCGCCGTCGACGAGTCGCGTGCCGTCGACGTAGCCGCCCTGTGCCGTACCGCTCGTACTGCTCGACCCGTCGCCCTCGTTCGATCCGCTCGTCGAGCACCCGGCGAGCGACGCGCCCGTGCCGACGGCGGCGGTGACGAAGAACGTCCGTCGATCAAGCGCCTGCGTGATGTCGTCCATGTGAGTGTTCGTGTCCGCTCGAAGCGTCGGCGCCCACCCCTAAATACGGTTCGCCGTATGCGTTCGACCCGCGGGTCCGCCCTCGGATTCGGCCGCCGTCCGTCGGTAGCGAAAGGCCCTTATGTGGAACCCGACTACGGTGAAGTGGACTAGACCGGGCGGTTTGGCCCCGCCCCTCGCCCGCGAAATGGTCATCAGTGGGGGTCGAACGTCGAGCGAGTCCGGCCCGCCCGGGTCGGACCCCGGAAGCCGACGTCGAAGCCTCGTCCTTCGGGGGCGGCGGTCCGCGTTCGTGCGCCTGCAGGGGCGTCGCGGCGCGGTTCGTCGGTGCGACCCCGTCAGGCACGGAAGTGAGCAGCGGAGCACTGGACGCCTGTCGCTCGAAGGGTCGCGGGGTGGAGGAGGCGACCGGGACTATCCGGCCCGGAACGGTCGGGCGACCTCGACCCGTCCGCATTCATTCGGTTCATCACGTGGCGAGCGCCGCGTCCGTCGACCAGATCGGCGGGAGCGAAACGGCGTCACGGCAGAAGAAGTGCGTCGAGAGCGACGCTACTCGTCGAACGTCGCGGGGTCGATGGCTTCGCCCTCGACGGTGAGTCCGCCTTCGAGCGTTCGGGTCGGGTAGGGGATGTCGATGCCCTCCTCGTCGAAGCGCTCCTTCACCGCCTGCACGTACTCGCCGCGGGTCTTCACGAAGTCCGCGCGCGACGGGTCCGAGATCCAGAATCGGCTCTTGAGGCCGACGAAGGAGTTCCCGAGTTCGCTGAGGCGCACGGAGACGCCAGGGTCGTCCATGATGTCGTCGCGCTTCTCCGCCTCCTCGACGATTATCTCGGTCGCCTTGTCGATGTCGTCGTCGTAGCCGATGCCGAACTCGAACTGGACGCGGAGTTTGTCCTTCGCGACGGGATTCTTGATGACGCCGTCGGTGAGGTTCGAGTTCGGGACGGTGAGCAGTTCGTTGTCGAACGTTCGCACGCGACTGACGCGGAGGCTGATGTCCTCCACGACGCCCGAGTGGCCGTCCCACTCGATCCAGTCGCCGATGCGGAACGGCTTGTCGGTGTAGATGAAGATGCCCGCGACGAAGTTCGCGATGACGTCCTGCATCGCGAACCCGATGGCGAGCGTCGCGGCGGCGCCGATGGTGGCGACGGCCGTGACGATGTTCCCGAATCCGGCGAACGCGAACGCGACGCCGACGGCGACGAAGAGCACGACGATGGCCGTGATCTTCCGTATCGGCCTGCGGGCGTGCGCGTCGAGGTCGCGGCGGTCGAGGACGCGGTCGACGAGGGGGACGGCGACCCCCTTCCCGACGTAGTAGAGGACGACCGCGACCACGAGGAAGGTGATCGCCTTCCCGAGCGGGCCGGCGTACGACGGGTCGATGTAGCGCGCGAGGAAGTCCCCCACGGCGTTCCCCGTCGACGCCTGCAGCGGCAGCGTCATCTCGTATACACCGCGGTGTTCCCGCGCGTCTCCACGAGGTCCGCGGAGACGGCCTCGCGCAGGTCCTCGGCGAGCGTCTCCGTGTCCGTTCCGCCGCGGGCGGACCGGAGGAACTTCACCTTCACCACGTCGCGGTCGGCGAGCTGGTCGTCGAGTTCGTCCACGACGGCCTCGACGCCGCCCTTCCCGACCCAGACCGTCACGTCGGCCTCGTGGGCCTTCGAGCGTAAGTCACCCATCACGTCCCCGCTAACTCGCGGGGAGGCTTTGAACCTTCGGCCTTACGCGCGTCGTTCGGTCGCGCCTAGTAGGGGTAGCGCGCCTGCGCGCCACAAGAGCAGGTGACGACGACGTGGCCGTCCCGGAGGCGCGTGCGGGCGTTCCGTCCCGGCACGAGGTAGGCGTCGCAGGCGTCGCACGTGAATCGCACGAGCTCTCGCGGGAGCCTGAGGCGGTTGCGCTCCGCGATGCGGCGCGCGAGGCGCACGCGCTCTCGGGCGCGCTCGTCGTCCCCGTCGCGGGCCGCGGCCCGCGCGAGCGACGTGAGGCGCTCGATTCGTTCCGACGCGATGCTCACACTCGACGTGGGGGGCGTCGCGGCGAAAACGGTTCCGGTAGCTCTTTCGCTCGCCCGCGACACCCACGGGTATGCGAACCCTCGACTACCTCGAGTTCGAGGACCGCCTGCGCGGCGGCATCGTCACGGCGACCCGCCAGCAGCGCGCGGCGCTCCGCGGGCGGGGCGTGGACGTCGTGGAGTCGCCGTGGCGGGACGGCGACCCGGTGCGCTCGCTGCCGGGCGCGCTCTCGGGGGAGTACTTCGCCGACTACGACGTCGCGCACTGCAACACCATCGGGCCGGGGTCGCTCGCCGTCGCGCGTCACGCGAAAGCGAACGATATTCCGCTCGTCCTGCACGCGCACACGACCGGTGAGGACTTCGCGGAGTCCTTCCGCCACTCGGAGAAGGCCGTCCCCCTCCTGAAGCGCTACCTCCGCTGGTTCTACGCGCAGGCGGACGTGGTGCTCTGCCCGAGCGACTACACGCGCGCCGTCCTCGAATCCTACCCCGTCGACGCCCCCGTCCGCACCGTCTCGAACGGCGTGGACGTCGAGAGCCTGGACGGCTTCGAGGAGTTCCGCGAGGAGACGCGCGAGCGCTTCGACCTGGACGGGATGGTCGTCTTCTCCGTCGGCGAGGTGTTCGAGCGCAAGGGCCTCTCGACGTTCTGCGAACTCGCCGAGGAGACGACGTACGACTTCGCGTGGTTCGGCCACTACGAGACGGGGCCGGCGGCGAGCGAGGAGGTCCGCCGGTGGGTCGGCGACCCGCCGGAGAACGTGACGTTCACCGGGTTCGTCGAGGACAAGCGCATGGCGTTCGGCGCCGGGGACGTCTACTGCTTCCCGACGAAGAACGAGAACCAGGGCATCGCCGTCCTCGAAGCGATGGCCTGCGGGAAGCCCGTCGTCCTCCGCGACATCCCCGTCTTCGAGGAGTTCTTCGAGCACGGCCGCGACTGCCTGAAGTGCTCGACGCGCAAGGAGTTCCGGGACGCCCTCGACAGACTCGCCGCCGACCCCGGCCTGCGCGAGCGCCTGGGCGCGAACGCCCGCGAGACGGCGGCCCGGCACAGCCTCGAACGGGTCGGCGAACGACTCGTCGACGTCTACGAGTCGCTGCTCGCGGGCGAGACGCCGCCGGAAGCCGCGGACGCGCGAGACGGCGCGGACGCCTGAGCGCGCAGCACCGCCCGAGACGGGGCGAGCGGGCGCGGAATCGATGGACGGATACGGCGCGCCCGCACACGGGGTGGTAATGCCGCCGCGCGTCGCGACGTTCACGGACACCTACCTCCCGACCGTCAACGGCGCAACCTACACGGTTCGGACGTGGCGGGAGCGCTGGCGCGCCCGCGGCGGCCGAATGGACGTCGTCTACCCGGACGGCGACCACGACCCGGAGGACGGCGAGCACCCCGTGCGGAGCCTCCCGTTCCCCTTCTACGAAGGCTATCGCCTCGGCGTCCCGACGGTGCCGCGCGGCGTCGTCACCCCGGACGTCGTCCACGCGCACTCGCCGTTCTCCGTCGGGTTCGCGGGCTACCGCTACGCCCGCCGGCACGACGTCCCGTTCGTCGTCTCCTACCACACGCCCACGAGCGAGTACGTCGAGTACGTCGCCCCCGGCCCGCTCGTCGCCCCGCTCGAACGCGCGAGTCGCGGCTGGGAGCGGTGGTTCCTCGACCGCGCCGACCTCGTGCTCGCGCCGAGCGAGCGCACCGCCGCGGACGTCCGCGCGCTCGGCGTCTCCGCGCCCGTCGACGTCCTGCCGAACGGCGTCGACGTCGACTTCTTCGCGCCGGCTGACGGCGACGCGTTCCGCGAGCGCTACGACCTGGACGGCCCGCTCGTCGGCTACACGGGCCGGCACGGCTATGAGAAGCGCCTCGACGAACTCGTCGACGCCGCGGCCGGCCTCGACGCGACGCTCGTCGTCGGCGGCGACGGCCCCGCGCGCGACGACGTCGAGGCGCGCGCCGCCGCGAAGGACGTGGACGCGCGCTTCCTCGGCTTCCTCGACCGCGAGGAGCTCCCCGCGTTCTACAGCGCGCTCGACGTCTTCGCGTTCCCGAGCCCCGTCGAGACGGAGGGGCTCGTCGCGCTGGAGGCGAACGCCTGCGGCACGCCCGTCGTCGCCGCGGACGCCGGCGCGCTCACCGAGACGGTGGACGACGGCGAGACCGGCTACCACTATCCGTCCGGGGACGTCGCGGCGTTCCGCGACGCCGTTCGGCGCGCGCTCGCCGAGCGGGACGCGCTCGCGGAGACGTGTCTCTCGCGTCGCGAGAGCGTCAGCGTCGCGCACACCGTCGACCGCCTCGAAGCGGCGTACGCGCGCGTCAGGAATTAGTCGCGGTCTTCGAGCGCGTTCGCGATGCGGTCGAGCTTGTTGTTCGTGCGCTCGACCTCCTTGCGGAGCTCTTCGAGTTCGCGCGCCATGCGCTTTTGCGCGCCCGAGTCCTCCTCGCCGCGGCCGCCCGGACCCGCGCCGCCGGGACCGCCGGGGCCGCCGCCCATGCCACCGGGGCCGCCGCCCATCATCCCGCCCATCATCTGCGCGAACGGATTGCCACCGCCGCCACCGCCCATGCCGCCGGGGCCGCCGCCCATGCGCTCTTCGAGCTCTTCGCGGCGGGACTCACCCTCGCCCTCCTCGTTCTCGCGCTGCTCGCGGATCTCCTCCACGCGCTCGCGGAACGACTTCGTCTCCTCCTCGGACTCGGCGTTCTCCCCGTCGGGGGACTCCTCGGGCTGATCGTCTTCTGCCATAGAGTCGCCTTCTCGGGTCGGCGTGAAAAGCCCTGTGACGTAGCGCCTAGGCGAACGCGTCGAAACTCGACTGGAGGGCGTCCCCGTCGGCCTCGGCGGTGACCTCGTGGCCGACGAGGTCCCGGAGGTCGACGGCGTACGTCGTGCCGGCGCGTTCGAGACAGCAGACGCGGCCCTGCACGCCGACGACCGTACCGGTCGCGACGGTGGCGGGGACCGGCTGTCGGTCGAGCGAGAACCCGTAGTCGAGGTCGTACGTCGCCACGGGGTCGAAGCCCGCGAGCGCGTCCGCCCAGACGGCGTCGTCGACGCGCCGGTGGAGGCCGCGGACCTTCGTCGGGACGCGCACGCGGTCGGTGAACTCCGTGGTGATGGCGGCCTCCTGCTCGCGCGCGATCCGTCCGTTCTCGACGGTGCGGAGGTGCGCCGCGCGGTCCGCGCCCTGCTCGCGCAATCGGGTGGCGAGGCGCCACTCGCGCGTGACGCCGACCTTCACCGTGTCCGGCGCGAACGCCGCGAGGTAGACGGCGTGGGGTTCGAGGCAGTCCATCTCCGCCTTCAGGCACGTTCCCGTGCACTTCGCGCACACCCACGTCGAGGCGTGCTGCGCGCAGTACGGCGCGTCGTCGCGCCCGCAGTCGAGATGGCCGTCGTCGGTGAGGACGCCCGCGCAGCGGCGCTCGCCGAGCGTGTAGGCGAGGTCGGTCCCGGGAGCGAGGGGGACGCGCTCCACGTCGCCGTCGTCCGCGACGAGGAGCGCCGCGTCGGCGTCCGGCCCGCTCGACTCGTAGCCCACGAACTGCACGCGCCGGCGTAGGGGACACGCCCCTATAGCCGTGGCGCGTCACCACGGCTAAGTGGGACGACGCCGGATCGGGAGGCGATGGAGTTCGCGTCGGACGCCATGCTGCGCGGGTGGATGCGCCACGAGACGCGCGTCCTCGTCGCCGCCGACGGCCTCGCCGTCGACACCGCGCTCGTCGACGTGGCCGTCTCGGCGCGCGCGAAACGCCGCGCGGGCGCGTGCCGGTACACCCCACTCCCGAACGCGACGGTCGGCGACCCGATAGCCCGGCGCGAGCGCCCCGAGGCGACGGTCGAACTCGCGCACCGCGCCGCCGCCGCGTTCGACGAACCCACCCTCCGGGACGTCCTCCGGCACGAACTCGTCCACGTCGAGCAGGTGCAGGCGTACGGCGTCACCGACCACGGCGCGGCGTTCCGCGAGCGCGCCGACGAACTCGGCGTCCCGCTCTCCTGCCCGACGTTCAGCGACCCCGCGTACGTCCTCCGCTGTACCGATTGCGGGGGCGTCGTCGGCCACCGCTATCGACGCTGTCCGACCGTCGAGACGCCCGAACGCTACCGCAGCGAGTGCTGCGGCGCCGCGCTCGCAGTCGAGGACGGTACGGGTGAATCTCTATAAGGAACGAGCGTGTGAGTCGACGACACCGTGGGGGAGCCGATAGAGATCGATGTCGACGACACGACGCGCATCGCGACCGACGAGGGCGGTGCCGAATTCCACGCGCTCGCTCCGCGTGCGCAGACGGCGGTCGTCGACGCGCTGTACGACCGGCACGACGAGACCGACGTCGACGGCGTATTGGGTCCGCTCCAGGACTGGAAGCGGAGCAGTTACGCGAACTACGCGCGAACTCACGAGCGCGTGATCAAGCGAGCGTACGGGCTCGACGCACCGGAGCGGAACGGCGACTTGCTCGCGCGCGACCCGACCGACGGTGAGCGGGACGTCGTCCGGGACGTTCGTGACGCCTCCAGACGGTTCGTCAGCGCGCACTTCGGGGATCGCGTCCGCCTCTATCGCGGAATCACGCGTGCGGTCCCCGGCGCCGTCCGCGAGTTGTTCGCCGCGCCCGACGTCGACTCGGTCCCCCTGGAGACGACTGTTCTCGCGAACTTCACCACGGAGCGCGCCGTCGCGGCGTCGTACGGACTGCTCGTTATCGAAGCGGACGTGGCGTCCGACGCGGTCGCGGTCGCGGCCGATCAGGTCTTTCGAACGGCGGCCGACGGTGCGCCCGTTAGCCCGGAGGGTGAGATCCGGGTACTGGGCGAGCGGCTGTCGACCGTCAAGGCGGCGAACGTGGTGTTCCCCACGAGCGGGAGCCCGGTTCGCGACGCGCTCTCGGCGCCCGACCGAATGAGCGACGTGGAGCACCGCACCCTGCTCGACGTGTTGTGCCTCTGTGACGAGCGGGGTGTTCGGTTCGACGGAGAACACGCAGAACGGACGCTCTGGGCGTGGTTCGACGCGTATCGCGACACCGTCGGATTCGACGACCGAACACGACTCACCGCCGTCGACGCCCTCCTCAGACGGCTATCGAGCGCCTGATCCACCGTTCGAATTATGATCGTGCAGGACTAACGGATACCCGACTCATGGGCATCGACCTCACCACGCCGAGCGAGTTGGACTGGCTCGCGGAGGGACGGGACGGGGAGGTGCCCGAGTTCGACGAACTCGTTCCCGCGGACGAAAGGCGGGAACGGGCAGAGGAACTCCTGCGCGAACACGTCGGGCGGGCGCTTCAGGCGCGCGACTCCGAGGAGCACACCGACGACGAACTCCGCACCGCAGCGGATGGCGTGCTCTCGGCGCTCGACGCCTCTGAGCGGGAGCGCGTCGAGCGCGACGTCTGGGAGGATCTCGCCGACTCGGACATCGATCCGGGGTCGTTCGTCGAGGAGTACTGGCGAACCGTCGCGGAGCGAATCGTCGACTACTGGGACGACCGATACCGGGGCGATCGAGAACGGACGCGGCACCGAACGCGCCGTCAGAGCCTCTCCCGGCCCTGATCGAATCTCTCCGTCGAGTCCGCGTTCGAGCGCCGCCCGTATCGGCCATCGTGGCGTGTTCCTGTTCGTTCTTTAGTCGTCGGGTGTAAGAGCACGCGTGCAGACACGCTCGTCCGGCGCGACCCGCGACACCCGCACCGTCGTCGTCGGCCTCGTCGTCGGCGTCTTCTTCGGCGGGATGGTCGGCGGCGTCGCCTTCCCGACGCTCCCGCGCCTCGGGAGCCTCCTCGGGTTCTCCGCGCTCGTCGTCGGCGTCATCCTCGCCGTGAACCGCGCGACCCGAATGGTCGTGAACGCGCCCGCGGGAGCGCTCCTCGACCGGATCGGGACGCGCCGGCCGATGCTCGCCGGGTTCGCGCTCGAAGCGCTCGCGCCCGCCGGCTACCTCCTCGCGCTCACGGACGCGTGGACCGGCGGCCTCGCCGCCGCCCTCCCGGTGGACGCGAGCGGCGCGAGCGCCGCGACGTTCGTCCTCGCGCGAATCCTCTGGGGGGTCGGCTCCGCGTTCGTCCTCGTCGGCGCGTTCAGCACCGTGACGAAGGTCACGACGACGGAGAACCGCGGGCGCTGGACGGGATACATGCGCGGCGGGCAGAGCCTCGGGTTCCCGGCGGGCCTCGTCGTCGGCGGCCTCACCGCCGACGTGCTCGGCTTCCGCGCCGCGTTCGCGGCCGCGGGGGTCGCCGCCGTCGTCGCGTTCGCCGTCGGCGCCGTCGTCCTCCCCGACCTCCGCCCCGACGACGCCGGGGGCGACGCGCGCCTCCGGGACGTCCCCGCGATGGCGTTCTCCGACCGGCGCGTCCTCGCCGTCGGTGCGACGAACTTCGTCGTGCGCCTCCTCTACTCGGGCGTCCTCCTGTCCACCGTCGTCGAGTACGCCGCAGAGAACGACATCCGCGTCGGCGTCCTCTCCGCGACCGGCGTCAGCGGCGTCGTGATGGCGGTCTGCGCGCTCTTCGCCGCGGGCGCCACCGTCGTCGCCGGCCCCGTCTCAGATCGCGCGCGGACGCGCTCGCACGTCGCCGTCCCCGCGCTCTTCCTCCTCGCCGCCGGCTTCCTCGCGCTCGTCCTCAGCCCCACGCTCACCGGCGCGCTCGTCGGCGTCGCGCTCGTCGGCGTCGGCGTCGAGGGCGCGAACCTCCCGCTGCTCGCCTACCTCGGGGACGTCAGCCCCGCCGACGACGTCGGGAAACTCGGCGGCGTCTACAACGTCTTCGGCGACTTCGGCGCGACGCTCGGCCCCCTCGTCGCGCTCCCCGTCGCCACCGCCACGAGCTACGCGAGCGAGTACGTCGGCTGCGCGCTCCTCGCCGTCGCCGCCGCCGCCGTCGTCGCCGCCACCGTCGGCGACACCGCCGCCGTCCGCGGGCGCGCCGCCCCCGCGGACGACTGAGCGGCCGAGCGAACTGCCGGGTCCGAACCGCTTTTACGCGCCCCAGACCGATTCGCAGACACCTTATGCACGTGTCTCGCTCCACAGCGGCCGCCGCGCTCGCGAGGGCTGCGTCGTGAACCCCGTCCGGTACGTCCGACGGCTCTTCGACGTGGACCGGCGCGTCCTCGTCCTCGCGCTCGCGCGCGCCGCCGACTCGCTCGGCAACAGCTTCCTCATCGTCGTCCTCCCGCTCTACATCGGCGACATCGTCACGCGCGGCGCGAGCGGCGTCACGCTCGGCGCCGGCCCCGTCTCCGTCACGCTCACCGAGAGCCTCGCCATCGGCGTCGTCCTCTCCACGTTCGGCTTCCTGAACAGCTTCGGCCAGCCGTTCACCGGCCGGTGGTCAGACCGCCTCCAGCGCCGGCGCGCGTTCGTCCTGTTCGGCCTCGGCGTGCTCGCAGTGACGAACGTCGCGTACGCGTTCACCTCCGGCTACGTCCAGTTGTTCGTCATCCGCGCCATCCAGGGCCTCGGCGTCGCGTTCACCGTCCCCGCGACCATCGCGCTCGTGAACGAACTCGCCACCGACGACACCCGCGGGAACAACATGGGCGTCTTCAACACGTTCCGCCTGCTCGGCTTCGGCCTCGGGCCCATCGTCGCCGGTGCCGTCGTCCACGCCGGCCCGTACGACGTCGGCGTCGGCACGATCAGCGGCTACAACGCCGCGTTCGGCGTCGCCGCGCTCGGCGCGTTCGTGAGCGTCGTGCTCGTCTACGCGCTCGTCGCCGACCCCGAGCGAGTCGAGGCGGACGCCGGCGACGAACTCTCCATCGCCATCCTGGACCGCGAACGCGCCGGCAAACTCCTCGACCCCGTCTTCACGCTCGCCGTCGCGTCGCTCTTCATGGCCATCGGCATCGCTCTCCTCTCCGCCATCGAAGCGGACGTGAACGCCCGACTCGACCAGGGGCCGTTCCTCTTCGGCGTCGAGTTCGCCGCGTTCGTCCTCGCGCAAGTCTTCCTGCAAGCCCCCATCGGCTCCGCGAGCGACGACTACGGCCGGAAGCCGTTCGTGCTGTTCGGACTCCTCCTGCTCGCGCCGACGACGGCCGTGCAGGGGTTCGTCACCGAGCCGTGGATGATGGTCGTCGCGCGGTTCTTCCAGGGCGTCGCGGGCGCCGCCGTCTTCGCGCCCGCGCTCGCGCTCGCCGGTGACTACGCGCGCGCCGGCCAGTCGGGCACGCAGCTCTCCCTGCTCACGATGGCGTTCGGCCTCGGCGTCGCCCTCGGCCCGCTCGCCTCCGGCGCGCTCGCGTCCGTCTCCTACGCCACGCCGTTCGTCCTCGGCGGCCTGCTCGCGCTCCTCGGCGCGCTCCTCGTCCACACGCAGGTCGCGGACACCGTCCGGAGCGACGACGCGCCCGACGCCGCCGTCGCGGACGGCTAGCGGTACAGCGAGAGGTAGAGCGCCGCGAACCCCACCACGAACGGGAGCGTCGCGCCGATGTTGAACACGTCGCCGACGCGGAGTTGTTCCGCGAGCACCGTGAGCGCGACGCCGATGCTCACGAACGCGAACCCGACGAACGCGTACTCGAGCCGTCGCGTCCCCTCGCGCCGATAGGCGGTGAAGCTGATGAGCGTCAGCCCCAGCGTGAGCGCGAGCAACACGAGACGGAGGGCGAGGAGCACGAGAGAGGCGAGCGACATCTGCGTGGCGATATTCGTCACGCGGCGCTTAAACGTACCCCCTCAGTCCTCGCGGCGCAGCGACGACCAGAGGTCGCTGAACCGGTCGGCCGCGTCCCCGCCGTGCTCGACGTCCACGTCGTACTCGCCGTCGTCGAGCGCCACGGAGAGCTCCGAGAGCGCGCAGACGTAGCGCTGATAGTGGTTCCCGTCGCCGTCCATCGCCGTCCGCGTCGTCACCAGCCCGCACTCCTCCAGCGCGTCGAGACGGCGATAGACGGTGGGGAGCGAGACGTCGAGCGCCGCCGAGAGCGCCTTCGCGGAGCGCGACTGCTCGCTCAACGCCGCGAGTATCTCGCGCGAACGCTCGTCTCCGAGCGCGTCGAGCACGTCACCGGCGCGCGATACGTCCACACTCGAAGTCCTCTACGGCGGGCGGAATTAAGCTTTCTCAAAGCCTGAAACCGCTCACACGAACTTAAGAAGGTGTACGCGAGAGACTCGAATATGAAAGAGCGCTGGCGCGAGGTGAGTGACCGGGACGGCGCGAGCCCCGCGAACGTCAGCATCGAACGGCTCCTGCGCGAACTCGACGGCGACGCCGCCGAGGGCGGCCTCGACGCCGACCGACTGCTCGAGCGAGCGCTCGCCGACGTCACCGACAGCGCGTTCGCGTTCGACGAGGGCGTCGTGAAACACAGCCTCGACGAACTCCTCCTCGTCCTCGTCGCCCTCCACGGCGACGGCACCCACGGGAAACAACTCATGGACGACCTGGAGCGACTCTTCGACGCCCGCCTCAGCCCCGGCACCGTCTACCCCCGCCTCCACGACCTGGAAGCCGAGGGCGCCGTGGACGTCCGCGAGATGGTCCGCACCAAGGAGTACACCGTCGACGACGCCGACGCCGCCCGCGAACGCGTCCGCGACGCCATGCACCAACACCTCGCCGTCGGCCGCTTCCTCCAGGCCGCCCTCGACGGCGAGAGCTTCTGAGTCCCCGCTGACACGCGCCCGCGCGACCGGTCTACCTTTCTTCCCACGCCCCCAACGCTCGCGCATGCCCGAACGAGACGGCGGTATCGGCCGACGCGCGTTCGTGAAGTCCGCGCTCGCCATCGGCGGTGCGAGCGCGCTCGCGGCGTGCCTCGACCGAACGGACGACCCGAGCGTCCCCCGCGGCACCACCGACGCCGCCTCCCTCCCCGCGCGCCAGCACGCCTGGAACGACGCGCTCTCGACGGACGACCACGGCAACCACGTCGCCCCCCCGCACCGTCTCCTCCTCCTCCTCGACTACGACGGCGACGGCGAACCATCGAATGACGACCGCGCCGCCGTCGAGGCAGCGCTCTCCACGCTCGAATCCGCCTACGCGTGGAGTCACGACGGCCTCCTGTTCACGATGGCGTACTCGCCCGCGTACTTCGAGCGCTTCGACGCCTCCCTCCCCGACTCCGTCGACGTCCCCGCGCCCGCGGCGCTCGCGTCCTTCGAGGACCCCGAGTTGGAGACGCCGGACGCCGTCCTCCACCTCGCCAGCGACCACGCCCACGTCCTCCTCGCCGCCGAACAAGCCCTCCGCGGAGAGAACGAGACCCTCAACGGCGTCGACGTCGAGGCCCCCCTCACCGACGCACTCTCCGTCACCGACCGCCGCACCGGCTTCACCGGCGGCGGCCTCCCCGCCGAGAACCAGGACGTCCGCGGCGTCCCCGACGACGGCCCCGTCCCCGAAGACGCCCCGCTCTACATGGGGTTCAAGTCCGGGTTCGAGAAGGCCCAAGCCACCGAGGACCGCATCACCATCGACGCGGGCGCGTTCGCCGGCGGCACCACCCAGCACCTCTCGCACATGACGCTCAACCTCGAGCAGTGGTACGACCAGGACGACCGGGACCAGCGCGTCGGCAAGATGTTCTGCCCGTTCCACGCCGAGAACGACGTCGTCGACGGCGTCGGCGACAACCTCGGCGACACCGCCCGGATCGACGACGCGAAACCCGCCGCGCAGGCCGCCGAGGAGGACGGCCTCGTCGGGCACAGTCAGAAGATGTTCTCCGTGCGCGAGGACGACCGGCCCGTGATCCTCCGGCGCGACTTCGACTCCACCGACGGCGGCCACGCCGGCCTCCACTTCCTCAGCTACCAGCAGACCATCTCCGACTTCGTCGACACGCGCGTCGCGATGAACGGCGACGACGTCGCCGCCGACTCTCCCGTCGGCCGCCGGAACAACAACGGCCTCCTCCAGTACATCGACGTCACCCGACGCGGCAACTACCTCGTTCCGCCGCGCTCGCTCCGAGCGCTCCCCACTCCCGAGGGCGATGCGTAACCCCGACGACGCCGAGCGGGACGGACGCGCGAGTCGCCGCGGCGTCCGCACGGACCGCTCGTCCGAGTCGCGGCGAACCGCTCGCCGCGGGTTCCTCGCCGCCGCCGGCACGAGCGCGCTCGCCGGCCTCGCCGGCTGTTCCGCGTTCAACCTCACCAGCGACGACGTCGAGCAGGATTCGACGCCGACGACCACCCGACTCGTCTCCGACCGCCCCGAGGCCGTCTACTATCCGACCCACGTCGACGGGATGCGGGTGAGCGGCGTCGAGCGCTCGAACGGCTACGCGTGCGCGCTCACCTACACCGCACCGCACCGATTCTGGCTCGTCTCCGGCACCGAACGCACGCGCGTCCCCATCCAGGCCAGCGACGGCATCCACGTCATGCCCGTCGTCTGGCACGAAGCCAGCGGACGCGTCCTCACCGACGTCAACCCCGTCCTCCGGTTCCGCGACGACGACGCCCTCGTCACCAGCGACGCCCCGTGGCCGATGCTCGCCCAGCACATGGGATATCACTACGGCGACAACGTCGTCATCGACCCCGGCACCTACGACGTCACCGTCCGCGTCGGCGCCCCCGCCGCGCGCCGCACCGGCGCGCTCACAGACGCCCCCGACGGCGCAACCTTCGACTTCACGCTCGCGTACTCCCAGGCCGAACTCGACGCCATCAGCGTCCGATCCCTCCGGAACGCCGGCGACCGCGGCGCCGTCGAACCCATGGGCATGCAGAAGATAGCGACCGCGAGCGTCCCCGCCGCCGACGCTCTCCCCGGGCGCGTCCTCGGCACCGACAGCGTCGGCGACGCCGCCATCGCCGCCACCGTCGTCGACGACGCCGCACGCTTCGGCGGCGACGAATCACAGGCCTACCTCGCCGTCTCCCCCCGCACCCCCTACAACCGCTACCCGCTCCCCGAAACCGGCCTCAGAGCCATCGTCGCCGGCGATACGTACGACCTCACCGAGACCCTCGACGACGAACTCGGCCTCCACTACGGCGTCCTCCTCGACGCCGCGCCCGACGGCGTCACCGTCGCCCTCACCCTCCCTCCCCAGGTCGCACGCCACGAGGGCTACGAGACCGCGTTCCTCCGAACCGGCAGCGTCGAACTCGGCGACTAGCGCGCCCCGCGGCGCGTCGAACCCGCGAACGCCCGCCGCAACGAGGGGAGGCGCGGCCGCGCAGTAACGCGACGCTACGCCCGATACGGCCCGCATTACGAGGACCGCAGGGCGCGCAATCCGGCCATGCCCCACCTGATCGTTCGGCACGAAGTCGAAGACTACGACCACTGGAAGACCACCTTCGACGACCACGCCAGCGTCCGCGAAGAACACGGCTCCCTCGGCGGATTCGTCGGCCGCGCCGCCGACGACCCCGACGTCGTCACCGCCGTGCTCGAATGGGACTCCCTCGACCACGCGCGCGACTTCGCCGACTCCGACACCCTTCACGACGCCATGCGCGACGCCGGCGTCGTCGGCGACCCCGACGTGACCCTCCTCGACGACACCGAGACGGTCGAGCACTGAGTCGGTCGCATTCGCCCGCGAGAACTAGGGTCCGCTACGCGAGTTCCCTCACGTACGTTCGGGAGTCCGCGACCGCGCTTCGCTCGCGTTCGCTCGCGAAACTAGCGCGAAGCGAAGCTTCGCTGAGTTCACCCTCACTTACGTTCGGCTGAACCAGCGCGAGACTTCGTCTCGCTGGGTTTTCCCTCACTCACGTTCGGGAAAACCACCGCTGAAGCCGGCTCGTGATTCCGAGGTTGCGCTTGGTCATGATGACCGTCGTCTCGACGCGCCGACCGACCTCCTCCGGAATCGCGCCGAAGGTGAGCTGTTGGAGGAGACTCTCGCGGGTCGCGCCGATGACCGTGAGGTCGTACTCGCCGGCTTCGGCGACGATGGCGTCCGCGACGTCGGTGCCCTCGACGAGGCGGCTCTCCGCGTCGACGTCGTCGAGGACGTCCATCGTGTCGGCGATGCGGGCTTCCGCGTCCTCGCGCTCGGCCTCGTCGGCGTTCGGCGAGACGACGTGGGAGACGTGGACGGCCGCGCTCTCGGAGCGGGCGATGGCGCGCGCGACTTCGGCGGCGAGGTCGGCGTGCGGGCCGCCGGCGGTCGGGAGGAATATCTCCTCGACGTCCGCGGCGGGCCCGACTTTCTCGACGAGCACGTCGCAGTCCGCGTCGGTGACGATGGTGTCGAGGTTGCTCCCGAGCACGAAGTCGCGGCGGCGCGAGCGGCCGCGCCACCCGACGAGCACGGCGTCGCTGCCCTGCTGTTCGATGGTGTTCAGGATCGCTTGCGCCACGTCGTGGCCGATGCGGACGGTGCCGTTCACCGGGACGTCCGCGTCCTCAGCGACCTGCATCGCCTCGCGGAGCACCTCGCGCTTCTCGTCGACGAACTCGCGGCCCTCGTCGAGCGGGGTCTGCTGCGGGACGGTGACGACGCTCATCACGAGGATTTCGGCGTCGCGCTCCTTCGCGATGTCCACGGCGGTCCGCATGAACTGGTCGGCGTGCTCGGGGTTCGCGATGGGGACGAGTATCTGTTCTTCGCGCTCGGTCGGCGCGCGCTCGTGAAGGACCGTCGGCGCCTGCTCCTCCATGCGCTCGCGCTCGCGCTCCTCGCTGTAGCCGTAGTAGACGGCGATACCGATGGCGAACCAGATGGCGAGCGTGACGAGCGAGATGAACCCCTCCTCGCCGAACCCGAGGCCGAGCGACTGCAGGAGGAACGGCGCGAGGATCAGCTGGAAGATCACGCCGAGCGCGGGCGTGTAGGGGAAGCCCGGCACCTCGAACGGGCGTTCGAGGTCGGGGCGGTTCGCGCGCATCGCGATGAGCGCGACGTTCACCATCGAGAACAGCAGGAGGAACATCACCGAGGAGGAGGACGCGACGGAGTTGATCGGCAGGGAGATGGCCATCACGCCGATGAGGACGGCGGAGACGGCGATGGCGTAGTGCGGCGAGCGCGTCGCCGGGTGGATGGTGGAGAGCGGGTCGGGCAGGAGCTTGTCCCGACTCATCGAGAACGCGATGCGCGAGGACGCGTAGAGCGTCGCGTTCAGCGCGCTCATCGTCGCCGCGAGACCGGCGAGCAGGAGGAGCGGGAGGCCGTACGGGACGAACTGGCCGGCCGCCTGGATGATGCCGAGTTCGCCGAGGTTCCCGAGGATGACGTACGTCGGCGTCGCCGGATCCGAGAGGCCGGCGAGTTCGAGGATGTGCTGCGTGACGTCGATGCCGCCGATGGCGGCGAACGCGACGAGGATGTAGATGGGGATGACGACGATTATCGAATAGAAGATGGCTTTCGGGATATTCGTCCCGGGGTCGATGACCTCCTCGCCGGACTGGACGATGATGTCGTAGCCCTCGAAGGCGACGTACGTGAAGCCCATCGCGGCCATCACGCCGGACGCGCCCGTGGCGAAGAAGCCGTGTTCGCCGATGAACTTCGCCGTCCAGTTCGGGTTCTGGAAGGTGGCGAGCGCGCCGAAGAGCACGAAGAGGCCGAGGATGATGATCTTCGCGCTCGTGACGACGATGCCGATGGTGCCCGTCTCCTCCGCGCCCCGATAGTTGATGTAGCCGAAGAGCGCGACGACGACGGCGGCGAGCCCTTTCGCCCAGAGGTGCTGGGCGATGCCGAGGAAGTGCGCGCCCTCGGTGGTCGCGCCGCCCGTGACGATGATGCTGAGGAACGCCATGAAGAAGACACCGAACGTCACGGCGTAGAGCGCGCACGCGACGGCCTGGGCGAACCAGTTCGCCCAGCCCGTGAAGAAGCCCCACGGGCGCGGGAGCGCCTCCGTTACCCAGTTGTACGCGCCGCCCGAGCGCGGGAACGCCGCGCCGAGTTCGGCGTAGCTCATCGCGGTGAAGGAGGCGACGATTCCGTTCAGGAAGAACGCGACGAGGAGCGCGGGGCCGGCGAGCCCGGCGGCCTGGCCCGTGAGGGCGAACACGCCGGCGCCGATCATCGCGCCGACACCGATGAACGTGATGGGGAGCAACCCCATGTCGCGCGATAGCTCTGTCTCGACGTTTCCGTCACCGGAGGCTTCGCTCATTACTCCGGGCGACGGGGGTGAACGTCAAAAGCGTACTGACCTCGGAGCGACACGGCACGCGCACTCACACGGCACGCGCACTCACACGCGGGGCGGCCCCGGCGGTCAGTTCCGCCAGTAGGCGTCCGTCAGCAGGACGAGCACGGGGAAGATTTCGAGGCGCCCCGCCCACATCAGGAAGACCATCAGGAGCTTCGAGACGGCGGGGAACGCCCGAAAGCTGTTCATCGGCCCGACGAGGCCGACGCCCGGCCCGACGTTCCCGAGGGTGGCGGCGACGGCGCTCGTCGCCTCGAACGCGGAGAGCTCCTGCCCGGGGACGCCGACGAGGGCGACGGCGAGCGTGCCGAGCGCGAAGATGACGAGGTAGAGGAACGTGAACGCGTAGATGCCGCGGATCGCCGTCTCGTCGAGCACGCGCGAACCGAGGCGGACGGGGCGGACGGCCTCGGGGTGGACGGCGGTGAACAGCTCTCGGCGGAGCGACTTCAGCACGACCACCCAGCGAACGACCTTGATGCCGCCGCCGGTGCTGCCAGCGGACCCGCCGACGAACATCGCGAACAGCACGACGAACTTCGCCGTCTGCCCCCACGCGTCGAAGTCGACGCTCGCGTACCCCGTGGTCGTCACGATGGAGGCCACCTGGAAGGCGGCGTGGCGCAGCGACGGTTCGAGCGCGCCCGCGACGTCGAGGCCGGGCGAGGTGAAGAGGACGCCGGCGAGGAGCGCGGTGAGCGCGCCCATCACGCCGAGGTAGGCCTTCAGTTCGACGTCCTCGCGGACCGTCCCGAGGTCGCGGTTCCACAGGTGCCAGAAGAGCGCGAAGTTCGTGCCGGCGGCGACCATGAACGGGATGATGAACCACTGGACGACGGCGGTGAACGCCTCGATGGAGCGCGCCTCGGGACTGAATCCGCCGGTCGGCATCGTCGTGAACCCGTGGGCGACGGCGTTGTAGAGGTCCACGTTCGGCGCGAACCCGAGCGCGTGGAGGGCGTAGAGGCCGACGATTTCGAGCGCGGTGAGCGCGACGTAGAGCCCCCAGAGCGTGCGTGCGGTCTCCGCGATACGCGGCGTGAGTTTCTGGAGGCCCGGCCCCGGCGCCTCCGCGTCCATCAACTGTGCGCCCCCGACGGAGAGTTCGGGGAGGATGGCGACGGCGAGAACCACGATACCCATGCCGCCGAGCCACTGCGTCTCCTGACGCCACATCATCAGCGCGCGCGAGTGCGCGTCGAACGAGATGGAGGCCATCACGGTCGATCCGGTGGTGGTGAACCCGCTCATCGTCTCGAAGAGCGCGTTCACCGGGAACCGCAGCGCGGACGTCGCGCCGTACGTCGTGAGCGCCCCTTCGAGGAGGTAGGGGGTGGCGCCGACGACGCTGACGAGCAGCCACGTGAGCGCGACCATCAGGAACCCCTCCCGCGTGCCGAGCGCCGACGCGGGGTCGTCGTGGAGGCGTTCGAGCGCCCACCCGACCGCGAGACTGAGCGCGATGCTCGCCGCGAAGACGACGAGGCCGCGGCCGTAGTAGAGCGCGAGGGCGAGCGGGAAGACCATCGGGACGGCGAGCCACTTCACGACTCGGCCGGTGAGGCTGACGCTCGCGCGCCAGTCGACGCGGACGCTCATAGCTTCGCCGTCGTCTCCTCGATGGCGTCCTCGCGGACGAACGCGACGACGTGGTCGCCCGCCTCGATCAGGGTGTCGCCGCGCGGCGTGACGAACGCGCCGTCGCGCGTGATGGCGCCGACGACGACGCCGTCCGGGAGGTCCGCGACGGCCTCGCGGATCCGGCGGCCGGCGAGCACGCTCTCCGCGTCCACCTCCACTTCGAGGACTTCGGCGCTACCGGGTTCGATGATGGCGACGTTCTCCATTCGGCGCGCGCGCGTGAACCGCGTTATCTCCTCGGCGACGACCTCGCGGGGGTTGAGCGCGACGTCCACGCCGACCGCTTCGAACAGTTCGACGTAGTCGGGGTTGTCCGCGACGGCGACGGCGCGCGAGGCGCCGAGACGCTTCGCGAGCAGGGAGACGAGGAGGTTCCGCTCGTCGCTGTCCAGCGCGGCGACGACGAGGTCCGCCTCGCCGACGTGCTCGCGCGCGAGGAACTCCGCGTCCGTCGCGTCGTGTTCGAGGACGGTGGTCTCGGGGAGGGCTTCCGCGAGTTCGCGGGCGCGCTCGGGGCGACGCTCGACGAGGCGCGTCGCGAACCCGCGCTCGCCGAGGAGTTCCGCGGTGAGCGCGCCGATGGAGCTCCCGCCGACGATGACGACGTCGTCTGCGCCGCGTTCGGCGGGCGCGACGGCGCTCGCGAACTCGCGAACGCTCTCCGGACGGCCGATGACGACGGCGCCGTCGCCGCTCCGAATGACGGTGTCGCCACGCGCGATCTCGACTTCGTCGCCGCGGATGACGGCGGCGAACGTGAGTTCGTCGAACCGGTCGGCCTCCCGGACGGTCTGGCCGTCGAGCGGGCTCCCCTCTGGGACTTCGAACTCGGCCATCTGGACGCACCCGCCGGCGAACGGGTCGACGTCGCGTGCGGTCGGGAGGCCGACGACGCGGACGATGGCTTGCGCGGCGAGCAGGTCGGTGCAGACCATGAAGTCGACGCCGAAGACGCCCTGCGCGCGCCGCCACGTCCGGAGGTACGCGCGGTTCTGCACGCGCGCGATGGTGAACGCGTCGCTGACGGTCTTGGCGGTGCCGCAGATGGCGAGGTTCGTCGCGTCGTCGTCCGTGCTCGCGATGACGATGTCGGCGGCGTCGACGCTCGCCTCCGCGAGGGTGTCGAGGGATGCGCCGTCGCCCTCGACCGCTAACACGTCGTGTTCGTAGGTGAGTTCCTCGGTGCGGTCGGCGTCGACGTCGACGACGACGACTTCGTGGCTGTCCGCGAGACTCGCGGCGATACTGGAACCGACTTCGCCGGCCCCGACGACGAGCACGCGCATCAGGCCACCTCTGTCATGCGACGGCCTCCGAGTGCCGGTTTCAAGATAGTTTCGAGGACCGCCCGCCGAAGATTGTGTATAGCGACATGGAGTATACGAGCCGGGCGTCGGACGGCGTCCGGCCGTTCTTTACGGATGCGACACGTACGGGAACCGATGGCAGGCCCGCTCTTCGTCCTCCGCCGCCTCGTCGCCGTCGCGCGCGCGTTCGCCCCGTTCGCGCTCGCCTACGCCCGCGACCGCCGCCGCTTCCTCCTCGTGGGTGGCTCCCGAATCGTCGACGACGCCACTCGCGAGCGACGCGCCCGCCGCCTCCACGAGACGCTGCTCGCGCTCGGACCGACGTTCATAAAGCTCGGGCAGTTGCTCTCGACGCGCCCCGACGTCCTCCCCGGAGCGTACGTCGAAGAGCTCTCGGAACTCCAGGACCGCGTCCCCCCGGCGGAGTGGGACGCAGCGCGCGAAGTACTCGAAGCCGAACTCGGCCCAGTGGAGGAGGCGTTCGAATCGTTCGACACGGAGCCGATCAGCGGCGCGAGCCTCGGCCAAGTCTACACGGCCACTCACGACGGCGAGCGC
>Ga0207755_100187_pt1 | contig 38363 bp, 42 predicted proteins | sample A23P2SouthBayCA_FD_187734 | JGI IMG/M metagenome (GOLD analysis project Ga0207755, IMG submission 187734) | Aerobic enrichment media microbial communities from Bioluminiscent Bay, La Parguera, Puerto Rico - A23 P2 (SPAdes) | ecosystem: Environmental > Aquatic > Marine > Unclassified ...
AGCGGCTACCCCGTCGCCCTCGAAGGCGCGCTGAAGTTCAAGGAGATCACGTACGAGCACGCCGAAGGGTTCGCCGCGGGCGAATTGAAGCACGGACCGCTCGCGCTCGTCACCGAGGATACGCCCGTCTTCGCCGTCTTCTCCGGCCGCCACGACGAGAAGACGCTGGGAAACGTCGAGGAGGTGCGGGCGCGCGGCGCCCCGGTCGTCGGCGTCGGGAGCGAGCGAGCGAGCGACGTCGCCGACACCGTCGACGACTATCTCGCCGTGCCGGACACCCACCACGACGTCGCGGGCGTGCTCGCGAACGTCCAACTCCAGTTGGTGTCCTACCACGTCGCCGACCTGCTCGGCCGCGCAATCGACAAACCGCGCAACCTCGCGAAGAGCGTGACCGTCGAGTAGCACCACGCGAGCACGCTCCCCGCCCCTCCGATGTCAGACCAAGACGCCGACTCACTGACGCAAGACGAGGTCTACGACCTCCTCAGCAACGCCAGACGCCGGTTCGTCATCTCGTACCTCCGACGGCGACGGGAGCCGGTAGACATCATGCACCTCTCGGAAGCGGTGGCGGCGTGGGAGAACGACGTCGACGCGGACGCGCTCACCGACCAGCAGACCAAGCGCGTGTACGTCTCCCTCTACCAGACCCATCTCCCGAAGCTCGACGACGCCGGTATCGTCGAGTACGACCGGGACTCGGGCGCCGTCGCGCTCGCCGACGCCGTCGACGAACTCGACACCTACCTGCCGAACGGGAGCGACGACGAGATACCGTGGCAGATGCTCTACCTCGCGCTCGCCGCCGTCGGCCTGCTGCTCTACGTCGCGACGATGACGTTCTCGCTGATGCCGCTGAGCGTGCTCGGAATCGTCCTCCTGGCGCTGTTCGGCGTGCTCGCGGCGGCGCAGTATCAGCTGTCTCGGCGGCGATGAACCGGAATCACGGGACGATGCACCAGCCAGTCACGAGCGAACGTCGGGACGCGACAGTCACGGACGAACGGCGACGGCACCCGCCGACGGCGCGCGCCCCGCGGGGCGTGCGGAGGCCGCGATGAGCCCCGACTGGGACGTCGTCGGCTACGTCATCAGCTCCGACTATCGGACCGACGTCCTCCACCGCCTCGACGACGGGCCGGCGACGCCCACCCAGATCGCGGACGACGTCGACATCTCCGTGACGCACGTCTCTCGGGCGCTCCGCTCGCTCCGCGAACGCGGCCTCGTCGAACTCCTCGTCCCCGAGGAGCGCCGGAAGGGCCGCGTCTACGGGATCACGTCACTCGGCCGCGAGACGTGGGAGCTCATCGAGTCGAAAGACCTCGCCGAGTGAGCTCCTACGGGCGCGCGGGTGGCCGCGCCGCCCGAGCGCGAACTCGGACGACGATGGGTTCGACACGGAACCGAGTGGCGACGCCGGCGCGACGTGCGCGACGTGAACGGCGAAAAAATCGGCGTGCGCGGCCCGCGGGGATGGGGCCAGTGCGGGCCGCGCGGACCCTCTCGGTCGGCCATGACGTGTGACAGTCGAGAGCGGGACGGGGGACACACCGTGAGGGGTTGAGTCGGGGGAAGTCCACTGGAGGCCACCCCGTCCCATCGCATCGTACGGCGCGGACCGATATTGCTATACGGAGACTACCGCTCACGCCGCGACGGAGGCGAGCAGCACGGCGTTGTGCGCGGCGGCGGCGAGCGACGTCGCGACCGGAATACCGTACCCGAGGGCGCGAACGCCCCCGCGGACCCACGCGTCGCTCTCGCCGCGGTAGCGAAGGACGACGATACCGACCTCCGTCACGGCGGTGACGACGCCGACGACGACGAGCGAGAGCAGGGCGAGACCGGCCGGCGCGCCGAACGCCTCGACGGCCGCCGCCGCGAGCGGGTTCGCCTCGCGCACGCCCGCGAGTTCGAGGCCGACGACGGTCGTGAACGCGTCCGCGAACTGCGCCGCGACGAACGCGCCCCACGCGAGGCGGCCGCCGGTGAGCGAACGGGACATGCGCGGGAGTGAGCGCGCGGCGCGGATTGTTAGCCGGCGGCGGACGCGGCGTTAGCCGCCCGCCGACGCGTCCCCCGCCACCGATAGCGGGATGGTAACGATACGCGCGGCGGCCGACTGGCCGGGCGCTATGCGACGAAAACGACTCGCGTTCGTGCTCGCCCTCACGCTCAGCCTGCTCGCCGTGCTCGCCCGGACGAAGCGCCGGAGACGCCGCGCGACCACCGGGGGCGCCGCGGACTGAGGCGGCGCGCGGGCCGACGGCCGGTCGACCCGCAGCGCCAGCAACCTTCGAATTCGAAGGGTAGGCGGCTGCTATCAGAATTATCGGTGGTATTACTATACACTCCGTGGCGTTAGACGGTGGCGATGGTTCGACACATCACCGAGGAGGAGCGACGACGGATGCAGAAGTTCGCAGCGACGCCGAAGTACGAACGAAGCCCGCATCTCCTCGAACCGAACGCCGACGACGACGGGGACAGCGACGAGTGACAGGACAGCGTCGGGCGACGGCGGCCCGTCGCTCGTCGAGCCGCCGAGCAGACGCGTGACGACAGGGGGCGGTTACGCGGCCACGTCCGTTTTCTTTTGCCGCCGCGACGACCGAATAGCACCGACGCGTCGACGCTGACGCGAGCGAGTAGCGCCCGTGTACCAAACCCGTCCGCGCGCCACGGATCGGTCGATGTCGCGACAGAACGAGCGCTCCGCCGACGAGCGCACAGCCGAACCGAGCGGTGACGCGCGACGCGAACAGCACGGTAACACGCGACGCGAACGGCACGGGGACGCGTCCGACTTCCCGGAATACCTCGACGTGGACTACGCGGCGGGCGAGGGCGAGACCCCGGCGGACTATCCGAGCCTCGAGGACAAGATAGAGAAGGCCGTCGAGGTCACCAGAATCGGCCTCGAAGCGTACGAGAACCCCGCGGTCATGTGGACCGGCGGGAAGGACTCCACCCTCACCCTCTACTTCGTGAAAGCGGTCGCCGAGCGCTACGACCTCCCGATGCCGCCCGCCATCTTCATCGACCACTTCCAACACTTCGACGACCTCCGCGCGTTCACCGAGACGTGGGCGGAGCGATGGGACGTCCCGCTCGTCTACGCGCGCAACGAGGACGTCGGCGACTACGTCGAGGAACACGGGCTAGAGCCGGGCGACGACATCGACATCAGCGACCTCTCCGAGCACAACCAGCACCACGTCCGGGACATCCTCGAGTACGAGGAGGAGACGTTCCCGTTCCTCCTCGATACGTACGTGGGGAATCACCTGTTGAAGACGGTGGCGCTGAACGACGCGCTGGAGGAGTACGACATCGACGGCATCTTCTCCGGGATCCGCTGGGACGAACAGGAGGCGCGCGCCGACGAGACCTTCTTCAGCCCACGCCACGACCCCGACATCTACCCCCCGCACGATCGGATTCAACCGATTCTCCAGTTCGACGAGGCGGCGGTCTGGGACGCCTTCTGGCACTACGTCGTCCCCGAGACGGTGCCCGGCTATCCGGACGACGGGTACGTGCCCGAGACGTACGACGACCTGCCGAACGGGCTGACCCACGAGGACATTCCGGTGTCCCCGAAGTACTTCAAGGGCTTCCGCTCGCTCGGCAGCGAAGTCAGCACCGAGCGCGGGAGCGACGAGCCGGCGTGGCTGCAGGACCTCGACAACACCACCGAACGCGCGGGGCGCGCCCAGGACAAAGAAGACCTCATGGAGCGCCTCCGCGACCTCGGCTACATGTGACGCGCCCCTAACGCACTCACCCACTTCGTTCTCGTGTCCGACACCAGCCTCCCCGAGCGACCGTTCGCCGCGCCCGTCAGCCGTGCGGACGCGATTCTCGCGGTCATCGCCGCCGTCCTCGCCGCGGCGACGGCGGCCGCGGTCTGGTCGCCGCTCGCGGCGCTCCCGACGCTCGCGGTGGGCTGTGTCGGCTGTCTCGTCGTCATCGGCGACGCGCTCTTCGTCAACCCGCCCGCCTAGGCGTCGACGCGCAGGGACGTCCGTACGCCGGTCGCGGCGGCCGCGGCGCCCGACGCGAGCGCGAGTATCGCGGCCGCGACACCGGCGGCGACGCCGAGCGTTCCGACCCGGACGCCGAGGACGGACGCGAGGACGAGGACGGCCGTCGCGGCGAGGAGGGCGAGCCAACAACAGCCGACGGCGGCGAGTCGCAGGAGCGTCGCGCGCGGAAGCACGTCCTCCCGGAGGCGCGACACGGATAAAAAGCCACGCCCGCGGGGGCGTCGAACGCGACGCGACGGCAGCGCGCTCGCTCGGGGCGCGGGAGGGCGGCGGTTACGCGAACTCGTCGGCGACGGCGGCGAGAACGCGTTCGAATCGCTCGTGGACGTCGTCGGCGACGTCGTCGAGTTCGTCCGTGCCGACGACGCCGAGGAGGCGGTGGGGGTCGACGGCGCGGACGGCCACCTCGTCGCCGTCGGCGTAGACGACGACGTTACACGGGAGGAGCGCGCCGATGCCGGGTTCGGTTTCGAGGGCTTCGTGGGCGAGCGGGGGGTTGCAGGCGCCGAGGATGCGATAGTCGCGGAACTCCTCGTCGAGTTTCTCCTTGAGTGTGGCGCGCACGTCGATGTCGCAGAGCACGCCGAACCCCTCGTCGGCGAGGGCGTCCTCGGTGGCGGCGACGACGTCGTCGAACGGTGCGTCCACCGTCTCGTCGATGGTGTAGCTCACGCCGCGAAGTAGGGGCTCGCCGCCCTTATAGTTGTGTCTCGAACGAGCACGACTCTTCCGGGGTCAGTCGTCGGGGATGCCCTCGATGTCCCCCGTCTCGTCCTCCACGACGAACTGGCCGGCGGCCGCCTGCGCGCTGTTCACGAGCGTGATACGGAGCACGTACGCGGCGACGAGGACGAACGGCGCGAACGCCACCGCCTCCACGCCGACGACGAGGAGGTTGCTGTCCGGAAGGTCGTTCGAGAAGTGCATGAACGCCGCCACCACGGCCGCCGTCGGCACCGCCGTCAGCACGAGGTCACGGGAGAGGTGTGCGAGGTCGCGGCGCGTGTAGAGCGTCTTGAAGTACTCGCGCGCCGTCGCCGCGTACTGGAGGAGGCGGAGCATCTCGTCGATGCGTTCGGCCGTCGCGGCGTCCACGTCGTCCCCGTGCGCGACCCGAATCGCGCGCAGGTCGTGTATCTGCTTGTCGTGGTCGTAGTCCATCGTCGCGAGCACCACGTCGAGCGTGTCGTCGGCGCGCTCCAGCCCCCGGTTCATCTCGCCAGTCTCCGCCGCCAAGCGCTCGACGTACCCCTCGAAGTCCTCGCGGAGTTCGAAGTCCGCCGCGCCCAACTCGTCTTCGAGGTACTGCGCGCGTTCGAGGATGCTCCCGGAGAGCAACTGGAGGAGCGCCTCCGGGGCCGCGGGCACGTGCTCGGTGTCCACGACGTCCTCCAGTCGCCGCCGGTACTCGACGACGGACTGCACGCGACCGAACTGCTGGCCGAGCGGTTGCTGCTGCTGGGAGACGAACAGCGTGTTCACCGTCACGACGATGCTGAACAGGAAGAACGTCCCGGAGAGCAGCGCGGAGACGAGCGGGATGGTCGGACTCGCGTCCGCCAGCGGGTTCTTCGGCGACGGCAGGAGGAACCCCGCGACCGGACCGAAGACGACGAACCCGACGCAGAGTACCGCCGTCGTCACGACGCGCCGGTCGGCCGTGTACGCCATCCACCGGTAGAGGCGGCGCGCGGCCCGCCGGGGGTTCCGTGTCGCCATCGGCCGAGTCGAGGGGACGAACCACCATAGGTGCCCGGGCCGTCCCGCCCACCGAAACGGCTACCCCGGCGGCGTCCGAGGGGTCGGCCGTGCCCTCCATCGACGCCTTCCGAACGAAACGCGGCCGCGCGCGCCTCACCGGGGACGCCGTCGTCTTCGACGAGTCCGTCGCCGGCTACGCCCGCGCGCTCTACCGAGACTACTGGCGAAGCGACGCGTGGTGGCGCAAAGCGGTCTTCGTCGCGTACGCGCTCTGGCCGGTAGTCGTCGTCGGCTGGTGCGGCGGCCTCGTCCTCGAACTCGCCCGCGGCGGCACCGACCCGGTCTGGGCGGCGGGCGGCGCGCTCGTCGTCGCCGCCATCGTCGCGCTCGCGTGGGGCGCGAACTACGCGCGCGGGTTTCGCTCGCCCGACCGGGTCTCGCTCGACGCCGTCACCGGCGTCGCCGCGACGCGCGGCGAGACGGGGCTGACGCGCCCGCGACTCGTGCTCACCTACGAGGCGGGCGGCGGAACCCGGAAGCGCCGCGTGAACCTCCCGTCGCTCCTGACGCCGGCGGGCGAGGACTCCTACGAGCGGGCCGTCGCGGCGTTCGCGGAGCGCGGGTTCGACGTCGAGGCGTGACGCGCCTCGACGTCCGAGCGCCCGGTTCGCCCGCCGAGACCGTGAGACGGTCTTATGTGACGCGCGCGCCACCCTGACGTATGGACGACGGCGGCGCGGACGAACCGCGGAACCCGATGTGGCGCCTCTACGCTGAGCACGGCCGCGGGAACTGGGCGTGGGTGGTCGGGGGCGCGTTCGCGACGGTCGCGGGCCGCCTGTTCGGCCTCGTCCCCGCGTACGTCGTCGGTCTCGCCGTGGACGCCATCTTCCTCGGGACGCGCCCGTTCGCCCTCCCGTTCGTGCCGGCGGGGTGGCTGCCCGCGGACGACTGGGGGCAGGTCGAAGTCGCGGTCGGCGTCCTCCTCGCCGCGACGCTCGCGGGCGCCGCGCTCTCCTGGATAGACGACTACGCGTGGAGCGTCTTCGCCCAGCGCACCCAGCACGGCCTCCGAACGAGCGCGTACGACCGCCTCCAGTCGATGGACCTCGCGTTCTTCACGAACCGCCGGACGGGCGAACTGATGAGCATCCTGAACAACGACGTGAACGCCCTGGAGACGTTCCTCGCGGACGCGGTGAGTTCGTCGCTCTGGATCCTCGCCACCGTCGTCGGCATCGGCGCGGTGATGGTGTCGCTGAACGCGCCGCTCACGCTCGTCGCGCTCCTCCCCATCCCGCTGCTCGCGACGTTCACGCTCGCGTTCGCGCGCGTCGTCGAACCGCGATACGCCAGCATCCGCGAGGAGATCGGGGATCTGAACGCGCGCCTCGAGAACACCGTGAGCGGGATCGAGACGGTGAAGACGGCGAGCGCGGAGGCCTACGAGTCCGCGCGCGTCGCCGCGTCCTCCCTCGACTACCTCGCCTCGAACCTCGCCGCCATCCGCGTGCGAATCACGTTCTTCCCGGGCCTGAACGTCATCTCCGGCGTCGGGTTCGCGGTCACCTTCCTCGTGGGCGCGTACTGGGTGCTGTTCGGCGCGCCGTTCGGCCTCTCCGGGACGCTCACGCCCGGGGCGTTCGTGACGTTCGTCATCTACGCCCAGCAGTTCGTCTGGCCCATCGTCCAGTTCGGCAGCATCGTGGACGACTACGAGCGCGCGAAAGCGGCGAGCACGCGCGTCTACGGGCTCTCCACGCGAACGCGGGAAATCGAGGACGCGCCGGACGCGACCCCGCTCGACGTCACCGAGGGCCGGGTGACCTACGACGCCGTCGACTTCTCCTACCGGCGCCCCGACCCCGAGAATCCCGAGTCGGTCACCGAGGAGCGCGTGCTCTCGGACGTCTCCTTCGAGGCGTCGGGCGGCGAGACGGTCGGCGTCGTCGGGCCGACGGGCGCGGGGAAGTCCACGCTCCTGAAGCTCCTGCCGCGGCTCTACGACGTCGATTCGGGCGCGGTGCGCGTCGACGGCCGGGACGTGCGGGACGTGACCGTCGAGAGCCTGCGCCGGTCGGTCGGCTACGTCGGACAGGACCCGTTCCTCTTCTACGGAACGGTCGCGGAGAACGTCCGCTACGGGAGTTTCGACGCGAGCGACGAGGCCGTCGCGGAGGCGACGCGGCGCGCGCAGGCCCACGAGTTCGTCGAGCGCCTGCCGAACGGCTACGAGACGATGGTGGGCGAGCGCGGCGTGAAGCTCTCCGGCGGGCAGCGCCAGCGGCTCGCCATCGCCCGGGCGATACTGAAGGACCCGCCGCTGCTCGTGCTGGACGAGGCGACGTCCGCGGTGGACACGGAGACGGAGGCGCTCATCCAGCGCTCGCTGCTCGCGTTCGAGGCGGACCGAACGACGTTCGTCATCGCGCACCGCCTCTCGACGGTGAAGCACGCCGACACCATCCTCGTCGTCGACGACGGCCGCGTCGTCGAGTCGGGCACGCACGAGGAACTGCTCGACGAGGACGGCCTCTACGCGAACCTCTGGAAGGTGCAGGCGGGCGAGGTGGAGTCCCTGCCGGCGTCGTTCCTCGAACGCGCGCGCGAGCGCGGTGACGCCGTCGCGGACGCGTGGACGGACGAGGACGGGCCGGAGTACTAGACGAGGACGGAGACGGCGGCGGTGAGGAGGGCGGCGGCGACGACGGCCGTCGCGGTCATCCGGAACGCGGTGGTGCGGTCGGCGTGCCGGTCCTCGGGGTCGGAGACGCGGCCGGCCTCGTCGGCGGCGTCGAATCGGTAGCGGCCGAACGCCGCGAGGACCGCGCAGAACGCGCGGGACGCCTGCAGGTACCACTCGATTCCGAGCGCGAGCGGCACGAAGACGGCGGGGACGAGTTCGGCGGGGAGCGCGCCGACGGCCGCACCCCCGGCGATGGCGGCGGCGACGACGAACGCGGCGGCGGCGTAGCCGTATCGGCGCGTTCGCTCGCGTCGCCCGATGTTGCACCGACCGGGCTGATAGGTGGAGGAAGCGGTCGACATGTCGAAATCTAGCGGTGCGACGCGCCTAAAGGGTCGTTTCGCCCCGGTTGCTGCCGGGAGTCGCGTCACGCGCTCGGGGTCGCGGACGAGAGCTGTTCGACGCCGTAGACGACGACTGCGCCGAGGACGACGAGCGCGGCGGCGACGGCGAACGCGAGATCGAAGCGGTACGCGGCGATCCAGCCGCCGAGGAGGCCGCCGATGGCGCCGGCGACGGCGCTGAGCGCGGCGTACATCCCGAGCACGCCGCCGCGCGCGGCCGGGGGCGCGAACCGGGAGACGATGGCGGTTCCCGTGACGGCGATGAACGCCCACGTGACGCCGACGACGGCGAGGAGGGCGGTGACGACGGCGAGCGGGCCGAGGCCGTCGAGCGCGTCGATTCCGAGGACGGCGATGCCGGCGACGCCGACGAACGCGGCGGCGCGCGCGCCGAGCGCGCTCCCCTGGACGAACCGGACGTCGTGTTCGGCGGTGAGGAGGCCGGCGCGTCCGTAGAGGACTGTGGAGGCGACGTTGTTCACGAGGTAGAGCGCGAAGACGCCGCCGGCGCTGAACCCGGCGTCGGTCTGGAGGTAGAGCGGGAGGGGCGCCCAGAAGACGGCGAAGCCGGTGAAGAAGACGAACGCGGCCCCGAAGTAGACCCAGAGGGCGGTCGGAAGGTCGCCGCGGAGGCGGCGGAGGCGCGAGAGGGAGAGGACGCGCGACGCCCAGAACAGCCGGTTGGTGCCGTAGGCGAACGTCGCGTCCTGCGTGTTGCGCGCGGTGCGCGAGAGGATGGTGGCGACGCGGCCGGAGCGGCGCGGGCCGACGTCGAGGCGGTCCTCGCGGGGGAGGGTGCGCGCGCCGAGCAGGGCGGCGGCGACGCCGAACGCGGCGGCGAGCGCGAACAGCGACTCCTGGACGACGTCGGCGGTGACGGCGGCGGCGACGACGACGGTCCAGACGGTGCCGACGACGAGGCCGGCGGTGGCGCCGTACCCCTGGAAGGTGTTGAGGCGGGCGATGCGCTCGCTCCACGCCGTCTCCGGAGCGTCGGCGACGACGAGCATCGTGACGACGGGGGAGATGGCGGCGAGCGCGAACGCGAGCACGGCGTTCACGGCGACGACGGCGGGGACGCTGTGCAGGAGCGGGAGGGTGACGAGGGCGACGGCGCCGACGGCGAGGGCGGCGACGACGACGCCGCGTCGGTTCCCGGTCCGGTCGGCGTAGCGGCCGGCGAGGACGGCGCCGGGCGCGCCGACGAGGGAGGCGAGCGCGGCGGAGACGCCGAGGGCTTCGGCGCCGCCGCCGAGTTTGACGAGGTAGAGCGGGACGAGCAGGCCGGCGACGCTGGACGCGACGGCGGAGAGCGAGAGTGAGACGAGCCACCGGTCGTGGTGCACGGCGTAGGCGTCGTCGGGCGCGGGGAAATTCGTGTCGGAAGCGGGGATGTACAGTGTGCCTCCGCGGCGAGTGGGTATTTGGATCGCGCGTCCGTACGCCCGGGTATGCGACTCCGACGACTCTTCGGCGCGGCCGCGGGCACCGTCGGCCTCGCGGCCGTCTCGCATCGCGCGCTCCGGGCGTACGCGGGCGACCTCGAACCGGCGCTGGACGGCCGCAACGGGACGTTCCGCTGGCGTGGGCTGGACGTCGCGTACACGGAGGCGGGCGACCCGGACGACCCGACGGTCGTGCTCCTGCACGGCGTGAACGCGGCCGGGTCGAGCGGCGAGTATCGGAAGGTGTGGGACGCGCTCGCGGCCGACTATCACGTCGTCGCGCCCGACCTCCCGGGGTTCGGTCGCTCGGATCGGCCCGCGATCACCTACGACGCCGACCGCTACACGGAGTTCGTCGCGGCGTTCCTCGCGGAGTACGACGATCCGGCGGTCGTCGCGTCCTCGCTCGCGGGGGCGTACGTCGCGGGGGCGCTCGACGCCTCCGGCGTCGAGTCCGACGACGCGGACGTCTCGGTGCGCGCGCTGGCGCTCGTCTGTCCGTCGACGGGCGCGATGCCGGGTCCGAACCCGCTGGCGCGCGCGCTCGTGCGCTCCCCGCTCGTCGGTGACCTGCTCGTGGACCTCGCGACGTCGCGGTACTCGATCCGTCGCTCGAACGCCGACCACGGCTATCACGACGTCGCGAACGCCGAACCCGAGTGGCTCGACTACCAGTGGCGGAGCGCCCATCAGCGCGGCGCGAAGCACGCCGTCGCGGCGTTCGTCGGCGGCTACCTGAACGCGGACGTGGACCTCGCGGACGCGCTCGCTGACGTCGACGGACCCATAACGATAGTCTGGGGCGCGAGCGCGGAGACGACGCCGCCCGAGGTCGGGCGCGAACTCGCCGAGGACGTCGGCGCGGACTTCACGGAGATAGCGCGCACGGCGCTCGTCCCGCACGCGGAGCGCCCGAGCGCGTTCCTGGACGCGGTCCGGGGCGGACTGGCGGAGTAGGCCGGGCGAAACCGACTTGTGCGTGCCTGACCAAACGACCAGTCAGCATCCGAGATGGGGCGCGCACGAGATCAGCCGGCGGAACCGAACGGGGCGAGCGAGGACGCGACGCTGGCGGCAGTCGACGCGTGGCTCGCCGCACACCGGAGCGAGCGCACGCCGCTCTCGCGCGCGCTCGACGCCGTCTTCGACGCGCGGCCCGACCGCCGCCCGACCCGCGTCGTACTCGAACTGGCGGCGCGTTCTCCCGCGCGCCCCCGCCCGCGGAGCGTCGTCGCCGCGGCGACGGCCGTCGACCTCCTGCACGCTCGCACGCTCGTGCGCTGGCGCGGCCTGCCCGCGCGCGCCCCCGACAGCACCGCCGCCGTCCTCGTCGGTGACTACCTCCACTCGCTCGCGTTCGAAGCGCTCGTCGAACCCGACGACGGCGTCTCCGCCTCGCTGCTCGACGCGGTGACCGCGGGCGTCACCGACCTCTACGCGGCGGAGGCGGCTGACGCGGACGACGACTGCGTCCCGCGGGCGGCCACGCGGCGCGTGTTCGCGCTCGCGGACGCGGCCGTGGACGCCCTCGCGGGCGACCCGATATAGGGGCACTCGAACCCGCGGTTAGCCCGCGCTGTGATCCGATAGGCGTAGCATAATAATGTAGGCGACGAGCGTCTGGTCCGCTCACACGCGACCTCCATGAACACGGACGCGCTCCTCGCTCTCCTCGTCGCGCTCGGCTGCATCGGTGCGCTCGGGGTCTCCGCCAGCACGCTCCCGTCGTCGGTCTCGACCAGGCCCGACGACGTCGTCGACGTCGACTACGCCGACCTCCCGATCGGTCACGCGCAAGCCGACTCGCTGAAGCGCCAACTGAACGGCGACGCCCCGCCGCGGCCCGCGGCCGCCTCGTCGAACGACCGGTCGACGAACGCCGACGCGTCCCGGACGGACGCGCGGGCCGCCCGGTCGACGGAGACGAGCGGCGGGACCGGCCCCGCGCGGCCGTCGCTGCTGGACCGCCTCCTCGCGCTCCTCGGCCGCGTCGCGATGATCGCCGCGCTCCTCCTCGGCGCGGTGCTCGCCGCCGTCCTCGCGTGGCGCCACCGAACGGCGTTCCGCGCCTCCCGCGACGACCCGCCGAACGCGCCGACGGCGGCCTCCGACGGCGGTTTCGACGCGTCCTACGGCGTCGGGCCGTCGAACGCCGTCTATCGGGCGTGGATCGAGATGGCGCGGCGCGCGGGAATCGACGACCTCGAATCCGCGACGCCCGCCGAGTGCGCGCGCGCCGCGCGCCGGGCGGGCCTCGACGAGGCGGCCGTCCGGGCGCTCACCGAGGAGTTCGAGGCGGTGCGCTACGGGGGCGCGCCCGTCACGACGGAGCGAGAGGCGCGCGTCCGCGAGCACTGCGAGCGCCTCGACGGGGGCGCCTGACGTGCCGCCGACCAGACGCCTCGTCGTCGCCGCGGCCGCGCTCGCCGTCACCGGATTCGCGCTCGCGGGCGCGCTCGGGGGCGTCGTCACCGCCGCGGTCACCGGCCTCGGGAACGACTACCTCGTCGTCGCGGCCGTCGGCGTCGTCGCCCTCGGCGCCGCCGTCGTCGTCCAGGCCGTCCGGAACCGCTCGGGCGTCGCGCAGGCGGCGACGCCGGACGTCGAGGACGTCAATCCCGCGCCCCACGCGGGCGCGGAACTCGACGCCTACCTCGCGGGACCGCTCGCTAGCGGGCGCGTGGACCCGGCGACGGATCCCGATCCGTCGCGCGTTCGCGCGGGCCTGCGAGAACTCGCCGTCGCCGTCGAGCGCCGCGAGTCCGACTGTTCGCGCTCTGCCGCCCGCCGCCGCGTCGACGCGGGCGCGTGGACGGACGATTCGGCCGCCGCGGCCTACGTGCGGGGCGCGCGGCCGACGCTCGGTCAGCGCGTTCGCGCGGCGCTCCACGCGCAGTCCGCGACCCGGTACGGCGCGCGGTGCGCGGCGCGCGAACTCGACGCCCGGACGCGCGAGGGGCGGCGATGAGCGCGCGCCACACGCACCGCTGGCGGGGCGTGGTCGCCGTCACGCTCGTCGCCGTCGCCGCGGGCGTGCTCGCGGCGCGCCCGGACGTACTGCTCGTGGGCGTCGTCGGCGCCGCGTACGCCGCGTATCCACACCTCTGGTCGGCGCCCACCCCCGCGTTCGACGTCGAGCGAACGCTCTCGCCGGCCGACCCCGCGCCCGGCGAGACGGTCGAGGTCACGGTCACGGTCACGAACGCGAGCGGCGACCACCACCCGGACGTGCGCTTCGTCGACGGCGTGCCGCCGATGCTCTCCGTGTCGTCGGGGTCGCCGCGGCACGCGAGCGCGCTCCGCCCCGGCGAGTCCGCGACGTTCTCCTATGCGGTGACGGCCGAACGCGGCACGTACGGCTTCGAGCCGGTGACCGTGGTCGCGCGCGACGTCAGCGGCGCGCGCGAAGTCGAGGGGGAGGCGAGCGCGGAGACGACGCTCTCCGTCGTCGCGGACGCCGCCGAGTCGCCGTCGTGGTCGCCGACGGACGAACGCGTCGGGCGCTCGCTCGCCGACCGCGGCGGCGACGGCATCGAGTTCCACAGCGTCCGCGACTATCGGCCGGACGACCCGCTCTCGCGGGTGGACTGGCGGCGGTACGCGCGTTCGCGCACGCTCTCGACCGTCGAGTACCGCCCGGAGCGCGCGTCGTCGGTCGTGTTCTGCGTGGACGCTCGGCCGTGCGCGTACCGCGCGCGAGAACCGGGTGAACAGCACGCCGTCGCGCACGCCGTCGCGGCCGCGGACCGCCTGCTCGCGTCGCTCGCGGGGACGCCGGCCGCGGTGGGCGCGGCCGCGCTCGGCGCGGAGACGGCCCGAATCGAACCGGGTCGCGGCCGGGCGCACGCGACGCGCGTGCGACGCCTCCTCGCGACGGACGGCGCGTTCTCCGCGTACCCGCCCGCGGCGTCCTCGGTGGACCTCGAAGCGCGCGTGCGACGGCTCCGCGCCGGCCTGAACGGGGAGACGCACGTGGTGTGGCTGACGCCGCTCGCCGACCGGGACGCCGTCGAAGCGGCGCTCGCGCTACGTCGCGACGGGCACGCCGTCACCGTCGTCAGCCCGGACGTGACCGCGTCGGGGAGTCGGGGCGCGCGCCTCGCGGCCGCGCGGCGCGACGAGCACGTCCGGACGCTCCGCGAGGGCGACGTCCCGGTCGTGGACTGGAATCCGGACGAACCGGTCGAACGCGCCGTCGCGCGGGCCAGCGGGCGGTGGGCGCGATGACGCGCCCGCGCGTCCCGCGCCGGGGCCTCGCAGCGGCGTCGATACTCGCGGGCGCGCTCGCCGTCCACCTCGTCGCGGCCGCGCCGTGGCGGACCGTCCCGCTCGGACTGGCGACGCTCGGCGGCCTCGCGCTCGCGTTCGGCCTCGGCCGGTGGCACCGCGACCAACGGACTATTGGTGGTCTCGCGGCGCTCGTCGGGGCGCTCGCGCTCGCGGGCGGACTCGCGCTCCCGCTCGCCCACCTCGCCGTCCCCGGCCGGGCCGCGGAAGTCGTCCTCGGCGTCGCCGGCGTCGCGTGCCTCGCGCTCGGTGTCGGGCCGGCGCACCGCGGGTGGGAGCGCGAGTTCCTCGCGGCGGGGGCCGGCCTCGTACTATTGACCGTCGTGCTGAGCGGCGTGCTCCACGACGCGGGGCGGACCGCGCTCCTCCTCGGGGCCGTGGCGTGCGTGCTCGCGTGGGACGTCGGCGAGCAGGCCGTGAACCTCGGCGAGCAGGTGGGGAACGAGGCGTCGGCGCGCCGCGCGGCGGTCGTTCACCCGGCGGCGACGCTCGGCGTCGGCCTCGTCGCGGTTGCGCTCGCGCGCGGCGTCGCCTCCCTCGGCGTCTCCGGCCTCTCGCTCCCGGTGTTGCTCGCGCTGCTCGCGGGCGGCCTCCTCACGGCGTTCGCGCTGTCTCACTGACCGTCGGGACCGGGACGGCGTCGAGGACGTCCCGAACGACCGCTCGCGCGTCGACGCCGTCGATGCGCGCGTCCGGCGTGAGGACGAGGCGGTGCGCGAGCACGGGTTCGGCGACGTCGCGGACGTCGTCGGGCGTGACGTAGTCGCGCCCCTGGAGGAGCGCGTTCGCGCGCGCCGTCTCGAAGAGGCGCTGGGTGCCGCGCGGGGAGACGCCGGTATCGACCCGGTCGTCATCGCGGGTGGCGCGTGCGACCCGGACGAGATATCGCCGGACGTCGTCCTCGACGCGGACGCCCTCCGGGGCGGCGCGCAGGTCGTCGACGCGCGCGGGCGATGACACCGTCTCGACGGTCGGGGTGCGGGCGTCGCGCGCCGCGCGCCGGTCGACGATGGTGAGTTCGCCGTCCTCGTCCGGGTAGCCGAGGCTGGTCTTCACGACGAAGCGGTCGTTCTGCGCCTCCGGGAGTTCGAAGGTGCCGTCCTGCTCGATGGGGTTCTGCGTCGCGAGGACGAAGAAGGGGTCGGGGAGCGGGTGGGTGTCGCCGTCGACGGTCACCTGCCCCTCCGCCATCGCCTCCAGGAGCGCGGACTGGGTCTTCGGCGGCGCGCGGTTTATCTCGTCCGCGAGCACGACGTTCGCGAACAGCGCGCCCGGTCGGAACTCCAGGTCGCCGGAGCGCTCGTCGAACACCGTCGACCCGGTGACGTCCGCGGGGAGGAGGTCGGGCGTGAACTGCACGCGCGAGAAGGAGAGGCCGAGCGCCGTGGCGAGCGAGCGCGCGAGGAGCGTCTTCCCCGTCCCCGGGACGTCCTCCAAGAGGACGTTCCCGCCGGCGAGGAACCCCGCGAGCACCGTCTCCACGACGTCGCGGTCCACCACGACGGCGCCCGTGACTTCGTCCATCACCGCGTCGCACTCCGCTCGGACCGCGTCGTCGTCCATGCCCGAACGAGCGGGCCGCGAGCGGCTTTGTTATCGTCGTGCTAAGCGCGAGACGGGGCGTCGGCGGCTAGTCCGCGGCGGCGTCCGCGACGCGCTCGCGGGCCTGCCGGCGGCCGCGGAGGAGATAGTAGAGCGCGCCGGCGGTGCCGAGCAGGCCGACGACGCCGCCGACGTAGAACGCGTCGGCGAGGCCGATGGTGTCCTGCATCGCGCCGAACCCGAGCGGGCCGAACACTTGGCCGGCGGAGAGCGACGCGGTGAACGCACCCGTCACGAGCCCCATGCCGTGGATCCGGCCGCGCTCGGTTCGGATGGCGATGGCGGACGTCCGGGAGACGGAACTGAAGACGCCCATCGCGACGATGACGGCGACGAGCAGGGGGAGCGTCGTGGCGAGCGGGACGGCCATCATCGCGAGCGCGGAGACGAGGCTCCCGCCGACGATGAAGTGGATGCGGTACTGCGAGTAGTCGTCGCTGATCCGGCCGAAGGGTATCTGGAGTGCGCCGCCGATAGCCATGTAGAGCGAGAGGAGGAGGCCGATGGTGGTGCCGTCGAAGCCGAACGCGGCGCTCGTCATGAGCACGGGGAAGAAGGAGTTGAACCCCCAGCGGTAGAAGCCGCGCGCGGCGATGTATGCGAGGATGCCGCGGAGTTCGTAGTCCGCCCACGCGGCGCGCGCGGCGTCGCGGAAGTCCGGGACGTCCTGGACGTCCCTGACGTCCGGGTCGAGTTCGGGGACGAGGAGGTAGACGAGGACGGCGGCGAGGACGGCGAGGATCGCCATCGCGTAGAACGGCGCGGCGATGCCGTAGTGGTCGTTCAGGTAGCCCCCGAGGGTGGGGCCGACGGCGATGCCGCCGAAGAGCGAGACGTAGAAGAGGTTCGTTATCGAACCTTCGCTCCCCTCCGGGGTGATGTCGCCGACGTAGGACTGCGCGAGGGGCGTGACGAGGACGGACGCGAACCCCTGCGTGAAGCGGACGACGCCGAGCGAGAGCGGGGTGCCGGCGAGCGTGTACGCGAGGGCGAGGCAGGCGTAGAACGCGAGGCCGAAGACGAGGAGGTTTCGGCGGCCGTAGCGGTCGGAGACGCGGCCGACGTAGGGCGCGAAGACGCCGCGGGAGACGGCGAACGAGGACATGATGGCGCCGAGGACGAGGCCCGTCGCGCCGAGCGTGTTCGCGTACGTCGGGAGGATGGGGAGGAGGATGCTCAGGCCGAGCATCGCGACGCCCGTGGCGACGAACAGGCCGACGAACGCGCCCCTGTGTTCGCCGAGTTCGTCGAGCACTACGCGCCACCCGCGGGACGTCCCTGCATGCGGCTGGCTAAACGGTCAGTCAGTAAAAGCGCGTCCGTTCGCGGATCGACAGCGCGGACGCGAGGCGGCGCGCGACCCCTGCGTCTACGCGTACTTGCTCTTCCCGGCGCTCCCGGCGAGTTCGGCGAGGTCGGCGTGGACGTCCGCGATGCGCTCGCGGATCTGTCGACCGGCGACTCGCGGGTCGAAGACGTCCTTGTTCGGCGCCCAGTCGGTGTCCTCGAAGAAGGTGTCGCGGTCGTCCGCGACGCCCTCCGGCGGCACGATCTCGTCGCCGTGCTCGCGGTAGAGGTCGTACGCCGTCCGCGTGTACTCGTACTGGTAGCGAGTGTCCTTGTTCATCTTGCAGATGCCGTACTGCATCAGCTCCTCCACCTGTTCGTCCTGCAGGCCGGAGGAGCCGTGGAGGACGAGCGGCGTCGAGAGGCCGTGGTCGTCGAGGGCGTCGCGGACGTCGCGCGCGATGTCCGGGCGGAGTTCGAGGTCCTTCCCCTTCGCGACGCCGTGCTGGGTGCCGACGGAGATGGCGAGCAGGTCACAGCCCGTCTTCTCGACGAACTCGACGGCCTGCTCGGGGTCCGTGTAGAACGCCTCCTCGGACTCTATCTCGTCCTCGACGCCCTTGATCTGGCCGAGTTCGGCCTCGATGAGGACGTCCGAGCCCTTCTCCTCCGCCATCTCCACGACCTCGCGGGAGGTGGCGACGTTCTCCTCGAACGGTTCGTGGCTCGCGTCGATCATGATCGAGGAGGGGATGTCGAGGTCCATCTGGGCCTCGATGAGGTCGAGGTCGGTCTGGTGGTCCATGTTGAGGAAGACGCCGACGTCGTGGCGCTCCGCCATCACCTCGATGTAGTTCCCCATGGCCTTCAGGCCGGAGACGGCGTCGCCGTCCCCGGCGAACCGGCACGCGCCCGCGCTCATCTGAAGGAGGAGGTCGGAGTCGACGCGCGACGCGCCCTCCATCAGCCCCATCATCGTGTTCGGTTCCGCGATGTTGCTCGCGACGAGGCCGAATCCCTCGTCGAGCGCGTCCTCGTACACCGCCGCGAGTTCGTCGCCGCCGTAGAACGTCATCGTATATCCCTCGTTCGGAGCGTCCGCCCGCACGCTCTTAACTAATGTGGAAGCACGCAGGACCGTGCAGGAACGAACGAGTACGATAACTGTAGTGAATCGGTTGGCGGCCGAACGGCGCGCGCCGATCAGGAGGAGAGCCAGCGACGCAGGCGCCGGAAGACGCCCTTCTCCGGGTCGCCGCCGACCTGTTCGGCCTCCGCGGGTTCGTCGTCGGGCGTCTCGGTGGTCGTCTCCTCGTCCGGTTCGGCCGTCTCGTCACCGCCGTCACCCTCGTCGCCGCCCTCGGCGGCCTCGATGACGCCCTCCTTCCCGGCGTTCGCGGCCTCGACGGCGCGCTCTATCATCTCGCCCGCGCGGTTCACACCGGCCTTCACCGGCCCCTTCACGACCGGCTTCCCCTCGAAGCGGTCCGTCTTCACGGCCGTGTCGGCGGTGATGATGACGGCGTCCGCGTTCGCGATGTCGTCGGCGCTGAGTTCGTTCTCCGCGCCCATCGCGCCCTGCACCTCCACTTTGATCTCGTGACCGAGGTCCTCCGCCGTCGTCTGGAGGTTCTCCGCGGCCATCTGACTGTGCGCGATTCCCGTCGGACAACTGGTGACTGCGACTAACTTCATGGTTTATTATAGGAGTTCGATGACTTCGTCTTTACTGGTGGCTTCGAGCGCCGATTCGGCGAGCGAGCGCGCCGCCGTCGCGTCCGTCTCGCGCACGCGTTCCTTCACCGCGGGCACCGTCACGGCGCTCATCGACAGCTCCGTCAGCCCGAGACCGAGGAGGAGTTCGGTGAGCGCCGGATCGCCCGCCATCTCCCCGCACATCCCCACCCAGACGTCCGTCCCCTCGGCCGCGCGCGTCGTCGCGTCGATGGCGCGCAACACCGCCGGCTGACGGAAGTCGCCGAGGTCCGCGACGGCGTCGTTCCCGCGCTCCGCCGCCATGACGTACTGCGCGAGGTCGTTCGTCCCGATGCTGAAGAACTCGACGTGCTCGACGAGCGCGTCCGCCATGAACGCCGCGGCGGGCGTCTCGATCATCACGCCGAACTCCGGGCGCTCGGCGTCCACTCCCTCGGATTCGAGGTCCGCGACGACGTCGTCGAGGACCGCCTCGGCCGCCGCGACTTCCTCGACGGTCGTGACGAGCGGGAGCATCACCGCGAGGCTCCCGACGTCCGTGTCCGCGTCGGCGCGCACGAGCGCGCGCAACTGCGTCTCGAAGAGGTCGCTGTCGGGGCCGAGCGAGCGCCGGATGCCGCGCGCGCCGAGGAACGGGTTCTCCTCGTCCGGCAGGTCGAGGTAGGGCACGGGCTTGTCGCCGCCGACGTCGAGCGTTCGCACGATCACCCGACCGTCCGGGAACGTCTCCAAGGCCTCCCGGTAGGCCTCGTACTGCTCGTCCTCGTCCGGCGCCGAATCGCGGTCGAGGAAGAGGAACTCGGTGCGGAAGAGGCCGACGCCGTCCGCGCCGCGCTCCGCCGCGGGCGCGAGTTCCGCGGGCGTCCCGACGTTCGCCGCCACCTCGACGTCGCGGCCGTCGCGCGTGGAGACGCGCTCCTCGCGTATCTCGGCGTCCGCGCGCTCGCGGGCGGCCGCGACCGTCTCCTCGCTCGGGTCCACGACGACTTCGCCCGCGTCGCCGTCCACGACGACCGTCTGGCCGTCCGCGATGGATTCGAGGTCGTCGCCGACGCCGACGACGGCGGGGATGGCGAGCGAGCGCGCGAAGATAGCGGCGTGGGAGGTCCGGCCGCCCGTCACGGTCGCGAACCCGGCGACGCGCTCGGGGTCGAGTTGGGCCGTATCGGAGGGCGTGAGGCGTTCGGCGAACACGACGCTCCCCTCCGGGAGCGCCGAGAGGTCGACGCGCTCGCCGTCCGTGAGGACGCGCAGGAGGCGGTCGCGGACGTCCCGCAGGTCGTCCGCGCGCTCCGCCATCCGGCCCTCCATCGCGGCGAACTGCTCGACGAACTCGTCGAACGTCGCCGAGACGGCGTGCGGGGCCGGGCTGCCGTCCGCGATGCGCTCCTCGACGCCGTCCGCTATCTGCGGGTCTTCGAGGAACTGGACGTGCGCGTCGAACACCGCGGCCTCGTCCTCGCCGACGCGCTCCGCGGTGCGCTCGCGCTCCGCCTGGAGTTCGGACTTCGCCTCCGCGACGGCCGCCTCGAACGCCTCGCGTTCGGCGTCCGCGTCCACCTCGCTCGGCGCGGGCGGATCGGGGAGGTCGGCGTCGGGGCGATACCAGACGACGGTGCCGACGCCGGCGAGCGGCGTCACGTCGACCCCGGAGAGGCGGCGTTCGGACATCCCTACAGTTCGTCCTCCGGCGTCGAGAGGAGCTCTTCGAGCGCGTCGAGGACGTCCTCGGCGTCCGCGCCGTCCGCGACGATGCGGAGCTTTTCGCCGCCCGCGACGCCGAGGCCGGTGACGGCCAGCATCGAGGAGGCGTTCACCAGGTCGTCGTCGGCCGCGCCCTCGGGGCCGATCATGACGGTGGCGTCGTGGTCGTTCACCATCTCGACGAAGAGGCTCGCGGGGCGGGCGTGCAGGCCCTCCTCCGGGACGACTTCGACGGTCCGCTCGGGCATCTCAGGCCACCTCCTCGATGATGATGCGCTGGACGTCCGCGGCCGTCTCCGCGTCGTGGAGGCGCTGGCGGACTTCGTCGTGGACGAGCGAGCGCGAGAGGCTGCTCAGGATCGTCAGGTGGTCCTGGCTCGACCCCTCCGGGACGAGGATCATGAAGAACAGCGTCGCGGGTTCGTCGTCCATCGCGCCGAAGTCGACGCCTTCGGTCGAGCGCGTGAACGCGAGCGTCGGTTCCTCGACGCCCGTCGTCTTCGCGTGCGGGATGCCGATTCCCATGCCGACGCCCGTCGTGGACTCCTCCTCGCGCGCGAGCAGGTCGGCGAGGGCCTGCTCGCGGTCGGAGACGCGGCCCGCCTCGACCGCGAGGTCGAGGAGGTGCTCGATGACCGCGCGCTTCTCCGCGGGCGGTTCGTCGAGCGAGATGAGGTCGACGTCGATCAACTCCTTCAGCTCAGTTTCGTTCATAGTCGGTGATTGAGTTTGAGTGCCGGTAAACGTTCCGAAGGCCGGAGTGATCTAATCGCTCGTGCTGGCGGAGGAGACGCGGTCCTCGTAGGCCGGCGTGATCAGGAGTTCGACGACGCCGGTGACGACGGCGCCGAGGACGATACAGCCGAGGAACATGAACGGCTGGTTCGAGAGCGGGACGACGAAGATGCCGCCGTGGGGCGCGGGCATCGTGACGTTCATCCCCATCGACGCGGCGCCGGCGACCGCAGAGCCGACCATGATGCCGGGGATGACCCGACCCGGGTCGGAGGCGCCGTAGGGAATCGCGCCCTCCGTGATGAAGGAGAGGCCGAGCGGGACGGCGTTCTTCGCGTTCTCGTACATCTCCGCGGGGTATTTCTCGGGCGCGACGAAGTTCGCGATGGCCATACCGAGCGGCGGCGTCATCCCGGCGATCATCACGGCCGCCATCGGCGCGTAGATCTGTTCGCTGATGAGGCCGACCGAGAAGACGTACGCGACCTTGTTGACGGGGCCGCCCATGTCGAAGGCCATCATGCCGCCGAGGATGGCGCCGACGAGGATTGCCTGACTGCCCTGCATTCCCTGGAGCCAGTTCGTGAGCGCGGCGTTCGCGATGGAGACGGGAACGCCGACGACGAACAGCATCACCGGGAGGAGGACGAGGGTAGTGAGAACGGGGATGATGAGAACGGGCATCATCGGTTCGATGAAACTCGGGACGTTGCGCTGCTTGAACCAGCGCGCGACGTAACCCGTGACGAGGCCGACGACGAGGGCACCGAGGTAGCCGGCGCCCGCCGCGCCGCCCTGCAGGCCGATGATGTCGCCCGCGGCCTTCAGTACGTCTCCCTGCTGGACGAGGTAGGAGAGGACGAAACCGGGGGCGAGGCCGGGCCGGTCCGCGATGGCGTACGCGATGTACGCGCCGAGGACGGGCACCATGAGGGTGAGGCCGATGACCCCGACCTGTGCGAGGAACCAGCCGAGCGTCCCCGTCGCGTCGAAGACTGTCTCGACGTCACCGAAGACGGAGGCTGACGCGTAGCCGAGCGCCAGCAGGATACCACCGATGGTGACGAACGGGATCATGTGCGATACGCCGGTCATCAGATCGTCCTTGATGGACGTCAGGTACGCGCTGTACGTGTCTGTCGGGTCTGCCATGGTTCATCATGACTATGAACGAGGTTGAATATAGTTGTTTGGATATTTTCCGTTCTGACCGAATCTAACCGAACGGTCAGTAGCGGTGGAGCGTCACCGCGTCCCGGACGGCTCCGACGTCCGAGAAGTCCGGCACGCTCGTCCCCGCGACGCCCACGACGCGGGACGCCACCGCGACGCCCGTCGCGAGCGCCGTCGCGTCGTCCGCGCCCGCGTCGAGCGCCGAGAGCACGCCCGCGAACAGCGAATCCCCCGCACCGACCGTGTCCACCACCGGCGCGTCCACCGCCTCCGCGAACACCGCGCCCGACTCGGAGACGAGCACCGCGCCGTCGCCGCCGAGCGACGCGACGACGCGCTCGTACCCACTCTCTCGGAGCGCGTTCGCCGCCTCGATGCACTCCTCGACGCTCCCGGTCGCCATCCCCGTCGCGTCCGCGAGCTCATCCCGGTTCGGCTTGCAGAGCGCGTACGACGCGTCCAGTTCCGCGAGCAGGTCGCCGCCGACGTCCACCGCGGTCCGCCAGTCGCCCGCGGACGCGAGCCGATCCACCGTCGCCGCGGTCACGCCCGGCGGCAGGCTCCCGCCGACGACGAGCGTCGGCGGCGCGACGGACGCGACGTGCTCGACCAGCGCCGAGACGGCGTCCGGCGAGACGTGCGGCCCGTCCTGATTGATCTTGTACTCGCCCTCCGGCGCGAGAATCGTCTGATTGAGCCGCGTGGATTCGTCGACGGGAACGAACGACGACTCGATGCCCTCGCGGTCGAGTTGCTCGGCGAGCACGCGCCCGAACGGGTCGCCGAGGAAGCCGGACGCCGCCGTCTCCGTCCCGAGCGCCTGCAGGTACTCGGAGACGTTGATGCCCTTCCCGCCCGCGTCCACGCGCGCGTCGTCCGTGCGAACGACCGTGTCCGGTTCGAGCGGCGCGTCGAGTTCGACCGTGTAGTCGAGCGCCGGGTTCGGCGTGACGGTGAGGATCACACCGACACCTCCGTCACCGCGCAGTCCGCGGCGTCGAGCGCTTCGGCGAGCGCGTCGGGGACGGGACCGTCGGTGACGAGGCGGTCCACGTCGTCGAGCGACGCGAACTGGACGAACGCGCGCTGGCCGAACTTCGTCGCGTCCGAGACGAGGACGACGCGCGTCGCCTTCTGCACCATCAGCTCCTTCATCCGCGCCTCGTCCTCGTTCGGCGTCGTCAGCCCCGCGTCCGCGTCGATACCGTTGGTTCCGAGCACGAGGAGGTCGAAGTTCGTTCGCTGCATGAACGCCTCCGCGGTCGGCCCGACGAGCGCGCGGGTACGCCGGCGCAGCGTCCCGCCGGTGAGCTTCACTTCCTCCGCGCCGCCGTCGAGTTCGATGGCGAGGCGGGGGGCGTTCGTGACCGCGAGCAGGTCGCCCGGCGCGCGCTTCGCCACCTCCATCGACGTGGTGCCGGCGTCGAAGAAGACGACGTCGGCGTCCTCGACGAAGTCGGCGGCGCGCTCACCGATGGCGCGCTTCGCGTCGAGGTTCTGGACCTTTCGCTCGCTGTACGCCGGTTCGCGCGCGACCGACGAGACGGGGAGCGCGCCGCCGTGGCTCCGGTCGACGAGTCCTTCCTCTTCCAGCGCGCGCAGGTCGCGTCGGATGGTCGCCTTCGAGTACTCGAGGGCGTCGGCGAGTTCGCTGACGGACTGGCCGTCGTGCTCCGACACCAGTTCCACGATCTTCCGCTTGCGCGCTTCCGGCAACATTAGGTAGGAGACCTCTCGTCGTACCGTGCGGGCGACACGACTATAATTGTTTTTGTTCGATTTTGCCCGTTTGCGAGCGAGCGCGGGGCGCGATAGCACACCGGAAGGGAACGCCTTAACCGTGCGCCGGTCCTATCTCACGTATGAGCGAGAATCAGGGCCGACGGAACCTCCGCATGCCCGACGATAATCAGGTGTTCGCCGTCGTCACAGACATGCTCGGCGGCAGCCGCGTCCAGCTCCGCTGCGCCGACGGAAAGGAACGAATGGGCCGCATCCCCGGCCGCATGAAGTTCCGCACGTGGATCTCGGAGGGCGACGTCGTCATCGCCGAACCGTGGGACTGGCAGGACGAGAAAGCGAACGTCGAGTGGCGCTACGACGACGACGCCGCAGAGCAGCTGCGGCGCGAAGGCCACATCGAATAACGCGGCGCCGAGCGCCATCGCAGGCGCCGCGGAAGAAGCGAACGGCGAAGCGAGCGAGTGGGTAACGCGGGGCCGAGCGAAGCGAGGGCCCGCGTAAGTCGCGCTACGCGCGAGCGGAACGCGGCGTCTAGGCGGATCATCCCTTCTATCTCTCTCCCTCCGTAGCCTCGCGGCCGCCCACGCGCTTTTGCTGTCGGCGATCGAACACGCTCGTATGGACCCCCGCGAGAACGACATGCGGCGAACGCTCGACGACGGCGAGACCGCGTTCGGCGTCCTGGACAACACGTACAGTCCCGCGGCCGTCGAACTCCTCGGCGAGTTCGGATTCGACTTCGTCTGGATCGACTTAGAGCACGGCGGGCCGAGCCCCTTCGACGGGGACGCCCTCGACGGCCTGCTGCGCGCCGCGGAACTCACGGACACGGAACTCCTCGTGCGAATCCCCGAGGGGGACCCCGCGATGGTTCGAAAGGCGCTGGACGCGGGCGTGCGCAACCTCTTCCTCTCCCGCGTCGACACCGCCGAGGAAGTCCGGCGGGCCGTGGAAGCCGCCTACTTCGAGTACGACGGCGGCGCCGGGAAACGCGGGCTCGCGGGCCCGCGCGCCGCGCGCTACGGGCGCGCCGAGAACTACGTCGAGACGGAGGACGACGAGATCGTCGTCGGCGCGACCATCGAGACCGCCGAGGCAGTCGAGAACCTCGACGACATCCTCGCAGTTCCGGAACTCGGCTTCGTCTTCGCCGGCCCGAACGACCTCTCCGTCCAGTACGGCCATCCCGGCGAACGCGACCACCCGGCCGTCGCGGACGCCGTCGAGACGATACGCGAAACCGCCATCGAGCGCGGCGTCCCCGTCGGCAACCTCACGTTCGGGATGGACGACGCCGTCGAGAAAGCCGCGGCCGGCTACCAGGTGCTCCACGTGGGAAGCACGCTCGGCGCGCTCACCGGACAGTTCGGCGGCTGGCACGAGACGTACGAGTCCGCACGCGAGTAGCGGGCCGACTCGGGACGACGAGCGGTGACCACACGACAGGCGTCGCCGTCAGTCGTCGCTCGCGGCCGGGGCGCCGGACGAGACGTCCGGGTCCGGATCGGAGACTTGCGTGTGGACGACGGCGGCGCCGGCGAGCGAGAGGAGCGCGCCGAAGGCGAACGGGGCGTCGAAACCGAGGGCGGCGAGCGGGCCGGCGAGGATGGGGCCGACGCCGGCGCCGAGGCCGAACGCCATCGTGAGCACGGAGAGCGTGGAGGCGGAGTCGTTCGCGGTGGCGTAGTCGCCGGCGAGCGCGAGCGACGGGCCGAACGCCATCGCGGCGCCGACGCCCTGGACGGCGCGCGCGAGGCCCATTCCCAGGGCGGTGGCGACGAACCCCTGCGCGAGGAGGGCGGGCGCGGCGACGAGGAGGCCGGCGACGACGAACGGGGTGCGCCCGAAGCGGTCGGAGAGGCGTCCGGCGACGGGTTGCGTGAGCACGAACGCGGCGACGAACGCGGCCATCTCCAGGCCGAACGCTTCGGCGCCCTGGCCGAGGCGGGCGTTGATGGCGGGTTCGATGGCGGCGAAGAAGGCGATGCCGACGGCGACGGCGAACGTGCCGAGGCCGAGGGCGAAGACGGGGTCGAGGCCGCGGCCGCCGCGGACGCGGAAGGAGAGGTCGTCCGCGGCGGCCGCCGTCGTGCTCGCGGGGTCGCTGACGGTGGCGGCGACGACGGCGAGGCCGACGAGCGCGGCGAACGCGGCGACGGCGAACGCGGCGGCGAACCCGGAGAGCGAGCGGCCGAGGACGGTGTAGGGGCCGGCGCTGACGAGGACGCCGCCGACGACGGGTCCGACGCCGAAGCCGACGAGGCGGAGGGCGTTGAAGACGCCGAAGTGGACGCCGCGGTCGGCGGCGGTGCTGTACTCGTCGATGAGCGCGACGCTCGCGGTGACGGTGACGCCGACGCCGAGGCCCTGGACGGCGCGCACGGCGAACAGGCCGACGTAGCTGTGGGTGGCGGCGAACGCGGCGTCGGTGGCGGCGAGGACGACGAGGCCGGCGAGGACGAAGACGCGCCGACGGCCGAGGCGGTCGGAGAGCCGGCCGGCCCACGGCTGGATCACGGAGTCGAAGACGCCGAACGCGGCGAGGACGACGCCGCTGACGACCGCTGCGGAGAGGCCGAGCGCGACGCCGTCGACGTGCGCGCTGACGACGTAGAGCGGGAGGACGACGATGAGCAGCGCGTTCCCGAACGAGTCCGCGAGGCGGGCGACGCCGAGCGCGATGACGCGCCGGTCGAGGCTCACGCGCGCGGCCACCCCGAGTGCATACTCGACGGTTGGGCGCGCCGCCACTAAACCGTATCCAAGTCGGCACGTAGGCCGGTCAGGTCCGGGGCCGGACGGTGGTGCCGGCGTCGCCGCCGAGGGCGTCGGCGAGGCGCTCGGGCGAGGTGACGATGGCGCGGCCGCCCGTCTCGTCGACGAAGCGCGCGCACGCGAGCATCTTCGGGCGCATGCTCCCGGCGGGGAAGACGCCCCGGTCGGCGAGCGCGCGGACGTCGGCGGGGGTGCTCGTGCGGATCGGCGTTTGGTCGTCGGTGCCGAACCCGCGGTAGGCGGCGTCGACGTCGGTGAGCATCACGACCGCGTCGGCGTCGACCGCTTCGGCGACGAGGCGCGCGGTGTGGTCCTTGTCGACGACGGCGGGGACGCCCTCGGGGCCGTCGTCGCCGGGGACGACGGGGACGCCGCCACCGCCGCCGCAGACGACGGTCGCGTCGGATTCGACGAGCGTCGCGACGTGGTCGGCCTCGCAGACTGCCTCGGGCACGGGGGACGGGACGACGCGCCGATACGCGGTGTCGCTGCCGTCGGCGTCCCGGTGGACCTCGGTCGTGGGGAACTCCGTCTCGGCCGCTTCGTCGGCGGTGTAGTAGGGGCCGATGGGCTTGGTCGGGTCGTCGAACGCGGGGTCGTCGGGGTTCACGCGGACGCGCGTGATGAGAGGAGCGAGCGTGCCGAATCCGTCGAGGCCGGACTGGAGGAGGTAGCCGACCTGCGCCTGCGTCTCGGCGACGAGGACGTCGAGGGGTTCGGCGGGCCCCTCGGACTGTTCTTCGGCGAGGAGTCGGTGGCCGACCTGCGGGCCGTTCCCGTGCGTGAAGACGACGTCGTGGTCGCGGAGGGGGGCGAGCGCGGCGTTCGTCTCGCGGATGCGCGCGCGCTGGTCGGCGACGGTGCCCTCGCCGGAGCGGAGGAGGGCGTTCCCGCCGAGCGCGACGACGTACCTGCTCATGCGTGCGTCGGGGGCCGCGAGCGGGAAGGCGGTTGCGGCCGGCGGGAGCGGAGCGTTATGTGCGTCGGGAGCGAACGCACGGCCGTGACCGCCCTCCATCGTCGGCCGTGGCTCGTCGGCGCGGCCGCCGCCCTCGCGGTCGGCGGCGTCGCCCAGTACTGGTTCGGGAACGCGTGGCTCACCGGCTCGCTCGCGTGCTGCTACTTCGCGACGGGCTACTGCAGCGCGCGGTTCGGGCACGCGAGCACGTCGTTACGGGGGCTCGACCGGTCCGCGAGAGCGGTCGGGTTCGTCGGCGTGGTCGCGTCCGGGACGGCGATAGCCGCGGTCGGGGAGCGCCTCGCGGCGAGCGACCACGAGGTCTACCTCTACGTCGCCGTCGTGCTCGGCTTCGGGTTGCTCTTCGTCTCGCTGGCGGGGGCGAACGAGGAGCCGTAGGCTCCTCGAACAGTGCGAACGCGGAGCGACCGGACGGGAGCGACGCGTGAGCCACGCGGCCGAGCGCTAGTGAGGCCGCGAAAGGAGAGCGAGCAGTAGCCCGCGAGCCAACGCGGAGCCGTAGGCTCCACGACGAGTGCGAACGCGGAACGGGCGGGGCTGTCGTGCGAACCACGCGGCCCCACCGTGTCCGCCGTTCTACGCGCTGCGGGCGCGGACGGCGATGGCGGCGACGAGGCCCGTGATGAGGAGGAACGCGACGAGCGACTGGTTGGGGATGGTGACGGGGCGGACGTAGACGGTGGCGCACCCGCCGAAGGTGCAGGTGTTCCCGGCGACGGCCTGGAGGTAGGAGTGGTAGGCGGCGAGGAGGGTGCCGGCGACGCCGAAGGGGAGGACGAGCCGGTAGATGGCGGTGTCGTCGGCGAGGTAGCCGTAGGCGAGGACTGCGACGAGCGGGTACATGAGGATGCGCTGGTACCAGCAGAGCTCGCAGGGCGCGAAGCCGAGGACGAGGCTGTACGTGAGGCTGCCGGCGGTGGCGACGGTGGCGACGAGTGCGCCGAGGGCGAGCAGGGTGCGCGAGGAGAGACGGGGTGGCACGGCGCGGAGTTGGACGGGCCGGTACTTGGGTGTCCCGGAGGGCGGGGAGAGGGAGGGCCGCGTCAGTCGGGGTGTGTCAGTCGGCGGCGGACGGTTCGACGTCTCGGTGTTCGGTGCCGCCGCCGGTGTCGACGGTCTCCTCGACCTGCGTGTAGACGAGGACGAGGGCGAGCGCGGCGAGCGCGGCGGAGGCGACGAACGGGACGACGTAGGTGGTGCCGAAGGGGAGGGAGAAGCCGGCGAGGTAGCCGCCGGTGAGCGGGCCGATGGCGGTGCCGAGGCCGAACGCCATCGTGAGCACGGAGAGGGTGGTGCCGGAGCTACGGCCACGGGCGATGTCGCCGGCGAGCGCGAACGCGGGGGCGAAGATGGCGGCGCCGGCGACGCCCTGCACGAAGCGGGCGACGATCATGCCGGCGGGCGTGGTGACGAGGCCGATGACGAGGGTGGAGGGGACGAGGAGGAGGAGGCCGCCGACGATGAACGGCTTGCGGCCGTAGGTGTCGCTCGCGGAGCCGATGGGGGCCTGGAGGAGGACTTGCGCGAGCGTGAACGCGGCGAACTCGACGCCGAACATCGTGGGCGTCTGGGCGAGCGTCTCGTTGATCTGGCTCTCGAGGGGGGCGAGGATGGCGATGCCGATGGCCATGAAGAGCGAGGCGATGCCGAGGGTGAACACGGGGTCGAGGAGGTGGTCGCCGTCGGGGTCGAGGACGGCGATGGAGACGTCGTCGCTCGCTTCGACATCGCTCTCCTCGACGGCGGGGTCGGAGACGAGCGCGTAGACCATGACGGCGCCGACGAGCGAGCCGAGCGCGGCGACGTAGAACGCGGCCTCGAAGCCGCTGAGGGCGAACCCGGCGAGCTGATAGGGACCGGCGTGGATGACGCCGCCGGCGACGACGGGGCCGATGCCGAAGCCGACCATCCGGAAGGTGTTGAAGACGCCCATCGAGCCGCCGCGGCCGGCGTCGGTCGAGAGTTCGTTGACGAGCGCGATGGTGGAGGGGATGGTGAGCGCGACGCCGACGCCCTGTGCGACGCGGACGAGGAGGACGAGGTCGTAGCTCGCGACGAGCGTGTACGTGAAGTTCGCGACGGTGAGGACGAGCAGGCCGGCGATGACGAAGATGCGTCGCTTGCCGGTTCGGTCGCTCCAGCGACCGGCGAGGGGCTGGATGGCGCTGTTGAAGAAGCCGAACGCGGAGAGGATGATGCCGGTTACGAGCGCGGGCGCGAGGCCGAACGTCCCGCCGGTGACGACGCCGCTCGTGATGTAGAGCGGGAGGACGACGATGAGGAAGCTGTTGCCGATGGAGTCGGCCATGCGCGCGAACGCGAGCGCGAAGATGCGTCTGTCGGTGTCGAGGATGCCCACTATCGGGCCACCTCGGGTTGTTCGGTCGTGTCTGGGAGGGATGTGAATCGCATGATGGTTCGTGACTGACTGGTCAGTCAGTCGTTCGTACACGGTGAGAGGGGGTCCGCGAGTATAAGGGTTGTGACGGTCGGCCCCTCTCGCCGGTAGCGGCCGCCTACCGGGGCTGTGAGACGACAGCGAGTCTCACGGCCCGCGTCGAATGGACGAGTACTAATCGCGTGCGGGCGTCGATGCGACGATGAGTGCACGACGGACACTTCTCCTCTATCTCGGCCTCGCCGCGACGTGGGGCACCGCGTTCGTCGGCGTGGACGCGGCGCTCGACGCCGTGCCGCCCGTCCCGCTCGCGGCGCTCCGGTTCGACCTCGCGGCGCTCCTCCTGTTCGGCGTCGTGGTGGCGACGGGGCGACGGCTGTGGCCGCGCGGGCGGGGCGACTGGACGCCTATCCTCGTCGGCGGCCTCTGCAACATCGGCCTCCACCACGCGCTCCTGTTCGCCGGCCAGCGGACGGTGTCGCCCGCGGTGGCGGCGACGCTCCTCGGTCTCATTCCGGTCATCACCCCGGCGATGACGCGGTTCGTGCGGTCGGACGAGCGCCCCTCGAAACGCGGCGTCCTCGGCGTCCTCGTCGGGTTCGGCGGCGTGGTGCTGATCGCGCGGCCGGACCCGTCGAACGTCGCGGCGAGCGCGGGCGTCGCGCTCGTGCTCGCGTCGGCGGTCGCGTGGACCGTCGGCGCCGTGCTCGTCGACGAGGACGACGCCGAACTCGGCGGCCTCGCGCTCCAGGCGTGGATGCTCGGCGTCGGCGCGCTGGCGCTGGACGTCGCGGCGTTCGTCGTCCCCGGCCAGTCGTTCGCGGCGGCGGCGATGACGCCGACGGCGCTCGCGTGGGTCGTCTACCTCGCGGCCGTCCCGGGCGCCGCGGGCTTCCTCGCCTACTTCCGCCTGCTCCATCGGCTCGGCCCGCTGGAGATGAGCCTGCTGGAGTACGTCATCCCGCCGTTCGCGGCGCTGTTCGGCTGGCTGGTGCTCGGCGAGGGATTGGCGTCCGCGACCGTCGGCGGCTTTCTCGCGGTACTCGCGGGCTTCTGGCTGGTGAAAGGCGGGGCGGTCCGGCGATACCTGCGCCGTCGCCTCGCGAGCGCGTGACGGCGGCGAATACGGCTCCGTCTCGGCCGACCGGGAGCGCGACGGTGCGGACGCCTGCGCGTCACAGGTGGCCGCGACTGTGGCCGCTGACCGAACGGTTATCCGGCGGCCGGTCGCACCCGTCGACATGAGCGACGACCTCTACGAGACCGCCGAAGACCTCGCGAACGACCTGGTCCGGGACGACATCGTCGTGCTGTCGCGACCGGACGTGAACCACCGGCTGAAGACGCGTCTCGACGTCTCGAAGCTCGATCACGGCGTCGTCTCGGACGCGTTCGAGGCGGCGGAGTGGGCGTACAGCCGCCACCTCTACTATCATCCGCGGGCGCTCCGGTCGGCGGTCGAGGAGCTGGCGGGAGAGCTTCGCGCGGACGGTCGTCTGCTGGCGTCGCACGCGGAGGTCTGCGACGAGCTCGCGCGGGAGAGCGCGGAGTCGGACGAGCCGGTCCGCGACCACGTGACGGGGTGGACGCAGGGCGGATTCGACGAACTGGTGCGGGAGACGCTGGCCGACGCGGGGTGGCGCCACGAGGTCGTCGAGCGCCGCGGACGCGACCTGCGGGTCTACCTCCGGCCGCTGTACGCGGTCTTCGAGGAGAACCATCCGGGCGGGGAGGCGCCGCTGTCGACGAACGAGCTGTTCTCGCACTACGTCTCCTCGTCGCTGTCGACGGCGCTGGAGGAGCGCTGAGCCGCGGCAGCCACCGGATATTTAACCGCTTCGGTATCCGGAGCTGTCGGGTTCGGGACGAAAGACCGTGATAGACCGCGCTATCGACGCCGTGCGGGAGTTTCGAGCCTCCACGCGCCGACAAAATCAGCGGACTGAAGCGGCAGCCGGAGACGGAGCGCATAACTATTTTTGTCTGCGGTGAATGATGTGAGATAGCATGGTGACTCGGTGTGACTGATCTACACGAACGGGTGACAGCCGTCCGCGTCGCGGGGGCGCGAGCGGCCGCGCTCGCGGACTCCGCGGGCGGCGACGTGCCCGTCACGGCTGTCGGGTCGACCGGGGCGCGGGCCCTCGAACCACTCCTCTTCGCGACCCACGAGGACGAGACGGCCGTCGTCACCGACGCCGACGCGGACGACGTCGCCGCCGCCGCGGACGCGCTGGCGGACGGCGAACTCCCCGACGGCGCGGACGCGCGCGTCGAACACGACGTGGCACCGACGACGCTCCCCGTCCCGGACCTCGAAGGGTTCGCCGGGTCGCGAACCGTCCTCGCGCGCTGCGGCTGGCTCGACCCGACCGACCCCGACGACTACGACGGCGCCGTCGGGTTCAGCGACGCCGACGGCGACGCGGTGCTCGACGCCGCCGAGTCCGCGGGCCTGCGCGGCCGCGGCTGGGGCGACTGGAGCAGCGACGAACCCGTCCACGACCTCTGGGCGGGCGTGCGAGAGCGCGACGGCCCCGGCGTCGTCGTCGCGAACGCGCACGGGAACCCGGGCGACGCCCTCCTCCTGGAGAGCGACCCGTTCGCCGTTCTGGACGGGCTACAGGCGACCGCTCGCGCCGTCGGCGCGACTCGCGCGTACGTCTACGCGAGCGAGAGCGACGAGGCGGCGCTCGACGGGGCCCGCGACGCGGTGGCCGCGATGGACCTCGACGTCCCCGTCGACGTCGTCGCCGGTCCGTCCGCCTATCGCGCGGCGGAGCCGACGATGGCCATCGAAGCCGTCGAGGGCAACCACCGACTGGAGGCGCGCCTGCGCCCGCCCGGCCCGGACGTCGAGGGCGTCTACGGCGCGCCGACGGTCGTGCACACGGCGCGGACGCTCGCGCACGTCGCGGGCGCGCTCCGCGGCGACGGCCTGGACGCGCGCGTCTTCACCGTCACCGGTGACGTGGACGCGGACGCGACGGTCGAACTCGGCCCGAACGACGACGTCGAGCGCGCCGTCGCCATCGCCGGCGTCGAGGACTACACCGCGGCCTGCGTCGGCGGGAAGTTCGGCGGCGTGACGAGCGACCTGGACGTCGCCGTCACTCCGAGCGCGCTCGCGGACGCGGACCTCGGCACGGAGGGCGTCGTGGAGGTGCTCGGCCCCGACCGGTGTCCGGTCGAGTTCGTCGGCGCGCGCGCGAACTTCGCGGCGGAGACGAACTGCGGCCGCTGCGTCCCCTGTCGCGAGGGCGCGACCCAGCTGACCGAGCTGTTGCGCGACGTCTACGACGGGTCGTACGACGAGGCTGGTATCGAGGAGCTCGCGGACGTGATGGCGTCCACGAGCATCTGCGCGTTCGGCCGGGACGCCCCGCGTCCCGTGCGGACGGCGATGCGGGAGTTCGACGAGGCGTTCGAGGCGCACGCCGCCGGCGACTGTCCGAACGGCGCCTGTTCGGTGGGAGGTTCATAGATGAGTTCAGAGCACGCGGACGAACTGGAGGCACCGCCGCTGACGGAGACCATCGCGCCGGGGACGGCGTCGGATCCGGACGTGAAGAGCGACGCCGAGGCGAGCGTGACCGTGGACGGCGAGACGGTCACGGTCCCCGAGGGGTCGACGGTCATCGAGGCCGTCGAAGCCGTGGAGACGGCGGGGAACGTCCCCGCGCTCTGCTACTACGACCGGGACAGCCCGCAGGCCGAACGCATCGGCCCGCGCAGCGAGTGCCGGACGTGCATGGTCGAGACGGAGGAGCACGGGATGGTGCCGTCGTGTAGTTTCCCCGTGGAGGACGGCCTGACCGTCTCGACGGACGACGAGGGGGCGTCGCGGGCGCGCGACGTGAACCTCGACCTCGTCCTCTCCGATCACAACCTCCGGTGTACGACCTGCGGGAAGAACGGCCGCTGCGAACTGCAGGACGCGTCCATCGAGAACGACGTCGTCGAACCCCGATACGGCGTCTTCGACGACCGGGACGCGTACGAACCGCTCGACGATTCGAGCGACTTCATCCAGATAGACCGGAACAAGTGCATCCTCTGTAACCGCTGCGTCGAGGCGTGCAACGACGTGCAGGTCGAGGGCGTCCTCCGGATGGAGGGCCACGGGAACGACACCCGCATCGGCTTCCAGAACGGCGCGGAGTCGATGGAGGACTCGACGTGCGTCTCCTGCGGGCACTGCGTCACCGTCTGCCCCACGGGGAGTCTCGTCGAGCAGGGGATCACGGACGCGGCGACGATTCCGCTCCCCGGCTTCAGTCAGGAGAACAGCATCGGGAAGACCATCGAGAGCACGGGCAAGGAGAACAAGGGACCGATGACGCGCATGAAACGGGACGAACCGAAGGATCTCGAGAGCGAGGATCGGGCGGACGAGAACCCGGGTGATTGGCTGTGAGCGGCGAACGCAAGGAGGGCGTCGCCGGCTTCATGCAGCAGGCGAAGGCGCAGGCGAAGCGGAACGTCGAGCACTTCGCGGAGGGCGTCGCGGCGGACTCGATGCCGGAGGGGAAACTCTTCGACATCGCGACGCAGGTCAGCAACCACCGCCTCGGCGAACTCACCGTGGACGACACGACCTGCGGGTACTGCGCGGTCGGCTGTCGCTTCGACGTCTACACGGACGGCGACGAGGTGCTCGCGACGCGCGCGACCAGTCCGGAGCAGTCGCCAGTGAACGACATGTCGACGTGCGTGAAGGGGAAGTTCTCGTACAACTTCGCCGACCACGAGGACCGCCTCACCAGTCCGCTCGTCCGCGACGAGAACGGCGAGTGGCGCGAGGCTAGCTGGGACGAAGCGCTCACGCGCACGGTGGAGGGCTTCCAGTCCATCATCGACGAGTACGGCGGGGAGAAGATGAGCGTCATCGCCTCCTCGAAGGCGACGAACGAGGAGAACTACCTGATGGGCAAGTTCGCCCGACAGGTGCTCGGGACGAACACCGTCGACAACTGCAATCGGCTCTGTCACTCCTCCACGGTCGCCGGCCTCGCGAAGACGTACGGGTTCGGCGCGGCGTCCATCAGCGTCCACGACTTCGAGGAGGCGGACTGCATCTTCCTCACCGGGTCGAACACGACCGAAGCCCACCCGGTGCTGGGCACGCGCGTCAAACAGCACGTCAAGGACGGCGGCGACCTCGTCGTCTTCGACCCGCGCGAGATCCAGATCGCGGAGTACGCCGACCAGTACACGCAGATCAAGCCCGGCCACGACCGGGCGTGGGTGAACGGGATCACGCGCTACCTCATCGAGAACGACCTCTACGACGAGGAGTTCGTCGAGGAGCGCACCACGGGCTTCGAGGACGTGAAGGAGGCCGTCGCCGACTTCACGCCCGAACGCGTCGAAGAACTGACGGGCGCGAGCGAGGAGGAGATAGCGTCCGCCGCGGAGTACATCGCGGACGCCGACCGCTGTCTGTTCGGGTGGACGCTCGGCATCACCGAGCACTCCCGCGGCACGGACAACGTCACCGCGCTCGCGAACCTCGCCGCCATCACCGGGAACGTCGGGAAGCCCGGGACGGGCGTCAGCCCGTTCCGCGGACAGAACAACGTGCAGGGCGGCGGCGGCGACATGGGCCCGCTCCCGGACAACTTCCCGGGCTACCAGTCCGTCGCGGACGACGAGAACCGCGAGAAGTTCGAGGAGGCGTGGGACTGCGACATCGCCGGGGAGCGCGGCTACTACACCACGGAGATGTTCAACGCCTTCTCGGAGGGCGAGCTGAAGGGGATGTACTGCATCGGCGAGAACCCCTCGCTCTCCGAACCCGGGAAGAAGCACGCCGACGAGGTCCTAGAGGAGATGGAGTTCCTCGTCGTGCAGGACCTCTTCCTGAACGAGACGGCGAAGTACGCCGACGTCGTCCTCCCCGCCGTCTCCTTCCTGGAGAAGGAGGGGACGTTCACGAACACGGACCGGCGCGTGCAGAAGGTCAACCCCGTCCTCGAACCGAAGGGCGACGCGAAGGCCGACTGGGAGATCCTCCAGTCGCTCGCGAACCGCATGGGCCGCGAGTGGGAGTACGAGAACACGAACGAGATCATGGAGGAGATGCGCGCGCTGACGCCCATCTACGGCGGCATCAGCCACGAACGCGTCGAGGAGGAGGGCGGCGTGCAGTGGCCGTGTCCCGACCTCGACCACCCCGGGACCGTTCGTCTCTACGAGGACGAGTTCAACACGGAGGACGGGAAGGCGAACCTCCTCCCCGTCGAGTACAAGCCGCCGATGTCCCAGCCGAGCGACGAGTTCCCGCTCACGCTCACGACGGGGCGCGTCCTCTACCAGTACCACACGGGGACGATGACCCACCCCGAGGAGGGCATCATGAAGTACAACGACCGGGACTTCGTCGAACTGAACCCGGAGACCGCCGCCTCGTACGGCATCGAGGACGGCGACCCGGTCCGCATGGAGTCGGACAAGGGCGAGATAGTCGTCACCGCGCAGGTCACCGAGCGCATCGGCGCGGACACCGTCTTCGCGCCCATCCACTTCGCGGAGACGGCCGTGAACACGCTCACGGACTCCGAGCGACTCGATCCGGAGGCGAAGACGCCCGAGTTCAAGGTGACCGCGGTCCGCATCAGCCCCGTCGAGGGCACGGATTCGACGGGCGGTCCGAGCAGCGTCGAACCGGCACGGGGGGACGACTGAGATGGCGAAGCCCGCGCGCGCGGTGCCGGACGAGGCGACGAACCGGGAGCCCGAACGCCCCGAGGAGGGCCGCGAGGCCATCGACGCCGTCATCGACGAGTACGGCGGGGACTACGCGGACGCCATCGAGCACACGGAGGAGCTGGAGAACCTCGTCGAGACGGCCGTGCTCGTCGTCGCGAGCGCGGACGACGACGAGGTCGAACAGGTCACGCAGACCGTCGTGACGCTCGTGAAGGCCGCGGACGGCATCAGCAGCGAGGGGACCGTCGAACTCGCGGAACGCCTCGGCGAGAACGCCGACGAGTTCGTGGACCTGCTCGACACCGTGATGGAGATGCAGGAGACCGGCCAGCTAGACGACCTGCTCGACACCGTGATGGAGATGCAGGAGTCCGGTCAGCTGGAAGACCTGCTCGAACTCGCGGGGACGCTCTCCGCGCTCGAAATCGACGAGGACGCCGTGGACGGCATCAACAGCCTGCTCGCCGCGACGAGCGACGCGACGCACGACTCCGAGCCCGTCGGGATGTTCGGCGCGCTCCGCGCGCTCTCCACGCGCGACGCGAAAGCGGGTCTCGGCTACCTCGTCGCGATACTGAAGGGCCTGGGACGCCGACTTCGATAGGTGATGGAAGAGGCGGAGACCGTCTGCCCGCTCTGCGCGGTCGGCTGTCACCTCGCGCGCGGCGAGGGCGAACGCGCGAGCGGCCGCGTCGGTCCGGCGAACCCGAACGGCCGACTGTGCGCGAAGGGCGCGACGGCGTTCGAGGCCGTCGCGGACGACGACCGACTCACGCGCCCGCTCGTCCGCGAGGACGGCGACCTGGTCGAGACGGACTGGCAGCGCGCGCTCGACCGGGCGGCCGACTCGCTCGGTGCCGTCGCGGACGAAAACGGCGGGGACGCGCTCGCGTTCCTCGGCGCGCCGCACTGCTCGAACGAGGAGAACTACCTCCTGCAGCGTCTCGCGCGCACGCTCGGCT
>Ga0207755_100188_pt1 | contig 38291 bp, 40 predicted proteins | sample A23P2SouthBayCA_FD_187734 | JGI IMG/M metagenome (GOLD analysis project Ga0207755, IMG submission 187734) | Aerobic enrichment media microbial communities from Bioluminiscent Bay, La Parguera, Puerto Rico - A23 P2 (SPAdes) | ecosystem: Environmental > Aquatic > Marine > Unclassified ...
CGGCCGTCCTCTCGGTCTACGGCCGCGAGGTCGCACAGTCGATGGTCACCGTCGAGCCGAACGAACTCCCCGAGGGGCCCCTCGACGGCATCTCGGGACTCGTCTCCCACCCGGAGACCAACCGCGCCAGCCGCGACTACCTCAACACCTTCGTCAACGGGCGCTACGTGACGGCAAACAGCGTCCGCGACGCCGTCGTCGACGCCTACGACACCCAGCTCGCACCCGACCGCTATCCCTTCGCGGTGCTGGACTGTACGGTCGATCCCGCGGCCGTCGACGTGAACGTCCATCCCCGGAAGCTGGAGGTCCGCTTCGCCGACGAGGCGGGCCTGCGCGAGCAGGTCGAGGCCGCCGTCTCCGCGGCGCTCATTCGCGAGGGGCTGCTCCGCACGGGCGCCCCCCGGGGCAAGTCGGCCCCCGACCAGACCGAGATCAGGCCCGGCGACGTGGGCGACGGGCGGGTCGGCGGCTCCACGGGGACCGACGGCACCGCCGTCGACGAGCGGGACGCTCCGACCACCGCGGACGACGGGGAGTCGGCCCGGGCCGACGTCGGCTCGGGACGACGCGCCTCGCACCGCGACGATCCTGGCGACGTCGAACACGTGGGGCGAGCATCGGGCGAGGCGGGGCGGACCAGCACGGACGCGTCCCAGGCGCACGAGGGCACAGCCGCCGAGTCCGAGCGCGGGTCCGCGAGCACGCACGAGGAGCCGGACCGGAAGTTCCGGGCGGGGGGCGACCAGGCGCGACTTGGCTCCGCGGCCGACGGCCCGCCGACTGCCGACCTCGACTCGCTGCCGGCGATGCGCGTCCTCGGACAGTTCCGCGAGACGTACGTCGTCGCCGAGACGGCCGACGGCCTGGTACTGGTCGACCAGCACGCGGCCGACGAGCGGGTCAACTACGAGCGGCTCCGGGAACGGCTCAAGGGTGACGTGACGACGCAAGCCCTCGCCTCGCCGGTGGACCTCGAACTCACAGCCGGCGAGGCGGCGGTGGCCGACGCTCGGAGCGAAGCGCTTGATCGCCTCGGCTTCCGGACCGAGGCCGTGGACGAGCGGACGGTTCGGGTGCGGTCGGTCCCCTCGCTCGTCGCGGACGCGGCCGATCCAGCACTCCTGCGAGACGTCCTCGGAAGCCTCCTCTCGGGGGAGCGGGCGGCCGCCGAGACCGTCGAAGCTGCGGCGGACGACCTGCTGGCCGATCTGGCCTGCTATCCCTCGATCACGGGCAACACGTCGCTGACGGAGGGATCGATCCGCGATTTGCTGGCCGCACTCGACGACTGCGAGAACCCCTACGCGTGTCCCCACGGGCGACCGGTCCTCGTCGAACTCGCCGACGACGAGATCGAGGCGCGCTTCGAGCGGGACTACCCCGGTCACGGCGGTTGAGCCCAGTTTTCCCGTGCGGCGCCGGTTGGACTAACGGGTGCCGAGCCGGGCAGTGGAACTAAGCCAGTCGGTCGTAATGCCGGTAGTATGACGGAACTGGTGACGTTCGGGGAGACCGCCCTGCGGTTCTCGACGCCGGGGCACGAGCGCCTGGCGACGGCCGACCGGGCGGACATCTACGTCGACGGCGTGGAGAGCAACGTGGCGGTGGCGGCCGGCTGTCTCGGGGCCGAGAGCTGCTGGCTGTCCACGCTCCCCGACACGCCGGTCGGCCACCGCGTCGTCGGGACGCTCCGGGGCCACGGCATCGACACCGAGGTCGCCTGGCGCGACGAGGGGCGCGTCGGGACGGTCTACCACGAGGCGGGGGCCGCGCCGCGCGACGACGGCTGGTGGCACGATCGGGCCGACGCGTCCGCGGCGCTGACGACGCCCGGCGACGTGCCGATGGACCTGGTCCAGTCTGCCGACGTCGTCTTCTCGGGGATGAGCACGCCGGGCCTGTCGGAATCCGCTGCCGAGACCACGGAGGCGATGCTGCGCGCCGGCGGTGGCGGCGGGGCGGTGACGGCAGTCGACCTCGACTACGATCCGGCCCGACACGACCCGGACTTCCTGCGGCAGTTGCTCGAACGGCTCGTTCGCCACGTCGACGTGCTCGTCGTCAACGAGGACGACGCGCGGACCGTCCTCGACCTGAGTGGCGGGGCCCGGGAGGTCGCCAACACCGTCGTCGCCGAGTACGAGCTGGAGATGGCCGTCGTGACCCGGTCGACCTTCGGGGCGGTCGTCATGCACGACACGCCCGGGACGAACGTCGTCCACGAACGAGACGCCCTCGAGTCCGACGGCGTCGACGCGACGGGGACGCGGGAGGCGTTCGTCGGCGGCTTCCTGGCGCGCCTCGGGGCCGGCGCGGAGGCGGCCGAAGCACTCGACTACGGCGTCGCGACGGCAGCGATGGCGCGGACGGTGCCCGGCCCGCTCCTGACAGCCGATCGGGGGGAGATCGACCCGCTCGCCGACCGGGTCCACGCGGACGCACGCTGAGTCGTCCCGTGTCCAGCGGCGGACGGCGGTCCTCCCGATAGTGATTTACCGCTGGTTGGTCACAGTCCGGATATGATACGGTCGGTCCCCGCGCTGGTGGGGCTCCTTTTGATCGTCGCCGCGCTCGGTCCGACAGCCGTGGGGCAGGTCGCGGCGGACGACGTCACGCTCACGGTCACCGTCTCGAACCAGTTCGGCAGCACGGTCGATGGCGCCAGCCTGACGGCGACCTGGGACGGGGGTTCGACGGCCGAGACGACGGCGGCCAACGGCCAGGCCCTGCTCGACGTCCCCGAGGGCGCCGACGTGACGATCACCGTCGAGCACGAGCAGTACGTCCGCAATCAGCCGGTGACGGTCGACAACGCACAGTCCCGGCACGTCGACGTCCGCGTCGGCGAGCGCGGCGCGGCCACGGTGAGCGTCACCGGCGACGGCGGCCCGGTCGGCGGCGCGTCGGTCCGCTTCCTCGAGGGCGGCCAGACGGCGGTCTCGGCCACCACCGACGCGGACGGCGTCGCCACGCTCGATCCGATCGAGCAGGGGACCTACGACGTCGTCGTCTCCAAGGGCGGCTTCTACCGGGAGCGGCTCACCCTGGGTGTCGGCGCGGGAACCGAGCGCGCGGTCAGCCTGCAGCGCGGGACCGTCCAGGTCACGTTCAACGTCACCGACGATCACTTCGAGGAACCACGCGCCATCAGGAACGCGACGATCGACGTCCAGCCGCTCGGCACCTCGCTGGTCACGCTGTCCGACGGGCAGGTGACGACCACCCTGCCGGTCAACCGCGACTACGACCTGACCGTCTCGAAGGACGGCTACCGGACGGCCGAGCGAACGCTGCCGGTCACCCAGGGCGACATCGAGTACGACGTGGCCGTGCGCCGGACCCCCTCACTCGAGGTCGCCGCCGCGAACGAGCGCGTCGTCGTCGGCGAGACGACGCGCGTGACGGTGACGAACGAGTACGACGAACCCGCCGAGGGCGTCCCCCTGCTCGTGGAGGACGCGGAGATCGTGCGGACCGATGCCGACGGCGAGGCCGACGTGCCGATCGAGTCGGCCGGCACCGTGACGATCCGCGCGGTCTACCAGGGTATCGAGTCCTCGACCACCGTCGAGGGCGTCCAGGCCGACGGGACGGAACCGGCGACCGCCACCGCGACGAGCACCGACGGGGGGATCGGACCGGGCTTCGGCGTGGCGGGCGCAGTCACGGCACTCGCTGTCCTCGCAATGCTGGTCCGCCTGGGCCGGCGCGACTGACCCCGAGGGACTTTACTCCGGTGGCCCCAAACCGGCTGGTATGACGAGTCTGGAGGGGGTCCACGACGGGCACGGCGCCACCTACACACAGCGGGGTGGCCGTCGCGTCGTCGACCACTACGGCCGCCCCGAGCGCACGCACCACGCCGTCCGCAACGCCGTCGGCGTCACCGAGCGCCCGGACGACGTCCTCGCGATCACCGGCGAGGACCGCCACGCGTTCGTCGACGACGCCGTCTCGAACGCGGTACCGACGGGTGACGGCCGCGGCGTCTACGCCCTGTTGCTCGACCCCCAGGGGACGATCCGGACCGACATGTACGTCCTCGCCGCCGACGAGCGCCTGCTGGTCTTTCTCCCGCCCGGCGAGGGCGAGCCGCTTGCCGAGGAGTGGCGCGGGAAGACCTTCATCCAGGACGTCGACATCGAGGTGGCGACGGACGACGTCGTGGTCTTCGGGGTCCACGGCCCGAAGGCGACCGAGAAGATCGCGAGCGTCTTCACCGAGACGACCCCCGACGAACCGCTTAGCTTCGTCCGCGGGCCGATGGGCGACGCCGGCGTCACCGTGGTCCGCGACGACGGCCTCACGGGGGAGGAGGGCTACCTCGTCGTCTGTGGGGCCGACCACGTCAAGGACGTCTTCGACACGCTGGAGAACCGCGGCCTGAACGCCGTCCCCTTCGGCGAGACGGTCTGGAATACCCTCACGCTGGAGGCCGGCACGCCGCTGTTCGAGACGGAGTTGCGCGACCGGGTCCCCAACCGCCTCGGCCTCCGGAACGCCGTCGACTTCGAGAAGGGCTGTTTCGTCGGCCAGGAGATCGTCTCCCGAATCGAGAACCGCGGTCAGCCGGGCTGTCGCCTCGTCGGCCTGGCACCCGACCGGGTCCCGGAGACGGGTGCCGCGGTCTTCGACGGCGACGAGAGCGTCGGCGCGGTCACCCGAGGTGTCGAGAGCCCCTCGCTGGAGACGCCCATCGCGCTCGCCGTCGTCGACGAGGACGCCGGCGACGCCCTGACGGTCAGGATCGACGGGGACGAGGTGCCCGCCGAACGGCGCAGCCTGCCGTTCGTCGAGGGCTCGGACTCGTCGGCGCGACTCCCGCAGTACCCCTGAGTCAGGGCCGGAACCGCCCCAGGGTCGCCCGGAGGTGCTCCCTGGAGAACAGCGTCGTCGGTCGGTCCATGTGGACGCCGATCTTCCCCGAGAGCGTCCGGAGCCCCAGTCGCTGGACCGGTCCCGGCAGGGAGTAGCCCGCCCGGACGAGCGCGCCAAGTCGAATCTCCCGGCGGAGGTCGGCGCGCCAGGCTCGCTCGTAGTCGCCGAGCGTCGCGGGATCGGTCGGCTCGACCTGCTCGGCAGCGTGATCGGCGGCGATCATCCCGTAGCGGATGCCCCCGCCGGTGAAGGGCTTGGTCTGGGCGGCGGCGTCGCCGAGCAAGAGCGACCGTCGGCCGGTCACCCGCTTCGGCGGGCCGATCGGGATCAGCCCGGAGCAGCGCCGGTCGGTCTCGACGCCGTAGTCGGCGGTGAAGGCCTCGAAGCGCTCGCGCACGTCGTGTCCCGGTCCCATCGCCAGGCCGTACTCGACGCCGGCCTCCCCGCGGGGGATGCGCCAGGCGAAGAAGCGGGGGACGTCGAGGTGGACGTCCACGAAGTCGTCGTGGTCGGCCTCGCCGGTGAAGCCGAGAACGCCGTGGAGGAGTTCGTCGGGATCGGGGAGGCCCAGCGCCGACCGCACGCGGGAGTTCGGTCCGTCGGCCCCCACGACCATCCGTCCCTCGTGGGTCTCGACGCCATCGGGACCGCGGACCTCGACCGCGACGCCGTCGCGGCCCTCCGTCACGTCGAGGACGGTGTGGTCCTCGCGGAGGTCGGCCCCGGCGTCGCGGGCCGCTTCGGCGAGGACGCGGTCGAGGCCGACGCGGTCGATGACGTTCGAGACCGGTTCGTCCTTGTAGAAGGGGTAGGCGTGGCTGTCGGGGCCGCCGAGGTGGAAGCGGGCGCCGTAGACCTCGTTCTGGAGCAGGTCCTCGCGGGCGCCCTCGGGCGTGAACTCCCAGAGGTCGGTGCTGACGTGGCCCGAGCAAGCCAGCGGCTCACCCACCGCCCCCTGTTCGAAGGCCAGTACGTCGTGGCCGCGGCGGGCGGCCTGGCGGGCGAACCGCGAGCCCGCGGGGCCGGCCCCGACCACGACGAAGTCGTGCATGTAGGCGTCACCGACGCTCGGGAGAGCCATGAAGGTCCCGGTCGGCGGTCTCACCGCGGCCCAGGGGCCCGAAAGCGTATCCCCGCCCGGAGCGAGGACTAGAGAGTGTCCAGTAGCCATGCGAGCCCCGCCGACGCCCTCCGCGAGCACGCCCCGGTCGGATTCATCGCTGGCGTCGCATCGTTCCTGGCCGTGTACGTCCTCACCTACGCCTACGTCGTCCTGGACGGCGTCGACGCGTCCGACGGCGGCTGGAAACTCGTCGGCCTGGTCCTCTACAGCGCTCACAACGTCGAGACCGTGACGACGGCGTCGGGGGCGGGCCAGACGCTGTCCAACTCCGTCAATCTGCTGTCGAACGGCTTCTCGGGGCTGACGAACTTCGGTTCGACCGTCCCGACGATCGTCTACTACGTCACTCCGGCCGTCGTGCTGGCCGTCGCGGGCTTCCTGGTCGTCCAGCGAGTGGGGCCACTCTCCGGGGCAATTTCGACGGGCGCCGCCGTCGGCGCGACCGTCGCTCTCGGGTACCTCGCTCTCGGGGTCGTCGGTCTGCTCCTGTTCCGGGTTTCGCGCTCGGCCTTTGGCGCACAGGCGACCGTCGCGCCGGACCTCGCCACTGGCGTGATCCTCCTGGGACTCGCCTACCCCGTCGTCTTCGGTGCGATCGGGGGCGCAGCGGCGAGTAGCTGAGCGGTCAGGAAACGACTGCGAGCCCCCGCGGCAACTGCTCGCGCCGGTCGTCGGGCCAGTCGAGGTCGACGTCGCCCCAGGTCACGCCGTCGGCCGACCGGAACAGGCCGTGATTCGAGAGCGCGTAGAATCCGTCGTGGGCGGCCAGGACCGGCCGGCCCCACCCATCGGGCCCCGGTAAGCCGTCCATCGCCGGCTCCCACGCGTCGTCGCCCGACCGCCGGTAGACCCCGGCTTCGCCGTGGGGGTCGTGGGCCGAGCGGGCGCCCTGTGCCGCCGACACGACGACGGTATCGGGGTCGTCCGGGGCCACGGCGACGCTCCAGACGTACCGCCGGTCGAGCCCGGTCTGCGGGTGGGCCCACGTCTCGCCCCAGTCGGCCGACTCCGCGTAGCCGTCGCCGGCGGCCGTGTAGAGGCGGCCCGGTGCGTCCGGATGCGTCGCGATGGTGTGGGTGTCCAGCCTCGCACCGTCGGGGTGATCCACCCACGTCTCGCCGCCGTCGACCGACCGGACGAGCGCGCCGGCCTCGATGGCGACGGCGAGGCGAGCCGGATCGGTCGGATCCACCGCGATCCAGCGGACGTGGTGGGTGTGGGGGCGCGGGGGGAACGACCAGCTGTCGGCCGATGGGAGGTCCGTCACTCCCGGGCGGTCGGTCCAGGTGTCGCCAGCGTCGGCGGAGTGGAACACCCGGCTCGGCTCGGTCCCGGCCCAGACGACCTCGGGGTCGTGGGGACTGACCGTGACGGCGGTCACGCGCTCGCCGAACGTGGCGGTGGTCTCCCAGGACTCGCCGCCGTCGGTGCTCCGGAGCAGGCCGGCGTCGACGGTGCCGACGAAGAGCCGCTCTGGAGCGGCGGCGCTGGCGGCCAGACACTCGATGCGGCCCGCGGGGTGGCGCCAGTCGGTTCGCCAGGTCTCGTCGTCGTCCCGCGCGACGAGGACGGCGTCGTCGGTGGCGCCGTAGACGGTGGTCATGGACTGACTACGTCGCCCACGTATTCGAGGGTGGCGGCGACGGCCGGACCCTCAGTCGTCTGCCGCCGGGGCCGCCACGTCGCGGTCCGCCCGCGGCCCCTCTAGGTCGACGCCGGGGAGCAGGTCGCGGAGGTACCGTCCCGTGTGGGAGTCGTCGTCGCGAGCCACCTCTTCTGGGGTCCCGGTCGCGACGACGTCGCCCCCGTTCTCGCCGCCCTCGGGACCGAGGTCGACGACGTGGTCGGCGTTCTTGACGAGGTCGAGTTCGTGCTCGATGACGACGACAGTGTTGCCGTCGTCGGTCAGCCGGTGGAGGACCTCGATAAGTTTTCGCTCGTCGTGGGGGTGCAGGCCGGTCGTCGGCTCGTCGAGCAGGTACAGCGCGTCGCCCGAGTCCTTCTTGCCCAGTTCCTCGGCGAGTTTGACCCGCTGGGCCTCGCCGCCCGAGAGCGTGGTCGAGGGCTGGCCGAGGCGCATGTAGCCCAGGCCGACGTCCTTCAGGAGCTTCAGTCGCCGGCGGAGTTGCCCGTGGCTCTCGAAGAAGTCGTAGGCCTCGTCGACGGACATGTCGAGGACGTCCGCGATGGTCTTCCCGCGGAAGGTCACGTCCAGCGTCTCGTCGTTGTACCGCGCGCCGCCACACTCCTCGCAGGGGACGTGGACGTCCGAGAGGAAGTTCATCTCGATTGTGACGGTGCCCTGGCCGCCGCAGGCCGCACAGCGGCCGCCCTTGACGTTGAACGAGAAGCGACCCTTGTCGTAGCCCCGCTGGTTCGCGAGGTCGGTCTCCGCGAACAGTTCGCGGACGTAGTCGAAGACGTTCGTGTACGTGGCGGGATTCGAGCGCGGCGTCCGCCCGATTGGGCTCTGGTCGATGAGCCGGACTGTCTCGATCCGGTCGGTCCCGGCGATGGCGTCGTGGTCGCCGGGGTCGACGGAGGTGTTGTCGTTCATCTGCCGGGCCAGCCCCTTGTAGAGGATGTCGTGCATCAGCGTGGACTTGCCCGACCCCGAGACGCCGGTGATGGTCGTGAAACAGCCCAGCGGCAGGTCCACGTCCACGTCCCGGAGGTTGTGCTGGCGGGCGCCCTCGATGGTGAGGAAGCCGTCGGCCGCTCGGCGATCTTCCGGCACCGGGATCGCCTTCCGCCCAGCCAGGTAATCGCCCGTGATCGACTCGTCGCAGTCGACGAGCGCGTCCAGGTCGCCGTTGACGACGACCTCGCCGCCGCGCTTGCCCGGTCCGGGACCCATGTCGACGACGTTGTCGGCCCGGCGCATCGTCTCGGTATCGTGTTCGACGACGATGAGGGTGTTCCCGAGGTCCCGGAGCTCTTCGAGGGTGTTCAGGAGCCGGTCGTTGTCGCGCTGGTGGAGGCCGATCGAGGGCTCGTCGAGGACGTACAGCACCCCGACGAGGCCGCTGCCGATCTGGGTCGCCAGCCGGATGCGCTGGCTCTCGCCGCCAGACAGCGTCGCCGCCTCGCGGTCCAGCGTCAGGTACTCCAGGCCGACCTCGGTCATGAATCCGAGGCGTGCCCGGATCTCCTTGAGAATCTCCTCGGCGATTTTCGTCTGGCGCTCGTCCAGGTTCGCCTCCATCTCTTCGAAGTGCGCGAGCGCGTCGCCGATCGACAGTTCGTTGACCTCGGTGATCGAGGTGCCGTCGACGAGGACGTGCCGGGACTCGGCCTTGAGGCGCGTGCCGTCGCACTCGGGGCACGTCGTCGTGGCCATGTAGTCCTCGATGTGGTCGCGCGCGCGGTCGGAGTCGGTCTCGACGTAGCGCCGTTCGAGGTTCTCGATGACGCCCTCGAAGCGCTCGGTCTTCTCGCGGGTCCCGTTGCGGGTCGTCCACTGGAAGTGGACCACGTCGTCGGTGCCGTAGAGGAACTGGCGCTGGATCTCCTCGTCGAGGTCTTCGAAGGGGGTGTCCAGGTCGACGCCGAAGTGCTCGGCGACGTTGTCCAGTTGCCGGCTGTAGTAGGTTCGGTTGTAACTCCAGGGCTCGAAGACGTGCTTCAGGGGCTTCGAGGGGTCCTGGATGACGAGGTCCTCGCTGACCTCCTTGCTCTGGCCGATGCCCTCACACTCCGGGCAGGCGCCGTGGGGGCTGTTGAAGGAGAACGAGCGGGTCTCGATCTCGCTGATGTCGATGCCACAGTGCGTGCAGGCCAGTTCCTCGGAGAACTCGACGACGAGGCGGTCGTCCTCGCCGTCCGTCTCCTCGTCGCCAGCCTCGGCGTCGGCCAGATCCCCGGTCGACCGCGCCGTCGCCCCGCCCAGCTCGGCGTCGGCGGGCGGGTCGGGGAGGATGACCTTCAGGACGCCGTCGGCCTCATCGAGTGCCGTCTCGACGGAGTCCGTGATGCGCGAGCGGGCCTCCTCGCTGACGGTCACGCGGTCGACGACGACGTCGACGGTGTGGTCGTAGTTCTCGTCGAGGTCGGGGCGCTCGACAGTGAGGTCGTAGGGTTCGCCGTCGACCTCGACGCGGCCGTAGCCGGCGGCGACGAGGTCGTCGAAGCGATCCGCGAACGCGCCCTTCTGGTCGCGGACGATGGGCGCGGCGATCTTGGCTTTCGTCCCCTCGGGGAGGTCGAGGATGCGCCGGACCATGTTCTGGGCGCTCTGCTCGCCCACCTCGCGGCCGCACTCGGGGCAGTGGGGAACCCCGACGCGGGCGTACAGCAGGCGGAGGTAGTCGTGGAGTTCGGTGACGGTCCCGACCGTCGAGCGGGGGTTGTTCGCGGCGGCCTTCTGATCGATGGAGATGGCGGGCGACAGCCCCTCGACGGTCTCGACCTGGGGCTTGTCCATCTGGCCGAGGAAGTTGCGGGCGTAGGCGGAGAGGGACTCGATGTAGCGGCGCTGGCCCTCGGCGTAGATGGTCTCGAAGGCCAGTGAGGACTTCCCGGAGCCGGAGAGGCCCGTGACGACCGTGAGTTCCTCGCGCGGAATCCGGACGTCGACGTCCTTGAGGTTGTGCTCTTCGGCCCCGCGGACCTCGATGTACTCGCGGGTCATTCGTGTCTCAGCCAGGGGCGTGACGGGTGAAACGTTGTCGGTCTCGGGTTGCCACCACCGCCGAACCGCACGACCGTGAGCGGGCCGTGGGCGTCGAACAGACGGCAACGTTCAAGGGCCGAACCCGTCTTGGGGGCGCCATGAGCGACGCGGCGTCCCTGGACATCGAGGCCCTCGACCTGACCGACGACCAGTACACGGTCGAACAGAACCTGATCCGAAACAAGTACCGCGCCTACGACGCCGACGGCAACGTCGTCCTCCAGGGCAAACAGAAACTGTTCAGGATGAAAGAGGAGTTCCCCTTCCTCGACGGGGACGGCAACGACGCCTTCACCGTGAAAGCCGGGGGAATCATCGACGTCGCCGGCAACTACGTCCTCTCGGACGCCCAGACCGGCGAGGACCTCGTCGTCCTCGACAACGACTTCTCCATCTTCCAGGACACCTGGACGATTCGCGACGCGGACACCGAGGCGGCACTGGCGAAAATCGACTCCCGGGGCGCCGTAGTCACGCTCGCCCGGACGTTCGTCCCCTTCGGCGAGTGGATTCCCCACAAGTACGAGATTACGGACAGTTCGGGCGCACACGTCGGGAACATCGACGGCGAGTTCTCGCTGAAGGACCGCTACCAGATCACCGTCGACGACGCGAGCGACGTCCCCAAGGAGGCCGTCGTCGCGAGTGCGATGGTCATCGACGCCATCCAGGGCAACTGACAGCGGCGACTCAGCGTCGCCACCGCTCCTCACACCGTTTCCGGCAGCCAGCCGCCGTCGACCGCCACGTTCTGGCCGCTCAGGTAGTCGCTGTCCTCCTCCAGGAAGAAGCGCACGGCCTGCGTGACGTCCTCGAACTGCGCAGGTCGGTCCCGGGGGAGGTCGTCGGGGAACTCCTCGGAGTTCTCGACGACGTACGGCGAGACGGCGTTGACGGTGATCCCGTCGTCCTGCGTGTCGGCCGCGAGCATGCGCGTGAACATGAGGACGCCGGTCTTGGCGGCGAAGTAGGGGAAGTTCTTCGGGCTGACCAGTCCCCGATCGGCGCTGGCGTAGCCGACGTTGACGATCCGACCCCAGCCCGCGTCGCGCATCGCCGGCAGGACCTCCCGGGAACACAGGTAGGTGCCGTCGAGGTTCGTCTCCATCACGGTCCGCCAGGTGTCGTAGGAGAGGTCGCTCCAGTGCTCGGGGGCGAAGGCACCGACGTTGTTCACGAGGACCTCGACGTGGCCGAGGTCAGCCTCGACGGCGTCGAGGAGGTCTTCGACCTCGGAGGGACTGGTCACGTCGCCAGCGACGGTGGTCGCACGAACGCCCCGTTCGCGGGCCCTGTCGGCGACGACCTCCGCCTCGGCCTCGCTCGTGTGGTAGTGGACGGCGACGTTTGCACCGCAGTCCGCGAGCGACAGGAGGATCTCGTGGCCGACGCCCGTCGCGCTCCCCGTGACCAGCGCGACGCGATCCGATAGGTCCGGTTCGATCATGGCCGGGACTTCGGGCGCACGCGGTATCAACGCTGGCCATGCGGGCCGAACGCGGTCGTGAATCCGCAGTCACCGATCACCGGCGCGGCGCTTCCACTCGCGTTCCTGCCGGCGCTCGGCCACGTGGCGATGCCCGTCGGCGATGCGGTCCCTGGCCTGCCGCTCGAAGTCGACCATCGGGCGGAGGAACCCGGCCTGGTAGCTCTCCAGAACGTCGTAGGACCACCGCTCTTCGTCGACGACCCCCCGCGGCAGGTAGTCGTCGCGCAGGTCGTCCGCCAGGTCGCCCTCGCCGCAGTCTCTCAGTTCGGTCTCGGCCTCGGCGAGGTGGTCCATCGCGTGGCCCACGGCGTGGTGGAAGGCGACGAGGTTCCCCTGTGCGCGCTGGAGCCACTCGACGGCCAGTTCCACGCGGTGAAGGGCCGCGCGCTCCGCGTCCGTGACGTCCGGCGGCTGGTCGGCGTCGGTTGCCATATGGTACCATACCACGTCAAGTGCAAAGGACGTGTCGGCGACCCTACCCCGAGAGGGCGTTCTCGACCGCGCTGGCGACGTCGCGGGCTCTGTCCGCCAGGTCGGGGGGTACGTACCCGGCCTCGACGGCGTCGTCGAGTTCGTCGTCGTCGACGCGCTCGACGGTCCCGTCGGCGTGGCGGACCACGTCGACGTGGAGGTCGACGTAGCGGACCTCCCGGGGGAAGACCTCGACGGGCGTGCAGACGTTGACGTAGGTCCCCCGGCGCTCGCCCGCCTCGCTCCGGTAGACCGTCGGGTACCACCAGCGCCCCTCTGTGATCTCGGTGACGGCGACGTCGCCAGCCCGTCGCTCGATCCCGAGACCGTCGTAGGTCCCACCGGGCGACATCTCGCGGCGGAGCGTCACCGACCCCGCCGGGTCGTATTCGGCGACCGTCGCCGTCCCGAGTTCGATCCGTCGCCCGTCGGGCTTGCCGTGGCCGATGGCGACGGCGTCGCCCTGGGTCGGGCCGAACTGCCGCGTGGTCGCGCCGAACGGGAACTCGGCCTCGGAGTCGCTGTCGCCGCCCGGGCAGACTGCCTCGACGAAGTCGACGGCCGCGCTCGCCGCGTCCGTTCCCGCCTTGACGCGGTGGTGGCCTTGCATCGTGTCGGTGACGTCACGCCGGATCTCGTCGAGCGCGAACCGCGTCTCGCGGCCGAACCAGACCCAGCGCGTCGCGTCGCCGGCCCAGTAGGACCCGGGGGCGTGGTCGGCCGGCGGCCCGGCGTCGGCGAGCGCCCGGTCGACGCTCGCGGCGAGGTCACTCGCGCCGTCCAGGGCCTCACCGAGCGCGTCCAGGTCCGCGTCCTCGGCCATCGTATCCCAGGACGCCGCCCAGCCGTCGGGCGGGTCGGCGGGCAGGACGTCGACGAGCGCGGGACCACCTGGAGACTCGGTCCCACCTCTGTGGAGCGTCAGGAGGCCCCGCTCGATGCGGACGTCCGTGTCGAGAACAGGGCGGTCGTCGACCCACGGCGGCGCGGGGTCGCGGACCTGAACGCGGAGGCGGTCCCCTTCCTCGATCCGCCGGGCGCTCGCCGAGTAGGGGAGGAACCCGGCCCCGTCGCCGACGTCGACGACGGCCCCGCTGCCGAGTGTCTCCGAAACCTCGCCGGCGTAGACGGCACCGGCCGGGAGGGCCGCCTCCCAGACGAGCGCGTCGAGGCCGAGGTCGGCCAGGCGGTCCGCGACGGTCGCGACGCGGCCCGGGTCGCCGTGGACGCCGACGCCCTGCCGGTCGCTCGTCGTCTCGACGCGGGCGGCCGCGGGGGCCGGCGGGAGGTCCCCGTCGAAGCGCTCGCGGATGGCCGGCGAGGCCTGCACCACGCCCTCCAGGTGTTCAGTCAGCGCGGTAGCGTAGATTCCGCGGATCCGGACGGTCATTACGCGCCGGATCGGGGGGCGAGGCTCAAAGCTCCTCGGGATCTGTCGATGGGGGACTGCAGAAGTCCGAACTGCTGGGCGGCCACGACCTCGGCGGGCGACGTCGCGGCTTGCGGACCGCCGACGGGTGAGAGGCCGCTGGAAAGCGCGCCGACGATTAGGCGAAAGCGTTCAGCACGAGGACCAGGGCGCCAAACAGGATGCCGAAGGCGACGATCGTCCGGGGATCGATGGTGATCGAGTTGCGATCCTCGGCGTCGAAGTACCGGACCAGCCCGGCACTCGACATGAGGCCGCCGCCGTCGTTGCTGCTCATGTGCACTGGTTCCTGGCGCCCCGGACTAAGTGTTTCGATCGATGCCGTCCGCCGCTGCCCATCCCGCGGACGCATCTCCGAGGGAGCGGCGAGGGGAAACGGGGCGCGGCGAACCGCCCCAGAGCGCGGGTAGTGGAAACCCTTAACCCGGGTCGGGGGCAAGGTTTGCTGTAGATTCCGAGCAATGACTGTCACACTCAAGGACTTCTACGCAGACTGGTGTGGGCCGTGTAAGACCCAGGATCCGATCCTCGAGGACCTGGCCGAGGAGTATCCCGAGGTGGAGTTCGAGAAGATCAACGTCGACGAGGAACAGGACGTGGCCAACGAGTACCAGGTCCGCTCGCTCCCGACCCTGATCGTCGAGACCGATGAGGGCATCGTCGAGCGCTTCGTCGGCGTCACGCAGGCAGACGACATCGAGACGGCTTTCGAACAGGCGACCGCCTGACCGCGACTTTTTCGTCACCGACTGCGCGCTGGCCCGAGAGGCCGACCACCGAGCGCCAGGGAGACCGGGACGTGTTCAGTCGTCCGTCTCGCCACAGCAGCGACAGACGCTCGCGCCCCGGGCCTCGTCGTAGACCAGCGATCCCTCCCCGCAGTGCCGACAGGGCAGGTAGCTTGCCGAGACGGTCGAACGGGGGGAGTCGACGGGCGATACCGAGCCGGACGGGGAGTCGTGAACGCTCATTACAGTTCGTACGTTCGTCCGCCCCTACAAGTAGCTTTCCAACAATCACCTACTGATTCCCCTAGGATCCTTATATTCGTATCACTTACCGCCACTGAGAGTCGAGAACGGGGAACGAACGGCGCTTCCATAGGACGTTCGGCCAGATAGAGAAGGAGAGTCGCGGGACCCTGGCGTCGCCACTCGGTGTGGCGCTGCAGGAGCGAGACTGTCCACCTCGGCTCAGTCGAACCGGACGCCCAGGTCGTGGAGCCGATCGTTGTTCGCGGCCAGATTGATCAGCAGCGGCGTGACGGACTCGACCTCCGCGGCGTTGGCCAGGCCGCCGGCGTCGAGGGGTTCGAGCCCCGCGACGCCGGCGGTCACGTCCATCACGACCGTCTTCGCGTCCGCGTCGTCGCCGACGACGGGCACGTTCCAGTCCAGGTCGGCGTCGAGGTTCGCCAGTTTGCCCGCTGCGAGGTTGTGGAAAGCACCGACCACGGCGACGCCGTCGGGCGCCGCAGCGGCCGCGAGTTGGGTGACGCTCCCGGCACTCGGACGGTTGTAGTGGACGCCGTCCTCGTCGCGTTTCATCCCGACCGCCGGCGAGACCAGGATCGCGTCGTCGGCGAGCCGGTCGGCGACCGACTCGATGGTGTCCGCGAGGTGGTAGGCAGGAACCGAGCAGACGACGACCTTCGCGTCCGCGGCGGCCGCCGGGTTCGCGGCGGCGCCGACGGTCACGTCCAGCCCCCGGCTCGAGAGTTCCGTCTCGTACTCCTCGGCTTTCGTCTCGGCCTTCTCCGCGTCGCGGGAGCCCACGATCACGTCGTGGTTGGTGTCGTAGGCCAGCCGGAGCGCGAGGCCCTCGCCGATGTCGCCGGTGCCGCCGAGTAGCGCGATCTGCATGGTCGAGTCGTCGGTCGGTCGGCGAATAAGGGTTGCGCGATGGAGCCCTGCGAACGCGCGGAGCACCGAACGGTGCCGGGGCCGGCCCCCCGCACAGCGACTACTCCGTGTACGCGCTGGCGAGCGAGCAGTCCGGGCCCCCAACTGGCGCTCCGCGGACCGACACGACCGAATCCCGGACGATCACTCGGTCGCGACCTCGGAGGGCTCGGCGTCGCCCGAGTCCAGCGAGAGCGGGTCGTCTTGCCAATCGATCTCCAGCCGGTGGCGGGAGAGGTAGGGTGCGAGGGCACGTCGCGTCACGAGACCGTGGACCTCGGTTCCGTCGACGATCGGCAGACGGGCGACCCCCGCGTCGCGCATGCGGTCCGCCGCGAGACCGATCGACGTTGCCGGCGGCACCGTCACGACCGGCGCAGACATGATCGATTCGACCGGCCGCTCGCCGCCGCGCTCGGCCACGACCGCGACGATGTCCGACTCCGTCACGATGCCGTCGACCGAGCCGGGCGATTCGCAGACGAGCACGGCCTCAACGCCAGGTCGCCGGAGGTTCGAGGCCGCCTCGACAGTGGTGTCATCCGGGGAGAGCTGCGGGACTGGCGCTGTCGCGACGGCGGAGACGGGCACGTCGATCATACGAACACACCGTGTTCCTCGTACTTAGCATTACTGGACAAAACGGGCCTATTCCCCGACATATCACCAATATCGTTTCGAGAATTCTCGTAGACCCGCCTGACTTCACTAATTCTGTAGCGATATCGTGAGATCCCCCGTACCGAGAGAAGGCGAGTGGTCGCCAGATGGTCGATCGTGAATGACGGTCGGTCGAGGGGAGCGAGCTGGGCGCTTACGCGTGGAGACGGCCGAGAATCGGAATTTCCTCGAGACGATCCTCGGAGAGCGCCTCCCAGTCGATCCCGGCGGGCTTCGGGGACGACGCCGAGCGCACGACGCGGTCCGGCGTGACGACCAGGTCAACGGGGACGTCGTGGTCTGCGGTCGGGACGTCCGCGTCGATCACCTGGCGCTCGTGGACCGTGGTGGCGGTCGTCGTCTCGTCGTCGACCAGGCCGAACTCGCGCAGGACGCCGAACTCCAGGTCGCTGTACCCCTCGCCCTTGCCCACGCGGTCGCCGTCGGCCGTGACGGCGACGCTCCCGGCAACGATCAGGTCCACGGGTTCGACGTCGTCGGGACGCACCGGTACCCCGACGTCGGCCGATCCCCCGACCGTCGTCGCGTGGTCGACGTCCTCGACCTCGTCGGGGTCCAGCCGGAGGAAACACTCCTCCTCACGGAGACGGGGGACCGCCACGTAGACCGTCTTATCCGCGCGGAGTGCCGCGCGGCGGACCGGTAGCTGGGGCGCGTCGGGGTTGGCCTTGAGTACCCCGGCGCGCTGCCAGGCGTCAGTCGCAGCGAGTCGGTCTGCGGCCTCGTCTGCGCCGGCAAAGTTGGGGATCCGACCGTGGGGCGGGAAGGGGAACCGTGCGACGCCGGCCTCCTCCAGATCGTCCCAGACGGTCTCGCGGAGCGTCGCCTTGTCCATGGCAGAGACGAGGCGCGCCGACCCTGAATAGCACACCGGTCCGTCCAGGGTCGAATCGCTAGGTATCCCCGTCTGCTGGACCCCTGCTGTCGCCCGGATTCGATCCAGTGGCGCCGTCACGCGTGGTGGCAGCGTCTGGAGTCACAGCCCCGGACCGGGGGGTACCGACCTGTGCAGACGGCGTGGCGACCCCGGCCCCGTCGGACCGAAACCGGTAGCGGGTCGCGCCGTCGAGGACGACGTACTCGCCACTCGCGTCCGCGATGACCCGCCGGTCGGAGTCGATGGCGACGTCGACGAGGTCTTCCAGGGAGTCGACGTCGACGACGCGCTCGTCGTCGTCCGGTGGGGGGACGGATCCTCGCGAAATCCACTCGTCGAAGGACTCCCGCTCTTTCGCACTCTGTATGGCCGTCGCCGTGGCGGGGGACACCGCCAGTCTCCCCTCACGGTCGAGCCACCGGATCACGACCGCGGTCACGAGGCCCACGACAACGACGGCCAGGGAGCCGTAGGCCCGGAGGGGATCGGTCTCGATGGGCACTGTCACGGTCTCCCGGACCGTCTCGGTCTGCTCCCCCGCGTTGGCCGGATCTACCTGGTAGAGGCCGCCGCGCGGCTGGATCCGGACCACGTCTCGCCGGCGCTGGCTCCGGGATTCGCCCGCAACGGTGGCCTGCGTCCGCGTCTCGGCGACGAGGCGGATTTGCCGTTGCCCCTGGGTCGTCTGGAGGTCCTCCTGGACCCGGGCGGCCGTCGCCATCTGCTCGGTGACGTTCACCTCGAAGGGGACGCGGGTGGGACCGGGGCCGGTCGACCGGACCGTGTCGATTGGCTCGGATATCTCCCAGAGAACCCGGCCGTTCTCACCGCCGTCGACCGATCGCACGACGAGACGGAGGTCGGTCGTCGTCGACACGTCGCTCGGCGACCCCTCGTGGGTCACGCTGACGGCCCCCTCGAGAATCGGCGTCGTGCTGCGGAAGTAGAGGGACCGATTCCGGAGGACCGCGCCCTCTTCGAACGCCAGCGACGGATCCCGGACGACGGCTGCGTGGTCAACGGTGGTGTTCGTCGTCCAGGTCTCGGCCACGCGCTGCTCGGTCGTCGTGTCCGGTGCGGTGTGGGCCTGGTAGGCCACGAAGCCGCCGGCCAGCACCAGCAAGAGGCAGCACGCCAGCACCAGGGCCTCGTTCTCTGCGAGGAGGAACAGGATCCGGTCCCTGCGAGACGGCCCGTCCCCTGCGCTCATGCACCCTCCGTTCTCCCGCCACGGCGTAAATGCGTGGCGGTCCGTCGACTGCCCACGAACCGCACGACTGCGGTCCGAGTGATGACCCGTCCCGGCATCACGACGAGTCCGCGTCGGGCGGGGGGCCGCCAAAGCCCAGGCGGGATTTGCGCTCGCGCCAGAGGTGAACGACCGCCGAGACGCCGAACATGGCGACGACGAGTCCTGCCCAGGCCAGGTCCGGAATCGAGTCGGGATAGACCCCGACGGCGACCAGCGCGAGGAGTGCCGCGGCGACGACCGACAGCCCGAGGTAGTAGACCCCCCAGGGAATCGTGTTCTCGGGGACGACCTCCAGGTAGACCTCGAAAGCGTCCGCGCCGTCCGCCAGATCGACGGCCTTGTCCTCCACCTTCACGATCCCCGCCTCCTCCATCGCCGGGAGGTGGGTCTGCTGGAGGGAGGTGTAGACGCGCCGGCGCTCCTCGGAGGTGACGTCGGCGACGTCCTTGCCGTACTCCCAGGCGGCGACGCGCTCCGCGAGATCCGAGAGGCTGATCGGCGTCTCCGCTGCCCGACAGGCGTGCAGCGCGAACCGGCGGCGGTGACTGCTCAGCAGCTGGAAGAGTTCGTCACGAGAGACATCGGTCCTGCCCATTCTGAAACCAGCGACGTGTCAGGAAGAAACTGAGCAGTGCACATGAATTTGCCGATGATATCCGGAGACGTGACGGTCTGACCGACGATTCGCTCGGTCAGGTGCGGGGCGAGACGACCCCTCAAGGAGGGCTTGAAACTCCTCAGAGTGGGCCTGAACGGGCTCTGGGTGCCCGTGAGCCCCTGAACCGTCTCTGGCGTTGAAGTGGGGTCCGTGGGGAGTGGAGACTACACCTGACAGGGTGGAATGATCATGGGACTTAGTCGCAAGAACGTGTTAGTCGGAATCGCATTGGTCGCAGTCGTGAGCGGACTCGCGCTCGGCAGTGGGGCGTTCACGCAGGTGGAAGCTACCAGGGGCGTCGATCTGGGCGTCAATGGTGACTCGAGCGCCTTGCTCGCCTTTTCTGCTGGCGATGGCGCAGACGGCATTATCCAAAACCAGACCGCTGACAGTGGTGCCAAAGTAATCTCCTTCAATCAAACGAACCTCAACGAGAACGCGACCACGCGTTTCGATCGGGCGCTAAACGTCACCAACAACGGTGATGACCCGGTCGCCCTATCGGTTAGCGGAACAGAGGAGTCGCTCGACATCCAGATTGCTGGAAATAACACGGCTATCGGCCCCTCGCAATCGATAACTATCGGGTCGGCGAACTCCCAGCACTTCGACGTCGTCATCGATACCAATGGCGCGAATGATTTCCCGGACTCGGTGACCTTCACGGCGAATTCGACCTCGTCGTAACGCGACCTCCGAATCCGACGAACAGGGGGACCCCCGTACTCAGAGCAGTGGAGTCCGATTCCCCCGCAGAGAGCCCTTCCCGAATAGCATCGCAGCCAAACAGCGTCCGACGACCGCACGTCACACTGAGAGTCCACGATGATGTCAGTTCGTCTCCGGCACACGGTCAACCCACGCCGCGGCTGTAGCGCGCGGTCTCTGTGGAGGACGCGTCCGTGTGCCCCGGGCCGACCGATCTGGCGCGGGCTCCAGCCATTACGACCGAGAAGTCCGTGACCATGGCCCGGAAGCTCCTCGTCGTCGGCCTGGTCGTGGTCATCCTCGGCGTGGCGGTCTCCACGGTCGCTGCCCAATCTGGCGATCGAGCTGCAGACGGCATCTACCTGAACCCCGCAAACACGTCCAACGGGAACGCCTACGCCTCGATCCACGGTACCGGACAGATTCATCTCGACGTCTCGCGGCTCAACGAACGGTCCGTGACCACCATCGACTCAGTGTTCACCGTCACGTCGACGCTCGACGACGAGACCCGAATCTGGATCGAACCCCCCTCGAGCGCCATTTCGTTCTACCGGATGGACACTGGTGGCCCCATCACCAGCCGATCGAACGCGGTCAGACTCTCGAACGGGGACACAGTGACCGTCGGGATGCGCGTCGACACGCGCGACGCGTCGCCGACCGGCGGCCCCGTGACAGTGACGGCGCTCCTGCCGAACGAGACCACGCCGCGGCCCGTGAACGGCGGGGGCGGGGGCGTGCCGGCAGGCGGCGCCGGAAGCCCCGGATCGACGCCTGGAGCACCGGGCGAACCAGGGGATTCGCCACCGGGAGGTGGCGGCCCAACGCCGGACGACGCCGGAACCGAGAATCCCGGTGGGACGGACGCGCCGCCGGACCGCGACGCCACGCCCAGTCCCGAGGTGGGTGGGTTCCCGTGGCTGCCCCTCCTCGGACTCGTGGCCGCGCTCGTGCTCCTGCCGCTGGGCTTTTTCGCCTACCGACGCCTGCGGTCGTCGAGGATCCGCGTGGAGGTCCCGCCGGAGTCCGGCTTGCGCGTCCTGCCCGGGGCCTTCCCCGAGGACATCTACGAGGAAGACGACGACGCGGTGGTCGTTTCCTTCGAGAAGACCCGCGTCTGGGCGGATCGCGACTCCCAGGATCCGGTGCCTTTCGACGCCGTCGTAACGCTCGAAAACGCTGGGGAGCGGCCACTCGCGGTCGGGACCGACGTGACCGGTCGTTCTCCCGAGGCGGCGACAGTAACTGCGGGTCAGCGGACCGTCGACCTCCGCGCCGAGCAGTTGCCGCTCGCACCAGGGGAAACCGTCGGCCTCTCGGTGGCCCTCTCCGCCGACTACGACGGTGCCCCCGTCACGATCCGCTGCGGGATAGACGGTCACACGGAAACGTGACCGGGTTACCGGCCTTCAGCCACCAGTTCCTGGATTGGGGAAGCCGTCACCGGCCATAGATATCACATATTGAAATCGGAGAACAAGGGTTTTGCTACCGTCGCGCCTCAATTCATACGAGGATGGGATCGTGAGTACCACCGCCGAGAATCGAGCAGCGCTGTCGTCCCGGGTCGACCAGCTCGCTCGCCCGCGCGATATCGCCGCGCTGGTGCTCGTCCCGCTGGTGTTGCTCGGCGTGTTCCTGCTCCCGGAACCACTCCGCAGAGGATTCGTCTTCGAGTACGGCGACCCGACGCTCCTGACGGCGTACGTGGCGCCGTTCGTCCACCTCTCCGGGTCCCACCTGCTGGTCAATCTCGTCGGCTACGCTCTGGTCGTGCCGACCGTCTACGCACTGAGTGTTCTCAGTGACACGCGCGGCCGCTTCTGGATCGTCTTCGTCACGTTCGTGGCGGTGTTCCCGCCGCTGCTCTCCGCCCTGAACCTCGCGATTCCGCGGCCATCATACGCCGTCGGGTTCTCGGGCGTCGTGCTGGCGTTCGTCGGGTACCTGCCCATCGCGATCGCAGACTATCTCGAGGTTCACTTCGACGTCGGCCCGCGGGAGATGGTCGCGCCGACGACGTTCTTCCTCGGACTGGCTCTGATCGCGGTCCTGAGCGTCCAGTCCGTCGTCCCGGCGAACGCGACAGTGCTCCTGGGGACGGCCGGACTCGTCGTGGCGACGCTGCTGTCTGCCCTCCTGTTCTGGATCGCGGCGCTGGACGAGGGGCGCTTTCGTCCCGCCGCGCGGGCGACCGCGCGCCTGCCGGGCTATCTGGAACTGGCGACGGCCGCGGGCATCCTGTTCGTCGGCATCCAGTTCGTGGCGTTCCCGGGCGATCCGACCCTCGCCGGCGGCGTCGTCAACCTCTACGTCCACCTGCTGGGGTACGCGCTTGGCTTCATCAGCGTGTACGCGACGCTCCAGGTCGACGCCCGCCTCACCGGCGGTTCTCTTACTGGCTGACTGCCCACCACGTGCCCCGCCAGTAGAACCCTTATGTGAACCGACTCCTGACGATCATGCGTGTCGGTCCGTAGCACCGCCGGGCGGATTCTCGAGGGGCTCCTCCTCGCGGCTGCCGTCGCGATGATCCTCGGCGCCGTCCTCGGCCAGCCAATCCTCTTTGGCTTCGTTGAGACGGGGAGCATGTCGCCAGCCCTCGAACCCGGCGACGGGTTCGTCGCGGTGCCCGACGTCGTCGCCGGCGAGGCCGAGCCCGGCGACGTCGTGGTCTTCGAGGCGGAGTCCCTCCACGGCGGTGGCCTGACCACTCACCGCGTCGTCCGGGAGACGGCAGACGGGTACGTCACCAAGGGCGACGCCAATCCCTTCACCGACCAGGACGGCGGCGAACCGCTCGTCACCGAGGACCAGATCGTCGCACACGCCCTCTCCGTCGGCGACTGGGTGATTCCCATCCCCTACCTCGGTACGCTCGTGCTGTTCGTCCGCGGCGTCGTCGGTGCCGTCCAGCAACAGATCGCGAGCCTCCTGGGTCTCGGACCCCCGTATGGCACCCAGAGTGCGGGCATCTTCCTCGTGACGCTCGGCGCCGTCGTGATGGCGCTGACTGTCATCCAGGACGCGCGGTCCGCCCCATCGCGCGACCGCTCGCGATCGCGCGGGCGGAGCGGGACCATCGACATGCAGAAGGTGACGGTGGTCCTGCTCATCGTGGTCCTCCTGCCCGCCAACGCCGCCATGCTCCTGCCAGCGGGGTCCAGCGACCTCGTCGTCGAGGGTGACGTCGTCGCGGACAGTCCGGACATCGAGCCCGGAGAGCCAGCGACGTGGGACTACTCCATCCGGAACTACGGGGTGATTCCGGTCGCGATGTCCTTCGACGCAGTCGGCGGGAACGCGACCGTGCCTGATTCGCCGCAGGTGCTGGGGCCCCGGGCGAACGCGACCGTGCAGGTCACGATGGACGCCCCGCCGCCCGGCGAGCGTGCCGTGGCGGAGGTTCGCCAGCACCGGTACCTGCTGGTGTTGCCGCCAACCGTAATCGCTGCCCTTGATAGCATCCACCCGCTCGCTGCCCTACTTGCAATTAACGCGGTTCTAACCGCAATTATCATCGCAGTCCTTGCTAAAGTCTTCGGGTTCGAGATGTTACGGCTACGGGCAAGTGGGGCCAACCCTTGGACCCGTTTCCGCAGACGATTCGAATAGTGTACGGTATCAGCTCATGAACGATTCCTCAGCTTTAGTCGGGAATACACTCGATAGACACCCGTCGAACGGTCTCAATCGTCGTGTTCCCATCACTCGCAACCACATTCATCTCGACCCATCCACTACCATCGTACTGGTCTGAGCCTAACCCCCCTGAGGCCCGACAACCGAACGTAACAGTGACGTCACCGAGGTTCAACCCGCTCTGTTCCAACGTCGGCTCGCTCGCAATAGTTAGGTTGCGTCCAGTGTCCGAGTCGAAGGAGACATTCGATATCGAGAGTCCGCCATTATCCGTATTGTCACTCAGTACGATTACTTCGGTGCTCAAATACCAACAATCACTGAAAATGAAACAGTTCAGGAAGGATTCGGAACTGCGTAGTTCGACCGGTCGGCCTTCGGGATACGAAATTCCGAGAAGGGCGTTCGAGTCCGACGTATCTGCTAACTCCACCCCACGGTCAGCGGATACCGAGTCGAACGCGCCACTGGACACGAGCAACAGACCGCACCCAACCAACAACAGAGCGAGACCGAGTCGTGTCCTGAGACGCATAGATTTGGAGGTGGCCAAGAGCGCTCCCACTCGAAACGTACAGCAGGCCACCGCTCCGTGCCTGCACCACCTACCCGCGTCAGAGCGAGTTGGGCGCCCTAATTGCTCGTTTAATCGCTCGTTAGTAGTTTAATTCCCTCCTAAGAGTTAACCTCTGTGAAACTGTCGGCCACGTGTCTTGCAACTGTTGGCGAGCTGATTCGTGCAACGCGATTGCCGGCAGGGAGGGGAGACGCGACGAGCGGACCGATTTCACCTTGGATAAGTGCGGGGATGACATACCAACGTCATTTCGCCACGAGCACCGCATCGCATACACTCCTTCCCACCTCGCTAATCCGTAATTCAACGGAGTGAACGCCGGATTGAGGATCGTCGGCTAGATGTATCCTGGTCGAACGATCGGCAGGGGTTTTTACGGTAGGAATCGGTTTCCCGATCAGAGAACGCAGGCATCGAGTCGAGTGTCGCTCACGACGGCGGCGGTCGGCGCAGGTGGAGTGACTGCGAATCTGACAATGGGGGCTACTGACATCGTGCTGGCGTGGATTGGACCGTCGACGGTAGATCAAGCAGAACGACTCGGTCCGTGGGATGGTCCCACCGGACTACGGGGAGACCCATCGAACCACGGCGGAGGTGAGTGGCGTGGCCTCCCGTGAAGGGGCCCCTCCGATCGATCGCCGGTGGCTGCTGTTGCTACTCGCAATCTTGCTCGTGATCCTCGGGATCGGCATCGGTGGCCTCCCCGAGGGCGACGACCCCGATTCGACACAGCCCCTGGACGTCACAGTGACCACGCCAACGCCGACGCCCACACCGCCGGGTGGCGGCGGTGGTGGAACCGTCGATACGGAACGAGTGACACAGGCGGACGAGGCCACACCCACCCCGACGGCCGAGGCGCCGACACCGACCCAGGATGACTTCACGGACGAGGGTACCGTGGAGGAGACGGATGGCGACGATGACGAGAACGATGTCGGAGGTGGAACCGGCGGAGGCGGGAGTGGGGAGACCGGTGGTGACGGATCCACTGATGGGGACGAGGACAGGCCCACCCTCGTACCGGTGGGGGACTCGAGTGCCCGGATACAGTACGCAAACCTCGCTCCGGGGGACGACGGTCAAAACCGATTGCACCTGGAGAACGTCGGCAACGCTTCCGGAGACCTCTCGCTGAAAACTGTCGATCTACAGGCCAACGTAGAGAACGGCGTTACCGAGCCCGAGGCTGCGGTCGACGACAGCCCAAGCAAGGGAGAACTGGCAGAGAACCTGCTGCTGACTCTTCGTGTGAACCGCACCGGCGGGCAAGACTCGTACCTCTATGGGACGGGGTCGCGATCGCGTTCGCTCGCCTCGCTCGCCAAGGAAGACAGGACCGGCCACGTCGACGTTCTCGATCCTGGGGAGCAAGCCGAAATCGTGGTCGACTGGCACGTGCCCGGGTCGACCGGGAACGAGATCCAGAGCGACGGGGTCGTCTTCGACCTCACGTTCACCCTGAAGGCGCAGGGATCCTGACGGAACCCTCAGAGCAACAGGCTCAGGTTGTGGACCGTCGCGAACAGGCCCATCGCCCCCAGGACCAGCGGCGGGCCGTAGAAGATCACCGGGTCCTCGTCGGCCAGACCGCCCCAGAGACTGATGGCGAGACACCCGTACAGGACCAACAGCTTGAGAGCCAGGAACCCGCCGCCGCCGAAGGCCGAGATGGCCGCGGCGATAATCGGATTCGCCTCGACGTGGAACGGGCTGAACCAGACCAGCGCGATCGTCGTCACGACGTCGCCGACGCCGTATGCAGCGAGCGCGACGAGCCAGGCCCGCGTGAAGCCGCCCGCGGTAAACGACACCTCCTCGAAGCGGCCCCACTCGGCGTCGACTGTCGACATTACCTAACAGTTCTCGACGAGCTACAAATACCCTCGCGTCACGCTATCAACGTCGATAATAACCCCGTCGCCTACCCCTCGATGGCGACGTCCATCACTCGCTCGACGACCGACGCGTTCTCGGCGCGCGCGACGAGGTCGTGGTCCTGGTCGTAGGCCACGACGTCGGCGTCGGCGAGCTTCGGAACGTGCTGGTGGTACAGGGAGAGGTAGATTTCCAGCACGTCATCCTCCGGAATCTCCGTGATATGGGCGTCATACTCCCGTGAGGCGACCTCGTCTGCCAGGTCCGCGAGCGTCAGGGAGTAGCCGTGCTCGGCCAGACTCCCCAGGAGGTACCGACGCCGTCGCTCGGCGAGGACCTCGAAGACCGTGTCCGTCGAGAGGTCCGACGAGCCGTGGGACTCGACGACGCGTTCGATTTCAGATCGCGAGACCATCTATCCGAGCTTCCGCTGGAGTGGGCAAAACCATTGCGTTTCGGTACCGGGAAGCCGGCTCGATCTGCGCCGGGTCGGTCGGTCTCGCGGTTCGGCTACGCGCGAATTCCGCGGCTGCATCACCGACCATCTGCTTTTCCCTGGCTGCGACGTCTCGCGTAACGGGGGCGTTCCGACGCAGCCTTTCGACGGACGCTCTTCGACGTGAACCGGTCGCGAGCAGCCCGGAGCTGATGGCGCTACAGCGCCACTGGTGGGTCACCGAGACGGCTGTGCCGTCACCTCGACGCGTCCGTCCGCGGTGACGGTGACGTCGTAGCCGTGGTAGTGGAAGCTGATCGATCCGGTCGTGCGGGTCGCGTGCGGTGGCCCGTCGCTCGAGTCGAACAGCGAGTCCAGCGCGTCGGGATCGATCGCGTGAAAGAGGGGCGGCAGGTCGGTCTCGTCGACGCCCTCGGCGTCCGCGACCGCGGTGACGACTGCGGTACTCGGTCGCGGAGCCTGGACCGTGGTCTGACTTGCGTCGCCCTGTACAGTAAGCGCCACAGTGTTGCCCGTCTCGGGGTCGGTCATCGAAGCGAGCGTCCCTCCAGAGAACCGCTGTGTGTTCCACGGGAGCGGTACAACACGGCGTCACGCCCGGCCGATCGATTCCATCCTCTAAACAACCCGACGCTGGTCGTGCTTCCAATCATTGATGGTGCTGGTTGGGCCCGACGCGAGCCCGACGTAAGTACCAAGTGGCGAATTACACGACGACAACCGTCCGTTACGTTCGAATTACGACCGGTCGCCCCCGAGGTAATTGCGTCCTGTGCCGTCGCCGGTGTCTGGCTCATTGTCGACTATATTTCCCCTCGATACTTTGGTAGTCGTCCACTTACAGCCGCATTCGATGAGAAGTGGGTAACTAGGTTGCCACAATCCCGGCGCTGGGTCCCCCGAGTGCGCCGAGCCCGCCCGACCAATGGCTCCCGCCAGGCCGCTGTAGTCCCAAAATAATCCCACGGCCGATATTATCAGTATACTCATGTTTATGAGGGTGCACGGCGTGGAGAGATAGTGGTGAAACCGAATGGGTACACGGACCACAGAGGGAGAGGGGAGCGTCGCGGCGGACGACGGGCCCACAGTCGCATCCGGACCGACGGGGACCGGACTCGATTCGAACGTCGCCGGCGCGTTGAGCTACCTGCTGGGGATCGTCACGGGCGTGGTGTTCTTCGTCGTCGAACCGGACGACGAGTTCGTGCGCTTTCACGCCGCCCAGAGCATCGCGACGTTCGGCGTGTTGTTTGCCGTCTACGTCACTCTCAGCGTGATCGGGACGATGGTGAGCGTCGCGTTCATGACCGGCGGGGGTGCCGGCTTTTTCGTGGGGAGTATGCTGTCGCTGGTGCTCGGCCTGGTGTGGCTCGTGCTCGGGCTCTGGCTGTACCTGCTGTTCTCGGCGTACCAGGGCAAGACGGTGCGCGTGCCCGTAGCTGCGGGGATCGCGGATCGATTGGTCTGAGCGGACTGTTCTCGGCTGACCGTTCTTTGATGAGGTGCTGAGTCTACTGTCCGATTCGCGCTTTTCATTATTCTCGAACGTCACATCGACTTCTCCACGGAGATTTATCTGCGATGACGTCACCAACTCACCGCGTGGTGTGTTGGGAATTCGCTGATGGCGCCATCCTCGAGAAGTTCCGCGTCGGACGCTATCCTGCCAGACAGCCGTCTGTCCCAAGCTCGATAGAATCGGGGTTGGGTTGAATGTGTCAGGGCCCCCGAGACTACGACCGCGAATTCACCAAACGTCTCAGCGCCGACAGCCGCCTTCGACTCGGGTTCGACACGGATAGTGGTGAGGTGACACAGTTCGTGGTACAGTTAGAACGTCGCCGTGGTACTGACTGGGTCGAAGTAGTTCGGGCGGACCACAACCCGGACTCGGATTTGTCCCACGACGTGACGGAGGAGGGAATCCACCTCGACATCTACCGGGATGGGGAAAATACCGAAGGGAGTTCATTGGTCCGCCCATGCCGGCTGGGCGGGCCCTCGATCGCGCCGAAGGACACATTACCGATCACGCAGAAGCATACCTCACGAGGGACGACCAATGGCACAGGACAGAGTAGGGGTGCCCCGACGACCGAGCGCCTTTCGGCTGCCCGTGAGGTCGTCTACGACGAAGCGGGTGCCATCATCGACGCGTCGGAGTTGGACGACGCGTTGCGGGCGTATGGAGTCGAGGTCGGGGCTGCGACCGACGGGACGACCGAGTATCGAGATGTTCCGTCCGAGCTACCCCTTTCCGCGTGCCATCTGGCCGTCGACACCGGGCGCGACCCCGCGGCATTTATTGCAGATACGCCGCGAAGCGATTCGCTCTGAAACTGGCAAGTAACGGTAGCGCTCCTGGGAACTGAAAGCCACGAAGCGGACCGACGCTTACGGGTAGCCAGGCAACTTCAAGACCTACCGACAGTATCACGATCGGCTACAGTCCGAGGGTGGTCGGTATGGCTTCGCAGTGTATCGGATTCGGGACCGGGGTGCGCAAGTCTTGGAGACGACGGGCCTGCCGGTATGGAAGCTGCCGACAGCTCTCTGGCACGGTGGCGGCGATCATCGAGGAACCGAGCAGGCGAAGGTGGCAATCGGCGATATCTTCTAAATCGGACGAGTTAATTTGCCAGGCTGTCGAGATCGAGTCCGCGAACAGGTATTAGATCCGGCACACGTTCACGAAACCTGGTGGAACGGGCAACCGTTGGATACCAAGGACTGTAGTTTTCAACATGCGGACGGCCAACCGGAGAACCTAAAGACAGATCTATTATTGCCTATCCGTCGTCTTCTTTGCCAAGGGTAAAGTGTTCTGGTTCGCCACCCTGCATTACAAGTACATCCCAATAGGTCCCTCCTTCTTCGTCCTCTTTTAGATGAATATAGAGGTATTTTTTAAAGAATGGGACGCGACTAACGACACGTTCATTGATGTTACATATTTCAAATTCATTTCTGTCACTCTGAATTTTTTGCACTTCTCGACGATAGGGGACCTCTGCAATGTTGATCGGCCCCTCGCCCGACATTATTCAGTCACCAGATAGGTGTTGAATCCGCTCTCCGTCCGCTCCACGATTATATCCTCAGAGATCTTTGCTAACTCGCCCGCAGCGAGGTGTAGATCGATAGCCTCTGTCTCGTTCATCAACCGCTCCGCTTCTTCAATACGCTCCTTCTTTGGCTTTGCCTCCTGATCCGGCTCCGGGACGTTCTTCTCTTTCCGTGGTGGGTTGGCATCATCTGCACGGCGTCGCCTTTCATCGTCATGAGTCCGGTGCTGTTCTAGCTTGGAAATACTACTCCGCTCCTTACGGGCCGGGATGCTACTTTGACTCATTCTTCCTCTGTATTCTCCACTAGATCTCTAAGAGCTTTTTGGATGTCCTGGCGGTTGACATTTTCTCCTAATGTTTGGCTCAGGATCCAAACTGCTGCACTACGAGCATGCCGAGGCTGCATTGAAACGCCGACCCGATGCTCCCTCTCCATGTGCCCATTTATCTTTATGCCTGTTAGGAATCCCTCATCGGGATCGTAGTACTCACTCGTAGTCTGGTAGTCATGGTCATAGACGAAATCAATCTTCATCTGTCCCTCTGGTTGTATTCCCCCAGTCGCCCCAGTTATAGGATGCAACTCGTAATCATCGGGGTAAGTGTGTCTAACTTCTATGTCTTCGGGTTCCTGTGATTCCTCGTTACTCATTGTATCCAACAACTCCCTGTAGGATGTTCAAATTACCGAAACGGGTGAACATCCTCTCTTAGGCGCTCATCATATGGTTTCCCAGTATTTCCAGAGAACAATCGGTTAATCCCGTTGGCACGGGCATCGAGGGTGGCGGGATAGGTATCTAGGGGTGGTCAGTCTCCAACTCTCCACCTACTCTGATATATGACTGGGAGCTGGTCGGTGTGGAGAGTCTGCGAGATCTCTTTGGCGTTACGTTACCTTGCTCAACAGCCAACTGAATCAACTCTGGGAAAGCTCCCGTCGACATTGCCTCAGTCTCGCCGGCCATTCTGATGTAGAACTCTACAGCCACGTCTATGGCCTTGCTCTTCGTTTTCTGCCCTATCGCGGCCTGTGAGTGTTTTTATCCGACGTTCCCGAAGTTCTGTCATTCGGAGTCCCTTGTAATTGCACACATCCCCCGGCAATCCAGTTTTTCCGACTCACTGAAATACACATTCTGCCCCAATCGATGAGGAACCGTCTGGCGAAGAAAGCCTGTCCGCCAATGGTCCAGGATCCCCGCGGCGGAATTGCACACGTGGGTCTGGGTCTACGCGTGCAAAATTGGGAACCGGATGCTCTCGACGTGCGACCCTAGGGGTCTCGAGCCAGAATCCGATCTCGAAATACTGCGAATGCTTATTGCAGGTTAGTTATCTTCGAAAAACATGAGCGAACTCAGGGAATTCGTCTACATCAACGATGTTAGTGTAAACAGTCACCTTTCCTCACTGGGCAGGGGGGTACCTCAGGAAATAATTCAAACTGAAGGTGAGGAATTTGAAAAAGGCGGAGAGGCTGGGGCAAAAGTATTCGATATAGGAGGAAAGGGAAGTGTCCTAAGCCTCGATTCAAGTGGAATGGAGAAGACACTATCAATCACAGAACCGTACCGATTCGAGGATTTTCTTAACGCACTCGAAGATGAGGAAATTGAAATCCACGAAAATCCCGATCCCCGATCCTTAGCGAGAGGTGATGTTGTCCGAATTGAGGGAGAAGTCGTCCCTATGTCACTCTTCAAATTTGAGACCGCTCTGAATGCTATGAAGAAATTGTTCAATATGGAAGTGAAGGAATCGATGGATCAGTTGGATGAAGAAACTCCTGAGGAGCTAAATGAACTGGCTATCTCTCAACTAGATGCTTTCAGGGGGCTATTGGAGAAATTCACAGGAGATACCATTCCCATGAGAATTGAGACAGATGATTGGTACTATGGTGTCCCTCTAGATCGGGACAAAATGCGTGTGCCCCCAGCCAATACCTTTGTTGAAAAGCGTGAATTTACACTAATTGGACGGGTCGATGAGCGACTAATTTCCGATGATACCTGGGACCCTATCATGGCAACAAATGTTATGGATCAATATTTCCCTGGCGAAGATGGGCCTCAGGAAATGAGGGAACAACTGGAGGCAGCTTCTGAGGAAGTGAACATGGATATTGGCGAACAAGATTGGCAGCTATCTGGCCATAGCGCAATAATTCATCCACTAGCGATGTTCTGGTAGCTGAGACGGTTGTATTTTGGAGAAGTGGCCCTAGCCACACCCCTAACGGAGAACGGGACCCCCGCCTTGCGGAGCGAGCGGGGACCGTCGCTGCGAGCGGCCTGACCGGGCTCAAGGATTTCAACCGAGGTCGCACGTCACAGCTGGATAGAGGCAAGTGAGGTTGGGAAAAGAAGGTGTGCGAGAGTGTTGCCACTCGCCAGGTCAGCGGCTATCCGGTGGTCAGGAACCGCCAGGCGTCTTCGAACGCACCGCAAGGGAACCGGACGCAAGCGTGCAATAACTCAATTCGGGTGGGCCTGGTCTTGGTTGAGTGAGAAGCCGGAACCTGGCATTGCCGGTACCTGCCAACGCATCCACTCTGGCCGTCCCCAAATCGCCACGTCTGAACTAGCGTCCGAGCGAGCGGCGCGAGGTCGACCGTAGGGAGACCTCGGTTCATACGAGCGGTGAGCGAAGCGAACCGCGAGTAGCGAGCGAGGTTCACCGGACGCGATGGAGCGAAGCGACTGAGCGTCCGGCTTTTTTCACCTAGTTTTTTGCGCCGAGCGGAGGCGAGCGAAGCGAGCCACCCGAGGCGCAAAAAAAGAGGTTTAGTGGGCCAACGCGGATTTGAACCAGAGGAAGACGGTCCTGCTCGGGCCTTCGGCCCTGCGCGGGCTGCGACTTCCAGGGCTCAAATCCGCTCGGGTCAATACTTCGCGCTCGTCGGTCCTCGTCGCTGTCGCTCCTCGGACGATCTCGCGCAGAAGTATGGGCCAACGCGGATTTGAACCGCGGACCTCCCGGTTATCAGCCGAGCGCTCAACCTAACTGAGCTATTGGCCCATCGCATCCACCGCTATCCGACAGCCGCTGTTAAGCGTTACTCTTCGCGGCCCCGTCAGGTCATCGGCAGAACCGTCAGCACTGGCAACAGGTCCAGCGACAGCGCGGTGTACAGCAGGCGCGTGTCGATGGGCCAGACCGGCGCCGACTCGACGGTCTCGACGTCCCGGTCGCTCGCCGGCCGCCGCGCCTCGCGCAAGGCCTCGGTCTTTGCCTCGGCCATGAAGCGGTGCATCCGCCAGAACGAGAAGTACAGCCACAGCAGGACCGCCACGGCGTAGACGACAAGCGGCGCGACGAACAGCAGTCCCCAGTTGAGCAGGTCTGGCGTGACCGCGCTCGCGCCGATCTCCCCGAGCAGCGGGAGCCCGAGGACGTAGAGCCGGTAGACGACGTAGAAGCCGGCGAGGACGAGCACGAGGTTGATCCGGGTGGCGTAGTTGCCGAACTCCGCGAAGCCCGCCTGGCCGTCCGGGTGGCCGGGGCGGTACCGCAGCAGGGGCCCGGCCTCGCCGTCGGGGCTGTCCGAGAACAGCCGGTGGACGAAGGCCGTCACGACCAGGAACTGGAAGAGGAGGACGATCAGGACCACGTCCAGCGCGAGCGGGACGAGTGCGACGGCGACCTCGCCCGGTTCGGCGAGGAGCGCCGCCGGCAGCGGTCGCCCCGTCATCTCGGGGAGGCTCGCCAGGCGCGAGACGAGGAAGGGGACGAGGAAGACCACCGCGAAGACGTGACTCGTCCGGAGCGAGACCCGTCTGCCGCCGACGGCCAGCGTCGCGACGGACGACCGGAGCGCACCCGCGAGGTCGTCCAGGAGCGCCTCGTAGCGCCGCCGACCCTCGCCCTCGGGGTCGACGAGGACGGCGGGGTGTTTCTCGGGGAGGCGCGACAGGGTGGTCTCCGTCCGGAGGACGGTGTCGTAGAGTAGGTGGCCGCCGACGAAGGCGACGGTCAGGAATCCGACCGGGTTCAGGATGGTCCACTCGGTCGGACCGACGTCGGGCGGTCGGAGCGGGACGTCGACGACGGGACTGGCGAGGACGGCCCCGAGACAGCCCAGCAGGAGGGCGAGGAGCGTCCCGTAGACGGCGACGGCCTGCGCGGTCGCCGGGCCGGGTCTGAGGTCCGCGACGTAAAGCGGCACGAAAAGCAGCGCGAGCCAGGCGAGGACGGCGACGGTGACCAGCGGCGACGGGAACCCGACTCCGGCCGGCAGCAGGTCGGTGAGCCCGACGGTGTCCGCAGACAGTTCCGTGAGGACGACGTAGCCGAGCAGCGTGCAGAGCACGACGAGTGGCGTGAAGCGCAACAGCGTCCGGGTGACGCCCGTGACGTACCGCACGCGGGGCCGCTCTGCAGTCCCGCCGGCGCTCCGAACGGACCGTTCTCGGTTCAGGGTTAGCCCGCCGTCGGGCCCTCGGACCACTGGAAAGACGGCGCAGTAGCGGTGAAACGGAACCTCCCTGGTCGACGTCCATCGCCGCCAGCACTCGACCGGCCCCGCCGCCTCGTCGTCCCCGGTCGCCATGGGAGGGACCACCCCCGTCGAGACCATCAAACTTGGTCCGGTTTCGCTCGGTCGACCCGGGAGACGGGAACCCAGCCGGACCGCTCAGTCCCGACCGTGCCGAGTCAAACAGTGCTCCAGGCCGATCAACTCCACGGGCTCGGAGTTGTCGGGCGAGTACACGACCATCTGGCCCTGCTCCATGTAGGGGACCTTCGACTCCAGTTCGCTCGGGATGTTCACGGCCGAGATCGCGTCCTCGTCCCCGAGATTCAACACGACGGTCGTGTTGATCTGCTTGAAGACGGGCTCGGCGATGTCCTGGGGGTCCTGCGTGATGAGAAAGAGGCCCAGGCGCTCTTTGCGGCCCTGCTTGGCGGCATCGGTGAACTTCCCGATGACCTTCCGGGCCTGGACGCTCTCGGCGTCGGTCAGGAAGTTGTGGGCCTCGTCCATGCCGACGAGCAGGGGCGTGTCCTTGATCCGGTCGTAGGTCGGGTCGTTCGAGAGCTTCTCGTCGACGAGCAACGACGCCAGCGCCAGCACCACCGTCTCCGTCGCGCGCGTGTCCGTCACGTGGTAGGTCGGGACGCAGGTGAGTCCCCCCGGACGGACGAACTCGTGGATGCGCTCGGTGATGGGCTTGGCGTCCTGGTCGAAGACGTGGCCGAAGCCCCGGACGCGCCGCGCCACCGCGTCGAAGGTGGCCTCGTGGACGCGCCCTGACTCGTCCAGTTCCTCGCGGAGCGCGGGGTCGTCGAGGAAGGTGGTGAACTGGTCGTAGGTCGCGCCCTGGCCGTACTCGTCGCCGAAGCGCGCCAGGAGTTCGTAGGCCAGGGCGTTGTACTGGTTGTCGTTGAGCCCGCTGCCGGCGATCAGCCAGGGATTGTCCCTGACCATCGAGAAGGGGATGGTGAACTCGACCTGCTCGGCGCGGTGGTGGCTGGCGTCGTAGCTGGCGCCCTGGATCTTCGGCACGAACGCGAGCGTGTCGTCGTGGCCGCCGTGGGCGACGCCGTCGCGCTCGACGCGCCGCGCGAAGTCCTCGTCGTAGTCCCCGTCGTCGTGCATCTGGGCGTACTCGTCCTGGGGGTCGAACTGGACGACGGCGGGGCGGACCTCGCGATCACCGCCGGCCTCGACCGGATACGTGCGGTCCTCGGCCAGGAACTGCCGGAGGACGTTCTTCGCGGCGTGGGTCTTCCCGGAGCCGGTACCCCCCGCGATCAGGGTGTGACGGAAGACCAGCGGGTCGCCGCGCTCGTAGTCGTCCCGGAGGCGGTAGGCGATCGTGGGGGGCTCGGCGACGGTGCGGACCTTCTCGCCGCCGACGGCGAGGTGGCCGAAGAAGACCCCCGAATCGGGGATCTTCAGGCCGGTCGTGATCTCCTCGGTGTCGTCGGCGTGGCGAACGACGGTCTCGGGCTTGGGGACGCGGTCGGTCATGCGCCGGCGGAGGTCGTCGCCGTCCTCGTACAAGACTGCGACGGGCTCCAGGCTGGCCATGAGTTTGAAGTCGGCCTCGTCGATGCCAGCAGAGCGCATCGCGCGGCGCGCGTGGATCTCGGTGGCGTCGTCGGCGCGGTACTCCTGGGCGTACTCGATACCCGCGACGCGGGCGAACAGCGACTCGCCGTCGGGGTAGGGCGCGAGCAGGTACGTCCCGATGCGGACGTCGGATCGGTTCCCGGCGGTGACGTAGGCCCGGAGACGCGTCTCGCCGTCGTCCTCGTGGATGCGCAGGCCCTCCGCGGCCGACAGGACGCCGATGCCGGTGTCGGTTCCGACGGGGTCGGCGTCGTACGCCTCGAAGTCGTCGTCGCGCGAGACAGCGTCGGCGCTCGCGCGGTCGGGGGTGGCGGACTGGGTCGCCGAGTCGTCGGCGGACGATCCCGCCGCCTCGGCGTCCTCTGGCGCGTCGCGGGGGTCGCCGTCGTACTCAGTGAAGTCCCCGAGGTCGGACATTGTCGGGGACAACGATGGGGTCCCACTTCGTCGTTTCCCCGTCCGGGTCCGGGTGGCACCTGCGCGTCACGGCACCGTCAGACGATGGCACGGACGGCCCCGAAGAGGACGACGACGCCCAGCACGTCACAGACGTTGGTGACGATGGGAATCACGACGTCGTCGGGGTCGAGTTCGAACCGGTAGGCGCCGTAGGTCGTCACCACGGTGACGAGGACGGCCAGGACAGCGAGCGTGACGCCGCTGGTGAGCGCCACCAGGACGACCGTCGCCAGCGCGAGAGCGGGGTCGGCGACCAGCCACGCCAGGAGCCAGGCGCCGGCGCCGACGAGGGGGAAGAGCGTGACCGCGAGCGCCACCGTCGCGAGGCCGTTGCCCGCGAGGTGATCGTCCGTCGGGTCGAAGGAGAGCAGTCCCAGGTGAAACGCCGTCGAGAGACGCGCGGCGAGGATACTGCCGAGGTTCCCGGCCATGCCGATCGTGACGGGGACGAGGATCAACAGCGTCGGATAGGCGAGCAGCGTCTCCTGGAGGGCATCGAGGACGAGCCCGCTCCCCAGTTCGATGACGGTCAGGACGAGCAACAGTGGCAGCATTGCCCGCGTGATCGCGCCGACGGACCAGTGGCTGGTCGAACCGTCCGGGCTCACGCTAGCCACCCCCCAGCCAGAGGACGAGTCGCGTCGTCAACAGCAGGGTGGCGACGCCGACGAGGTCCCCCGTCGTCGTCACGACTGGGCCGGCGAGCGTGTCCGGATTCAACCCCCGGCGATAGCCGAACACCACGACAGTGACGACGGCGGTCGTGAGCAGCAGGCCCGACAGGAGTCCCGTCAGGAAGGTGATCGCCACCAGGGTAGACAACGGCGCGACGGGTCGGCCGAGCAGTGCGAGCAGTCCAAACGCCATGATAGCCGCGGCGACACTCACCAGGACGCCGTTGAGGAGCGCGGCGACGATCGCGCCCCGCAGGCGCTCGTCGCGAATCGTCACGGCCGCGTCGATCAACCCCTGGTGGAGCCCGGAACCGATCCGCGCGCCGAGGGAGCCGTAGACGTTCCCCCGCGTGGCCAGGATGGCAGGAACGAGCAACAGCAGGCCCGGCACGGCGCGCAGTTCGGCCTCCATCCCGCCGAGGACCAGGCCCGCGAACAGGCCGCCGCTGGCACTCACCAGCAGGACGGGCAGGGCCTCACGGTAGGCCCCGGCCGCGACCTCGCGGACGGTCATTGCCTGTCGGGACGACCGCCGGGGTTAAAAAGCCGGGCGCACCGCGCACCGGCCGACAGGCAGTCCCGGACCGAAAGGGGCACAGACGACCGGTCGCGGCGGATTCGCGGGCGAGTGCGTGCCCCGGCTGGGCGGGGCAGCGGAGCGGTTCGCCCTCCCAGCATTGATTCTCACTATCTTGGGATTATACCACAATTCAATACGGCCTCGGCCCGTCGGTACACGTAGGTCATCCACGACCGGCGGGACCATCGGTTCCGCGTCGAGGAACCCGACACGTCGTCGGGCGAGACGCCAGACAGGGATGACGACGGCAGCAGCGGACGGCTGTCGCTGCGTCGTCGCGAACGCCCACTACGTGGCGGGCGTCGGCAACGAGACACTCGACGAACAGGTGGTCGGTACAGTCGGTAGGGCTGGTCGGCGCCGGGGTATAGGTTGCACAGATCACACGCATTCGACAACACGACAATGAGTAACACGACCTACGAACCCGACGAGACGGTCGACGCCCGGGGCGCGACGTGCCCCGGCCCGTTGATGGACCTCATCGGCAAAGTCAAGGAATCGGATCCGGGAACCGTCATCGAACTGCGGACCTCCGACAGCGGGTCCAAGACCGACGTGCCCGAGTGGCTCGACGAGGCAGGCCACGACCTCCTCGGCATCGAAGACGACGAGGACGAGAGCGAGTGGGACATCTACGTGGAGGTGACCTGAGCGGGCCCTCCCGGCCCCATCCCGACCATGCCACACGAAATCATCGTCGTCGGCGGGGGGACTGGCGGG
>Ga0207755_100190_pt1 | contig 37774 bp, 33 predicted proteins | sample A23P2SouthBayCA_FD_187734 | JGI IMG/M metagenome (GOLD analysis project Ga0207755, IMG submission 187734) | Aerobic enrichment media microbial communities from Bioluminiscent Bay, La Parguera, Puerto Rico - A23 P2 (SPAdes) | ecosystem: Environmental > Aquatic > Marine > Unclassified ...
GCGCCGGAGGCGCGACTCGCGGCCTTTTTTGGTCCAGCTTTTTTGGCCGGGGTCGAGCGCTCGCCCATGGCGAGCGCGACGCCCCGGTGAAAAAAGGTGGTTTAGACGAACCGGAACGTCTCGAGGTTCTTCGGCGCGAACGTGCGCATGTTGAACTCGTGGTACAGCGCCGACGAGAGGTCCTGCGTCGAGGACTCGTCGCCGTGGACACAGAGGACCTTCTCGGGGCGCGGGTTCATCGTGCGGACGAAGTTCTCCAGGCCCTGCCGGTCGGCGTGACCGGAGAACCCGTCGACGGTTTCGACATCCATGTCGAGCGCGAGCGTGCTCCCGCGACCGCCGCGGCCGTTGCCGTTCATCGGAATCTCGTCCCAGCCGTTCTGGATACGGCGGCCGAGCGTTCCCTGGGCCTGGTAGCCGACGAACATCATCGTGCCGTCCTCCTGGCCGCCGACGTGGCGGAGCCAGGACATGATCGGACCGCCCTCGACCATCCCCGACGTCGAGAGGATGATGCATGGGCCGCCGCTTGCGACCTCTTCGCGTTCCTCCTCGCCGGCGTCGATGTGGTTGAACTGCTCGGCCAGGAACGGGTTGGCGTCGTCGTGGAAGATCCGGTCGCGCAGGTCGTCGCGCAGGTACTCCGGATACGTGGTGTGGATTGCCGTCGCTTCCCAGATCATCCCGTCGAGGTGGACCGGCACTTCGGGGATGCGCCCCTCGCGCATCGCCTCCTCGAGGACGAGCATGATCTCCTGGGAGCGCCCGACGGCGAACGCCGGGATCAGGACCTTGCCGTCGCGCTCGATGGTCTCATTGATGACCTCGGTGAGTTTGCGCTCGGAGTCCTCCTGGTCGGTCTGGTAGTCGTTGCGCCCGCCGTAGGTGGACTCGAGGACGAGCGTCTCGACGCGGGGGAACTCGTTGACCGCGCCGTTGAACAGGCGCGTGTCCTCGTAGTGGATGTCCCCCGAAAAGGCGACGTTGTAGAGACCGTCGCCGATGTGGAAGTGACAGATAGCCGACCCGAGGATGTGTCCGGAGTTGTGCAGCGTGAGCTTCACGTCCGGCGCGATGTCGGTGACGTCGCCGTATTCGAGCGGGATGCAGTGTTTGATCGCCTCGCGGACCATCTCGGACTCGTAGGGCGGCGCGCGGCCCTCTTTGGCGGCCACGTCGAGGTAGTCCAGCGTCAGCAGACCCATCAGGTCGCGGGTGGGTTCCGTGCAGTAGATGGGGCCGTCGTAGCCGTACTTGAACAGCAGCGGGATGAGCGCGGAGTGGTCGAGGTGGGCGTGGGTGAGCACGACGGCGTCGAGGGAACTGGGTCCCGACCCCAGCGCTTCGGGCACCTGGAGATAGGGCACCTCATCCTCGGCGCCGGGCTTGTCGCCGCAGTCGATCAGAACGCGGGTCTCGGGCGTCGAGAGGATGAAAGCGGCGCGCCCGACCTCGCGGCAACAGCCCAGCGTGGTGATGCGGACCCACTCGTCGTCGGACATCTCCTCGCGGTGGATCTGGCGACCGATCCGCTCGAGGACGTCGCGGCGCTCGTCGCGCTCCTGTTTGAGGAAGTTGCGGACGTTCTTGACCGTCGAGGACTCGATGGGCGGGGTGCGGACGACTTCGGGCGTCCAGCCGACTTCCTGTGTGATCTCCCGGAGCGTCGAGCCGTGGCGGCCGATCACCATGCCCGGCTTCTGTGCCTCGATGACGACTTCGCCGGTGTCGTGGTGGAAATCGAGGTCGGTGACGCCGGCCTCGTCCGGGATGACCTGCTCGATGGTCGCGCGGGCCTCGTCCGGGCTGGAGAGCTCGGAGGGGTCGGGGCGAACGGTGATCCGTTTCCGGAGTTTCGAGGCGAGGCGCCGGATGAGGTCGCCGTTGCTGGCGAACTCCTTGGGGTCGCGGGTGTAGACCACGAGTTCCGGCCCCTCGTAAGTCACCTCGGTGATCGAGATGGACGCCGGGACCTCGTCTTCTATCTGTGCCTGGATATCGTCGAGTTGCTTTTCTACCTGACTCATAGGTGCGCAGTGGCCGGTCCGGCGACGGGCGACCGCTGTCGTCGGGCGAACGGGGCAACACCCACGCCGTCCAACGAACTACGGCACGCCTGCCGGAAGCGAGTATTCATAGGTCGGGTTTCTACTGTCGGTGGAAACCTCCGGACGCGAGAACGAGTCCGGAAAACCGGCTTACCTCGGCATAAACTCCCGGTGTTATAAAAGCCTTCGCAAAACTGTAGGCCACAGCGGACGAGGAGTCGGTATGCGAATCACGCCCGCCCGCGTCGCCGACGAACACGAGTGGATCCGCGAGCGCGCCCCGGTCGTCGTCGCGCTGATCAACGACACTCGCGACGCCCTCGGCGAGATTTTCGAGACCGAGGTGGCACACGTCGACCGCGAGCAGTACCGCGACCACGTCGACAGGGTCTTCGCCGACGGCGATCTGGCGGTCAACGTCGCCGCGCTCGTCGCCTTGCTCCGCGATCTGGACGTCGAAGACGACTATCCGGGCTTCGTCGTCGACGAACTGCTCGGGCGCGAACTGGCCGGGATGATCGCTGGAACCCAGCCGCTGCGCCTGCTCGGCGAGGCCACGTTCCACTACGCGGACGTCCACACGCACCCGGACACGGAGGGGTCCGGGAGCGGCGATCCCGCCGGCGCGGACGACCTGGATGCCGCCCTCGCGGCCGGGTTCCAGACGCGGATCCCCGGCTGGGAGTGGCGCGAGAGTGCGAGTCCGTTCGCCGTCGAAGACTGACCTCACTCCCGAGTGTCCTCGGTGCGCAGGTTTCTGATGTAGGTGAACTCCGTGCCGCCACAGACCCGACAGGTCAGCGACTGCGCTTCGTCCTCGCGCCCGTACACGAGATGGCATTCGTCGCACTCCAGCAGGGCGTGTCGTTCCGGTTCCATCGTGTTCGTCGTACGGAGTCCTGCCAGAAATCCCTTCGAAGTCCCGGTCGGCCCGGACGGCGCCGCGCTTTCACTCCCGCAACAGCGAGTCGCCGTGACGCTCCCGTAACCGCCGCAGGTACTCCCGCTGGGACTCCCGACGCGGCGACTCCCCGGCGGTCACGTGGTCGAACATGGCGTCGGGGTCGGGCACCGCCTCGCTCTCGACGGCGTCGATGGCGTCGGCGACCCGTTGCTCGACGCGCGTCTCGATGGCGTCGACGCGTTCGTCGTCGAGGCGGCCCGTGTCGCGCAGGAACGTCTCCAGCCTGTCGAGCGGGTCGCGCTCGCGCCAGTAGGCGACTTCCTCGTCGTCGCGGTAGACGTCGGGGTCGTCGGCGGTCGTGTGCGCGCCGTAACGGTACTCGACTGACTCGACGAGCGTCGGTCGCAGGTTCTCGGGGTCCGGATCGAGGGCCTTCTCGCGGGCGTACTCGGTGACCGAGTACACCGCGAGCGGGTCCATGCCGTCGACCCGGATCCCCTCGAAACCGTAGGCGTCGGCCTTCTGAGCGAGCGTCGCGCTCGCTGTCTGGCGGCGCCGCGGCATCGAGATGGCCCACTGGTTGTTGTGACAGAGGAAGACCGCCGGCGCGTCGAAGACGCCCGCGAAATTCATCGCCTCGTGGAAGTCGCCCTCGCTCGTGGCGCCGTCGCCGAAATGGGCGACCGCGACGGCCTCGTCGCCCTCGTAGCCCGCAGCCATCGCCGCGCCGGTCGCGTGGGGCAACTGGGTCGCGATGGGGATCGCTTCGGGCGCGACCGTCGGGCCAGTCTGTCCCGTCCCGTCGTCCGCTGTTCCCACCGGAAGTTCGACGCCGAGCAGCCCTCGCAGGATGTCCGGCAGCGAGAAGCCGGCCAGCCGGCGGACGGCGTGTTCGCGGTAGGTGGGGAACACCCAGTCGTCGTCGGCGAGCGCGAGCGTGCTCGCGACCTGCGCGCCCTCCTGGCCGCTCATCGGCGCGTAGGTCGCCAGCCTGCCCTGGCGCTGCCATGACACCGCCCGTTCGTCGAAGTGTCTGGCCTCGACGATGCCCTCGTACAGCGCGCGGAACTCCTCGTCGGAGAGGTCGGGCACTCGCGCGCCGGGGAGCAGGTTCCCCGAGGGGTCGAGCACCCGCACCTCGGGGTGGTCGTCGGCGTAGTCGTTCGTCCGCACCAGGTCGGCGTCTCGTATCGTGCTCATCGTGGATGTCCGGTTACTGGTCTGTCCGCGCGTGTCCGCAGTCGCATCGGTCTGCAGTCGCGTCGCATCGGTCCGCAGCAGGCTTCGATCGCAGTATCGACGTGGAGAACCGTCGGCCGAACTCGCTGCGGACGCCGCGCCCGCAACCGGCCAGCGGATGACGTACGTAGACCGACGGGCGATTTTTACTTAATTATTGTGTGGGATCGCGCACCACACCGCATGACTGTCCGCCTTTTCGAGCGATTTCGGCTTCGAGCGCCGCTATCGTCGGAGACGACCGAACGGCGGGAGAACGCAGTCGGTTTAACAGTCCGTGTCGTTGCCCGAGACAATGAGCGGCGAGCAGGAACTCGGCATCACCGAATCGAAGGAGCACAGCACCGGGGAGTGGTACGCCGAAGTCGTCCAGAAGGCCGAACTCGCCGACTACGCGCCGATGGGCGGGTTCATCGTCACGCGACCGCGCGGCTACGCCATCTGGGAGCGCCTGCAGGACCGCCTCGACGGTTGGTTCAAAGACACCGGCGTCCAGAACGCCTACTTCCCCCTCTTTATCCCCGAATCGTACCTCGAACGCGAGAAGGACGTCGTCGAGGGGTTCGACCCCGAAGTCGCGTGGGTGACCCACGGCGGCTACGAGGAACTCGAGGAACGACTCGCGGTCCGACCCACCAGCGAGTCGATCATCACGCCCTTCATCGCCGACTGGGTGCGCTCGCACCGCGACCTGCCGATGCGGGTCAACCAGTGGTGTTCGGTCGTCCGCTGGGAGGCCACCGAGACCAAGCCCTTCTTCCGCACCAAGGAGTTCCTCTGGCAGGAGGGCCACACCGCCCACGCCGACGAAGCGGGCGCCTGGGACGAGACGATGACCCGCCTCGACCAGTACGAGAAACTCTACGAGGACGTCCTCGCGATGCCCGTCCTGAAGGGTCGCAAACCGCCCCACGACAAGTTCCCCGGCGCCCACACCACCACGACCGTCGAGGCGCTGATGCCCGACGGCAAGTCCGTCCAGGGCGCGACTTCCCACTACCTCGGCACCTCCTTCGCCGAGGCGTTCGACATCACCTACGTCGACGAGGACGAAGCCGAGCAGACCGCTCACACCACCTCCTGGGGAATCTCCTGGCGCGCGCTCGGCGCGCTCATCATGACCCACTCCGACGACCAGGGGCTCGTGCTCCCGCCCGCCCTCGCCCCGAAACAGGTCGTTATCGTCCCCATCTGGGACGACGAGAGCAAGGACGAAGTCGTCGAGTACGCCGCCGACGTGGCCGCCGAACTCGACGAGGCCGGTGTGCGCGTCCACCTCGACGACCGCGAGAACCGCAACCCCGGCTTCAAGTACAACGAGTGGGAGCTCAAGGGCGTCCCGCTCCGCATCGAGGTCGGCTCCTACGAAGTCGACGACGAGGAAGTCACGCTCGTCCACCGCCCCGACGGCGAGAACGTCACCGAAGACCGTGACGGCGTCGTCGAGACCGTCGAGGAGCACCTCGACACCGTCTTCGCCAAGCTCTACGCCAGCGCCGAGGAGACCCTCGAAGGCGAGATTCGCGAGGCCGATTCCCGCGAACAGATCCTCGGCACTATCGGCCAGCACGGCGGCTACGTCAAATCCGGCTGGTGCGGTGACGAGGACTGCGAGGAGCCCATCAAGGAGGCCATCGCCGCCGAGATCGCGATGGTCCCGCTCGACCGCGACGAGGAACCCGTCCACGACGAGTGCGCCATCTGCGGCGACGAGGCCGAGGAGACCGCCTTCTGGGCGAAGACCTACTAGACCACCTTTTTTCACCGGGACGTCGCGCTCGCCGAGGGCGAGCGCTCGACCCCGGCCAAAAAAGCTGGACCAAAAAAGGCGCGAGCGCGGAGCGCTCGCGTGAACCGGCGCCGACGGCGCCGGATGCTCGTGGCCGATCAGCCAACCAGCCTTTCCCCGAGTCGCGCGACCGGCGCTCGATTCGAGCGCCCGCACGCGCTCCCGGCCACCGCCCTGCTCCGCGACCGCCACCGCCCTGCTCCGCGACCGCCACCGCCCCGCACCGTGTTTCGTCGGCCCGTTGTCCCCGCTCACCCGTCGAAACACTGGAGCAGCGTCCCCGCAGAACGCGGGTCCGGTGGCTCTTCCCTGTGGCTCCCTTCCGCTCGCCAGACGGCCTCGTCGGTCACCAGATACGCGAACGGGTACGTCGGCGAATCGAAGTGACCGCGCGGCGTCTCCTCACCAAACCGGCCGTGAGCCAGCGCCGCGTCGTCCTCGACGAGGACGGCGTCCTCTCCGGCGACTGCGGTTTCGGGGGACGTATCGACGTGGAACTCGCGGACGCCGCCGTAGTCGTCGGCCACCGCGCGCCACTTGTAGGCAATCTCGTACTGTTCGACGTAGCATCGGACGGCCGCCGGGTCGAGCGACTCCGGCGGGCTCGGGACCGGAGTGAGGTTCTCCGGCTCGAATTCGTGCGCCGGCACCCGTGGCTCTGCCGGACACGCGGACCGATCGGGCGTCGGCACGGACATATCGCGGACCTCGGTCGACCGCGAGCCACCCTCCATTCCACAACCAGTGGTTCGTCCCCCGCCCTCCCGACCGCTCGTCCCCGACTGTGGGGTCGAAGCCGAGGTCGAGTTCGCGGCCGGGGACGCCCTCGGAGACGACTGCGAGGGCTCGCTACCCGCCGAGAGACAGCCGCTCAGACCGATGCCGAGCGCCCCGCCGAGGGAGGCGAGAACCTGCCGTCGGGACGGGAACATGTGAAAACAGTGTCACTCGGTGCGGCAAGTATCTTGTGTCGGGACGGACGAACCGGTTCCCGGGTTATCCCACGACTTCGACGTCGAACATGCGCCGCCAGCGGTAGCGGCGGCCACCCCAGACGAAGGTGCGGCGGGCGAGCGCGTAGGCGAACAGCGGGACGTTCGCGAGCGTCGTCGGAAGCGCGAGCAGGAACGTCCACCGGCGGATCCCGAACGCGGCGTACATAGCGGCGTAAAACAGCGTCAGCACGGCGAGGGTCCGAAGGGGAAAGAGCAGGCAGGCCGCGGCGGCCGCGGTGAGGCCGAGGCCGCTGAAGACGGTCACGCCCGGTCCGTGGAACCGGTGAGCTTGATGAACCGGACGTGTCGCTCCAGCGTCTCGCGGACCGACCCGCCGGCGGGCACCTCGCGGACGCGCCTGAGCGTCGTTACGTCGAGGTACTCCCCGAGCGTGCCGTCGTCGCTGACCGTCCGGCGCAGGTCTCGTCGGAACGCCTCTTCGTCGATGTCCGAGCGCTCGAAGATGACGCCGCCGCCCCATGCGATGTCGCCGGCCCAGGTGAGGAATGTCCCGCCGAAGACGTTCGTCGGTTCGAGCAACACCGAGAGCGGGTCGCGCCCGCGGAAGAAGGGTATCTCCGAGACTGGGCCGTGCTCCGCGTAGTCGGCGTGGAGGGTTTCGAGCCAGTCGTCGGGGTGGTGGAAGTCGTCGTCGGTCCAGACGATCCGGTCGTTGCTGGCCCGTTCCATCCCGGCGTCGATGGCGTTGGCCTTCCCGGAACAGCCGTCGGGGTCGCCCGCGACGACGACGTCGACGCCAGCCGGCAGGTCCGACCGCTCGGCGACGGGGTCGTCCGCGGCGTCACAGACCACCAGGAGTTCGTCGTCGGGACGCAACTGCGCGGCCACGTCCCCGCAGGCCGCCGTCCACTCCACCGTCGGGAGGATGACGGTCGTCGGTGGCCGCTCCATGCGTCGGTGTTCCGTCCCCCCTCAATTACCGGTATCGGAACGCGACCGCTCGGACCGAAGTGTTCTGGCACAGTCTTTTAACCCTGATCGTCCTAACACGAACGATGGATCGGCCCGTGCGGGAACAGACCGCCTCGCCAGTGTTCGGTGTGCTTCTGATCGTCGGCGTGGTGATGGCCGTCTCGGCGGCCGGTGCGGTCTTCGTCTTCGGCGTCGGGGACGTGGGTTCGACCGGCGAACCGACCGCGACGTTCGCCTTCGACCAGCAGACCGTGACGGTCGACGACGAGTCCGGCCCCGAACTGACCGTTGTCGGGGTCACGTACGAGAACGGCGATTCGCTGGACGGCGGGGACCTCAGAGTCCTCGTCGAGGGGGAACGTGCGTACGGGCTCGAACCGCTCCCGTCCGACCGGGGCTCGGAGAGCGAGCCCACGGTCGTCGGACCGCACTTCGAATCTCGGACGGTGCGAGCGGGCGACGAAGCGCGCGTCGCGTTCGCGACCAGTGCGGACGTCGCGGCGGGCGCGTCGCTGCCTGTCGGGTCCGCCAACGCCTCCGTCGCCGTCCAACCGGCGGCGCGACTGGACCCGAATGAGACGGTTCGCGTCGTCTACGAGGACGACTCGGGTGACTCCTACATCCTCGATTCGTACAACGTAACTGCCGAGTGACCGACACCGAGTGAGCTCCGACGTGCGAACCTGGCCCACGCCGTGGCCACCTTTTTTCGCGGTGCCGTCACAGGTGCCCGCCATGTCGACGACGATCGACCGCTCGCTCGGTCCCGAGGCCGTCCCGGAACTGATCGCACTCTACGAGACCTACGAGTGGTGGGCCGACCGCGAGGCCGACACCGTCCGGCGGGCGCTCGCGGCGACCGACGAACTCGTCGGCGTCCGCGACGCCGAGACGGGAGAACTTCTCGCTGCCGCGCGCGTGTTGACCGACTACACCTACTACGCGATGGTCTTCGACGTCATCGTCGACGCCGACCGGCGCGGCGAGGGCGTGGGCGAGGAACTGCTGGCCACCGTCGTCACGCACCCGCCGCTGTCGGACGTGGCCCCGACGCTGCTGGCCCGCGAGGGACTGGTCCCCTTCTACGAGTCCTGTGGGTTCGTGGAGCAGGGCGGTATCGACCACCCCGACGGCGACCCCGAGGAACTGCGCTTTCTCGCGTACCGACGCGACGAGTGACGGATAGGGAATCGCGCCAGCGCTGGTCTCCGTCCGACCGCGCGCCCCGCTCAGTGGGCGGAACGGAGGGCGGTTTTTCGGTCGAATTTTGGTCTCAGTTTCGTCCGCCTTTCCCCCCAGGTTCGGGGGAATCGTGTCAGCGTTCGGAAAACGGTCTTTCAGGGGGAGTCACTCGGTGGGAGTGGAGCAATGATGGACCACAACGACGCAGACGCAAACCCACGGACCAGGCGCTCGTTCCTCGGAGTGACCATCGCGACGCTCGGCGCGGCCGGCCTCGCCGGGTGTTCGGACGGCGGTGGCGGCGACGAGACCACGGAACCGAACGGGATGGCCCCGCCGGTCGCCTGGCGCGCGATGCTCCTCTTTCACCTGCTCGAAACCGTCCCCATCGCCGTCCTCACCTGGACGACGCTCGACTGACTCGAACCGGACAGTCCCGGACTGCGCCCGACGCTCGCCGCGCCGCTGGCTCGTATTGCTGTCACAAAGGATGGGATTTCGCCGCGAGGCGGGGAACGGGAGCGTGTGACCGTGCCGCGCCCCCGGCATCACTCTCTGGCAGACGGTGATTGATAAAAGGGCGTCAGACTTCGGGCAGACGATCGGCAGACGTAGCGGGGATCTCCACGAGAAATGCTCCTTCGAGCATCTCGGTCACCAGTCCGCGACAGTCGTCAGACCACCCTTCCACCGCCTGCGCCCGGTGTGTCTGGCGCCTAGCTCACGCCTTATACAATTAATATTATCAAAACACCCTTCCTGTATAATATCCCAGGATACTGGGGGAATATTTCTGGAATATTCCGGAGTATTTTTATTTCGATTCTATGTTCGTCCAGATATGGCAGAGGTCAACCCGTTCGAAAGCCTGCAAGAGCAGATAGACGACGCCGCGGCGTACCTCGACATCGACGAGGGACAGCTCGAGCGCCTCAAGAACCCAGAGCGGATCCTGGAGACGAACCTCTCGGTCGAGATGGACGACGGGTCGATCGAGGTGTTCCGGGCGTACCGCTCGCAGTTCAACGGCGATCGCGGTCCGTACAAGGGCGGCATCCGCTATCACCCGCAGGTCTCCCGCGCCGAGGTCAAGGCGCTGTCGGGCTGGATGGTCTACAAGACCGCGACCGTCGGGATCCCGCTCGGCGGCGGCAAGGGCGGGATCGTCATCGACCCCGACGACTACTCGGAGAGCGAACTCGAACGCGTCACGCGCGCGTTCGCGGAGGAGCTGACGCCGATCATCGGCGTCGACCAGGACGTGCCCGCGCCGGACGTCAACACCGGCCAGCGCGAGATGAACTGGATCAAAGACACCTACGAGACGCTGGAGAACACGACCGAGCCGGGCGTCATCACCGGCAAGGACATCGACAGCGGCGGCAGCGAGGGCCGCGTCGAAGCGACCGGTCGCTCGACCGTTCTCGCCGCCCGCGAGGCCTTCGACTACCTCGACAAAGAGATCGAGGGCGCCACCGTCGCCGTCCAGGGGTACGGCAACGCCGGCTGGATCACCGCGAAGCTGATCGAAGAGATGGGCGCGACGGTCGTCGCGGTGTCGGACTCCAGCGGCGGCGTCTACAGCGAGGACGGGTTCGACCCCATCGCCGCCAAGGACCACAAGCGCGAGACCGGCAGCGTCGTCGGCTTCCACGGCGCCGACGAGGAGGTCACCAACGACGAACTGCTGACCCTCGACGTCGACCTGCTCGTCCCGGCCGCCCTCGAGAACGCCATCGACGAGGAACTGGCCCACGAGGTCGAGGCCGACGTGATCTCCGAGGCCGCCAACGGTCCGATCACGCCCGACGGCGACGACGTCCTCGCCGAGAAGGACGTCCTCGTCGTCCCGGACATCCTCGCCAACGCCGGCGGTGTCACGGTCTCTTACTTCGAGTGGGTGCAAAACCGCCAGCGCTTCTACTGGGACGCGGAAACCGTCAACGAGCGTCTCGAGGACATCACCGTCGAGCAGTTCTGGACCCTCGTCGGCGCCTACGAGGAACACGACCTGCCGAACTTCCGGACCGCCGCCTACGTCGTCGCGATCCAGCGGGTCCTCGATGCCGCCGACCAGGCCGGTACCTGGCCCTGACCGACGGTCCGATCGCTGCCTGATACGACCCGGTCCGCGTCGACTGCCGTCCCCTTCTTTGGACATCGATCTCATAGCCGAATTACCCTGGTTGGTTATACAAATAATAAACCTTATATTGTTCAAGGTCGCGCGATGGGATACCATGGACGACGTACTCGTCGGGAGCCTCATGTCGTCTCCCGTCAGGACCGTCAGGCCGGACGAGAGCGTTCGGGACGCCGCACAGGTGATGATCGACCGTGACATCAGTTCGGTGGTCGTAGTCGACGGCGACAATCAGCCGGTGGGGATCCTCACCTCGACCGACTGCGTCCACGTCGCGGCCGACGGTGCCGCGACGGACGAAACGCCGGTCAGCGCGTACGCGAGTGCCGATCTCGTCGCGACGACCGCCTCCGTACCCGTCGGCGAGGTCGCCGAGACGATGATGGCCGACGGGGTCCACCACGTTCCCGTCGTCGACGAGGACGAGGGTGCCGTCGGCATGATCACGACGAAGGACTTCGCCGCGTACCTCTCCGAGGCTCGTGCTCCGTCCCCGCCGCGCCCGACCGAACAGTAGCCCTGCCGTACCCTCCGCACGGTAGCCCCATCGTGGTTCGACACGGTTCTGAGCAGTCAGGCGAAACCCAAACGTCCATTTTTTACGGCGAAGACGTAGTGTTTCGAACCCAGCACTCGGACATAGGATCGATACATTTTACTGGCAGCGGTATATTGGTACAGTCGATCAGTCGACGCGGGGAGGAAATCGGCGGGCCCGGAGAGACTTGAAGGTCCCTAATATTCCTTAGATCGGGTATAACGGTCATATATTCTATCAGGCAAAGCGTTTTATCGGGGTGCCCGATAGGCTGAGTAGACATGAGTGCGTTCTCTCGCGACGACGGGGACCGACAGCTGGCGGACCCCTCTGACGCTCGGTCGAACTGCGGCGTCGGCGTCGTCATGGATCTGGACGACGAGGGTGGTCACTGGGTAGTATCGGACGGGCTGGAACTGCTCGCGAACCTCGAACACCGTGGCACGACGGGGGCCGAACAGGACACGGGGGACGGTGCGGGCGTCATGATCCAGACGCCACACGACTTCTTCGCCGACGAAGTGGACGCCGACCTCACACCGGACGAGTACGCCGTCGGGACGCTCTTTCTACCGAAAGACGACGAAGACGCGCGCGACGGGCTCGTCGACCTCGTCGAGGAACAGTTCGCCGACGAGGGCCTCGACGTCCTCGCGTGGCGGACGGTCCCGACGGACAACGACGACCTCGGCGCGACGGCCGTCGAGTCCGAACCCGAAGTCGTGCAGGTGTTCGTCGAGTCCGCCGACGGTCTGACTGGCGAGGAGTTCGGCCGGCAACTGTACGTCGCCCGCTCGGCGCTCGAATCGCACGTCGAGGAGGCCGAACCGGCGGGCCACGAGCGGTTCTACGTCGTCTCGCTCGACCAGGACATGGTCGTCTACAAGGGCCTGCTCAAAGGCGAGCAGGTCGCCGACTACTACCCGGATCTGACCGACGAGCGCGTCGAGACGACGTTCACGATGGTCCACGCGCGGTTCTCGACGAACACGCTCGGGGCGTGGCACCTCGCACACCCCTACCGTCGGATCATCCACAACGGCGAGTTCAACACCATCCAGGGCAACATCAACTGGATGCGCGCCCGCGAGACGGACCTCGAATCGGACGCGTTCGGCGACAGCGAGGCGCGGAGCGCCTCGGACGCGAGCGGTGACGAACCGCGAACGGCCATCGAGACGATCCAGCCGATCATCGACGACCCCGACCAGTCCGACACCGCGAGCGTCGACAACGCCCTCGAACTCCTCCTGAAGGAGGGTCGTGACCTCCCCCACGCGCTCCGGATGCTCATCCCGGAGGCGTGGCGCGGGGAGGCCAACGCCGTCAGCGGCGACCGCCGCGACTGGTACGACTACCACGCCTCCGTCGTCGAACCGTGGGACGGTCCCGCGTTCGTCGCCGCGACCGACGGCGAGCGCGTCGGCGCCGTCCTCGATCGCAACGGCCTCCGGCCCTGTCGCTACGACGTCCTCGAGGACAACACGCTCGTCATGGCCTCCGAAGCGGGCGCACTCGACACTGACCCCGCCGAGATCGTCGAGCGCGGCCGCCTCCAGCCCGGCCAGCTGTTCCTCGCCGACCCGTCGGAGGGACGGGTCATCCCCGACGACGAGGTCTTCGAGGACCTCACTGACGAGAAGTACGCCGAGTGGGTCGCCGACGAGCAGGTCCAGCTCGAGGCGTTGATCGACGCGCCGGACAACCTCCCGCAGACGGACTGCGAGCAGTTACGCGCCCTCCAGGCCCAGTACGGCTACACCTACGACGAGGTCGACCACCTCATCGAGCCGATGGCCGAGAAGGGGAAAGACCCCGTCGGCTCGATGGGCGACGACACGCCGCTGTCGGTGCTCTCGCAGTTCAACCGCCCGCTTTTCACCTACTTCAAGCAGCTGTTCGCGCAGGTGACGAACCCGCCGCTGGACTACATCCGCGAAGAGCTCGTCACCTCCCTCGAATCGCGACTGGGCCACCAGCGCAATCTGCTGGACGAGTCGTCCGCACACGCCCGCCAGCTCGTCCTCGACTCGCCGGTCCTCACCGACCAGGAGACCGACGCGATCCGCGACCTGGACGAGAACGGCATGTCCACGAAGGTCGTCGACATCAGCTACGACCCCGACGAGTACGACCTCCGCGAGGCGGTCGAGACGGTCCGCGCCGAGGCGACCGAAGCGGCCACCGAGTACGACGTGCTCGTCCTCTCGGACAAGGCGGCCGGCGAGGGCAGGGTTGCCATCCCCTCGCTGCTCGCGGTCGGCGGCGTCCACCACCACCTCGTCCGCAACGGTCTCAGAAATCACGTCGGCCTCGTCGTCGAGTCCGGCGATCCTCGCACTGTGCATCACATCGCGACGCTGGTCGGCTACGGCGCCGGCGCGGTCAATCCGTATCTGGCGTACCAGACCATCGAGGATCTGGTCGCCGGGCCGGACGGCGCGGAACTCTCGACGGCCATCGACGCCTACGTCAACGCGCTCGAGGACGGCCTCCTGAAGACGATGTCCAAGATGGGCATCTCGACAGTGGAAAGCTACCAGGGCGCCCAGATCTTCGAGGCGGTCGGCCTCTCCAGTGACTTCGTCGACGAGTACTTCGAGGGGACCGCCAACCGGACAGAGGGGATCGGCATCGAGGAGATCGAGGAGGACCTGCTCGACCGCCACGAGGTCGCCTGGGGCGAGGACCCGGACCTCGAACGCCAGGGCGAGTTCGAGAACCGTTCCGGCGGGATCCACCACCAGTGGAACCCCTCGACGGTCGGGACGGTCCAGCAGGCCGTCCGCACCGGCGACTACGAGAAGTACAAGGAGTTCGCCGCCGAAATAAACGACCAGAACGAACAGCTTCAGACGCTGCGCGGCCTCCTGAAGTTCGACTCGGACCGGGATCCGGTCCCCATCGAGGAGGTCGAGCCGGTCGAGGAGATCGTCACGCGCTTCGAGACGGCGGCGATGTCGCTGGGCTCGCTCTCGCCGGAGATGCACGAGAACAACGCCATCGCGATGAACCGGCTGGGCGCCCACGCCAACACCGGCGAGGGCGGCGAGCCCCCGGAGCGCTTTGGCACCCCCAAGGAGTGCAAGACCAAGCAGGTCGCCTCCGGCCGCTTCGGCGTCACCTCGGAGTACCTCACCGAGGCCGACGAACTCCAGATCAAGATGGCCCAGGGCTCCAAGCCCGGCGAGGGCGGCCACCTCCCCGGCAAGAAGGTCAACGAGATGATCGCACACATTCGGTTCGCGACGCCGGGCGTCGGGCTCATCTCGCCGCCGCCGCTGCACGACATCTACTCCATCGAGGACCTGAAACAGCTCATCCACGACCTCAAAGCCTCGAATCCCGAGGCTGACGTGAACGTCAAACTGGTCGCCGAGGACGGCATCGGCACCATCGCGGCGGGCGTCGCGAAGGCCAACGCCGACAAGGTCCACATCTCGGGTCACGACGGCGGGACCGGCGCGTCGCCGAAGACGAGCATCAAGTCGGCGGGCCTGCCGTGGGAGCTCGGCCTCGCCGAGGCCAACCAGATGCTGCGGGCGACCGGCCTGCGCTCGCGGATCACGGTCACGACCGACGGCGGGATGAAGACCGGCCGCGACGTGGCCGTCGCGACGCTGCTTGGCGCCGAGGGGTACGCCTTCGGCACCGCCTCGATGGTCACCTCCGGCTGTGTCATGGCTCGCCAGTGCCACGAGAACACCTGTCCCGTCGGCGTCGCAACCCAGAACGAGAAGCTGCGCGACCGCTTCCCGGGCGAGCCCCAGCACGTCATCAACTACATGACGTTCGTCGCCCAGGAACTCCGGGAGATCATGGCCGAACTCGGCTTCACGAGCGTCGAGGAGATGGTCGGCCGGCCGGGCGCGCTCGCCCAGCGGACCGACGTCACCCAGCCCAAGGCGAAGAAAGTCGACCTCTCGGGGGTCATCGCCGAGCCCGCGGGCGACGACGACCGCACCAAGACCCGCGAGCAGACCCACGATATCGACGAGGCGCTCGACTGGACGCTCATCGACGAGGCCGAACCCGCAATCGAGTCGGGCGAGCCGGTCGCTATCTCGACCGAGGTGGACAACGTCCACCGGGCCATCGGCGCGACCCTGTCGAACGCCGTCTCGAAGGCCCACGGCGGGTCGGGCTTGCCCGACGACACGATCACCTGTCGGCTGGAGGGCACCGCCGGACAGAGCTTCGGCGCGTTCCTCCAGGACGGCATCACGATGGACCTGGTCGGGACCGCGAACGACTACGTCGGCAAGGGCCTGTCAGGCGGGAAACTGCTCGTCAGGACGCCGGAGAACGCCAACTACGCGGCCGAGGACAACGTCGTCATCGGGAACGTCGCGCTGTACGGCGCGACCCAGGGCGAGGCCTACGTCAACGGCATGGCCGGCGAGCGCTTCGGCGTCCGCAACTCGGGCGTCAAGGGGTGCGTCGAGGGCGTCGGCGACCACGGCTGTGAGTACATGACCGGCGGCGCCATCGTCGTCCTCGGCGAGACGGGCAAGAACTTCGCGGCCGGGATGTCCGGCGGCGTCGCCTACGTCTACGACCCCGACGGCACGTTCGCGCGGAAGGCCAACACCGGCATGGTCTCCATCGAACCGACCTTAGAGGAGAGCGATCGGGCGATGGTCACCCGCCTGGTCGAAAACCACGCTGCCTACACCGACTCCGACCGCGCGGCGGAACTACTCGCCGACTGGGACGCCGAACTGTCGAACTTCACGAAGGTGATGCCCGACGCCTACGCCGAGATCATCGCCGAGCGCGAGCGCGACGACGTGCGCACCGAACTCCCCGACGCCGCCGCCGAGACTGGTACCGCCGGCGAACCGTTCCAGAGCCAGGCCGACGACTGAACGACCAGGGCCCCCACTCGATCTTCGCGACTCGCCCGCGACCCCCGTTCCCTCCCGGAGACGACACTTTAAGTGGGTAGGCGTCACTGTCGGTAGCAACGACTCGATGACCGACGACGCCGACGGCAGCGACCTGTCGGAACTGGCGGACAGGGTCCGGTACGCGCCGGATACCGTCGACCCCGAGGCAGCCGTCGACAGGATCCGGGCGGCCGGGCTCGAGGGCCGCGCGACGATGGCGGCGGCCGTCGGGTCGATGCCGGTCGAGCGAGCTGGGGCGTTTGCCGACGCCGTTCCGCTGTTCGTCGAGGCGATGAACGGCGACCACGAACACGACCGCCACCCGTTTCTCGAGGCTATCGCACGGATCGCGGCCGCCGACCCCGCGGCGGTCAGACCGGTGACAGAGACGCTCGTCGGGGAGTTGACGGCGTTCAACATCTGGGTCAACCGGGCTGCGGCCGACGCGCTCGAACACGTCGTCGCGACCTTCCCCGAGGAACTCTCGCGGATCGAACCGCTGTTCGACCACGAGCAAAAGCGCGTCCAGGCCCGCGCGGCGTCGGTGCTCGCGGCGGCGACGGCGCGCGACCCCACCGTCGCGGCCGGCTATCTCCCGACGTGTGCGCGCCTGGCCACCCGCAACACGCTCGCGCGCGAACCCGCTATCGAGGTGCTCGCGACTGCGGGCTGGCTCGACCCCGGAGCGCTGGACCCGGCCGTCGAGCGACTCGTCGCCGTCGTCCGCAACGGGGCGCCTTCGCGGCGGTCGCGTTCCGGCGACCGGGGCGGCGGGTCCGGTGCGGGCGGCGAGACGGCCGCGTCGGACGACGGCGCCTCGACCTCCGATCCGGCGGAGACGAACGGCGGCGACGCGGGAGAGGTCGAAACCGAGGGTCGGTCGGGCACCCGACGGCGCGGTGCCGGGCGGACGATCGGGGACGACGATGGCGACGATTCGGACCTGCGGCGACTGGCGCTGGTCGCGCTGACGCACGTCGCGGGGGCCGACCCCGACTCGGTCCAGTCGGTCGTCCCGCTCTGTGTCGAACTGACGGCGGGCGACGACGAGGGAGTCGCGCGGGCCGCGGGGCGGTTGCTCGTCGCGCTCGCGCTCCAGGACCCGCCGACGGCCGCGAGCATCGGCGACATCGTCGGCTCTGGAACCTATTTCGACCGCCGGGCGCTGGTCGAGGCGCTCGCCGACGCCTCGACGGGACTGCCCGGCCGCGAAATCCTCTTCGCCCACGCCCTCGACGACGAGACGCGCTTCCTGCGGTTCGAGGCGGTCCGGCAGATCGCTGGCGACGACCATGGCGGGGCGTGAGGGGGTTCCACTCGCCGCAGCGTCGACCGTTGAGCGACCGCGGCCGGCGTCGACCGCTCACCGGTTCCACGGGTTGTCCGACGCGCTCTCGACGCCCCACTCGTCGTCCGACCCATCACCGTCGCTCTGCCGGTTGGCGCGGGCGTCGGCGCCCCACTCGTCGTCCGGTCTCGTCTCGTTCGCGGATTCGCCGGGATTGTCGCGTCTCGCTCGCCGGACGGCGGACGCCCGGTCCGTCCGGTCGGGTTCGGTCTCCGAGCGGACCAGCGAGTAGAGCACCAGCGGCCCGACCAGTCCGATCGCGAGGACGGCCGCGACGGCGACCGTGGCGCTCATCCCAGGAACACGTCGACGATGTCGCTCCCGCCCGAGCGGTCGGCGCGGTAGAACTCGGTGTACCCGCAGTTCACACACGAGACCACCTGGAACTTGTTCGTCTGGATGTCGAACATCTTGCTGAGACCGCCGCCGGTCATCGAGACCGTTCCGACCTCCGCGTCCGTGACGCCGCACTTGGGACAGCCGTGTTCGTCGTGGTTGGGGACCTTCGACATGGATGGCCGTTCGGATAGCTGTCACGTGAATCTTGTGACCGGGACTGACTGGTTCCGCCGTCGGTCGAGACGACTGGGATCCGCCGTCGGTCGAGACGACTGGCCAGCGGTGCTCCACAACGCATAAGTCGCTGGTTCACGCCCATTGAGGTATGACCCGCGCCACGCTCGCGGTCGCGGCCGACGGCGAGACTGGCGTGTCCGTCCGTTCTCCGAAACGCAAACGGTCCTGAGTGGCTCGCGGCGGGGCTGGCGCCCCCGTCCCGGGCCGGTTCGACGACGCCGGACCGACGCGACAGTACACCCCGACTCCATCACCGACACCAACCATGACAACGTTCGACTTTCAGGGCGTCTACCCCGCGATGTGTACGCCCTTCGACGCCGACGAGAGTATCGACTTCGAGACACTGCGAGCCGACGCGCAACGCCTGGAGCGGGCGGGCGTCGACGGGCTCGTCCCCTGCGGTTCGACCGGCGAGTCCGCGACGCTCTCCCACGACGAGCACATCGAGGTCGTCGAGGCGGTCATCGATGCCGTCGACGACGTGCCCGTCATCGCCGGCTCCGGGTCGAACAACACCCGCGAGGCACTGTCGCTCTCGCGGCGCTCGGCCGAGGCCGGCGCCGACGCCTTGCTCCTCATCTCGCCGTACTACAACAAGCCCGAACAGCGCGGCTTCGTCGACCACTACGAGACCATCGCCGACGCGGTGGACCTCCCGCAGATCGTGTACAACGTCCCCTCGCGCACCGGACAGAACATGGAACCGCGGACCGTCGAACGCCTCGCCCAGCACCCCAACATCCAGGGATACAAGGCGGCCAGCGGCGACATGGGGCAGATCAGCGAGATCATCGAGCGGACGCGCGACACCGACCTCGACGTGCTCTCGGGCGACGACGGGATGACGGTCCCGATGTGTTCGGTGGGCGCGAGGGGGGCGATCAGCGTCGCGGCGAACGTCGAACCCGAGCGGACCTGCGCGATGGTCGGCGCGGCGCTGGCCGACGACTTCGAGCGCGCCCGCGCCATCCACCATCGACTGGGGCCGCTCTTCCGCGAACTGTTCGTCGAGACCAACCCCATCCCGGTGAAGGAAGCGATGCAGATCCGGGGCTACGGTCCCGCGCGGATCCGCTCGCCGCTGACGCGCCTGGCCGAGCAGTACCGCGACGACCTTCAGGCGGTGCTCGACGACCTGGAATCCGAAACCTTCGATTACGAGGACGCGTACGCCGAGCTAGAGCGATGAGCGTGCAGATCGCGGTCAACGGCGCCGCCGGGCGCATGGGTCGGACAGTCATCGAGACGGCCGCCGAGCGCGACGACGTGGAGGTCGTCGTCGGGTTCGACGTGGCCGATGTCGACGAGGTCGCGGGCGTGCCGGTCGTCCACGCGAACGACACCGGCGACGCCCTCGACGAGTACGAGCCGAGCGTCGTCGTCGACTTCACCGTGCCGGAGTCGACGGTCGCGCTCGCCGACGCCTGCGCCGCTGCGGGTGTCGGCCTCGTCGTCGGGACCACCGGTTTCGACTCCGACGAACTCGACGTGCTGTGGTCGGCCAGCGAGTCCGTGCCCGTCCTGAAGGCGACCAACTTCTCGCGAGGGATCCAGGTGCTCCTTCGCACTGTCCGCGAGGCCGTCGGCGCGCTCTCGACGTACGACCTCGAACTGATGGAGACCCACCACAATCAGAAGATCGACGCGCCCTCGGGGACCGCGAAGACCATCCTCGAGACCGTCCAGGAGGAGCGGGACGTGGACCCGGTGTACGGTCGGGAGGGGCACGCCCCCCGCGACGACGACGAGATAGCCGTCTTCGCGCGACGGGCGGGCGACATCCGCGGCGAGCACGAACTCATCCTCGCCGGCAACGACGAGGTCGTCTCGCTCTCGCATCGCGCGGAGGACCGCGCGGTGTTCGCGGCGGGCGCGCTCGACGCGGCGGCGTGGGTCGCCGGGCGCGACGCCGACTGGTACGATTTCGGTGCCGTTATCGACGATAGCGCGTAGACGGACGGGTCTTCGCCGAGCGCTCGCCCTCGCGACCTCAGTCGGGCGACCCCCCGTTCGTATCGCGGTCCGGCTCGTCCGTCGCGTCGGCTTCGAGCACGTCCCGTAACCAGTGCCCCCGGAAGAAAAACACCGCGCCGGCGACCGCCGCGGTGACGTTCGAGAGCGCGATGGCGTACCACGCTCCGACGGCACCGACGCTCAGGACGAGGATCAGCGCAACTGCGACGACGATACGAACTCCCCACAGGGTCGTCACGCCGATCGACATCGCCAGGCGGGTCGATCCGGCGCCGTAGAAGGCACCGTTCATCATGTGGTAGGCGGCCATGACGACCCACGTCGGCGCGACGATTCGGAGGAACGTCGCGCCGTGGTCGACGATCGGGCCGGCTTCCGGCCCGGAGACGAACAGGCCGACGATGGGGCGCGCGTACCAGACCGTGAGTGCCCCGACGACGAGGAAGGCGGCGACGAGAATCGCGATAGCGACGTACACCGTTCGTCGAGCGCGGTCAGTGTGGCCGCCGCCGAGGTTCTGTCCGACGACCGTCTCGACGGACATCCCCATCGCCACGGTAGGGAGCCACACGAGCGAGATGAACCGGTTGCCGATACCGTAGGCGGCGACGGCGTCGGCGCTGACGGTAGCGACGAGCGCCGTCACGACGATCGCCGCGATCGATTGCGTACTCTGGTCGATCGCACCTGGTACGCCGATGCGAACGATTTTCGCGACCGTTTCGGCGCGCAACAGGAGGTCGTCGAGCGTCAGGTGCAACCCGACGCGGCCACCGAACAGCAACCACAGGCCGACGACGGCCGCGACCGCCCGCGAGAGAACCGTCGCGATCGCGGCACCCGCGACGCCGAATCCGGTGAAGCCGGTGGCGGCAAACAGCGACGCTTGCAGCCCGTCGAGACCGACCCATCCGAACAGCGGGTTCCCGGTGAAGCCGAGAATCAAGAACGGGTCGAGGACGATGTTACAGACGACGCTGAGGACCATCAGGTACATCGGCGTCTTCGTATCGCCCCAGCCACGGAGAAGCGCCATGAAGACGAAAAACGCGAAGGTGAACGCGTTCCCGAGGACGACGATCCGCGTGTAGATGACGGCTAACCCGTGGACTTCCGTGCCCGGCGTGGCTCCGACGAGTCGGAGCAACTGCGGCGCGAAGGTGGTCCCGAGTATCGCGATGACGAGCGAGAGTCCCCCCACGAAGGCGATGGTCTGCCCGGCCACGCGGTCGATTCGGTCGTCGTTGCCCGCGCCGACGTGCTGGGAGACGAGTATCGTTCCGGCGTTGGTCATCCCGCCGTTGAGGCTGATCAGCAGAGCGATGAGCGGCCAGGAGAACGACAGCGCGGTCACCGCGTCGGCACCGAGTCGACCGACCCAGAACGTGTCGGTGAGGTTGTACGCGACCTGCAGCAACTGCGTGACGGTGAGCGGACCTGCCAGAACGAGGAGCGGCCAGACGAGCGAGCCGTCGGTGAATCGGGTCGACGACTCCCCCTCTTCGTCCGTCACGTCGACCTCCCGCTGTCGTATCGGTGAGTCGTTCGGCTATGCGATTCCGTTCGCCGTCTCTGCGGCGGCTGGTACGTGGGGCGGCTGTGTCGTAACCGGGTCATGGTGGGTGCTGTGAGATCTCGAGTGACTGCCTGATCGTCGGACGGTTCGCTGTCCGTAGTCGGATTCCACAGGCCCGGTCGCTGCGCGTCTTCGGAAGCGAGCGTCGAGAGAAGCGGCCGCGGAAAGCGAGCGCTTTCGGTCGAGGAAAGCGGCCGTGGGCCTGTGAAGTCAGGCCCGGTTACAGTGCGGCGCGCATCGGGATACCGAGCAATCGGTACACTCGTTGATAAGCGCTTCTGTGCGGTCGAACCGGGACGGGACCGACGGTCGCGTTCGAGCGAGCGAGTGAGTCGCTACCGAAACCGAAATCCCCTGGGGATATATCCCCGGAGGTCCACCTCCGACGTAATGAGCCTCGAAGCAGACGTGACGGACCTCTGGACGCGAAAGCAAGAGGGCCTGACGGCCGCCGACGCGACCGACGACCACCTCGCGACCCTCGAGGAGTTCCTCGCTGCCCTCGAAGCCGGCGAGGTCCGCGCCGCCGAGAAGTCGGGCGGCGAATGGGAGGCAAACGAGTGGGTCAAGCAGGGCATCCTCCTGAACTTCGGTCTGCGCGAGACGGAGGCCCGCGAGTACGGCGACGTGACCTACCACGACGTGCTCCCGCTGCGCGAGACCGACGACCTGGCCGAGCGCGGCACGCGTAACACGCCCGACGGCACCGTGATCCGGCGCGGATCCTACATCGGGAGCGACGCCATCCTGATGTCGCCCGCGTTCGTCAACATCGGCGCGCACGTCGGCGACGGCACGCTCGTCGACTCCTGTGACACGGTCGGCTCCTGCGCACAGATCGGGTCGGACGTGAAACTCGGCGCGAACACGCTCATCGGCGGCGTCCTCGAGCCGGTCGAAGACGCCCCGGTCATCGTCGAGGACGGCGTCTCCCTGGGTGCGGGCTGTCGGGTCACCTCCGGGTTCGTCGTCGGCGAGAACTCTATCGTCGGCGAGAACACGCTCTTGACTCCCCGTATTCCGGTGTATGACCTCGTCGAGGAGGAAGTGATATACGGGCGCCTCCCGCCCGAGCGCCGCGCGTTCACCCGCTTCGTCGAGTCGAGCGTGAGCGACCACGACCTCATCGACGGCGGCGCGTACAAGCCCGCGGTTGTGGCGACCGACGTCGAGGAGGAGACGTTAGAGGCGACCGAGCGCGAGGACGCGCTGCGGGAGTGAGCGTCAGCCGAGTGTTTCAGGGGGAACGGTTCAGTCGCCGAGGACCGTCTCCTCGACCTCGCCGAAGGTGAGGACGGGGACGATGTCCCCGGTGTGGTCCTGAAGGAACGGTTCGCCGAGGAACTCGGAGACGTCCGCGAACGACTCCGCGCCCATGATGAAGAAGATGGTGTGTTCGTTCGGTGCGGCGTAGGACCCGTGGAGGGTCACGTCGTGCTCTTCGGCGCGCTCGCCGATGCCGCTGATGTACTCCCACGCGATTTCGCTGTTCTCCTCGCGCGCCCAGCAGTTGTCCGGCGAATGTTCCATCGTTGCGATGAATAACATACTCCCGCTTCGGCGGCCCGCGCCGTAGTTATCAACCCGGTATCCACAGGTGTCGGCCGTTACCGCGGGATATGTCCCGGTTACCGAGAAGGCGCAACCGCCGACCGCGGCGCCGTCGGCTCCGGGCGGTCCCGGTTCGCAAACGAGGTCGTCTCGATTCGCGAGTGAGGTACCTTCGATTCCCGAACGAGACGTTTTCGGTCCGCGCCCGCGTGGACCGGAATATGGTGACTGAGTCGAGCGCCCCGGCAGAGAATCTCGGTCTGTTCGTGACCGAAACGGCCGACGACCTCGAAGTCGTCTCGGATTCTCCATGACGGTCGTTCTCTGTGGCGTCGGCGCCGACACCGGCAACGTCAGACCCGTCCCGCGAGTCGACGGTGACGGGCGCTTCGAGTACGTCCCGATCCCGGAGAAGGGCGCGACGAGCGAGACGGCGACCTACGGGTCTATCGAGCGCCGTTACGGTGACGGCGTCCTCGCGGACCTGCTGGAGGGAGTCCGACCGGGCAGCGACGGGGAGTGGGTGACCGATCCCGACGACATCCGCGAGACGCCGGTCCATCACGACCCGAACCTCGACGCGCTGACCTACGGCGAGCATCGCCCCGGCTACGTCGCCAAACTGCGGGACCTCGAACCGGGCGACGCCGTGGGCTTTTACGCCGGCTTTCCCGGCCCCGAGAGCGACTACAAGCATCGGTATCTGTTCGGCTACTTCACCGTCGCCGAGCGGCCGACGATGGTCGACCCCGACGCCGACGGCGGGGCAAAGCGCGCCGCCCTCGAATCACATCCCGAGAACGCCCACGCCCGGCGGTTCGAGGGCCACGGCGATCTGTACTACCACGACCCCGCGTTCACCGACCGGCCGCGTCCCGTGGTGGTCGTTCAGGGTCGAGAACCCGGTGGCCTGCTCGACCGGGCGATACGGCTGAGCGACCGGCGCACGGGGCCGAACTACTACATGGACGAGGGTGTCACGGCGGAACTGGAGCCGGCGTCGCGGACCGACAACGGCGTCCACCTCGGCGGATTCAAGCCGGCGCTCGAATGCGAGATTTCGGGTGATGCGCTGGGCGAATTCGTCCGGGAACGGACGTAGAACGGTGTGTCCTCACGGCCGCTCGTTGCTCCCAAAGCGTTACGTTCGCACTTTCCATATAGACGGGTATGGTGGCTGATGAGCAGGCACACGTCCTGCTCGTCGACGCGACCGGAACGCTCGAAGCTCGCGTCCGGGACGGATTCGAGCGGGCGGGCTTCGAGGTAACCGTCGTGGGGTCCGCCGGGACCTGTCTGAAACGCGTCAGGCGGGAAGACGTCGACGGCGTCGTGAGCGAGTACACGCTCCCGGATATCGACGGCGTTCGGCTCCTCAGGTCGCTCCGCATGTCGTACCCGTACCTCCCGTTCGTCGTGGCGCCCGAGGACGGCTCGGAATCGGTCGCTGGCGACGCCCTCGCCGCGGGCGCGAGCGGGTACGTCCCCAGTGACGGCGACGCCGAGACGGTGGTCTCGCGACTGCGGGACAGTCTGCAGCAAGCGACAGTCGGGGCCGACGGCGAGCGCAACCACCGCTATCGAAACGTCATCGAGATGTCCCCGGCGGCGATCAACGTCTTCGACGAGGACGGGAAGTCGATCTGGTGTAACGATGCGGTGATCGACCTGCTCGGACTCGACGGTCCCGAGGACCTCATCGGTCGATCGATCTTCGAGTTCATCCACCCGGACGATCACGAACTCGCGCGACGGGAGATCGAGTCCGTCATCGACGAGAAGCGTTCGACCGGGCCGACGCGAATGCGTCTCGTGTCGAAGGACGGCCACGTCCGGTACATCCACGTCTCGACCGCCATCGGGAGCTTTCTGGGGTCGGACGTCGGGCAGGCTATCGCGGTCGACGTGACCGACCAGGAGGAGCGCGACCGACAGCTGTCGGTGCTCGAGCAGTGGCTGCGCCACAACATCCGCAACGAGATGACGGTCATCCACGGTATCGCCGAGGGCATCGAGCAGGGGCGAATCGACGACGTGCAGGAGTGGGCCGGCCGGATCCGAACCCACGCCGCTCGTCTCGTCGCACAGGCCAACCACGAGCGAGAGGTGATCGCCCTCCTCTCGAACCCGCCGGAACCGGCCACGACCGACGTCACGAGCGCCGTCGAGGAGGTGGTCGAGGAGTGTATCGAGGCCTACCCCGATGCCGATATCGCGCTCGGCCGGGCAGATCCTGTCACCGCGAACGCGATTCCCGAACTCTCAGCGGCGGTCGCGGAACTCGTCGGGAACGCCGTCGAACACAGCGACCGCGAGACGCCGACCGTCCGGGTCGAAGTCGTCGACGACGGCGAACGCGCGGTGGTCAGGGTCGCCGACGACGGCCCCGGGATCCCCGAACGCGAGCGGCACAACCTGCTGCTGGACCACGAGGTCACGCAACTGGACCACGGCACCGGTCTCGGACTGGTGTTCACCTACTGGGTGGTCAAGCTGTCCGACGGCGACGTCGGCTTCGCCGAGAACGACCCGCGCGGGAGCATCGTTACACTCTCTCTCGAGTCGGGCGCGGATGCCTGACAAACACAACGCTTGTAATCCGGCGTCCCCGTCTTCTGGCAATGAGCCACTCCTCACTCCCGGTCCGACGCGTCTCGGACTGGGACTTCGACAGTCTCTCCGCGCTCGCCGGGACCCACGGCACGCCGCTGTACGTCCTCGACACCGACCGGGTCGCCGCGAACTACGAGCGCTTCTCGGCGGCGTTCCCGGACGCACACGTCATGTACGCCGCAAAGGCACACACCGGCCGCGCGGTGCTGAAGACCCTGCTGGAGGTCGGCGCCGATATCGAGTGTGCGGCCCGCGGGGAACTCCAGCGAGCCATCGAAGCGGGCGCCGACCCCGACACGCTCCAGTACACCGCCGTCAATCCGCCCGACGCGGACCTCGACTACGCGGCCGAACTCGGTGCCGAGCACTCTGGATTCACGGTCACCGGCGGGGCCCGGGACACCTTCGACAGGCTGGCAGCGCGGGGGTACGACGGCCGCGTCGCCATCCGGGTGAACCCCGGCATCGGCACCGGCCACCACGAGAAGGTCGCCACCGGCAAGGACGCGAAGTTCGGCATCCCCTACGAGCAGGTCCCCGAACTGGCCGCCGACCTGCGCGAGCGGTTCGACCTCGTCGGCCTGCACTCCCACGTCGGCAGCGGCGTCCTCCACGACGATCTGGACGACCACTGCCGGGCCATCGCGAAGGTCGCCGACCTGGCGCGTGAGGTGATCGCCGACGGCGCGGCCCTGGAGTTCGTTGACTTCGGCGGCGGCTTCGGCGTCCCCTACCGCGAGGACGAGGCCCCCCTCGACATGCCGACGGTCGGCGAGAAAGTGCGGGAGGCCGTCGGGGACCTGGACGCGCAGATCAAGTTAGAGCCGGGCCGGTACGTCGTCGCCGACGCCGAACTGATCGTGACCGAGGTCAACACCGTCAAGGAGACGCCGGCGGCGACGGTCGTGGGTGTCGACGCCTCGCTCGCGACGCTCATCCGCCCGGCGATGTTCGGTTCCTATCACCCGATTTCGAACGTCTCCGCGTCAGAGCGCGAGCCGGAACCGGTGTCGGTGGGCGGGCCCTGCTGTACGAGTGCGGACGTGTTCTGCACCGATCGTCCCATCGCGCGCCCGGAGCGCGAGGACCTGCTCGCCATCGGCAACGCCGGCGCGTACGGCTACGAACTCGCCAACCAGTTCCACTCACAGCCACGCCCCGCGGAGGTCGATATCGGCGGCGACGAGGTCCGGGTGGTCCGCCGGCGGGAAACGATGGCCGACGTGACGCGACTGGAGGACGAGCCGGCGACAGATCCGGAGGCGGACCAGCCGTGAGCTTCGACGCCCTCGCCTTCCACGAGCGGGCCGTGCGGACGCCCTCCCACGAGGACGTGGGCGAAATGCGTGAGGTGCTCGTCGAGACGCTCGCCGACGCGGGCGCGGATCCCGTGGTCGACGAGAAGGGCAACACGCTCGCCACCCAGACGGCTGACGGGTTCGAGCCCGGCGATACAGCCGTCGGGGCAGGAGCAACTGGTGCCAGCGACGGTGCTGAGTCGCTCCATCTCGTCCTCAACACCCACATCGACACCGTCCCGCCCCACGTCCCCTACGGTGAGCGCGAGGGCGGCGAAATCGTGGAGGGTCGGGGGGCCTGCGACGCGAAGGGGCCGCTCGCGGCGCTGGTCGACGCCTTTCTCACTGCCGAGGTCGAGACGGGTCGCGTGACGCTCGCCATAACTCCCGACGAGGAGACGATACAGACCGGCGCCGCGCACCTCGCGGGTCGACTCGACGCGGACGGGTTCGTGGTCGGCGAGCCCACCGAGCTGGACGTCTGCACCGCGGCGCGCGGGCAGTTCGAGGGGACGGTGTCGATCCGGGGGACGGCCGCCCACGCGGCGACACCGGCCGCGGGTGCGAACGCGATTCGGGCCGCCGCGCCGGTGTTGCAGGCGATGGAGACCTACGACGAGGAGCGCGGGCCGGGCGAGCACGCGACGCTCGGGCGGCCGACGCTGACCCCGACGCTCGTCGAGGGCGGCGAGGCGACGAATCAGGTGCCCGAGGAGTGTGTGATCACGTTCGACCGGCGGCCGGTCCCGCCGGAGTCCGCCCACGAGTTCCGGGCGGACCTGGAAGAGCACCTCTACCAGTGGATGCCGACCGGGATGGACCTGCGAGTGGAGCTGACGCCGAAGGAGACGCCGTTTCTCGAGGCGTTCGCGACCGACCGGCGCGAGCCGCTGGTTCGGGTGCTCGCGGACGCGAGCGGCGGCGATATCCGGCCGTTCGACGCCGCGACGGAGGCCTCCTTCTTTGCCGGACACGCGCCCACCGTCGTCTTCGGACCCGGCGACCTCTCGGACGAGGAGGGCGCCGTCGCGCACAGCGAGCGCGAGTACGTCCGGCGCGCCGAGGTCACGGCCGCGGCGGACGCGGTGCGGGAGGCGGTCGCGGCGCTGTGCGGTGCGGACGAGTAGCGCTGTGCGGTGCGGACGAGTAGCGCTGTCCGGGGTGGACGAGTAGCGCTGTCCGGGGCCAGCGAGTGACGGGAGTCACGGAAGGGTTATATCGGGCGCTGGCTTAGCGGGCTCCGATGAAAGAACTGCTGTACGGTTCGGTGGGCGAACTGCTCGGCGTCGTCGTCTACGGCGCGGTCGCGAGCGCCCTCGCGATCCTGGGTGCCGTCGCGGAGATCACCGCGTCACAGAACCTCCTGGCCGGCCACACGACCATCGGCGTCTGGGAGGGCGTCGTCGGACTCGTCCTCCTCTACGCGGGCTACAGCGTCCTGACCGATTTCGTCCTCCCGGAACTCCGGGGCGACGGCGAAACGGTCTGAACGGCGGTATCTGCGACGGTGTGCTGACTCTTTTCACGCCAGATAGGATTTGGCTTGTTCGTCCGTGACCTGGTCGAACCGTCGGTAGTGCGCGCCGACGGCCTGGAAGTACTGCGGTCGCTCGACGGCGACCACCTCGTCGGCCTGCGATTCGAGCGCGGCGAGCGTGTCCGGCGGGCCCACCGGCACGGCGACGACGAGGTGTGCCGGTCCCGCCTCGCGGACGAGTTCGAGACAGGCCCGCATCGTCGCGCCCGTGGCGACGCCGTCGTCGACGACGACGACCCGCTTGCCCGCAAGCGACGGCCGCGCCCCGTCGCGGTAGTCCGCGGCCTTGTTTTCGGCGACGGCCCGTTCGCGCTCGCGCTCGCGGTCGAGGTAGTCGTCGGTCACGTCGAGCTGTCGGATGGCGTCGTCGTTGAGCCACGCGGTGCCGTCCTCGGCGACGGCGCCGACTGCGTACTCCGGGTTGCCCGGCGCGCCGATTTTGGCGGCGACGACAACGTCCAGCGGCGCGCCGAGCGCGTCGGCGACTGCGCGGCCCAGCGGGAGCCCACCCCGCGGAATCGCGAGGACGATATCCGCCGTGACGCCCTGCTCGAGTACGCGGTCGGCCAACTGCTCGCCGGCGTCCGTGCGGTCCGCGAACATGTGTGTCATTTTGTGTCACACTGGGTTAGGTCTGTGGGTGTCTGACGATGTGTCGTTGTTCTGACCGCGAGTGTAGGCGACTCTGTGTGATGACAGCCCTCGCCCCGCTCGCTAGCTGTCGTATCCGCGACTGCAGACAGCACCACGACCGCCGTCGATCATCAGCGCTGAAAGCCCTCGACCCGCTCGCGGTCGCTGCTGGACATATCCGCGCTCTCCGCACCACCCGCGCGGATAGAGGGCCAGCAGGCGACTGAACTGCACGCGAGCGCGCCTCGCCCTTTCAGTCCACCAGGACCGCACCGCCACTGCACCGCCCCGCACTGCACCGTACCGCAACCGCGACCGCAGACAGCCACGAGCCTCCCCAACCGATTGCGTTACTCGTCGTTCCTCCTGCGTTACTCATCCCTCGCACGGGAACGTCGCGCCACAGAGGGCGCGACGGCGCGCGCCAACTGCACCGCCCCGCATCGGACCGCACCGCCCCGTACCGCTCCGCACGCTCGGCCCTCGATTTCATTCGAAGACCGGTCAGGCGGGCTGTCCCGACTCAGTCCTGCGGGACGGGCGAGGCGGGGGCGTCGAGCGTGTCCTCGACCTGCGAGTAGACGAGCGCGAGGGCGAGAGCCGAGAAGGCGGCACCGACGAAGAAGGGCGCGCCGAACCCGCCGAGGTTGTAGAGGATGCCCGACGCGAGGGGGCCGACGGCGACGCCGAGGCCGAACGCCATCGTGAGCACGGAGAGCGTGGTCCCGGAGCCGCCGGCACCGGCGAGGTCGCCGGCGAGCGCGAGCGAGGGGGCAAAGACGAGCGCGACGGCGATGCCCTGGACGAAGCGGGCGGCGAGCATCAGCAGGGGCGTGGTGACGACGCCCTGCGCGAAGACGGCGGGGACGAGGACGACGAAGCCGGCGACGATGAACGGGCGGCGGCCGTACTCGTCGCTGGCGTTGCCGATGGGCACCTGCAGGAGGACGTTCGCGATGACGACGGCGGCGAACTGGATGCTGAACATCAGAGTGCTCTCGTCGAGGCGGTTGCGGACGGGGCCCTCCAGCGTGGCGAACAGGGCGATGGTGGTCGCCATGAAAAACGTGGCGACGCCGAGGACGAACACGGGGTCGAAGCCGCCCTTCTCGCGGTCGAAGACGGCGATAGAGAGGTCCGACGCGGCGGCCGCCTCGTCGCGCGGCGGGTCGGCGATCAGCAGGGTGACGAGGACGAAACTCACCGCGGCGCCGATGACGGCGATGGCGAACGCGGCCGTGAACCCCGAAAAGGCACCGCCGCCCAGTAGCTGCGGGAGGGCGTAGTCGACGACGGTGGCGCTCTCGCTGGGCCCGGCCTCGGTCGCGAGACCGCCGGTGATGACGACCCCGGCGACGATGGGACCGAAGCCGAACCCGATCAGCCGGAAGGTGTTGAACACGCCGAAGTTGCCGCCGCGTTCCTCGTTGCTCGCGGAGTACTCGTTGACGAGCGCGACCGTCGCGGGGATGGTACAGGCCGCGCCGACGCCCTGGAGGGCTCGGGCGCCCAGCACCGCCCAGTAGGAGGTGACGAGCGGGTAGATAGCGCTCCCGACGGCGAAGATGGCGAGGCCGGCGAGGACGAACGCGCGGCGCTTGCCGGTGCGGTCGGAGAGCCGACCCGTAAAGAGCTGGCCGACGCTGTTGAGCAGGCCGAAAAGCGAGAGAACGAGCCCGATCAGCGTCTCCTCGCGGAGGACGAAGCCGGCGACTTCCGCGCCGACGAGGCCGTCCAGGGAGATCTGGCCGCTGGCGATGTACAGCGGGAGGACGATGATGAGAAAGGAGTTGCCCAGGGCGTCGGCCATCCGGGCCAACCCGAGGGTCAACACGCGGCTGTCGGTGTCGAACACGCCCGAGGTTGGGAGCGTAGTCAGTTAACGGCGTGGCTTTCGGAAGCGCGGCTCTGCCCCGCCCATCAGGGGCGCGAGGACGGCCCGGTCACGCCGCGCGTCGTCGCATGTACGCGAGGATCCGGTCGAGATAGTAGAGGACGACGACGCTGATGACGACGATGGCGCCGAGCAACGCGGCGGCCTCGGCGAGCTGGTCGTCGGCGACCTGTGCGCCGGCGAGGTTGAACAGGAGTATCGAGGGAAAGCGGCCGACGGTCGCGATGACGAACAGGGTGGGGAGAGAGATCTTCGTCAGCCCGGCGACGAAACAGACCACGTCGTCGGGGAGGCCGGGGACGAGGAAGAAGCCAAAGAAAAACAGTTTGCCGCTCCGGCCGGCGCTCACGTCGAACTTGTCGATCCACTCTGGGGCGACGAACCGCTCGACGTAGGGCCGACCGTAGCGGCGCGCGAGGACGAACACGATGGTCGTGCCGATGACGGTGCCGATCATGCTGTAGAGGGTGCCGTACCAGACGCCGAAGACGTAGCCGCTGGCGACGCCGATGACCTGGCCGGGGATCGGTGCGACGACCACCTGTGCCGCCTGGACGACAATGAAGACGACCGGCGCCCACGGGCCAAAGGAGAGCAGCCACTCGCGGAAGCGCTCGGGCGTCCGCAGGAAGGGGAGGTACTGCCGAGCGAGGACGTACATCGCTATCAGGACGACGGCGACGACCGCGGCGTGGATCGCCACCCGTCGACGGCTCGCAGTCGAAGTGAACAGCCCCATCCGGGCGGTGGTTCGCGGAGAGATAGTAAAAAGCCGCTCACTCCCCCGCGCTGCTCAGCCGCCCGTTCTCTCCCGCGCTGCTCAGCCGCCCGTTCTCCCCCGCGCTGCTCAGCCGCCCGTTCTCCCCCGCGCTGCTCAGTCGCTCACTCCAGGTCGTCGACCAGCTCGGCGGCGATGCCGGTGTAGCCGGCGGGGGTGAGCGACCGCAGTTCCTCGCGGACCTCCGGGTCCACGTCGAGGTCGTCGAAGAGGTCGCGGAAGTCCGCGAGCGTGACCCGCTGGCCGCGAGTGAGCGCCTTGACGCGCTCGTAGGCGTCGTCGTGACCCTCCCGACGGAGGATCGTCTGGACGGCCTCACCGATGACCTCCGGCGTCGACTCGAGGTCGTCCGCCATCACCTGCTCGTTGGGGACGACCTTGCCGAGGCCCCGCTCCAGTTTCTCGTAACCGATGAGACAATGTGCGAGCGCGGCGCCGATATTGCGCTTGACCGTCGAGTCCGACAGGTCGCGCTGGAGCCGCGAGGTGGTGACGTAGTCGCCGAGGAAGACCAGATCCGAGTTGGCCTTCGAGAGGTTCCCCTCGCTGTTCTCGAAGTCGATGGGATTGACCTTGTGGGGCATCGTCGACGACCCCGTCTCGCCCGCGGCGGCCTCCTGGCCGAGATAGCGGTCGGAGACGTAGAGCCAGACGTCGAGATCCAGGTCCAGCAGGACGTTGTTCGCGCCCCGGAGCGCGTCGAAGAGGGCGGCGAGGTCGTCACAGGGGTTGACCTGCGTCGTGACTTGCTCGTGGTCGAGGCCCAGGTCCCGGACGAACAGTCGCGAGAAGCTCTGCCAGTCCACGTCCGGGTAGGCGGCGTGGTGGGCGGCGTACACCCCGGAGGCGCCGGCGACCTTCCCCGAGAGGTCGTCGGCCGCGTCCTCGACTCTCCCGATGGCCCGACCCAGCCGCGAGGCGTAGACGGCCATCTCCTTGCCGTAGGTGGTCGGCGTCGCGGGCTGGCCGTGGGTCCGCGCGAGCATCGGCAGGTCTCGATAGTCGCGGGCAGCCTCGACGAGCGCGTCGCGCACGTCGCGCAACTGGGGAACGAGCACCTCCTCGACGGCGGGCTTGACGAGCAGGCGGTGGGCGAGGTTGTTGACGTCCTCGCTCGTGAGGCCGAAGTGGATCCACTCGGCGGCGTCGAGGCCTTCGGGTAGCCCCTCGCGGACGAAGTACTCGACGGCCTTGACGTCGTGGTTGGTCGCGGCGTAGTCGCCGTAGCCCTCTGTCTCGATCTGTTTGATCAGGGCTGCGTCCTCGTCGTCGAACTCCTCGTAGAGCGCCCGGAGGTGGGTGCGCTGGTCGCGGTCGATCTCGACGGGCGTGGCCTCGAGGTCGGCCAGCGCGAGGAGGTACTCGACTTCGACCTCGACGCGGGCGCGCATGAGCGCCGACTCGCTGGCGTAGGGGACGAGCGGTTCGGTGTAGCGTGCGTAGCGGCCGTCCAGCGGCGAGACGGCCGAGAGCGGACCGCGGTCTGTCATGCGTGGTGGTGCGACGACTCGGCCAAAGAGCGTGTCGTTTCGACGGTCGCGCTCGACCCGTGCGTCTCGCCGATCGAGAGTCCGGACGCCACACTGTGTCGACTGTGTCATTCGTGTCCCCGTGGATTCGCAACTACTTTGCGCGGCGGTGCCACCTCTTCGGATATGAACGTCGCCGGCATGGCATCCAATCGCGGACGGAACCTGCTGAACATCGCGGACCGCGCGCCCGGAGGCGCGGAGTTCGCCGTAATCCTGACGAACGACGCCGATGCACCGGTTCTCGAGAAGGCCGCCGAGCGCGGGATTCCGACGGAAGTCGTCGAGCGCGCGGACGGCGAGTCACGCCGCGAGCACGAACAGCGCGTGCTCGACGCCCTCGACGGCTACGATTTCGACCTCGTGACCCTGGACGGCTACATGCGTCTGCTCTCCGAGACGTTCCTCGGCGAAGCGCCGACCACGCTGAACGTCCACCCCTCGCTGCTCCCCTCCTTCCCCGGCATGGACGCCTGGGGCGACGCGCTCGACTACGGCGCGAAGGTCGTCGGCTGCACCGTTCACGTCGTCACCAACGCCATCGACGAAGACGGCGAAATCGTCGAAGAGGAGGTCGACGGCGGCCCCGTCGTCACGCAGGAACCCGTCCCGGTCTACGAGGGCGACGACGAGGACGCACTCGCCGACCGCGTCCTCTACGAGGGCGAGTTCCGGGCCTATCCCCGCGCTGTCTCGTGGTTCGCCGAGAACCGCGTGACCGTCGACTACGAGGCAAATCGCGTCTCCGTCGAGGGTGACACGGGCGGTGGCCTGCCCTCGCGCCTGCTCTCCTCGGAGGACCGCGCGGCGGACCTGCGCTACGGGGAGAACCCCCACCAGGACGCGGCCGTCTACGCCGACAACACCGTCGACGAGGCCAGCGTCGTCCACGCCGACCAGTTGAACGAGGGCGCGAAGGCGCTCAGCTACAACAACTACAACGACGCCGACGGCGCCCTGAACCTGATCAAGGAGTTCGACGCGCCGGCCGCGGCGGTCATCAAGCACACCAATCCCGCGGGCTGTGCGACCGCCGACTCGCTCGCCGACGCCTACGCCGACGCGCTCGCGACCGACCCCAAGAGCGCCTTCGGCGGCATCGTCGCCCTGAATCGCGAGTGCGACGAGGAAACCGCGAGCCAGATCATCGACTCGTTCAAGGAAGTCGTCGTCGCGCCGGGCTACACCGACGCCGCGCTGGAGACGCTCTTCGAGAAGGAGAACCTGCGCGTCCTGAACGTGAGCGACAAGATCGGCCGGACTGGCTCGTCCGGCCGCCCTGCGGCCTACGACGTCACCGAGACGCTCACCGAGAAGAAACTCGTCGGCGGCCGCCTCGTCCAGGAGCGGGACACCCAGTCGCTCACCGCCGCGGCCCTGGAAGTCGTCACCGAGCGCGAACCGACCGACGAGCAGGTCGAGGCGATGCTGTTCGCCTGGCAGACCATCAAACACGTCAAATCGAACGCTATCGTCCTCGCGAAGGGCACCGAAACTGTCGGCGTCGGCGCCGGCCAGGTCTCCCGCGTCGACGCGGTCGAGATCGCCGACATGAAAGCCCGCAAGGACGCAGAAGGCAAGTCGCCCGAGGGGAGCGTGATGGCGTCGGACGCGTTCTTCCCGTTCCCGGACGGCATCGAGAAGGCGGCCGAGGCGGGCGTCGAAGCCGTCATCCAGCCCGGCGGATCGAAAAACGACGACATGGTGATCGAGGCCGCCGACGACCACAACGTGGCGATGGTCATGACCGGCCAGCGGGCGTTCCGGCACGACTGAGCGTCCGACCTAACTCCACGAGCGTTCGGCCCGCTCACCGACGCTCGGGCGCTTCCCACCACCGACAGTCGAAGACCGTCTCGCCCTCGCTGTTCTCCCTGACGCGCTCGACGGTGACGAAACCGGCGCCCTGGCCGAACTCGCGACCGACACCGTAGATCAAACCCTCTTCGAAGGCCGTCGGGTACGGCGTCGTGCTCGCGAGTCGGCCCGCCGATGAACCGGTGGGCCCGAACGCCAGGCCGCCCGCGTCGCCGTCGTGGAGGTTGTCGTACACGTCGCCGAGGGCGGCGAGCGCGTCGCCGATGCTGCGCACGCCGGCGGGCCACTCGACCACGACGGGGAGGCGCCGGCCGACGCGTTCGATCGTGTTCGGCCCGACGCGGTCGTCGACTGCCGCACACACCGCTGTGACGCGGGCGGTGTCGTACCACTCGCCCGCACGCGGGTCCGTGACGCCCTCCGCGCGGAGCAGTTCGCTCACTACCGCGCCGACGTAGTCGCCGAACTCCCGCGCCGCGCAGTTCTCGACGGTCCGCAACAGGACCCCGTCGGTTCGACTCCCCGCTCCCCTGGCCTCCCGCGTCGCGTTCGACATCACCAGCCCCTCCGCAGCCCTCGTTTCAATACGTTGCTAAGAGCCGTACAGCACCCTCCCGAGCGCTATAGATCGCGTTCGGGTGAGTCGAACGCCGGTCCGAACCGGGCGAATCTCGCCGGGAGGTCGGCGTCTTTTACCGAGGGCGGTCCGAGGGGAGCGCATGACCTACAACGTCGTGCAGGTCGGGACAGGTGGACAGGGCGCGCGCTGGTGTTCGGACTTTCTCCCGCCCCACGTCGAGGAGGGACGGATCGACGTCGTCGCCGCGGTCGACCTCGACCCCGACGCGCACGAGAACGCGGTCGAGCACCTCGACGTCGACCCCGCCGACTGCTACACGGACGTCGAGGAGGCCTTCGCCGAGGCGGACGCCGATTTCTGTACCATCGTCACGCCGCCGTGGACCCACGAGGAGATCGTCGAAGCGGCCGTCGACGCGGACCTCGACATCCTCTCGGAGAAGCCCATCGCGGACACGCTCGAAGCCTCGGTGCGGATCGCGGACATGGTCGACGAGGCGGACCTGAAGATGGGCGTGACGATGAGCCATCGCTTCGACCGCGACAAGACGACGCTCCGGCGGCGCATTCAGTCGGACGCGTCGGGGCCGCTCGACTACCTCGTCGGCCGGTTCACCTGCAACGCCCGCACGTACGGCGCCTGGGGCGCGTTCCGTCACGACATGGAGAACCCGCTCATGGTCGAGGGCGCGGTTCATCAGCTCGATTTCCTCGCGGACATGGCCGGCGCGCCCTGCGAGACGCTGTACGCCGACACCTGGCTCCCGGAGTGGGCCGAGTACGAGGACGACGTGCAGGCGCTCGTCCAGTTGCGCTTCGAGAACGGCGTCCGCGCGACGTGGGAGGGCGCCAAGGCCAACGCCGAGACGCTCAACGGCTGGGGGTCGGACTACGTCCGCGCGGAGTGTCGCGACGAGACGCTCGTCCTTGACGGCCGCGAGATCACTCGGTTCCCCTACGAACAGGACCGGGAGACGGTCGTCGGCGCGGTCGACGAGAGCGCGGGCGAACCCCTTCCCATGGCCGACGGCGACCGCTGGTCGAACGAGTGGCTCGTCGAGCAGTTCCTCGACTGGCTGGACGGCGGCGAGCCGATGGCCACCGACGTGGAATCGAACCTGCAGTCCGTCGCGCTCGTCGAAGCCGCTATCGAGAGCGGCGACAGCGGCGAGCCCGTGAACGTGCAGGACCTGCTCGCCGACACCCGCGAGCGCGTCGCATCGAACTGACCACCGGGGGCGCGTCGCGGCGGCCGATTTCCGACCGACCTTCGCCGTCTGATTCTCTCGACCTCGATAGCCGTTCTCGCCGACCACGTGCGGTTGGCGCGCGCCGTCGCGACCTCCGTGTCGCGACGGAGCCGCGCGAGGGATGAGCGAACGCGGTGTGTGAGCGAAGAGGCTGGGG
>Ga0207755_100191_pt1 | contig 37755 bp, 37 predicted proteins | sample A23P2SouthBayCA_FD_187734 | JGI IMG/M metagenome (GOLD analysis project Ga0207755, IMG submission 187734) | Aerobic enrichment media microbial communities from Bioluminiscent Bay, La Parguera, Puerto Rico - A23 P2 (SPAdes) | ecosystem: Environmental > Aquatic > Marine > Unclassified ...
TCTCGATGTAGACGCCGTCCTCGCGCCGGATGAAGCCTGCGTCCTCCAACCGCTCGATCCAGTCGTAGACCCAGGAGTAGGAGCCGTCGATCTTCTGGGCGATCCGCCGGATCGAGTCGCCCGGCCGGGCCGCGACCATGATCTTCGCCGCGGTCTCGTCGACATACTCCATCATCCCTAGTTATCGGTATCGCAGCTAACGGTATTAGTCTTGTCCCCCGTATTCCCCATAGAGTTATCGTTATACAGATATACTTTCCTTAGCTCCGGTAGTCCAACCCGGCTCAGCATTCGAGCAGAGAGGGATTAACCAACAGAGGAGACGATTGATCGGTATTTGTTGGTTAAGTTTTTCAGCGCCCGCCGAGGGGCGGAGGCGCACTCCCGTCTCCACCGACCCATGACCGACCGATATCTAACGACCGTTCTCGACGAGGCAGAGCGAGTCGCAAAGCACCACGAGCAGGTCGCCCAATCTTCAGACAATCCGAATCACGAGTATCTCCGGTACGCCGTTCTTCGGCTCCTCGAAGACAAGGCTGAGGAGACATCGGTGGAGATACCGCAGATCGACGGCGTGACCGTCGGATACGGGGAGGATAAGGCGATGTACGAGAGCTGGGACGACGACGTCGAGTGGTGGGAGACGGTTCCGCCGCAGGCGGAATGTACTCGTTTCCGGGTGTTCTACCCCGACGAGCACGAGGCTGTTCCGCGAGTCATCATCGACGTGATGGCAGCACTCGGGGCGTGGCGTGTCTGGACTGGGAGCGCTGCCGCCTGTGGTTCCTACGATCATCGTGAGCGGCGGGAAGTCCACTATCTGTGGCCGGAGGGCCATCCAGTCGAAACCCTACTTGTGGATCGTCTCCAGGGCCCCGAGGCTGCGGTTGCCCCAGACGGCGGCCGCACCGGCGACGTACGCGATCGGATGGTCGTCACGGAGCACTCGACCCAGCATGACGACCTCGAGCCGCGAACCAGCCGTGCCATCGACGAAACAATGGCGGTCTCGCTGCTCGAAAAGGGTGGCCGGTACGAGGTCCGATCGGCGTCTGGAAACTGGTACGAAGTAGACGTGATCAGCGAGTCGTGTACGTGTCCAGACTGGCGGAAGCGTACGCCCGAGGGCGGGTGTAAACACCTCCGGCGAGTCGATTATGAGATCAAGCAGGGACGGGTCCCCCGACCTGATGGGCGCCTCCCCTCGAACTCGTAGCGTCACTGGTCCTCATGTAGTTTAATCCAGAGTAAACTACTTTGGCGCTCTGCGTTGAACGCAGAAATATGGATAACAGGTTGGGTAACGAAACCGAATCGGCAACACGAGATCTCGTCCATTTCGTGACCCAACAGACGCGGTTTTCGCTCATCAGCGATATTCTCGGTCATCCGCAGCAGCTCCCCTCGATGTACGAACTCGAGGAACTCAATCCAAGCGTCAGCGAAGCCACGGTCTACAAGCACATTCAGAAACTCATTGACGCCGGGATCGTCACGGAGGTTGCACTCGATGATGGGGAGCGCCGGCAGGGCTACCCCTGGAAGTTCTACGGCCTTACCGACGAGGGACGGGAGTTCCTCGAGGAGCATAATCTGCTCGCGGCCGAGGCGACGCTCCAACAGATCTACGAGACCATCTCTGACAAACCGGAGAAGATGGTCAAATACGAGAACGCACCGCGCCCCGGCGAGACGTGACTCACTATTGCAGGAGTCACACGGAGCGAGACGAAGGAAACGACTGACTGAGGTACTTGCCGAGGAGAATCGAGCCGATCACGATGACAACCCCACCGACGAGCATAGCGATCCAGACCACTCCCAATCGTTGTGATTCGGCCGGTGCCAGATCAAACGTCGAACTGACGCCAATCGTGAGACCGAACGTGACACCCACACCGATTACGAACGGGAAACTCCACGCCAAGCCGGTGGTCACAAGGACATCCACCCGGGTTAGCTCGGTCGTCTGGTACAGATAGATGCCGACTGCGGCGAGCGGCACGAAGACAATCACCAAGAATAGGACGGCGAGGAGGACTGCTTCATCGTACATTGCCAGCACGCCAAACCCAGCAACCACAAGGACGCCGCCGAGCACGGCAACCGAGACATATTTGAGCAGTTGGGGTACGGTCCCTGTCCATCGTCGAAACCCGACCACACCGACCAATGCTAGGGTGAGGACCGCAGCCAGTCCCAGGAGGATCGCCAAGAGCGTCAACCCAAAGAAGCCGGCTCCCAGTCCATTCGACATCAGCTATCGGTTTTAGCCCCCGAACCGTAAATCATCGGCCGCGTTGACAGCGAGCGGGAGGAGTCGAATCTGAACAGATTTAACCAACAAAATTATGATCCTACCCCACAGTGTTGGTTAACACAGATCGGTCCATGTCCTACGAACCACCGACACCGCCAGCGGAACTCCCGTCAGACATCGTCGATACGCTCAACGGATACTCCCCAGACCAGCTCCAACACGTTGCCCGCTACGCCGAGGCAGTAGCCGAACACAAGGAACGCGAGGCTCGTCTCGATGAAGAGTCAGACGAAGACGAAATCGAAGAGCGACCCGATGACCTCCCGGACGATGTCCCAGCGAAAGCCACGATCACGATCAAGGAGATCAACGATAACCGCTACTACTACTGGCAGTGGAGAGAAGGTGACACAGTGACGTCAAAGTACAAAGGGCCGGTCAATCCAGACGAGTGAACGCAACCTGGGGCTCCCACCCCACGTTGCCGTCGTTTCCCCACGGTCCCGCATCATCGATGGTATCGACGACAAGAAAATCGTAGGATGCACCCCCCGTTTTCGAGCTGTAAATGTGGGAGGACAAGGAGATAGCACAGTACATCGACCGGCACGTCAAATCTCTTGGCTCACCCACCCCCCGTTTTCGAGTAGTAACGAAGCATCCCGGCGAATGACACCCCCCATTTTCGAGTTGTAAGCATCACCCGGCCGCAAACACCCCCCGTTTTCGAGTAGTAAGTGTGGGGAGAATATAGGCGAGATTAGTTCTTGCTACGGAACTGCTTCAGCCGTTCGCGGACAACCGCACTGATAGTCGCCTCTTCGTGAGCTAGATCTTCGAACCGAGAATCCTCACGAATCGTCTCCATGATCGTTTCCGGATCTTCAGAGAGGGAGAAGTACATATGCACTCCTCTGCCTCGACCCTTCCCTCGACGCTCGAAGTCCAAGACACCGTACGTACTCTGCTCGGTGACATGATTTACGAAGGTCTCGCGACTGTACTGGTCAGCGTCCATCGTATCAGCAATGAATTGGTACGTCTTGAACGCAGGTCCAGCAGGGATCCACTCAGGATGTTCTCTTGCGTAGTTGGCAGTCGCCGCTACGGCGTAGATTGAGAGTTTCTTTTGAGTTGAAATCCCACTGATATGGCGGAGTTTGCGGTTTTCAGTGTATTTCTCCTGGGCTTCACGGACATCAGTCTCGGTAACTGTGTCACCTTCACGCCGCTCAGCTAATTCACCAGCCCACCTCAGGAGATCAATCGCTTTCCGCGCATCCCCGTGTGTCTGTGACCCGAACGCAGCAACAAGCGGGATGACGTCATCTGCAAGTGATTCTGGCTTGAAGGCGTCCCGCCGGTTGTGGAGAATACTACGGAGCTGCGTCGCATCGTAATCGTCGAAGAAGATGTCATCAGGGTTGTATGAACTCTGTGCGCGGCTGTTGAGATCCTTCATGAAATCAGCGTAGTTCGTGATCGTCGTGAGCGAAATCGGGCCGTCAAAGTCGGCGAGTTTTCGAGCCCGTGAGAGCTGGTAGATGAGAGAATTGTACTCTGCTTCCTGATACGGTCCCTCAAGCATATCGATCTCATCGAGGATGAAGATGACACCATCGTAATACTCTCGCATGAGTTCGTACAGTCGCTCGAGCTTCTGATCCGTTGAGACGCCGGTTTGGGGAACGCCAGGATCGACACCGAGGTCGTTGGCAGCAGCTTTAACTAACCGATAGACAGCCCGATCTGCAGTCTTCGGTCCCTCGCAGTTGATAGAGAGGACTCCGAAGGTCTTGTCTTGAGATTCACATAGTTCGACGATCTGTTTACACACTGCATGAATGATGAGCGACTTCCCCGTTCCAGATGGCCCGCTCAGGAGCATATCGGGGATCCCTTCATTCTGGAGGACCGGTTTTAGATTGTCGACGACACGACCCAGCTGGTCATCACGACCGACAATACGATCCTCGTCGATGATAGTATCTGACCGAACGAGGTCTTTATTCGCGAAGACGCCACCGGACGACTCAGTTTGTAGCCGATCACGAATTGAGATGCCGCCACCGTCGCCGTTGGTTGCTTCTTGAGACGAATCGACTGGATCCGAGCCGTTCTCGAACGTCGTTTGTGACGTATTGGGTGAATCTACATCCTCGCCCGTCGACTCAGGGGTTTCAGGATCAGCAGAAGAGGATTCACGATCCTCCTCATCTTCCGGATGATTCGATCCTGCTCTACGTCCCTCTCGTCCCATTATGAAGCCCCTCGAACTCCGGGTATAAAAATATGGACCCTTGTGGAGTTGTAACCGGGCAAAAACAGGCTATCTAACGACTACAGCTCCGTATTCCCGAAATGGGTCAGATACCGTCTTCGGAATCTATCACCCTCCGTTATCGAGTTGTAACAGTTCGACGAAGATCGCTACCGTCGAATTTCCTCGATGACCCAGACCCCCCGTTTTCGAGTTGTAAGACGTTGTGGGGCGGTAACACACCTGGTTCGATTCTCCCACCCTCGCGTTGTACGGAGTAGTGAGTCGGGGTGAGACTCGGAGCAAAATCCACATAATCCGGATTTTGTGAATGATGCGCTGGGTGATACGGTCTTTCTCACACTCCCCGTTTTCGAGTAGTAAGCACCAGAATGGTCGCGAAAGAACGATGCTTGTAGAACCCGTTCACGAATGAGAGGAATACCGGGTTTCGGACATGATTACTGGTGAAGCTGCTTTGGTGCTCCCGAAGGTTTCACCCCCTCCCCCCTTTTTCGAGTTGTAAGTCGATGGGAACAGGCCACACCAGACGCCATGTAATGAGTGTTGAGTTAACAGAAGTTGGCGTAGAGGCGATGAGACGTGATAGTACACGGGATCAGAACCACGGATGAGATGAAGAAGTCATCCACTTCAGAGATCTCAATCGTCTAGTCGGAGCTAGACGATTTGTTTTCTTTGTCTCTAGTGCGGTTGTGGTAAGGTAACGTACAACATAAACTTTCGCATTTCTAGTTACAAGTTAGAAGATGAGGTGCTTACACTCTCTATCGTGTATATCCGCCACAATCGGCTGTTTTGCAGCCCCTCTTGCTGTTCACCCCCTCCCCGGTGGCACGAGTTTACAACTCGAAAAAGGGGGGAGGGGGTTCGTCAGATCCAGTCCGTGATACCGACTACACGTGTTCCGTTGAGCTCTCGTCGGATGTCGATCCGATCCCAGTCAAGGGGGAAAGTATGCTCTCGACAGCTCGTACCCGCTCTGTCTCGTAGTACGAGGCGTCGTAGGTCTCGATCTCTTCGTGGGCGAGGCGACACGGTCTCGCGAGGTCTTCTCGTCGTCGACGTCCACGTACTTGATATTCTGTCCCAGGTGGACAGCAAGGTCTTGATCGCGATCCCGTTCGACGAGCCGCTCCACTACTACAGTACCCGACTGCAGTTCCTTGATTGCTCGGTCGAGACGTCCGAGTACCGTGTCTGTGGACCGCGTGGCATCGAGTTGATCTATGATGCCAACTAACTCCGGGAAATCCTCCAGGCTCGGGAGGACGCCTTCCACGAGGATGCGCTCAGTGACGACGTCATTCCACTCGCAGCGGCATTCGCCGCCCAAACCAACGGTGACGCACGGAAGGCAATCGACCTGATGCGAACAGCGGGGTCGATTGCAGAAAAAACAGGAGCGGACAAAGTCCGTGAGGAGCATGTCCGAGAGGCCCAAGATAAGGTCGAGAAGAACCGCGTATTAGAGGTAACGCGTGGGATTAGTACCAGAAGAAGCTCTGTCTGTTCGCGACTGCAGCTGTGGCCCGTGGGCTGGAACTGGTGCAGCGAGAAGCCCAATCGGATACCGAGTGTATCAGTACTTGACCGGGTACCTTGGATTCGGACCAGTATTATCAGGAGACGTATGTGAACAAGATGAAGGAACTCACGACGTATTCGTTGGTCGAGACAGAGCGGAAGAGTCAGGGACCACACTCGGGCAGCTATCTCGAATTCACGTTTGGTGAGAACCCGGAAACCATTATCGAGACGCTTCGGGAAGATTTGCGGCTGGACGATGTCCACGATGACGAACTCCGTACTGTCGTGAACGCACAGCTCAACCAGTAGGCTGTATCTCGAACAAATCGATAGGGGTGAGGGTGTTCTCGATGACTCAGCATCATCGCTGACTGGAACAAGTCGATAGGGGTGGGTCTACACACTGTGGTGGCCGCTCACACAACAAATCGATAGAGGCGACTGTCCAAGAGTTCGTGTCACCGATATTCTGCAGTTGTTGTGACACTGGGCTCTTCGAACTGGTCGACTTCGTCGAGGAAGACGACGGAGAGGCCGTCGTCATAACTGGTCGACTTCGTCGAGGAAGACGACGGAGAGGCCGTCGTCATAACTGGTCGACTTCGTCGAGGAAGACGACGGAGAGGCCGTCGTCATAGGTAATGTAGCCTACGTCTTCGAGACGGTTCACGGCCTGTTTCACCGTCTCCTACGGCGTGTGGAGGTGGTGGGCGACACGGCGGATGGAGTCACCACTCTCGATAGCGAGGATGACTTGCGCCGCCGTATCGTCGAGCACCTCGTACATCTAGTAGTTGCCAATACGCTGGTAATAGCTAAAATATCACCCGACTGTGGCCTTCGATGGGCTCGCTGTTCAATCAGAAGGGTGTGGCGATACCGCAAACTGCTCAGCCAATTCAACCACATCGTAGACATGTACCCCGGTTTTGAACCACAACAGCCGATCAGAGGCACCCCCAAACTCCTCACTTGCGCAATCCAGCCGCTCCGAGACAGCCAGCACGAAATTGTCGGCCTCCACCTGTCGGATCTTCTTTAGCTTCGCGTCCAAGTACTCGGGCGTCCAGAAGCCGACGATCTCGAGAATCGCACGCCTACCATCAGGATGTTCGATCGCGAAGTCGGGAATCATCACCTCAGCACCAAGGTCGAAGACGTCGTCTTCTCGCACCAACTCCCAGTCCGTATTCGCTCGCTCCCACTTCTGGGTGAGCGTCCGCTCGACATCGCTATCGAATTGGTCGCCCGCGCTGTAGTGTGAATCGAGGTCCTCCGTCTGGTCGAGCGCGAACCGTCGGGTCTCGCCGGTCGTCTCGTCGACGAGGATCTCGGCGGTCATCTCCCACTGATCACAGAGCGGCAACGCTGGCAGGAAGTTCGCCATCCGGATTCCATATTTCTGCGATTGCGAGAACAGCGACGCCGGCCCGTCCAGTACGGCCTCATAGCCGGCGGCTTGGTCCGTGCTCGTGACGCGCTCCCCGTCAGCGTCGATCGGATAGATCCGGTGCATCAACCCGAACAGCTTCACGTAGCTGAAGACCGTCCCGAAGTGATCCCACACGCGAATCCGCATTTCCGTCGCGTCGTAGAGCACCGCTTGGGCGAGCGCGAGATTGTAGCGAGTCAGGAGCCAGTCCACGGTGAGGTCGGTGTGTTCGTACTCCGCATCGCTGCTGCCGGTCAGCGTGGTCGTTGACGTCGACCCATCACCATCACTGGCGTATTGCTCGGCCGTTCGCGTCCCGATCCGGACGAGTCGCTTGTTATCGTCGAGATCGGCGTACATTCCCCGATAGCACTCCTCGAGTGACAACTCGAGGTCGTCGGCGACCGCGCTGTACACCTCCAGTTTCTGTGTATCCTCACCGAGCGTGGGCTGGCGAACGATGGGATACCGATCATTGGCTTTCTCGAAGAGCCGCTGGCGTATCTCACGCGGTTCGACGGTGGCAACGATCTCGAATTCGCACTCGTCTTTGAGGAGTTTCGCGAGGCCCTGGACGATCTTGTAGTCGGTATCCGCGACGGTTAGCTCGTCAATCGCGTCTTCGAGCTCACCTTTCGACTCGTCGAGATGGTCCTCAAACAGCTGGATGAGGCCCCGAGCAGTCTTCCGGTAGCGTTCTTCGTCGGGATCGATGAATAGCGGCGTCACCGTTTCGTCGGTCGTTCGTGATCGTGCGAGATCAGCCGTCAGCACTGGTGGTCACCCCCTCGCGGCGTCGCTGGGAGACGTACGTCTCCATCGTGTCCTCGGTAATGATCTCGTAGAGACGAGCCGGCTCGCGGTCGTCCGTGGGCCGTAGGATGCGGCCGAGTCGCTGCGCATACTGGCGTTTCGAGGCGCTCCCCGAGAGGATGATTCCGACGTTCGCCGCTGGGACGTCGATGCCCTCGTCGAGGACCTGCGAGGTCACGAGCATCGAGTACTCCCCGCTGCGGAATCGTTTCAGAATCTCGGTGCGTTCGTCGGTCTTCGTCTGGTGGGTGATGCAGGGAACAATGAACTCTCGGGAGATGTCGTAGGCGAAGTCGTTGTTGGCGGTGAAGATTATCGCGCGGTCGTCGTGGTGGCGCTTGATGAGATTGTCGAGCGTGTCGAGCTTCTTCTCCGCTGTCCGGGCGATTCGCTCGGCGCGCTGCTTGGCGATGAGTGCCCGCCGTCCTTGCGGGTCGTAGGACGACCGTTTGAGGAACTCCGCGTACCCCTCCTCTTTCCAGAGGTCGAACTCGTGGCTGTCGACGTAATCGCGATAGATCTGATACTCCTCGTCGTATTCCGAGCGTTCGTCGGCCGTGAGGTCGACCGACATGTGGATTGTCTCGTACTCGCTGAGGAACTCGCCAGCGAGTTCGTCGACGTCTTCTCGGTAGACGACCGGGCCGAGGAGGTCCTCGAGGAGTTCGTGCTTTCCGTCGGGCCGCTCATAGGTGGCGGTCAGTCCGAGACGATACGGGGCAATCATCATCTCGGGAATCTGCCGGTAGGTCGGGGCTGGCAGGTGGTGCTCCTCGTCGACGACGAGCAGCCCGAACCGATCGCCGTACTCGTTGACGTAGCGATACGCGCTGTCGTAGGTCGTGACCGTGATCGCGGTGACGTCGTGACTGCCGCCACCGAGGACGCCAACCGACTCGGAGAGCTGGTCGCCGAAGGCGTTGGTGAGGGTGGCGTGCCACTGGTTCATCAGGTCGATCGTCGGGGTCACGACGAGCGCACTGACGCCGGCCTCGGCAATGGCTTGGAGACCGAGGAACGTCTTCCCGCTGCCCGTGGGGAGCACGACGCTCCCTCGGCGGTTGTGGTCGATCCAGGCGTCCAGGGCGGCCTGCTGGTAGTCACGCGGTTCGATGTGGAGCGCCGGCGTGAGGTCGAGATCAGGATAGGTTCGAGCGGCGTCTTCGAGGCCGTGAGCGAAGCCGTCTTGCAACGTTGCCTGCTCATTTCCGTCCGTCCACGTGCCAGCCCATTCGAGGAGAGATCGATATCGATACGCTTGGGATCGGTACTCGTCGACGCGGTCGTCCCACTCCGCAAAGGGTACGTCGTCGGGAGCATCTTGGAGCAAGAGAGTCCCGTCGTCGAATTCGATTCGCATTCAGTATTGGGACAGAAGTCCCCGACCGGATTCAATATGTGGGTTCTTGGAGTTTCGTTGCGGCGCGACGCTGTACACGTCTTCGGATGAGGATGGTTCTATCGGGGACTTTGCGTTGTTAGCGGTCGAGCCAGTACTGCCAGTCTGCGATCGCTTGTTCCGTGTTACTACCGGCTTCGACAGGCTCCAGTTGCTCCAGTGGCACGCCAAGCTCCCTCTCCATCCACTCTATCGTCACGAACATCTGGCTGAGAGTCGGATCTGTCGGTGACATTCCGACTACGCGTATCGTTTCGCCTTCCTCTAGCGGTGATTCTTCCCGCTCGGTGACACAGCGCGCTTCGAACGGGAAGTCCATCGTATCATCCAGATCGGCGTACCATCCCCATGCCTGCTCTTCTGGGCTGTAGGTATCGACGATGATCCGCATCTTGATGCGCTCTTCCCGTTCGTCGTCTTTCTCGGCTCGTGTCATACCTACCAGTGCTCATCCCGACCTCAAGATGCTCGGGGTGGCCGAAACCCCTCGTCGACCGACTTAGGAGGCGCTCAATCTGCCCGCAGAGTAGATCTGAGCCGCTGGACAAAGTTAACCAACAAATGCTCGACAACGCTGTTATATTGTTGGTTAAGATGATCGTCTGGGTTGTCTGATGATGGGTGCGGTTCGTTCGCGACGAAAATCAGCCGATAGAGAGACTGCCTATTCCTCTTGCCCCTCGGACGTGTCCACATCGACCAACCGGCGTTCGAGGTCGTCGATCCGATCAGAGACGGTTGATGGCTGTTCGAGGGGGCCTTCGGCGTTTAGAGCCTGCTCGTACAACTTCACGGCGCGTTCAAGCTCCTCGGCTGTTGGCTCGTCAGCTCCCTCCCGCCAGTAGCTATCCGCGAGTTTCTTGTACGCCCACGGATCCTCGGGGTAGTCTCGAATGAGCGTCTCGAACTCGCTCCTGCTCTCGATTACTCGTCCCAGTGCTGTCAGCGAGTCAGCGACGAAGTGGCGGAAGTCAAGAAGGAACTCGTCGGGTGCATCCGGAAACTGGGTACAGACCTCCCGACAGAACTCGAGGCGTCGCTCGTGATAGGTCGGGTCGTCCGCCGCTAGGGTGGCAAGGCCGTTGTCGAGTGATCGCAGGAATGCTTCCAGGGAGAGTACATTCGGGAGGTGATCGTCAGCCGCTTCGATTGTCGTGATGTCGTCCGGCGTGACGGCGACGATGATCTCCCAGGCACTCAGCCACTGTTCGCAGGCTTCTACGTCGTCCCCCTGCTCACGGAGTTCTCGACCGTCCTGTACCAGGTCGTAAATCCGTTCCCGATAGGGGAGATCGGGTGCCCATCGGCTCCAGAGCACTTCAGCTGCCATCCAGATGAAATCCTGATCGTATCCCGACGCGTCGACGTCGTGGTCGTCCTCCCACTGGTCGGCGAGTGCCATCGCGGAGTCACCCGCGGCCGCACGGTCACGGAACGACGCTTCGGTCGTGTCGATGCCGTGCTCGGCAAGCTTGTCCGTGATTTCTCCCGTCGATAGTGCTTGTACGTCATGCAACTCCCACCGCCCCTCCGACTGGCGGTTGGTCGCCGGGGTCATGCCTACCGCTTTCTCCGTGTCTTGCTGCGCGCGGGTGGCATCGTCGTCGCTTTCTTCGAGGTTGTGGTCGTCGATGTACTGCTCAACCCGTTTGGTGTCGATCCGACCGAGTTCGTCGGACTCGTGGTCTTCGTAGAGATGCTTGCGGATCTCGGATTCGTCCGCGAAGGATCGCTCACAGTACGGGCAGTCGGCCATTGACTGCGTGTTCGAGGAATGCGGTGAAAAAGAGCCGGGCAACTGTCCGCTCGTGGCTATTACTCGGGTCGTTTCTCGTCGATGATGGCAGCCGTCTCGGTCGCTGCGATCGGCTTACGTTCCTCGAGGAGATTCTCGATCTCGTCTCCACCATAGACCTCCTTGACGATGCAGTAGAAGTGTGAGGGAGTCCCGAAATCGTAGACCATACTGAGTCTATCTCCTTCCCAGAGCGTCGCGCGTTCGGCAATGTCAGAAACCGCCACCTCGCTTGCGCTCGTGTATGATGGATCGTTGACCTCGGTAAACTGCTGATCCGGAATGACGTTGAGTGTCGAACCCATGTACTCGTCTTCGAGCCCGTACATGCGAAGATGCAAATCATCGAGTGTAGTGAATCGACAGACGAGCCTGTCGAGTTCTGCCATGGTTGTTTCGGGCCGGACGACGATGTCGTACCACTCTTCGCGGGCACGCCCCTTCTGTTTCCATCGGAGACGGTAGCCGACTGTCCCGATGCGTTCGTCTCTATCCCCGCTCGCATGTTGTTCTACTCTCTCAATTCTCTGTACTACCTCGCTCCAGCAATACGAACACACCTCGTCAGGTGCATCACCCTCAAACGCAGTTTTATCGAATTCCTTCCAGTCGGCGTAGTCCTGCAGGTCGATGTACTCGCTTGCCGGTGAGCGCGTGCTTCGATCACACAGCTTCTCGCCCGGTAACTCCCGTCGAGATCGATACGACGGTCCGCTTGCTGGATCTGCTTCCAGATCGACGATGTGATCGACGGTCCCGACACGGCTCACCTCAATGACGAAGCGGTCTGTGGTGGCTGTCTCAGTCATGGTCGTCGGTATCCTGGTGTCCTTCGAACTCAGTGCGAACTGCATCGGTGGTTGCCAGTAGTTCATCGAGGAATGCTGTGACGAGATCATTCGGGTCGCGAGGAAGGCCGTCGGGCGGCTCTTCCCAGAGTTCGACTGCAAATTCCCGCGCTGCCGTTGCCCGTCCCTCACTGGCGATAACCATCAAAATCGCGTGCTGATAGATCACGATCGTCCGCTGGTCGTCGACATCGAGATACTCGATTGCGGCCGCCTCGAGTGCTGCTGGGATATCCACCGGCTCGTCCAGCGTGCAATATTGAACCGGCTCATCCGTCATGGCCGATGCTACCACCCGTTTGTACAAGTATGCGCGGACGGCGTGGCTTTGACTGTTCGTCCGCTTCGCTGTTGATGCGGTCACGCAAATTGACGGCATATGGGGATGATTGTAGCGAGTGGATCGCTATCGGGATGTACGCCAGTACGACGAGCTTCTGTCGACAGCTCTGTCCACTCTGCAACCGAGACGAACTGGGGATTTTAAACTCTTAGCAGCGAGAGTATAGATATGTCGTTCAGCGGGAACTGGCACACACTCCTCGAAGCAGCCGAGGAGCTTTCTCCGGATGCCACTCTCATCACACCGCTTTCACACACGAAGCTTCGTATCACCGATATACAGGAACACCGCGTCATCATCGAAATTCTGGACTCTGACGCGTCTCAGCCGCTCCAGCGCGACCAGTTCGAAACGCTCTATCGACGCGTTCAGGATGCGGGTGACGGCTTTGAGCTTGACCGGCTTCCGCCGGATGCTGAACCCTATGCTGCCGTGCTAACGCTTCATCCGCAATTCGAGATTGACGAAGACGCCGGGATACTCGTTGAAACGGACGCTCCAGCTTCCACCCCGGTGATTGATGATGTCCCTGCCGAGACTGACGATAGAACTGAGCCGGATGTCAGCGTCTATGCTGATACGCTCCTGTTGATCGACGCATTAGAACGCCACGATCCGACCAGTATGGACACCCTGGATACGGAGACACTCATCGACCTTTACACGCTGCTCTCGGACGTGCAACGTGGCGCGAACGACCTTCGGAAAGACATCGCCGACAGCCTCCTTGATCGAGTCGATCACGATCAGCCAGTTCATGCCCAGTACGGCTCCGTCCAGCGAACGTCGCGCCGCTCGAAGTCACTGAAGGACGATACAGAGGTCCTCGCTACGTTGGAAGACGCCGGTATCGATCGGGATCGTGTACTCGGCGTTGACCCGGACAAGGTCGATGACGCACTTGACGTGACTGACCTCCACGAACAGGACGTCTACGACATCGACGAGCGGGCGTACGTCAGGAAAGCCGACGTCAACGAGGACGTGAAAGAGACGCGGTTACAAGGATTGAAGGATCGACTTGCGGCCACTGAAAGCGAGGAGGCAGACGTACTCCGCAGCGAGATTGAGGACTTGGAAGATCGGATTGATGAACTCACGAGCTTTCGCACCGGCTCCGAGGTGCAATAAGGAATGACGAGTATCGCTGTCGGGTGACTCTTGCAGCAGATCCGACGGGGCTTGAGTTCCGTACATAGCCTGTGGCAGTACCTTCACGTATCGGACGGCCATTATCTGGAGATACCATGGTAACAATCGAGGACATATCTGTGACGACAGCTGTATCTGATAGCGAACAGGCACTCACTATCCGTGCGGATGTCGACGACGGCCCCACGGAGAACCTCCATTATCTCCGTCCGCTTGGCACGAACACATGGTTCACGCTCGTCGGTATGGGACGAGTTGACGGACCGCTAAATAGGGACGCCGATGGTGTCCCCCAGTTTATTCACGAGGTTGAGGAAGAACTGGTCGATCGCGGATATCCAATCAGGCCGCTCCAGCAGGGATCGAACTACCCCGACCCGGGAAGCGTAGAGGTTCGAACTGGCCCGACATCCGAGCGTTACCCTCTCTTCTCTCACCCGAGCACGGTTGTCGTCTCCAAGGCCGGAACCACGGACGACGACATCTCGGAAGACGCTCGCGTGCAGGTGGCGTACTCCGATCAGACGGATGATGCGTTCGAATACGACATCCATGTGGTCGACGGGGATTTGCCGTCCGACTGGGTGCTAGAGGATCTGGTGATTTGGGCGGAGGGGCTGGTCTGGGGACGAACGAATCAGGCTCATGACCGCCGTGACAGGCCTGAAGATATCGACATTCTCTACCGGAACGCCTGAGTGAAGGCGGCAGAGAACGGGTGTCAGGAACGGCCACAGCCGGTTCCTGCCCGGCCGCGGACCGTAGACTCGCCGACTTTGCTCCGCTGGCTCGCCGCTCGTTCAATCGCGTCGTCGAACTCGTCTGGGTCCCAGTCGACGATCTCAGCGCCGTTCTCTTTCAACTTATCCGGGACGTCCTCGTCGGAGATATCGTCATCGACCTTGATCGCGACTAGGCCGTTGCCTTCCTTGAGCGAGCGTTCGATCTCGTAGTCCACCCAATCGCTGTCTTTCGTGTTCTCGCCGACCATGACGACGGTGACCGAGGTCCCTTTCATCTCGTCCCGGATACAGCTGCGGATATAGTCGTCGTTCGTGCTGTCGACGGGATCGAGCAGGTGTCGGTCGTGGAAGGAGACGTCGACGTTGTTGTTCCAGCGGAGCAGCCGGAACCCTTTCGCTTTCATGCGGTCGCTTCCTTCGTAACTGATGAAGACGCGGCGGGTCGGCATTGGTGATGGCGGCCTGGAAAGCCGTGCTTATTGATAAAACGTGACTAGGCCTCTTGTGCCTTTCGCGTAGTAATCTCCCAGTACCGGTTTTCCTGGCTGGTGAGCGCCATCACCCGCTCGACGAACACCTGCTCAGGGTCGTCGACACCCTCGTACTCATCCGTCCGCGTCTTGAACATCTGTTCCTCCCGCCGCAGGCCTTCGGCGGTGGTCCGGTAGTTCATCCACTTCTTCTGATAGTTGAGATAGGACTCCAGCGCCTCCAGGATGATGAGCAGGACCGCGGCGATGATGATCGTGTTCTTCCAGAACGTGCTGTCCGTCACCGGGAACAGCGTCACGGCGACCGGAAGGATGGCGGCCAGCACGATCTGTGCGCCCTTCATCACCCGATGCATCCTTTTGTTCCGGATAGCCTTGCTGTCGTACCATTCGAACTGCGGCTCGTAGAACTCCTCGTAGAACTCGTCGAAATTCTCTACCATCGGTAAGGCTCCAGGGTCACAGGATCGACTCTTCCTCGATCCTCGTCCACCGGTCGTCCAGCAGTGCTTCGAGGTCGATGTCCAGATTCTCCGCGGCGATGAGTAGGTCCGAGACGATCTCGACGGTCTCTTCCTCGAGCAGTTCCCTGGTGTTCATCGGCTCCATGTGGTCGAGAGATTCCATCGCGTTCGACATGCTGCCGGCGGGTGCAGCCATTCGCTGGAACAGCCAGTCCTGGACTTCCTCCGAATCCATCGGGTCGTCAGCCGGATCCAGCTGTTCCGCCCATTCCGCGACGCCTTCGGCTTCGATACCGAACATCTCCTCCAGCTGTGCCTGCAGGTCCAGGTTGAGCGTGTTCGCCGCTGCGAGGGCGACGATGAAGCTGTCCGCCAGCGTCTTCTCGAGTTGTTCCATCCGTGTCTCCTCGTCGGCGTAGTCCCGGGAGAGGCGGCCCACGTATTTCGAGAAGTGCAGGACGTAGTGGTTCATCCTGTCGGGATACGGAAGCGTGTATACGTCTCGGTGGTGTCCCTCGTCGTGTTCCTGCTGCCGTTTCTGCAGGTCGAGGAGGCCCGTTGAGTCGCTCATGCGTTGATCGCTCTCTTGGGAATAACCCCGCCTCCATTATCACAGTTAGGGCACATTTTCAGCGGGGCCTCGTTCTCGAACTCGTGTTCGCAGAGGAGGCAGAACCAGTCAGACACGCCTCTGGAGGTGATAAGGTCAAGATCGACGTCGAACTCGCCGACCTTCTGCTCTAGGATCTCCTTATTCCCGTCATCCTCCTCCGTGGTCGCCATCTCGACGTATTTCTCTACAGACTCCCAGTCGAAACTGTCCTCCCGCTCCCAGGTCGGGTACCGGTACTCGTGGTACCGCTTGTTGACCCGTTCCAGCCTGTGGATTTCCTCGATGTACCGCTCGGAGTAGTCCTCGCGGTCGTGGAGGAGGGCGAGGAGGTCGGCGGTCCGGTCGGGACCGACCAGTTTCTTCCGGAATCCGCTTTGAATGTCGTCGAATCCCGTCTCTTCGGCGACAGTCTCGAAACTGATCGGCGGATAGACCCAGTGCATCTCGTCGGCCACCAGCCGGTAGTCGTCTTGGATGCTGCCGTCTCGGTAGTTGGTGAGCAGCGGCCAGCCCAAGGAATGCCAGCCGATGTGGTAGTACCCGGCGAGGTAGCGCTCGCCGTGGTAGTTGGTGCAGAAGAAGAGATAGGGGCGGTCATTCTTGACTAGGCCTGAGCGGATATCCCGAGTGCAGGTGGAGCACAGGCCGTAACTCATCGTTTCGAGGTTCGGATCGCTCTTGTTGTCGTTGACTTTGGTGACCTCCCGGACTGGGTACTTGCTGATATCGTCCTCGCAGTAGTAGAGCGTCAGATAGCTCTTAGCGTCCTCCGATGCGTCATGCTCTTCCCATGGATCGTTGGGAGGCATGAAATCGCGTGCAGCATCGGAATCATATCTCATAGTAGAGATGCAATCCTCCTGCCGCCTAAAGATTTCTCCGCGTGAATGTTCGCTTGGTGGGATAGGTTCCCGTAAGATTCAATGAGTCAACGGCTGGCTTTCACAGCATACGAGTAATGTCTCAATCCTTAACGAAGCCCGATGAAATCAGGGATAGTCTCGACGAAGATGCACTTGATCTGTTCTGGCGGTTCATCACGGAACGTCAGCAGGTGTGGTATCGTCGGGTAGTCGAGAGGCAGCACTCGCCGTGGACGGACGACGATATTCTCCAAGAATACCGGTTCACGAACGTTTATCGCGAACTCGATCCCGGAACGCAGTACGTCATTCAGAATATTCTTGAGGCCGACGCCTCTCGGCAGGACAAGATCTTCAACGTGATGCTGTACCGGCTGATCGGCCGATTGGAAACACACGACTTCCTCGGCTTCCAGTCTCTCGACGACTTCGACGCGGCCGAGTTCGAGGCCCGGTTAAAACATCGGCGCGATGAGCTCGGGGAGACGGTGTTTACAGGGGCGTACATGGTGAGCGGCTACAACCAGATGGGGTCATCCGACAAGGTCGAGAATATTGCTGCGCTCTTCGACGAGCTGACCGCGGGTCCCGAATTCTTCGATCAGGTGCTCGCGGCCGACTCGCTAGAGGGTGCTTACGACCAAATCCGAGCCCAAAACGGGTTCGGGAACTTTCTCTCCTACCAGGTCCTTGTGGACCTCCTGTATCCCGTCGATGCCTATGACGGTGAGAGCGTGCTCCCGTTCTCCCCGGACGACTGGTCGTCACCGGGACCAGGTGCACAGAAAGGATTGAAGCAACTGGTCACTGAGTTCAACGGGTTCGACCGGCTTGCGGTGATGCGGTGGCTGCGCCAACACCAGCAAGAGGAGTTCGACCGGCTTGGCCTGGATTTCCCCTTCCTGGAAACGGAGGAGGGCGATCGGCTGGAACTGTCGCTGGCGAACATCCAGAACTGTCTCTGCGAGTTCTACAAGTACCACAAGATCCTGCACTCGAACGGCCGTGCCCGCCGATGCTTCCGGGACTCCGAGGCTCGGTCCGGCAACGAGTTGCGGAGCATCTACGAAACGGCGCCACACATCCGGGTCCCGGAACGGAGCAAGATATAAATCCGGCAGTCATTAAGTGGAGGTAAGTGGTGTCTATCATGGCACGTGACGAAGTTCAGTTTAGAGATCGTCGCTGAAGACGACAAGGTGAAGATCAATCTCCCGAACGGTCGGACGTTCGGTATCACTTCCACTTCTAGTGGGGCCGCGTTCATCCCGGACTGGAACGACCGTCATCTGACTTGGGCAACCGACGAAGACACTGGTGCCCCGTTCCAGCACGTTACCGACGAGACGCGAGAGGAGCCGATCGCGAAGGTCGAGTACGGATCCGAGGACGAGTACCTGTACGAGATGTACAGTGCCTACGGCGCGTTCGGCCAGCTGAAGCCCGCGAACTGGGTGAACGCCGACTACCTGTGGGAACTGGACATGGACGCCTACGGTGAGGTCCTCGAGGAGGCCGGCGTCATGGAGCGCAGCGAGGACCGACTGTGGTTCAGTTTCACCCGCCTGAAAGAGTTCATCAAGGACCTAGCTGACGACAAGGGGGCGTTCGTCGAGTTCTTCAATCGCGTCTACGGCAAGGTCAGCCGCCGTGAAGCGTGGGAGAGCAATTCACGCCTTTTCTTCTCGCCCGGCCTGGAGAGCCTGGTCCTCCAGCGGCCGGACGGGTACGTGATGGAGCTGTCGATGGCGGACCCGGTCAACGTGTTCGATCGGATTCGGAGCGCCCGGTCCGTCGACGTCATGTACCAGATGTTCGAGGACCCGGCTCTTTCGAACTCGTCAATCCACAGTTGACAGACTACTCAGTCCAGACGGTCGAGCGAGCCATAGAGTTCCTCGTTCTGAATGTGGGTACAGAACTGTGCGCAGAGCCGACAGCAGTCCGCGGCATCGCTGAACGTCCGGACACTGGCGTCCCAGCGTGCGTGGACGGCGCCAAGCATTGCACTTCGAACCGATGGTTCGGTCGCGACCATGACCCGTCGCGCACGCGTTGGTGGCGTCGCGTCGGCCGCCGGCCCCTGCATCCCGTCTGTCGACAGGAGGTCCTCGAGGACGCTTCCGATCTCGATCCCGACACCGAGGTTGTCGCCGACCTGTGGGGCGATGAAAACCGTTGCATTACTCGCCTGCGCAAAGGCGATACTCTGTGTGGCGGCATCCATCTCATCGAGCGGGATCCCGACGTCAATCGCGAGGAAAGCATTGAAGCCGCGGTCGCGGAGGCAGTCCCGTGTCTCCTGGAGGAGCCGCAGGACCTCGTCTTCGGCGTACTCGCCGCTGGTCTCATCCCACGTCGCAAACGACGGGGCATCGGTTTCGACATTGGCGTCTGCCGGCAACAGCGCGTCGACGTCGAACGTCCGGTATGGGCCCATCAGATAGACGAGAAACTGTTCCCGCCGGACTGGGGTGAGCGCATCCGAGTCACCGGCCGCACGGGGGAGATTATCGATAATCCGTTGCCGCATTCGAGTCGTCGATTCGGAACGGCAGTATATAAATACCGGTGTTCTCAGGAATCTTCTAGTAGGGAATGACTAAGTACGTGGCACTACAACTAGCGAACTGAGGCACCCAGATGTCTGAAACCGATCGCCACCCCACGGAGGAGGTTCGCCAGCCCGAGCCGCCGCTCCCCGAAGAGAGCGGATTGACGCTCGAGGAGTACCTCGCAATGCAACAGGCGATCGGTCACCCGACGCGCTTTCGCATTCTGCGAACGCTTGTCGCCAACGACGAACTGAGCGCCGGCGACCTGAAGGATGCAGTCGATGTGGAGTCGCATAATTTCCACTACCACCTAGACGAACTGGTCGATGTCGGACTCGTCGATAAGCGCCAGCGACGGACTGCCGACAGCCAGGGCTTTTACACGTACTATCGGCCGACCGCGATGGGGAGCGGTATCCTCGAACACGGCGTCGAGGAGCTGATGCGCCGTGAACGCGAGTTTAACGACGCGTATTCCTGATTTGGCACAGGTAACTCCTATTCCGCCCCCGATGGCATATTTTGACCGTATTTTGGTGACTGTCATATGTCTCCCCTCTGCCGGATATTTAACTACTTTTGGCACGAATTGCTCTACATCGGACAGTTGAGTGTGACGTATGTGGACAAACGAATCGCGATCACTTCCGGATTGGATCAAGGATGCCTATGAGATCCTTGTGTCCACGGCGGGAGGTAAGGAAGCTGAACTCTCTCGTGACCAAGCTCACGACCTGTTGCTTGATCACGACGCGTTCACAAGCGAACCAGCTGATGCGGACTACGCAATCGAACGATTACTCGATTCCGGCTGGCTCTACGAGGTCGATGGATCCCTTCGCATTACCTACCCGGACCGCTAATTGAGCATAGGTCCTTGTGAGCATCAATCCTCCTTATTTATCATCTGTTGACGTTTCGCTACGTATTGGTCGTGCCTGTAAGGCTCCTGGCGCCGAAGACGTTGATTCCGCCGCGCGATCCTAAAATCCAAGAATCACTGATTCATTGATCGATGTCTTCCTTTGCCAATTCACGAATCTTCTCTTTCGTCTCTTCTTGGTGCTCGCCGAACGCCACTTCAAAGATCCCACGATAGAAGTGCTTGTTCTTCTCCAGCGTGACGTTCTCCCGCTTCAACTGTTTTTTTAGTCGCGTGAATGTGACCTCGATGTCCTCGCTTTGCTCCGGTTCAACGTATATCGTGGCTGAATCCCAGTCCTCCCGAATGTTCAACGGCCCATCATCCGTTTCCGTTGCCTCCTCAGTAGAAGGTTTAGCATCCGCCGAGCCAGCACCCCTCTGCTGATCTGGTTGTTCTCCGGTGGCGGTTGCAGGTTCCTGGTCTTGTCTCTCTGTTTCCGACGTCGCCTCCGTTGTCTCGTCGTCGCTCGCGGCTTCTTCGTCTTCTGCTTCCTCTGACGGGTCATCAAATCGCTCATCCATTCCTCGGGGCATACTTACACCTCCACCTGCGTTTTGTCGAACGCCCGTTCCATTGTTTCAGCAACCTCTAGGAAGAGGTCGCGCTCGACTTGCTGGTCGTTGGCGTCCTCCCATTCGAAAATATCGCAGCCGTTGTCCCACGCGCGCTGTATCGCTACCCGCATTGGAAGCTTGAAGATCGGCGCTAGTGACGCATATGACTCGTCAAATGCCTCCAGAAACTTCTGTGACTGACCATCATCTCGATACATGTTTGCCAGTAGTCCCACGATCGCAATCTCGATCTGTTGGTTGTCCTCGATGGATTCTAGCTGGTCCCAGAGATCATCCAGGGCATCTCGTGATGTCGCTTGGGTTTGTGCGGCCAGGAACACGTTCTGCGCCGCGATAAATGCCGCATCCGTCAGCACCGAGAGATCTGGTGGGCAGTCGATCAAGATAAAATCGTAGTCGTAGCCGTCGTCCACTAACTCCTCGAGAGCAACTTTCAACGAGAGACGAGCGCCTGCGTCGTCCATCCAATCCCTGGCAAGCCCCATATCTTTGTGACTCGGCACGAGATCGAAATTCAGGTGTTCGTACTCGTCGCTGTGGATCATAATTTCTGAAAGCGTCGTGTCGTCCGTACGCGGATTGTCGACGAGGACGTCGAGAAGATTTGCGTCATCAGTCGCGAGCGTATTTGGAAGGTCGTTCTTCGGGCTCGATGGGTCGTTGTCATCGCCTGGACCTAGTCCAAGCCCTTTCGTCATGTCGGCCTGCGGGTCCATATCGATCGCGAGGACATCGTGATCGCGAGTGGCCAGCGCTGCGGCACTGTTGATTGTCGCCGTTGTCTTCCCAGTTCCGCCCTTCTGATTGCCGAAGGCGATCGTGGGAATACCGGTCGATGGTGTGACGCCCCATCCACGAGGTGACTCGGTCATAGTACGATCATTGATTCAATGACTCATAAATCCATGTCAGACACTCAGTTGTACCTCTCTCAATACAATTCTGCCGTATATTGGTGTTTGAGGGGTTGAGAGTTATGATATACTCTTTTTCGAGTACTGTCCTTGAATCCTTGATTCATAGACTCAATGATTCGCAACGTCTGTATTTCACTGATTCAATAATTTGGTGATGCAGGTCTGGTGTTCCTGAGTCCTCAATTCAATGCTTCAGTGACTCACTGATTCAGTGACTCATTGATTCTATGAATCGGTGAATTGGCTCTCTCCATGATGCAAATGACGCTATGGATCCTGGACTCTTTGATTCTTAACTTCCAGAAGTCAATACTTCATTGACTCTGTGACTCATTGATTCAGTTATCAACCGAGGACAGACATTTGGAATGGCTCCACAGATGGTTGATGTTACGTACTCTCTCCGAAGGCTTCATCCAGTTGATCCCGCATAAACTCTCGTCGGACTTGACGAGAACGCGCGTCAGATAGGTAATTCTCCATCACGACCCGGGGGTCGCTACTACCTTGCTCTGAAGCGATTTCGTCAACACCTTCGAGAACGCCTTCGAGGACTGCTGAATAGGTATCGTACCAGAATCGACGGCAAAGTTGTGGACTCGGGCGCTCACCCTCGATCCGTTCGGGAAGACCTGCTTCCAATGCAAGATTTTGGAACCAATTACGAATCGTATCCCGTGTCACGTACGGCGTTTCTCCCTGTGAGGAGGGGAACAGGTACCCCGTCCACGTCTCATCGTGCGCTAGCTCGTCGATTCGGGAGTCGAGCACGTCCATTCCGTACAGGAGAGACACCTCGCCGGGCCCGTTCTTGCGACTCTCGAATGTGATGAAGGGGACGTCATCTCCGGGACCGTCACGGTGGAACTGCGAGACGTGGAGTGCTGCGACCTCACTCGCTCGAAGTCCCCAGCCGGCTAGTGCCACCACGAGCAGTTGTTCTCGCGTTGTCTCCGACGTCTGCATCAGCTTACGAATATGATTCGCTGAAAGGGAAGGCGTCGATGAATCTTCGACTTCCCATTTAAATTCGTCGTAGAGGCCGCTCGCAGGGTTCATTGAGGCGACTCGTCGACCGACCAGATGCTGATACCAGGCGTCGACGACGCGCCGCACACGCTGGAGGGTCTGGGCACTGTATTCCTGTTCTGCTCCCTCGTTCAACCAGTCAAATGCTGCATATACCGCGTCAACGGCTTCGTAGGCTGGATTCTCTCGGTCCCGTTGAATCGGTGTGAGGAGGTCGTCCGCCCCGTTCGCCTCCTGGTAGGCACGGACGTAGAGGTTCAGTCGCGTTCGCAGCGCGTCGACAGAAGACGACGCCAGACTGTACCGTGATTTTCGCCGGTTGAGGAACTGTTCGAGGGCTTCGATTGTTGCATCATCCGTTGTTGCCCATGTATATCCTTCTTCATCGTCACCGAGATCAAGGTCCTCGTTCCAGAACTCTCCGAACGAGCGGTCATGATGGCGACGGAGAGCCGCGAGGAATGATCGCGCATCGTGATCCCGAAACCACTGGTGGGTCGGTTTCTCGCCTCTCGGATCGATTCCCTCTGCTTCGAGGCAGGGTGCGATCTCGTCCCAGTACAGGGCTGTGAAGTCCTCGAGTGAACACGAGGTCCATCGGACACCATCGAATGATGGCACCCTCGTAGCATTGGCCTCGGTCTTTTGTTCCGCATCCGGCTGACTCATTGTAGCGATATCTGAGGGACTCGACCGTCCGAAATTGAATTGATGCAGAATTCGGTTAGAAGCCTAGTCGCGCTCCAGTGTGGCGATTCTAAGAGTGGCATATTCGGGTTACTCAACGTTTCAGTTGGATTCCTTATCAGTTTGTGGGTTGGGCAGACCAATTCAGTCTGCTAAACCCATTCGACGCACAGCAGAAATATGCGCCAATGTAATAAACTGCATAGTGCTATATAATTTTGGACCACCGCCGACCGATGCTCTGAAATTGCGTGAATTCCGGTTTGTGTATACGAGTATTTGTGGAGCACGGGGAAGATATATTATTAAAAGGCCAAAATAACGCTCTAATGCCAGATTCTTTGGATGTGAGTTGGCTACTTGAGGAACATGAACTCCCATCGCGTTACGTAACTCATCTACGGGAAGACCGTGGAATCACGGAACTATGGAAGCCTCAGATTGAAGCGATCAACGAGGGCCTGCTTGAAGGGAATAATTTCCTGATGACGGCAAAACCGGGGACAGGTAAAACTCTTGCTGCCGAAATTGCGATAGTGAGTAACTACAGGTCAAATCCCGGTGGCTGTAGTTTATTCCTCGTTCCATATCGTCCCCTTGTGGAGGAAAAGAGAGAAGAGTTCAGTCAGACTATCGGTGATACGTTCAATCTGGATATCCAGAGCGCTTCCGGTTCTGAAGAATATGATCCGAGCGAACTATTCGAAGCCGATATTGTTGTCATGACCTTCGAAAAGTTCGACTTCTATCTCCGAAATCACCCTGAATATCTGTCAGAGGTTTCTTGCGCTGTCTTTGATGAGTTCCATACTCTGGGCGACGACACACGAGGACCTCGTCTCGAAGTTGTCTTGACCAAGATGCTGCGAAATCACTCTTCGACCCAAATCCTTGGTCTGAGTGCTACAGCACCGAATTGTGACGATCTTTCTGATTGGGTTGGTGGGAATCATAGCGACTCCGGGAACTGGCGTATGATCCCACTGTATGAAGGCATATATCTTGACGAGGCTGATCGAGGTGAGATTGAATTTTTCGAAGGTGGTGAATCAGTCGATACCAACGATTTCCCACGGAGATTTGAGGACCCAAAAAAGAACGCCATTGTCCATTATCTCTCAACTACTGACCCGACAGAAAGTGGGCGTGAGCGGCGGGCAATGGTTTTTGCCCCAAAGAGAGATCGGACGGAAGAAATTGCTAAAATGCTTGCTGACCATATTAGAGATGATTGGTCTTCTACGGATATCGAAATTGATGAGGTCGCCTCAGATGCGCTTAGCGATAGAATCAATGAGGAAGCAACGTCTTCTGGTGAGTCCGTACAAAACCTTGTTGAATCCGCTAAGTACGGCGTTGCATTTCACCATGCTGGCTTATCCCAAGACTTGAAGAATATCGTTGAAGATGGTTTTGAAGAAGGTGCAGCTCGCGTCCTCGTGGCAACCAGTAGCCTCGCCGCCGGAATAAATCTCCCAGTCGATCGTGTATTCATTGACAAGCCTCGGGTCGGCGGATCGGGTGAGTACGGACGAGATCTAACTGTGGGTGAATATAAAAATCTCGCTGGCAGAGCAGGTAGGCCTGGTTACACTGAGAAAGGCGAATCTGTACTCTTTGCACAGAACTTCTTCGAGAAGGATGGTCTAAAAAACCAATACGTAAATGAAACTCCAGAAGACATTGAGTCAGAGATCGATCCAACTGATGCAAATATTCTCTTAGATCTCATCCGAGAGTGCGAGAGTCCAGAAGGGATCTGTGATTTCCTTTCAGATTCATTTTACGGATATCATGAGTTCGACCGAGACGAAACTGTTGACGATATTGAGTCTGCTGTAGAGTCGCTTGCACAAATAGGAATGGCTGAAGAAATTGAAAGCTCAGAAAGCGGTGAACAGTTCCAGCTTACTCCTCTTGGAACATCCACTTCCAAGCGTCTTATTTCTCCTAATACTGTGGCTGCGGCCGTTGCATATCTCAGAACTCTTGATTCCTCCAACCAATTTGATCTCACCGCTTTCTTTACTGGAATTGCGATGACCTCGGAATTTGAAATGTGTCGGCTGTATCGATGGTCAAATCCTCCCGAGACTAGTCTCGAGGAAATCCGCCAACTATTGCCATGGGACGCTCCGGATGATAATGCTCTAAATCATGGTCTGGCAACTGGTGAAGTCCTTGCTGCGTGGACATCTGGTGAAGAAGTTTCTACTGCAATTGATAGATATCAAATCGTAGATAGCAGGACAGAAAGCGATGTTAGAGAGCGTCTTGCTCCGACTGCAGCCCGGGTTGTCAAAGATCTCGAACAGATTCTCAGTAACTCTGATAATGATTTAGACGAGGAACTTGGCGATCTGCTTTCTGACCTGTATTATCGGACACGATATGGCGTAAATGAAGATGGTGTCGGATTTGTCAAAAATAGGGTGGTAACTGATCGAGATAGGATCATTGATTTCCAGACTCGACTTGGCATTCAACATCCACAGGAGATTGCAGAGGGCAACGTCTTTCGATTATTTGGCAATATGAGCAGTAGTGAGGCCTACACATTCACCCGCCGAGCGATTAATGCATACTGTGAAGGGGCTGAAAAGGAAAAGAAACATCTACTTCTTGATGCTCGTGATGCTGGTGTAGATAGACAGGCCTACAAAGAACTGCTGTCCAGCTCAGAGACTGAGTTTGAGGAATATTGCTTCGAACGACTTGAAGCAGTTGATGACTTCTACGTTGAACGGTTTGACGAATCTGGGCATCAGAGATTTGCCGAAGGCAAGATCCGGATCAAAGATGGGACTGGTAGCTATATTGAGGAAGACGGAACCCCTGTCGAAATAGCCATAGAGTGCAAATCTAAACAGGACCTCGAAAGTGATGTCGTTGGTGCTAATGATGCAACAGATATCGTTCGGAAGACATCAATATCTCGGAAGGTGACGATCGGTGCTCCCGACTTCGGAGAACACGCGGGACCAGACGCGGAATCCCAAGGTGTCTTGCTGCTCCCTTCTGCGGCATTTGCAACATTTGTTCTTGCAGCTGAAACTGGAAATATAGATCCAAGCGGCTATTTACAGCTTTTTGACGAGATTGGATATTGTTCTCGGGATGATGTGAGAGAAATCTTCGGTCTAATGCGAAACTGATGATTTATTAGAAACTTGTCCAGCACCTCTTCTAAGTGTAGTCCAACGGTACATATTTACAATCCACGTGAGTCCGATAGTCCGTGTCAATTACACGAGCGAAGTCTATCGATTCTCTCTACGAGGAATGCAAGGATTTCGACCTTGTGCTCGTGCCGGATGCGCCGATGGCGAGTGCCCTGAACCGGCGTCTTGACCAACCTCACTTTGGGCCATTCGCGATCACACCACGGCGCTTGGCTGCCCGACGCCGAGAACAGGCCGAGGATCGACTCGCGTTCCTCGAAATCATTCAGACGACTGACCTCAACTGGAAGGAGACATCCTATGCGGTTGGGAACATCCTCCAGTGCTGGGAGTATCAGGGAACGGCTGACGCTGTTCTGGACTACGAGCAGTTCGCGACGACGGCAACGCACACCGCTGTCGAATGCATTGCAGAGATGGACACGACGTCTAACCGTCTTACCGAGTTCAGCATCGAAGCCGACACGTCGGTCGCTGTTGTCGGTTTCAAGCAGCTTACCGAACTCGAACGCTCGATCCTTCCTCCAGATTACGAGACGATCGACCCGTTCACCGAGGAGCCATTCGATCATCCATCCTTCCGCATTCTCGACTCACCGGCCGCAATCGTCGACGCGGTCCTCGATACGGTCACACCGGGGAACGCTGACGACGTGGCTGTCGTTCTCGATGCAGCCAGTCAGTATTCCTCGCTCATTGAATCGGCGTTGGAAGCTGCAGAGATTCCATATTACGGTGGTCCGGGGTTCAATGACGATGCTTGTCACCGCGCATTCTTACAGCTCCTTCGAAGTGCCCACGCTGGTCGGGATACACGAGTAGGCGACGTTCGACCACTCCTCACCCAGCTCGGGATGTCCATCGACATTGAGCACGACGAGAAGCGTCTCTACGACCTTGACCGTCCGGAAGTAGACTGGCTCCTTGAGTTCCGCGATGAAATTCACTCTCGCACATTCGAGGAGACCATCGACGAATACGAAGCTGTCACGGACGCCTCTATCGACGCCTTCAGAGGGGAACTCGCGACGCTAGGCATCCTCGACGACGCCGTCACCGAACCGGCAGTTGACCGTCTCGAGTTCTATCTGCAATCGTACGAAGTGCCCGTAAATCGGGAGAACGAAGGTGTACTGTTGGCCGATGCGAAATCGGCCGCTCACGTTGACCGCGCCGTCGTGTTCTATCTCGGGCTCGACGAAGGATGGACGCATTCGTCGCCTCGTCGCCCGTGGGTCGACCGAGATCAAGAGTTCGAGCGGAACATCCGGCAGTTCCAACTCCTCCTGCAGAACGGTGTCGACCAGTACTACCTCGTGCAGGACGCCGCCAGCGGAACGCCCGTCACCCCGTGCCTATACTTCGAGGAACTGTTCGACGAGGAGTTCGACCGATTCAGTGACTTGGACTCACTGCAGCATTCACGGGCGTCTCGAACGACACAGGACGGATTCGAAAAAGAACCACTCGATGTCTCCCACGAGGGAGTCACCGCACTCAGCCAGTCGAGCCTGAACACCTACATCAACTCTCCTCGCGATTACTTCTTCAGTCGACTCATCGACAACCCGGACAAGGAGCACTTCAGGGAAGGCGACCTGTTCCACGACTTTGCAGAGTTCTACGTTTCTCATCCGGACGTCATCACGACGGAGACGCTCGATGAGGTCGCAGCAGTCATTCTCGACGAGGTCGACCCGTTCCTCCGAGGCGTCGATCGGGAGGTCCGGCTCACCAAGTACCGCATCGGTCTCCAGACCATCGTCGAATTTCTCGATGCAAACTCGCCTCACGGTGATGGCCTAGTGACGCCTAACGGTGGTTGGGGAGAGAACTTCTTCGCTGAGTATTACGACCGTCCCATCGATGCGTCGCACACCGAACGCTGGTTCGAGAACACCGACCTCGGGTTGAAGGGCAAGATCGACCTTGTTCACAGCCCAACCCGGCTCCTCGACTACAAGAGTGGCTCAAAGAAGTCAGCATACTCGATTGTCAAGCATTCGGCGCTTGATCCACCGAGCGACAAACCGAACTTCCAGGCGTTGCTGTATCTCGCTCACCAGCGGACTGAACACCCGGATGAGGAACTACGATTCACGTTCTTCCACTTCCTCGAAACGCTTGACGACGTGGTGACTGGGGATGGTTCTCTTGAGGACTGCCTCACCACGGTGACCTACTATCCAGTCACCTTCGAGGAATACATCGCGAGCCCAGCTGTCTTCACCGAACTGCAGGAAGACGCCGCGAACGACTGTAACAAGACATTCTCGAAGTCGACGTATGAAATCTACCGAGCCGTGTTGGATGCGTATGAGTTCCCGGACACCCGCGACAGCGACGAACTCATCGAATCCGAGTTCGGCGAAGCGCTCACAGAGCGACTAATTGCTGATGTTGGGGACTACAAGTACGTGAAAAATGGCTGCAAGCAGGCCCTGAGACACTTGCTACGGATTCGCAACCAGAACTATTTCACCGGCGACGTGGACGCCTTCGAGCAGTTCGTGCAAGATCGCCTTTCGGAGTTGAACGACCGTCGTGCCGGTGATGAGCGCTTCCCGGTTCAGGGACTCGGTGACGATCCAAACTATCGGTACGTGGACAACCGGGATTGCATCCTGGAGGGTGAGTCACGATGACTGCACCAAACGACCAACAGCAAGACCTCATCGACAGCAAACAGGGCATCCACGTCGTCGACGCCGGCGCAGGGACTGGAAAGACGTTCACCGTCACCCGTCGCTACGCCGAAATCGTCGACCAAGACGACATCGAACCTGAGGACGTCCTCCTCGTGACGTTCACCAACAACGCGGCGACGGAGATGAAAGATCGAATCGTCGCCCACTGTGACTACGGGATGCGTGAACTCTCGGACGCACCGATCCAGACGTTCCACAGCCTCTGTCACGACATCCTCATGGAGCACGGCTTCGAGGCACCGACGCTCCTCGGCATCGACGACCGCATCACGGAGTCCACACGTGTCCTCGAAGACGAGAACGTCGAGAAGGCGCAGTTCCGCGAGTTCATCCGTCGGTTTAGTGACCACCACCCCGAGTACGACGACTTCTTCCGCGCTGTCGAGGAACCAGTCGAACTCCTCGGATTAATCAATCAGCTTGCGGCGAAAGGTGTCTTCCCGACTGCTGATGGCTGGTATCGCAACGGCGAGCGGTATTTGGACGGTGATTTCGAGGCGTTCCGCGAGATCTTCGACGAGCTGAACCAGCCCCGAAACGACGGGAACAAGCAGTCGAAGCTTCGCTCGAAACTCGGCGGCTACGGGGACGACAAGTGCTATCTCCCAGACGCGCCCGGTAAGGACGAGATCCGTGGCGGGTGGGGTGAAAAGCAGGTTCCTGATGACGTCGCACGGTTGATGTTTGACGAACAGCGAGAGGACCTCAAGAACTTCGTTCACGACGTCTACCACGAGTACCTCGAGTTCGCACTCAGTCGGAACTACCTCAACTTCAGCTTTCTTCAACTATTTGCGTTCGTCCTGCTCTGTGACGACCATCGACTCCGCGACGATGTCGCGTTCGAGTACGTAATGATCGACGAGTTCCAGGACTCCAGTGAAATCCAGTTCAAACTCGCACTCCTGCTCGCGGACACGAACAACGTCTGTGTCGTCGGCGACTGGAAACAGAGCATCTACTCGTTCCAGTATGCTGCCGTCGAGAATATCACTGAGTTCGAATCCCGGCTGGATCGGTTCGTCGACGAACTCAATGAGGACCACGAGCGAGTGTCGTGGACGACCCGCCCGATCATCGATATCGAACTCGTCGAGAACTACCGGTCAACGCAGGACATTCTTGACTTCTCCGAGCACAGCCTAGTGACGCCCGCGGCGAGCACAGACGATGTCGACGAGACGGCCGTGCGAGATAGAATTGTGTCACTCTCCTCAAACGCCTCGCACGAGAACTCTCAGATAGAGGCGATTCAACACGAAGACGAACACGAAGCCGTTCTGACCAAGATTCAGGAGATCGTCGGGAACGACGCGTATCAGGTCGAGGAGGATGGGGAACTTCGTCTGCCAGAGTACGGTGATATCGCCGTCCTCACCCGGACTCGTGACTTCGGCCGAGAACTCCTCTCTGTCGCCGAGGCGTATGGGTTGCCGATGGCATATGAAGGAGGCATCGAGTTGTTCCGGTCTGACCCGGCAAAGCTTCTCGTGGCGTGGCTGCGAATCCTCGAATCCGAAGCGGAGCGGGGATGGGCAGTTGTGCTTGAGGAAGCTGGCTACACGCTCGACGAGGTCAAACACGTCCTCGATAGCGAGGAGTACCCCACCAACATGCAGGCGTTCAAGTCAGAGCTTGCGTCACTGGAGACGGTCGGTGGGATTGCCCGGCGCGTGTTCTCCCAGTACGACTACGACGGGGCCTATGCCGACGTGCTGCTGACGACGATTCAGTCCGTCCACAGCGCGACGACATTGACACGAGGTGACCTCATCCGATTCATCGAACGCGGCATCGAGGACGGAAGCACCCACGAGGTCCACGCGAGCGCCGGTATGAATTCGGTGACGGTCCAGACCATCCACGCGGCCAAGGGACTCGAGCACCCCATTGTCGTGCTCGCGAACATGAACTCCCATTGCTTCCCACCGTCAGGCGGGAACAGTAACGCGATCACGTTCGACGATCCGATTGGACTACGCCAGCGAAAGCTCTACGCCGATGATCACGGGTATCCACATATTCACGACAACTGGCGGACTGACGTCCTCCGGAAGTGTTTGCCGCGTGGATACGACGAAGAGCGACGCTTGCTCTACGTCGCAATGACGCGGGCTGAGAGCCACCTCGTGTTCGCTGCAGGCGAGAGCCCGAACACGTTCATTGAAGAGCTCCCGGTCGACATCGAGGAACTAGAACCCAACGTTCAGGAAGACGATATCGACGAGACGACGCAGGCACACTTGCAGATTGCTGTGCCGACGCCGGATGGTCCAGTCGGTCACTCACCGCATACGTTGATGCGTGACGATGTGTTCGAGGATGTCGATGACGGGAGGGGGACAGCGTTCGGAACGCAGACCCACGAGTTCGCTGAGCGGTACATACTGGAAGGAGAAGTTGAGCCCTCGAACGACGATGAACGTCACCTCAAGTCGTTCATAGACTCGCTCGATGGTGAGCTACGAGTCGAGGAGGATGCGTATCTGCCACTCACTGTCGATGGCGAGCAGGTCACCATCTCTGGAATCGTCGACCTCGTTCACATTCGTCCCGATACTGTCGAAATCATCGACTTCAAAACTGACCTCGGGCGGCACGCCGAGGATGAGTATCGGAAGCAACTCAGCGTGTACTATCACGTGCTGAATGAGTGGTTCCCTGGCCGAGACGTGACTGCAGGTATCTACTATACTGCACAAGGGGTCCGTGTTGATATTGATCCACTCTCGAAAGCGGACCTAGTCGCACTGATTGGTCAAGAACAGCGTTCGGAAGCCAGCGTTGTCGAGTAGTCATACCGCAAATCCAGATATCTCCTTGAACATAATCGGAATTCGTTCGGGGCCAAGTTGTTCGGCAGCAACGGATTTTTCAGGGCAGAGAAGGATATCCGCGCGTTCAGCCCCGATTGAGAGGAACTGAGGCTGCTTGTTTCTTGTCTGGTGCCATGCGTGCGTTTATACGGTAGAAGAGTCAAAATTAGGTTGACCAATGAGTCTTGATGAGGCGGTTGAAGAAGCGCTCACGACGTATAATATGTCGCGCAGCGAAGAGGCCGAGGAAACGGGCCGAACAGTCGCCACACTCCAAGACTAACAGCGCCACTTCGTCGAGGTTTCGAATCTTTTCAGCAAAGTCTGATTTCATAGCCCTTGCGTTTCCTTCAGTTCTGGATATCCAGCTCATTCGGCGGCTTCCTTGACGAATCAGTGTGCTAGCTGTATTTGCTCAGCGGCTTTACTCTATTGAACTCTCGAGAGGTCGCCATATCACCGCTCTTTGGTACAACTCTGGCATTCGAGTCCATCTGAAATCGTTTGAAGCGGATTGCGTTCGGTGAGTTCCCGTTCACACGACGAACATCGAACAGTATCGGCTACACCGATCCCACTCCCGTATCCGAGAGTAACGGTTTGATGTATGCTACCGTCGATAAGTTGGAAATCGATCTCGCCTCGCTCGTACTCAACTTCAGTCAGAGTAAGCGGTGTGACCTGCACGTCGAGTGAGTGCCGCTCTCGAATTTCTCGTTGTCGATTGGGGAATCCACTGTCACGGCGCTCCTGTAATTCGTTGAGCGTCTCGTCGAGTTCCTCGTACTCCGATTTGAGTTCTTTCCGTTCTCGCAACGCTTGGACGCGTGAATCCTCGTCTCCTGTGTTGATCTTCTCACTTAGATCGTTGATCTTCGACGACAGGTTCGAGTGTTCTTCCTGTAGCTCCTGGATACGCTGTTGTTGCATCTGACGGTACTCTTCAACTTCTGAATCTGCCGCACGCGAGGCTTCTCGATGAATGTCGTCGAGCTGCCCCTGTACGCTTTCAAGCAACAGTTCCCGGGCTGTTTCGAGGAGAGGCCGCACATTTGTCTTGGTCAGCTGTACAGCGCCACTAGTGGCCGTCTCGCTCTCTACTGTGGTGGTCTCGAGGAATGTCTCCGCCAGTTTTGGAAGGCTCTCCTCTGACCGCGTGTCTACAGCGACGGCGCGGAGAAGCTCTTGCTGGTATTCACTGACGGTCTCGATACCAACACGAAAGAGAACCACGATGGCTGTGCGGTCGTAATACGGAGTGAACTGTGCGCTCTGTACCTCGACAGAGCTGTTTTGGATCCACTCCGGACTCTCGATGTCAGATTCACTCTCTATCGACAGCTTGCCAGACGGCGATCGTTCACCCGCCTCACGGAGTAGCTGTTGGAAGAACGCACTCTCCGGATGCAGCCGTTTCGTTCTATCATCGTCATCGTCTGGAGTACCCTCCCCCCGGATGAGTGTGTGCCTCCCGTGGGCGATCTCGGTGTCTATGTTATCGGGTACCGACACCAGCCAACGATCGTCACTTCGCTCTATGGAACAGCCGATAGATCGGAGATACTGTTCTGTGAACTGCTCTACCACAGATTGCGTGACAGAAATCGAAGCGTCAGTCATCGCTCTCCCCCAGGTCGAATCCTTCGAACACGCCGCTATTGAACTCCTCAAGTTTGTCGGCGAGTTCGCGCTGTTCCTGGAGGTCAACTGCCATCGTATCGAAGTCGTTCTCAAGATCGACTTCGGAATCAGCGGCCACCAACCGTTCGAAGATCTCGTCTTCGAAGCTTGTCCCCGACTCTTCCAAGCGGCTCAAGATTGAGCTCAGTTCTCCGACGCTCTGCTGGAAGAGATCAATCTTGTGGTACAACCGCTCCAGTACGTACTCTTCGACCGTATCTTTCAACGCCATATTGAAGATGAATACGTCTCGCTTCTGGCCGATCCGGTGTACGCGTCCGATACGTTGTTCAACACGCATCGGATTCCACGGCAAGTCTAAATTAACTAATATATTGCAAAACTGTAGGTTACGGCCTTCACTCATGGCGTCGGTTGAGACGAGGATTCCTCCCTCTTCTTCGAAGTCCTCGACAATTTGCTCCTTCTCGCTGCTTGAGTGCCCGCCGTGGAATGCGTGTACTGTGTATCCCTCCGAGGCGAGCCTGTCGAGGATCTGCTGTTGGGTTGCTCGAAACTGGGTGAAGACGATGACTCTCCCCATCTCAACGTTGTCGCGGGCTTCTTCGACAATGTCCAGGAGCCGCTCCTGTTTGGTCACCGTATCGATGTCCTCGATCAGATCTAAGATCGACTCCAGTTCGTCTGCGTGCGTAAGCTCCGACTGGTCGTAGAGTCGTTTCTCGATGGTCTTCTTGAGTGCGACCGGGCTACTGACGACCTCCTTCTGCAGGAGCATCAGTACGAGCTTTTGACCCTGGTCCTGACTGTACGCCCCTTTGACGTAGTCGGAGACTGCCTGGTAGAGTTCGCGTTCCTTTGGGGTGGGATCGAACGTTCGTGTGTCGATAGTCCGATCTGTGAAATCGATATCCGTGTCTTCCCGTCGGTTCCGGATCATCACTTTGTTCAACCGATCCTGGAGCTCGTCTCGGTTGACGAGCGTTTCCTGATTGCTATTCACGAAGTAGTGATGGAAGACGTCGCGTGTGCCGAACAGTCCGGGGCGGAGGAGCGAGACGACGTTGTACAGGTCAGTCAGTTCGTTTTGAATCGGCGTCGCCGTCAGGAAGAACGCGTAGTTGTAAGAAAGCCGGTCAATCAGGTCGTAACGGTCCGTCTCTTCGTTTTTGACGTAGTGGGCCTCGTCGAGTACCAGAACGTCCCAGTCGCGGTCAAGAACCGTCTGACGATGTCGCTCGCTCTTCGCAGTATCGATGCTCGCAATGATGTAATCGTGGGCGTCGAAATCCTCGAATTCGTCGTCGTAGTTGCAGACGAAGTCGAGTCCGAACTTCTCACGGAGTTCCGCCTGCCATTGTTTGGCCAACTGTGCGGGAGTGAGGATGAGGACGGACTCGTCCGTTTCACGGAAGTGCATCTCTTTGAGAATCATCCCGACCTCGATGGTCTTTCCGAGGCCGACTTCGTCAGCCAGGAGTGCTTTTCCGTCCATCTCGAAGAGAGCCCGGTAGGCTGCATCCACTTGGTGTTCGAGAAGTTTGACGGCGTTCTCGTCCAACTCCTTCAGTGACCGGAGTTCTGAATCCGGCTGGCCTGCTTGCAGACGGACTGCCTGGATACTCTGGAGATGACTCCCATCAGTACCGTCCTCAGACAGCGAATCCAGAAGATCGTCAGCAGATTCGTGTGTGACCTCGATATCTACGAGGTCGTACCCGCTCATACGTTCGTAGAAGCAGGTGTGCGTGAAATACGTTTTGTGACTACAAATCAGCAACCAGGCAGCTGTGTCTTCATTTCGGAAGTGAAAATATGCAGCTGAACTCCCACCGAATCACTAAGTGGATGTGAAATAACATTATGGTAGGTAATCAAAGATGACCCAGTGGGCCAGTCACTACTTAGAAATTCCCGAAGCAATCCGAAGTAACGATGCCCTTCAAACGCAGATCGCCGACATCATCCCCGGTCGTCCAATCTATGGAAAGAGGGTTGAAGGTGGTGACCGAGAACAAACTGCACGAGACATTCTCATCGACTTTTTTGACTGCAATATCGAATATCAAGAGGCATATGAACGTGTTCTACAGGAGCTTCCTCGGCGCGAATCTCCGCATTCATACGATAATAATACGTTTAGCAGCGATTGGAATGAAGCCTTGATTCGAATGCAGGCTGTTCGATTCTACAATCACGGGGCATTTCTACAGCTGAAGGACCTCGGGTACTCGGAATGCTATATTCCACATTCACCACACGAAGACAGGGGGTCAGAGTGTACAAGGAAACTAGCTGGCAACACGTGGGAAATTGATCCGTTACTTAGCCGATTGAAAGAACGGTATGATAACGAGAACTACGACACGCCCGTAACAATCCCTAGTCGGCCGAATTGCACCCACACTCCGATTCCTCCCGATATGTCTGAAGACGACTCACAAAGCCGCTGAATTCGCGGGACCATAGTGTTTATTGGGTGCCACTGAGGTTTGTTTAAGTATCAAGATGGCACAGACGGGATCCTTACCAAATACGCTCGAAGACACGGTGACCCTCAGCCGCGAGCTTCGGGAAGAAGGACAGATCGATGGGCAGGTAAAACTCTACAATGTTGACGACGACGACGAGTTCGAGTCTGACGCAGCACTCTTTTTCGAACGGACGCTGATGACTCAGGGCCTTCGAGAGGCCCTCTCGATTCTTCGTGATTCCTTGACTGGGGACGACCCGCGAGGCACGCACATCCTCTATGGTCCGTACGGCAGTGGGAAGTCTCACCAGATGGTGGCACTGTACCACTGTTTCGATGATCCCGATGCCGCGGGTGCGTGGGCAAGTGATTCGGTTGAAGGGTTCGACGCTGCGCTTCCGGAATCGGCGACGCCGATCACGGTTGCGATGCAGAACGAACAGTACGAGTACCTCTGGGAACCGTTCTTCGAGGCGCTTGATTACGATCCTGGGACGTTCGAGTCGGGTGGCTATCCCGATATGCAGACGATTCAGGAGGCCGTCGGCGACACCACTGTCGCATTCTTCGTGGACGAATTGGAGGACTGGTTTGATACGCTTCAGGGTGATCGAAAGAGTGCGAACAAGGCGTTCCTCCAGTCGCTGCTCGAATCGACCGCGCTCTCGGATCTCGAACTCTACACGATTGTCTCGGTGCTCCGGGAGGGCTCCGAAGTCCACGATATCCTGAACCGCGAACAGGCGGTTGAGGTCAATATGAACAACCAGGTGGACAAGCGCGAGGTTCTGCGCCATCGCCTGATCGACTCCGTAAACGAGAGTGCGGCCCGTGAGATCGTCAACGGGTACTTCGACGCGTACGACCAAGCCGATGGGCACGTCGACCTCCCCGACGACTTGCTGTCGGAGATGCACGATCTCTATCCGTTCCATCCTGTGCTTCTGGACGCCCTTGAGACACGCTACTACGCCGATGAGGGCAACCAGAACACGCGCGGGATGATCTACCTCTTCTCGAAGGTTCTCTTGCAGATGCAGGATCAGACGGACCTGATCACACACGGCGACATCGACGCCATCGAGTTCGAGGACGAACTGGCGAAAATCAACTACGAACGACTGAACGCCGCTACCGGTGACATCAAAAGTCGTGTTGACACGGATGAAGTGCCCCACGGTCGTCGCATCCTGAACACGATTCTCCTCTACTCGTTG
>Ga0207755_100192_pt1 | contig 37587 bp, 42 predicted proteins | sample A23P2SouthBayCA_FD_187734 | JGI IMG/M metagenome (GOLD analysis project Ga0207755, IMG submission 187734) | Aerobic enrichment media microbial communities from Bioluminiscent Bay, La Parguera, Puerto Rico - A23 P2 (SPAdes) | ecosystem: Environmental > Aquatic > Marine > Unclassified ...
ACGTCCGCGTGCGCCGCCGCGGTGACGCGCGCGCCCGCCCCCGTCTCCGCCACCGTCGCGCGCGCCGCGAACTCGAACGACGCGTCGTCCCCGCGCGCCTCGCCCGCGAACGCGAACTCCGGGTACGTACACGTCTCCACCGTCAGCGAGACGTCCAGACTGGTCTCGACGCCGCGGACGCGCGCCGTCGCCGTCGCGTCGAAGGCCTCGTCCGCGTCGACCGTTCGCGCCCGCGTCGTCTCCGCGTCCGCCGCGAGCAGGCGGGCGAGCGACCCGCGCGGGCGGTCGGCGTCGTCGGCCAGCGTCGCGCTCGCGGGGAGGGCGTCCGCGACGGTCACGGGGTCCGTGAGCGCCGTCCAGACCGCTCGCGGGCGCGCGTCGAACTCGCGCTCGACCGTGACCGCGACGGGCGCGTGCATACCCGCTCACGCGGCGCGCGCACGGGTAAGCGTTCCCGCCGACGCACCGCGGAGGTTTTACGCGCTGCGCCGCTCTCACACCGTATGAGCAAGCCGTCCCCCGAAGTGTACGAGCAGGGGCGCGGGATGGACGCGCACAACCAGGTGATGCGCGAGCGCCGCGCCGAGAAGGGCACGAAGGAGTACGACCCGCACGAACCCACGCGGGTCTGGCTGGACGAGGACAACACGCCCGACGGCGTCTACCAGAGCCTCACCATCATCCTCAACACCGGCGGCTGTCGCTGGGCGCGCGCCGGCGGCTGTACGATGTGCGGCTACGTCGCCGAGTCCGTCGAGGGCGGGAGCGTCGGCCACGACGCCCTCATGGACCAGATAGAGGCCTGCCTCGACCACGAGGCCGAGGAAGCAGAGGAGGAATCGGGGCTCGTGAAGATATACACGTCCGGCTCGTTCCTCGACGAGCGAGAGGTGCCCGCCGAGACCCGGCAGGCGATCGCGGACGTCTTCGCGGACCGCGAGCGCATCGTCGTCGAGAGCCTCCCGGACTTCGTCGAGGCCGAACGCGTCTCCGACTTCACCGACGTCGGCCTCGAAACCGACGTCGCAATCGGCCTGGAGACCGCCACCGACCGCGTGCGCCACGACTGCGTGAACAAGTACTTCGACTTCTCGGACTTCGAGGACGCCGCCAGTGAGGCGCGCTCCGTCGGCGCCGGCATCAAGGCCTACCTCCTGATGAAACCGCCCTTCCTCACCGAGGGCGAGGCCATCGACGACATGAAGGACTCCATCGCGCGGTGCGCCGACGTCGACGGCTGCCACACCGTCTCGATGAACCCCACGAACGTCCAGCGCTACACGATGGTCGACGACCTCCACTTCCGCGGCGGCTACCGGCCGCCCTGGCTCTGGTCCGTCGCCGACGTCTTAGAGGACACCGCCGACGAGGACGTCATCGTCGTCTCCGACCCCGTCGGGAACGGCTCCGACCGGGGCCCGCACAACTGCGGCGAGTGCGACGACCTCGTCTACGAGGCCATCAAGGACTTCGACCTCCGCCAGGACCCCAGCGTCTTCTCCGAGGTCAGCTGTGAGTGCGAGACGACTCACGACGTCGTCTGCGAGCGCGAAACGGCCTACAATCTCCCGCTGGCGGAATAACGCGACGGCGAAGCCGTCTACGCGAACGCTTCCAGCACGCCCCGGCCGTCCGTGCCGCCGAGGAGGGGGAGAGCGGCGCGCTCCGGGTGGGGCATCATCACGGCGACCGTCTCGTCGTCGCCGAGGACGCCCGCGACGTTGTGCTTCGAGCCGTTCGGGTTCGATTCTTCAGTTACGTTCCCGTCGGCGTCGCAGTAGCGGAGGATCACTCTGTTCTCGTCCTCTATCGCCGCGAGTTCGTCGTCGGGTATCTCGAAGCGCCCCTCGCCGTGCGCGATGGGGAACTCGACGACGTCGCCCTCGTCGTAGGCGGCGGTCCACGGGGTGTCGGCGCGCTCGACGCGGAGGTGGACGTGCTCGCACTGGAAGCGCGCGGAGCGGTTCGTGGTGAACGCGCCCGGGGTCAGACCGGCCTCGCAGCCGATCTGCGCGCCGTTACAGATGCCGAGGACGGGCACGCCTCGCTCGGCGGCGGCCCGGACGTCCTCGACGATGGGCGAGCGCGCCGCCATCGCGCCCGCGCGGAGGTAGTCGCCGTAGGAGAAGCCGCCGGGGAGGACGACGCCCTCAGTATCGGCGGGGAGGCCGTCCTCGTGCCAGACGATCTCCGCGTCGGCGCCGACCGCGTCGAGCGCGCGCACGGCGTCCCGGTCGCAGTTCGACCCGCCGAAGCGGACGACCGAGATCATCGCTCCTCGACCGTGACGTCGTAGTCGTGGATGGTCGGGTTCGCGAGCAGGCGCTCCGCCATCTCGTCCGCGCGCTCCGCCGCCGCGTCGGCGTCTGCGGCGTCGAGGTCGACCTCGAAGCGGTCCGCGGAGCGAAGCGCCTCCAGCTCGAACCCGAGGCGTTCGAGGGCCTGCTTCGTGGTCTCGGCCTCGGGGTCGAGCACGCCGCGCTTCAGTCGGACGGTCACCGTCGCGGTGTAGGCGGTCATCGGATGAGGGTGCGTGTCCGTGGTCAAAAAGCCTTCTGAAACACCGGGGTGTTACACGAACGTGCGACACGCGGCGGGGGCGTCGGCCGGTTCGGGACCGTCTCCCGGCACGCGCGCCCGCCTACGGCCGCTCCAGTTCCCCGTCGCCCTCGCGGCGCATCACGTCCCGCGCGAACAGCCGAACCGCCCGCGTCAGCCCCTCGCGCGTCTCGTAGCTCTGTACCGCGGCGTCCCACCGGTCCGCCACTGCGCCGAGCATCGCGCTCCGCACCCCCGCCTCGTGGACGACGAGCACGCGCTCGGGCGCTCGCTCCCGCAGGTCTTCGAGCACCGCGCCCGTCTCGATGCCGACCCCGAGGTTCCGTCCGCCGGACGGCACGACGAAGACGACGGCGTTGCTCGCCCGCGCGAACTCGATGCTCTGCGTCCCCGCGTCCATCTCGTCGAGTTCGACGCCGACGTCCGTCGCGAGGAACGCGTTCAACCCCGCCTCGCGCAGGTCGTCGCGCACGCCCGCGAGGAACCGGAACATCTGCCCGTCCGGCCGGTCGTGGGCCTTGTACGGCCCCATCACGTAGACGAGGAAGCGCCGATACGTCGTCGGCGCGAGGGCGTCGAGAATCCGTTCGCGCATCTCGGTTCCCGTGGAGACGCGCGCCCCGACGACTTAAATAGCGGCGTTTTCAGCGACCATTGACTCAAGAAGCGTTATACTGTGCGGTCGTGTACGGACACGTACTGACACCTGTCCCGACACAGGTCTACCACCCATGTCCAACGCGCTCCACTCCGACCTGCCCGGCCTGCCCGAGGACGGCCTGCTCTCCCTCGGTGAGTACCTCGACATGCAGCGAGCCATCGGCCAGGAGACGCGCTATCGGATCCTGCACGCGCTCCTCCGGGAGGGCGAACGGAGCGCGAGCGAACTCGCCGACGCGCTCGACGTCCCCTCGAATCGCCTCCACTACCACCTCGACGAACTCGTCGACGTCGGCCTCGTACAGAACCGCAAGCGCAAGGACCGCGGCGGCGACGGCCTCTACTCGTACTACGAGGCGACGGCGCTCGGCGAAGCGATCATGACGCACGGCGTCGCCGAACTCATCGCGGAGGAGCGCGACCTGCGCGAGCGCTACGCGTAGGCGGCCACGGCGCGGTGGCGGTAGCGGTGTTGTGGGAGCGGTACCGTAGCGGTGGCGGTGCTATGGCGGTGTCGTGCGGTCCCCGCTATCGTACTGTGCCACGAGCGCCGACGGCGCTCGCGGGACGTTTTCGCACTGACTCTTTGCGAGCGGGGGTTCGCCCTGCGGACCGCCCGCAGTACGAATTCAGGAGACGAGCGTCACCTCGGCGCGCCGCACGTCGGCGTCGTAGTAGGCGGCGACGATGTCGTCGGCGTCGGTGGGGACGACGCGGCGCGGGACGGAGACGGAGAGCGCGGGGACGTCGAACGGGTAGGGGTCGAGACGGAGGGTGGCGGGGCCGACGGGCGAGAGACTGATCGAGACTGTGTCGTCGTCGCCGGCGGGGACGGGGCCGATAGTCGTCTCCGCGAAGCGCGCGCTGTTGCACGCGTAGAGGGAGAGCGAGTCGAGCGCTTGCAGGAGGAGGTAGTCGCGCCAGAGCGGGCGGCGGAGCGCGCCCATCGGGGCGGTGCCGTCGGCGTGCAGGTCGGCGAGCAGGTCGATGTCTGCTTCGTCGAGGCGGCCGGCGTCGACGAGGCGGGCGGCGAGTTCGTCCTGTCTGGTCTCCTGTGCGTCGACGAACGCGGCGAACGGGGGTCGGTCGCTCAGGTCGAGGATGGCGTCACGGACGCCGTAGCCGCCGCGTCGGAGTCCGGCGGCGTGCATCGAGACGAGCAGGCCGGCGTACGGGTCGATGGCTTCGGCGACGTCGACGCCGCGCTCGTAGAACCCGACCCAGTCCTCGCCGTCGACGTCGACGAACCCGACGGGGTCGCCGTCGGCGAGACGCGGCCGACAGTCGTAGTCGCTCCACCCCTGGTCGTGCGTCTCCGCGGCGACGACGGTCGCGTGACGCGCGTCGGGCGCGGGGAGCGAGCCGCCCCAGTGGCGCGCGAAGCGCCCGGAGAGCGCCGCGTGCGCCGGTTGCGTGACGAATCGGTAGCGGCCGGCGGACTCCGTGACGATCATACTGAGGAGAGGCGCGCCGACTATAAAGAACTCCGTCCGGTGCCTGCTCTCTCAGAGGTCGCGTACGGCGTCGACGGCGTCGGCGATGGCGGGCGCGTCGAACCACTCGCCGCCGGTGTAGGCGTTCGTGCCGGCCTGGTACATCTCCGCGACGGCGGTGACGACGTCGCCGGGGAGCGGGTCGGGGGCTTCTTCGCAGAGGTCGCGCCAGTCCGCGACGCCCCGCTCGTCCGCGTCGGCTTTCGCGGCGCTCACGGCGTCGACCCACGCGGGGTCGTGGCGCTTGTAGTACTGGCGGACGACCTCCTTCGAGACCTGCTGGCCGTCGTAGGAGAATCGGTTCTCGTCGAAGGTGCCGACGACGTCCGCGACGACGAGGTCGCCGCCGATGGCGGCGCACTCTATCTTCCCGTCCTGGTGGGCGAACCCGGCTTCCTCGGCGCGGTCGGTGACGACGCGGTTCACGTCGAGCGCGAGCGATTCGAGGGCGTCGACGTCCGCGTCGCCCGCGATGCGGTCGGCCTCCGACCGGGTGAGGTAGCGGTCCTGCTCCTCGAACTTCGTGGAGAACTCGACGACGGGGTCGTCGAGCGCGACCGGTTCGTCCGGCCACTCCTCGGCGTCGAGGCCGTAATCGGCGGGCGTGCCGCGACTCCGGAGGCTTGAGCCGACCGGGACGGTGTTCCGGAAGACGATTTCGAGCGGGACGACGTAGTTCGACCCCGCGTCGGCGTAGAACGCGTCGTAGTCGTACGATCCGTCGGCGAACGGGAGGTCGGGGACGTTGACGAGGTCCACGGCCATCTCCGTCGGCGCCTCGTCGGCGTCGTCGAGGGCGACGACGTCGCCGCTCTCGCGGGTCGCGGTGCTCCCCGCTCGTCCGTTCGGCGACGAGTCGTCGCCGGTCGAATCCAGGACGCCCCGGTAGTGCGTCGGGACGCCCTCGGATTCGAGGCGTTCGAAGTTGAACGCGCCCATCGTGCAGAGCGACGCGCCCTTCCGGGGGATGGCGTCCGGCATCTTCCCCCAGTCGAAGACGCTGTAGTCGTCGGTGAACGCGAAGCGACCCGCCCCGGGGGCCTCCGCGGTCGGCGCTTCGTCGACCCGGAGGTCCTTGACGCTCGTCATGTACGGCTACTCGGCGCGCCCGCGACTAAGGAGTTTCCATCGACGTGCCCAACACCCCATCGTTTCGCGTCGAGTTGTGCACGTCCGTGGCGTCCGCGGGCACGTCACCGCCATTTATGCCGCGGCGGGCGCGACGGGCACGTATGGCAGCACACCCGACCGTCCAGGAACTCACGGAGTGCGGCGTCGTCGCCGTCCTCCGCGGCCTCGACCCCGAGACGCTCGTCGAGACGGGCGAAGCGCTCGTCGCCGGCGGCGTCACCACCATCGAAGTCACCGCCGACTCCCCCGGCGCCATCGACGGCATCGACGAACTCGCCGACCACTTCGACGGCGACGACGTCCACGTCGGCGCCGGCACCGTCATCGACGAGGAGACGGCGAACGCCGCCGTCCGCGCCGGCGCGGAGTTCGTCGTCTCTCCCTCGCTCCACGAGGAGGTCATCGAGACGTGCAACCGCTACGGCATCGCCTCCTTCCCCGGCATCATGACGCCCACCGAAGCCGTCGCCGCCATCGAGGCCGGCGCGTCCGCGGTGAAGGTCTTCCCCGCGAAGACCGTCGGCCCCGAGCACGTCGGCGCGCTCAAGGGCCCGCTCGGCCAACTCGACATCGTCCCCACCGGCGGCGTCGGCCCGTCGAACGCCCAGGAGTACATCGAAGCCGGCGCCGTCGCCGTCGGCGCGGGCGGCGCGCTCACCGACCAGGACGCCATCGACGCCGGCGACTACGACGTCATCACGCAGAACGCCGAGGACCTCGTCCAGGCCGTGGAGGACGGACGTCGTTCGGACTGAGCGACCGTCGGGAGCGAGGGAGAACGACGAGAACGCGAGCGGTGAGCGGTAGCAAGCCGTGAGTAGACGCCGTTCGGACTGAGCGACCGTCGGGAGCGAGGGAGAACGACGAGAACGCGAGCGGCGACGGAGGAGCCGCGAGCAGCCGCGGTTCGGACTGAGCGACCAGCGCCCGCGATACGTTTTTCCGGTGGTCGTCCGTCTCGGGACGTATGGCTCTCCGTGACGCGTTCGACTGGCGAAGCGCGCTCTACGCTATCGTCGCGCTCGCCGGGGTCGGCACGCTCGTCTTCGGGTCGCCCCCGTTCGTGGAGGCGTTCGCGTTCGCGCTCCTCGCCGTCGTCGCCGCGGTCGGTGTGCCCGTCGCGTCGCGCGCGGCGGTCCCGGAGTACGACCGCGTGTTCGCCGTCTGTCTCGGCGTTCTCGGCGTCGCCCAACTCGCGGCGGAGGGGCCGGCGGCCCTCCCGGCGCTGTTCGCGCTGGTCGGCGTCGCGGCGGTCGTCGCGGCGGTCTACGAGCGCGTCACGGGCCGGTCGACGCGGCTGGCGTAGGCGTCCGAGATACCGGCCCGTCTCGGCGGGGACCCACTCGCTTTTGAGGTTCGACGCGAAACGACGGGGCATGTCTTGGATCGACGAGCGGGCGTCCTCGCTCGACGCCGACGAGTTCGGCTTCGAGGTCGTCCCGACGAGCGACCAATCCTTCGAGAACGCGCTCGCGAAGGCCCGCGCGGGCGACCGGCTCACCGTCGACGACGGCATCGAGCTGATCACCACGGGCACGGACGTCGCGGGGATCGACTCTCGGCGCAAGGAGCTCGTCCTCGAAGCCGCGGACCGCCGGCGCGCGGACGTCGTCGGCGACGAGGTGACGTTCGTCGCGAACGTCAACAACAACGTCACGACGGCCTGCAACACCGGCTGTCTCTTCTGCAACTTCAAGGACACCGCCCACCAGTTCGAGACGGAGTACCAGCAGGAGCACGGCGGGTTCACGAAGACGCCGGCGGAGTCGAAGGCGATAGTCGGGGACGCAGTCGACCGGGGCGTCTACGAGGTCACGTCGGTCTCGGGGCTCCATCCGGCGCTCGGACTCGACGAGGAGCACCGCGAACTCCTCGACCCGGACGACCCCGAGGTGAACTACACGCCCGCGGAAGCGTACGACACGGACCCGACGACGTATCGCGAACAGATCGAGGCGATGGCGTCGACGGGCGCGCACGTCCACTCGATGACGCCCGAGGAGGTCGATCACGCCCAGCGCGGCGCGGACTGGGGCTACGAGCACGTCTACCGCGAACTCGCGGACGCGGGCCTGAAGACGGTGCCCGGCACCGCCGCCGAAATCCTCGTCGACGAGGTGCGCGACGTCATCTGCCCGGGGAAGATCACCACCCAGGAGTGGGTCGACTCGATGGAGGCGGCCGCCGAAGTCGGGCTTCCGATGACGGCGACGATGATGTACGGGCACGTCGAGAACGAAGCCCACCGCGTCCAGCACTTGAAGGTGATCCGGGACCTCCAGGACCGCACGGGGAACATCACGGAGTTCGTCCCGCTCTCCTTCATCCACCAGGACACGCCGCTCCACGAGCACGGCGTCGTCGACTCCGGCGCGTCGAAGGCCGAGGACGAACTCCTCATCGCCGTCGCGCGGCTCTTCCTCGACAACGTCGAGCACGTCCAGTCCTCGTGGGTGAAGTACGGCGACGAGTTCGGCCTCAAGTTGTTGAACTGCGGCGCGGACGACTTCATGGGCACCATCCTCTCCGAGGAGATAACGAAGCGCGCGGGCGGCGAGTACGGCGAGTTCCGCTCCTTCCGGGACTACGCGGAGATGCTGACCGCCATCGGCCGCCCGCCCGTGGAGCGCAACACCGACTACACGGAGCGCCGCGCCGTCGACCCGGACGCGGACGTCATCGGCCCCGAACTCGGCCCGCGGGCCGACGGCACGCCGCTCCTCTAGATCCGGCCGTGATGGCCACGACGCACGCGGCGATGGGCGCGGCGCTCGCGGCGCTCCTCCGCCCCGTCTCGCCCGAACTCGCCGTCGTGGCCGCGCTCGCCGCCGTCCTCGGGGGCGTCCTCCCCGACCTGGACCTCCTCGTGGGCGAGCACCGCCGCACGCTCCACTATCCCGACTACTACGCGCTCCTCGCCGTCCCGCTCGCCGCCGTCGCCGCGCTCACCCGTTCCGTCGTCGCCGTCGCGTTCGCGGCCGCCGTCGCGAGCGCCGCGCTCCACTCGCTCGCGGACGCGTTCGGCGGCGGCCTCGGCGCGCGCCCGTGGATCCGCGACGACCACCGCGGCGTCTACTGTCACCTCCGGGCGCGCTGGATACACCCGCGCCACTGGATTCGCTGGGACGGCGCGCCGGAGGACCTCGCGCTCTGCGGCGCGTGCACGCTCGTCGCCGTCGCCGCGTTCGACGGCCCCGTCAGGTGGCTCCTCGTCGCGACGCTCCCCGTCTCCGTCGCCTACACGCTCCTCAGAAAGCGCCTCCCGGAGGCGGCGCCGTGGCTCGTCGAGTAACTATCCGCCGTCCGGCGTCCACTCGCCGCCGACGCGGTCGTAGCCCATCATCGACGGGCCGTCATGCTCGGTGAAGACGACCTTCAGGTTCGGTGTCGGCACGCCGAACGCGTCGCGGACGCGCTCCATCACGGCGAGCGCGAACGCGCGAGCGTCGAACGCGCAGGGAGAAAAAACCGGGCCGCGAGGAGAGAGAACGGGCGCTAGTGGCCGCGGTCGTGCGGCGCGACTTCGGTGCCGTAGTACTCGGCGTGGTCGGTGTAGCTGATGAAGCGCGGGGCGTCCGGGTCGAACGGACGCTCGAGGGACTCGAACGCCTTCTTCTTGTCCCAGCCCTGGAGTTTCCCGACGGCCTTCCGGGAGTCCAGGTCGCGGTGTTCGAGGTGGGGTTCGGTCGCCTCCCACGCCTTCAGGCCCTGCTCCGAGCGGACGATGACGGAGGAGTAGCCGTCCGCGGAGCCGACGGAGCCGACGGTGACGTCGGAGGTGAGGCCGGTGAAGTCCGCGCACTCGTCACAGCCCTTCAGGGTGGCGTCGTGGAACTCGCCGACGTCCTCGGCGATGATCTGCTCGCCGTCCTTCCCGTAGACGCGCATCTCGCCCTCGATGACGTCCATCTTCCCGATGTCCTCCGGGTAGATGTCGCGCTTCTCGGCGAGCTGTTCGCCGATGAGGCGCTCGTAGTTGAAGTTCTTCGTGCACATCAGGGAGATGCGGTACTCGACGGCGTTGAGGAGTTCGTCCTGTGCGCCCTTCGACCAGTCGAAGTCCTGGAGGGCGCGGACGCCCTCTATCTCGCAGGGCGTGCCGACGAGCGCGAGGCTGAGGTCCGCGGGGTCCTTGTCGGGGAGCTTGTGCTCCCACTGGTCGAGCGAGAGGTTGCCGAGCGCCATCGTCTGATTGTAGAACGACCCGGCGTTCTCCACGAGGTCCTCGTGGCTGGTCGCGAGGAAGGACTCGGCCTTCCACGGCTCCTCTTCGGACTCGGTGGCGACGAGCGCGCCGTCGATCTCGCCGTCTTCGAGGAGCGTGGAGAGCATCGCGGTGACGACGCCGCCGTCCTGCGCGTCCTCGTGCCAGTCGTCCCGGACCTTCGCCGTGAACTCGGTGATGGGGTCGCCGGCGCCGCTGACGTTGTCCTCGCCGCCGGTGATCTTCCACTGGCGCTCGTAGCGCATCCCGCCGCGCGGGCAGAAGTCCCAGCACATCGAGCAGCCCGTACACATCTTCACGAGTTCGGGCTTCCCGTCGTCGCCGACGCCGATGGAGTCCGACGGGCACGCGGCGACGCAGGTACCGCACTGGATACAGCGGTCCGCGTCGATGACGGCCTCGTCGAGCTCCATGAACCACGTCTTCTCGTCGGGCGTCTCGATGTCGTTCATCTCCGAGCGGATGGAGTACGTCGGCGTGTCGAGGTCGACGCCCTCGGGGACGCCGACGCGCTCGGTCGGGTCCGCGCCCGGCGAGTCGACGTCCTGGCTCTTCCCGACGGACGGCTCGGTGAACTCGATGTCGCCGAGCTGGCCGTTCTCGTCGACGTTCACCGCGCCGCCGCCGTCCGCACGCACTTCCTTGTTCGACGCGCCACAGCCGCAGTCGTCGCCGCAGGCGTCGTCGCTCGACCCGCCGACGTTCGGGACGCCGGGCGTTCCGTCAGTCACCGTGCGCCACCCCCTGGGAGACCGGGGCGTCGGCCTGCTGCATCACGGAGCGCAGGCGGTCGTTGTCCACGCGGCGCGTCCACTCGTAGAAGCGCTCGCCCTCCGTGCGCTCCTCTGTGTAGGCGGCGAACAGCTCCTCTAAGGCGCCGGTGACCGCGCCCGCGGGGACGGCGGTCTCCACCCAGTCGAGGAAGGCGTTGTCCGCGCCGAGACTCCCGCCGAGGCCGAAGTCCATGCCCTCGACGATGTCGCCGGCTTCGCCGGCTGCACGCGGGGTCTCCGACCCCGAGGAGTCGTCCTCGCTGTTGTCCTCCGTCTCGACCTTCACCGTCTCGCCGCGGAAGCCGACGTCCGCGATCTGGGGCTGCGCGCAGGAGGCCGAGCAGCCGGACATGTGCATGCGGACGACGTCGAGGTCGTCCGGCGTGTCGATCTGTTCGTCGAGCTGGCGCGCCCACTGCTTCGTGCGCGCCTTCGTCTCGATGATCGCGTACTTGCAGTACTCCGTGCCCGTGCAGGCGACGGCGCCGCGCGAGAACGGGCCGGGGTCGGGCTGGTAGTCCGCGGCGAACGCCTCGTCGAGGAGGTCCTCGACGTTCTCCTCGGGGACGTGCGTGATGAGGAAGTTCTGGTCCGTCGCGAGACGGATCGTGGACTCCTCGGTGCCGTACTCCTTCGCGGCGCGCGCGGCCTCGATGAACTCCTCGCCGCCGACGCGGCCGGAGATGACGTTGAAGCCGACGTACTTCAGGCCGTCCTGCTTCTGGTCGTGGACGCCGACGTGGTCGCCGGTGTAGCCCTCGGTGAGGTCGATACCGGCGCTCGGGAGGTCGACGTCGCAGCGGTCCCGGACGGCCTCCTCGAACTTCTCCGCGCCCATCTGCTGGACGAGGTAGCGCATCCGGCAGACGCCGCGGTTGTTCCGGTCGCCGAGCTCCTTGAACGTCTGCGCGATGGCGCGACAGAACTCGACGGCGTGCTCGGGGCGCACGAAGACGTCCAGGTCCGACGCCATCCGCGGGCCGTCGGAGAGGCCGCCGCCGACGCGCGCGTGGAAGCCGTACGTCGGGCCGTCGTCGAGGTCCTTCTTCGCGGGGACGAGGCCGACGTCGTTGATCTGGGACTGCGCGCAGTCGTGCTTGCAGCCCGTGATGGTCATCTTGAACTTCCGCGGGAGGTTCCCGTACTCGCGGTTCCCGGTGAAGTAGTCGGAGACGGCGTCGATGACCGGCTGGGCGTCGAAGCACTCGTGGTCGTCGAGGCCCGCGGCGGGACAGCCGAGGACGTTGCGCGAGGAGTCACCGCAGCCCTGGATGGTCGTGAGGCCGACCTCGTCGTACTTGTCCCAGATGTCGAGGACGTCCTCCACTTCGATCCAGTGCATCTGGATGTCCTGGCGCGTCGTGATGTCGAGGTAGGCGTCGCCCCAGAACTCGTCGTTGACCTCGTCGTACTCCTCTTCGGGCTGGACGGCGTAGTCGCGCGCGACTTCCCCGATGACCTCGGCCTGCTCGGGCGTGAGGTGGCCGCCGGGCACCTTCGTCCGCATCATGAAGTAGCCGTCCTGCTTCTGCGTGTACGTCCCGGCCCACTTCAGGCGCTCCCACTCGCCGCCGCCCGCTCGCTCCTCGATCTCGTCGAAGCCGAGCTCCTCCTCGGCGTACTCGCGGAGGTCGTCCACGACGTCGAGGGGGTGTTTCTCCTGTTTCCACTGTTCGGTCGTGTTGAGACTCACTGGCTAGTCCCTACACGCGCGCGCACCTCTTTCTGCGTATGCCTGCAAACGCTGTCGGGGCTCCCGGATAGTCACGGGACTCGCCCGCGCTCGTGACGCCGCCCGGGCCGGGCCCGAGTCGGAGATGTTCGGGTAGGCGCCCCGCGCGGGCGCGCAAGCGTGCGTCGCCGGGCGCACGCTCGGCGAACCCGGGTCGTAGGCTTCGGCAAATACTGCCTCAATCGGCGCGGACGGCGCGGTACCGCTCGCCCGCCGCGTCGTCCGCCGACAGCGCCGTGCGGATCCGCTCGGACGTCCACTCCGGCGTCAGATACCGCTCGTACGTCGGCAACCGCTCCGTCAGCGGCACCCCCGCGTGCTCCGCGACGTCCTCTAGCTCTCGGAGCGCCGGCCACGCGTAGTCCGGGTTCACGTGGTCGTCCGTCACCGGCGACACTCCCCCGAGGTCGTCCACGCCGCAGTCCACCACCTCGCGGGCGTCGAAGAGGTTCGGCGGCACCTGCACCGACACCTCGTCCGGCAGCACCGCGCGCGCCATCGCGACGGCGCGGCGCATCGTCGCCAGCGACGGCGCCCCCTCGTGCCAGCGCTCGTTGTCCGACACCGGCTGAACGATGACCTCCTGGACGTGCCCGTAGCGCTCGTGGAGGTCCCGAATCGCCAGCAGGCTCTCCGCCCGGTCGCGCCACGTCTCACCGATCCCAACGAGGATGCCCGTCGTGAACGGCACCCCGAGTTCTCCGGCGTTCGCGATGGTGTTCAGCCGCTGGCCCGGCGACTTCCCCCGCGGCCCGGCGTGCGCGCGCACCTCGGCGGTCGTCTCCAACATCACGCCCATCGAGGCGTTCACGTCCGCCACCGCCGCCATCTCCTCGTACGTCTGATCGCCCGGATTCGAGTGCGGTAACAGCCCCTCCGCTAAGGCTATCTCGCACGCCCGCCGCAGGTAGTCGTGGATGGAGTCGTGGCCCACCTCCGCGAGTTCCGCGTGGACCGCCTCGTATCGGTCGTCCGGGTCGTCCCCGAACGTGAACAGCGCCTCCGTACACCCCATCGCCGCCCCCTGTCGGCACGTCTCCCGGATCTCCTCGGGCGTCATCAGCGACGCCTGCCCCGGCGGGTCGTAGTACGTACAGTACGTGCACGTGTAGCGGCACGCCGTCGTCAACGGCAGGAAGACGTTCCGCGCGAACGACAGCTCGTCCGCCGCTTCGACGTCGTCCGGCCGCACCGAGAGCGCGCGCTCCACGTCCGCCTCCCGCACCGTCACGTCCACGTCGTACGCCTCGACCCCGGGGAACACGCCCCCCGCTACTCCGTCGTCGCCGAAAAGGATTGCTCCATCTCCCCTCCGCCCCCGCCGACGCACACGATTTATACTGTGGGAGCGGCTCTCTCCTCGTATGTCAGACGGAGAGTTCGAAGGCTACGGCGGCCGACACGTCCCCGAACCGCTCGAAGAACCGCTCGCGCAACTCGCCGCGGCGTACGACGACATCAAGGACGACCCCGCGTTCCAGGAGGAACTCGACGCACTCCTGCGCGACTTCGCCGGACGACCCACGCCGCTCTATCACGCCGAGAGTCTCTCGGAGGCGTACGGCGCCGAGATATACCTCAAGCGCGAGGACCTCCTGCACGGCGGCGCGCACAAGATCAACAACGCGCTCGGACAGGGCCTGCTCGCGAAGCACGCCGGGAAGGATCGGCTCATCGCGGAGACGGGCGCGGGCCAGCACGGCACCGCGACGGCGATGGTCGGTGCGCTCCTCGACCTCAAGACGGAGATCTACATGGGCGAGAAGGACGTCGAGCGCCAGAAGATGAACGTCTTCCGCATGCGCCTCATGGGCGCCGAAGTCAACGAGGTGACGCGCGGCGACGCCGGCCTCGCGGACGCCGTGGACGCCGCGCTGGAGGACTTCGCGCACAACATCGACGACACGCACTACCTCGTCGGGTCCGTCGTCGGCCCCGACCCCTTCCCGCGGATGGTCCGGGACTTCCAGTCCGTTCTCGGCCGGGAGGCCCGCCAGCAGTTCCGGGAACGCACGGGCGAACTCCCCGACGCCGCCGTCGCGTGCGTCGGCGGCGGGTCGAACGCGATGGGGCTCTTCCACGCCTTTCGCGACGACGACGTCGAATTCTACGGCGCGGAGGGCGGCGGTGAGGGCGCGGAGTCGAAGCGCCACGCCGCCCCGCTCGCCGCCGGGAAGGAGGGCGTCATCCACGGGATGAAGACGCGCGTCATCGACGAGGACGTCGAAGTGCACTCCGTCTCCGCCGGCCTCGACTACCCCGGCGTCGGCCCCGAGCACGCGATGTTCCGCGAAGTCGGCCGCGCCGAGTACGTCGGCATCGACGACGACGACGCCCTCGCCGCCTTCCGCGAACTCAGCGAATCCGAGGGCATCATCCCCGCCCTCGAATCGAGCCACGGCCTCGCGCTCGCCAAACACCTCGCCGAAGACGGCGAGCACGACACCATCCTCGTGAACCTCTCCGGGCGCGGCGACAAGGACATGGAGCAGGCCGCCGAGATGTTCGACCTCTCCTAGACGTCGCCGCGGGACGGCCGGGCTAGTCGCGCGAAACGCCCGTCCGCCCGTTCGACGGGTCGAGGCGCACGCCCGCCTCGCGGAGCCATCGGGGCGCGTCGCCCTCCCCGCGCACGAGCACGTCCGCGACGTCCGCCGGTTCGTCCACGTCCAGCGTCAGCCGTCCGTGCTCGAACTCGCGCACCGACAAGCCCGCCTCGCGCGCGACACGCAGGTGGTCCCGATAGGACGCGCCGTGGTAGTCCACGCGAAAGGCGTCGTCGCGCGCCACCAGCGCGTTCGTCCCGCCGCCCACGCCCGGCACGAGCACCACGTCGCCCGACGCGTCGAAGAGCGCGCCGAGCGCGCGCGGCGTCGCGAGCGCGAGGTCCGCCATCACCACCGCCGTCCCCGCGTTCAGACGGGCGTTCACCGCGTCGCTCAACGAGCGGTCGTCGACCGCCACGGGCGCGTCCACGTCGACGTCCGCGTTCGCCACCACCACCGGGTCGCCGCCCGCGGCGCGGACGGCGTCGAGCACGTCACCGAGGAGGACGCGCGCGAACGCGCGGCGCTCGTCGACCGACAGCAACGGCTCGAGGCGCGTCTTCGGATCCGTCGCGTCGAACGGGACGAGCGTCCGCATCGACTCTGCCTAACCGGGGGCGCGTAGAAAAGGACCGCCATCCGCGGCGGCCGCCTACCCGAGGCGGTCGTAGGTGTCGCGCTGGTTCAGGTACCACCAGACGCCGCCGGCGAGGAGGAGGAGCACCACCACGATGACCCCGCCGATGAGCAGCCACTGCTGGGTCTGCTGGGAGGACGCGGCCGACCCGGCCTCGTCCTGCACCTGGGTCGCGATGTCTATCGCGTTCCCGAAGTTCCCCGCGCCGTACGCGGAGACGGCGTTCTGGAGGCGCTTCTCCATCCCGGACGTGTCCGCGCCCGCGCTCTGCGCCCGCTCGATGGCCTTCTCCGCCTGCCGGATCTGCGTGCGCGCCTCCTCGCTCTGATCGGTGTACGGGCGGACGTCGTCGATGGACTCGATGACCTTCGAGGACCCGCCGTCCTGCGCGCGAACGAACGTCGCGTAGTCGAACGTCTGCGGCGGATCGTAGCTCCACGCGTCGTCCGCGACGTCGGGCGTCGTCCCCGTCAGGTGGACGGTGACCTTCGTCACGCCGTCGGCCGCGTCGAGGTCGTACCCGAACGTCTGACCGTTCAGCACCGTCCGGTCTATCTGCGCGCCCGTGTTGTCGTACGTCGTCACCACCCACGAGACGTTCGTCAACTCGGTCTGCCCGCGGAGCGTCCACTGGTTGTACTCCCCGGAGAACGGCTCCGTGATGGTGAACTCGCTCTCCTGCTGGACGCCGATCTTCGCGCTGTTCGGGGCGTCCCCGTCGAGGCTGACCGCCGCTGCCGACCCGGCGAACACCGCGCAGACGAGGAGCGCGGCGACCGCCAGCTTAGAACAGCGGCTCGAGCTCATCGTCGTCGTCCTCGACGAGGTCCTGGAGGTTCTCCTCGCTCTCCTGCTTGATGTCGTCGATGTTGTCCTGCGCCTCGACCGCGATCTGCTGGAGTTCCTTGATGCGCGGGACGTTCGAGACGCCGCTGAGCAGCACGACCGCCGCGACCTGTCCGGAGGACTCGACGGGGTAGTCGCCACCCCGGACCTCCATGGAGCCGGTCTGCTCTTCGAGCCACTTCCGCCCGCGCTCGATGCCCTTCCGGTTCAGGAACTTCGACGGGCCGGCCGTGACGAGGAGCGCGCGCTCCGCGCCGTCGATCTCACAGGGGAGGGTGAGTCGTCCGAGCGCCGCCTTCCGCACGAGCGACGTGATGCGGTTCGTCGTGTTCGCCGAGTCGAGTTCGGGTTCGTCGCCGCCCGTGAACCGCGAGAGCAGGCCGCCGCCGCCCGACTTCTCCTCCTCGACGGACTCCGCGGCGTAGCCGACCGTGGAGACGCCGCCGCCGCCGAGCGTGTTGATGATCTCGGAGGAGTCAACGACGGACTCCCCGACCTCGCTCCCCGGGTTCACCTCGCCCGCGCCGAAGAGGATGCTGAAGCGCGTGACGATCTCGTCGTTTATCTTGTCGTAGCCGCTCTGCATCGACTCGCCCGTCTTCCGCCACGCGTCGTTGTCGAAGACGAGGAGGTTGTCGACCTCGCGGACGAACGTCTGGAAGGAGCGCGCCGCGTTCAGCGTGTAGATGCCGCCCTCGTCGCCCGCGGGGAGGACGCCGAGACCGTAGACGGGTTCGGTGTAGATGCGCTTGAGGTGGCGCGCGATGACCGGCGACCCGCCGGACCCGGTGCCGCCGCCGAGACCCGCGATGACGAGGAACGCGTCGACCTCGTGGACGGGGATGCTGTCGATGGCGCCCTGCACCTCGTCGATGTCCTCCTCCGCGATTTCGGCGCCGAGTTCGTTGTCCGCGCCGACGCCGTGCCCCTTCACGCGCGACTGCCCGATGAGCACGCGGTTCTCCTTCGGGACGTTCTCCAGCCCCATCAGGTCCGCCTTCGCCGTGTTGACGGCGACGGCGGCGCGGACGACGCTGCTCCCGGTTCGCTTGTCGTGTTCTAGGAACCGGTCGAGAATCTTCCCCCCGGCCTGCCCGAAGCCGATCATTGCGAGTTTCATGGTGGTGCTCGTTGGTCACAGTTCAGAGCCATCACACGGATAAGTGTTGTTATGGCTCGCGTTTCGTCGCGTCCACACACTTGACGATTTCGACGGTTTCGGGCTCCGTTCCCCGGTCCCCGCGAACGCGCCGAACGACCCAGCGGTCGCCGAGTTTATAAGTCAACTCGGCCGCGCAGGTACGCCTCGAAGCGCGCGAGCTCGTCCGGGTCGCGCCCGAACGCGGTCACGTCGTTCTCCGCGACGGTGTTGTCGAAGCGCAGCGACCGGTACTGGTCGCGCCCGAACGGCACGAACGGCAGCGGGTCCGCGAGCGACATTCCCACGCCCGCCAACCCCATCGGCACCGACATCACGGAGAGCGACTTCCCCTCCGACTCGTAGATGGCGCGCGCGACGTCCGCGAGCGTCAACACCTCCGGGCCGCCGAGTTCGTACGTCTCCCCGTCGTGGGACTCGTCCAGCGACTCCGCGATCACCCCCACCAGGTCGCCCACCCAGATGGGCTGGAAGCGCGTCCGCCCGCCCCCCGGGAGCGCCGTCACGTACGGCGTCGTCAACGCCTTCGTGAACGAGACGAACTCGCCGCCGTCACCGAACACGACCGACGGCCGCAGGATCGTCCACGCGAGATCCGACTCCCGCACGACGTCCTCCGCCTGCCCCTTCGCCCGCACGTACGCCGTCTCCCCGTCCGGGTCCGCGCCGAGCGCCGATAGCTGAACGAACTTCCGCACGTCGTGCTCCTCCGCCGCGCGCACCGCGTTCCGCGTCCCCTCCACGTGCACCTCGAAGTGCTGGTCGTTCCCACCGCGCGGCTTGAACAGCGGGGAGAGCGCGACCAAGTGTACGACCGCGTCCTGGTCCTCGAACGCGCCCGCCATCGAGTCGTACGCCGTCACGTCACCCGTCGCCGTCGCCACCGACGACGGGAGGTCCCCGCCGTCCGGCGACCGAGACAGCGCGGTCACGTCGTGGCCCCGCTCGTCGAGTTCCCGGCAGAGATGCGTGCCGATGAAGCCAGTCCCGCCAGTCACGAGGACTCTCATACCCGCACGTTCGCCCGCCCACCCCCTAAAGCTACGCCCGCGGGAGGTCCGATCGAACCACCGTCTGATTCCCGCCCGCGCCGAGGGCGACGACGTTCGACCCGGACGGACACTCGAACGACGCGTCGACGCGCGCCGCCCGCCCGCCACCCGCCGAACACGCCACCGCCCGCGTCCCGTTCGCCATCGCCGTCACCGTCACCGTCTCGTTCGCCGCGTCGTACGACACCGACGCGGGAGCCGCCGACGCGCCCGCCGACCCGAGACCGAACGCCACCGTCCCGACGACGACCGCGACGCTGAACGTCACCGCGACCAGTATCACCACACCGACCGTCGGCGAGACGCCGCGCTCTTCGCGCACACCCATACGCCACCCCTCGCCCCGGCGCTCCTAAGCGTGGCGGAACGCGCCCGCGTCGCCTCCGCTCGCCCGCATCGCCACCGCTAAGCGCCCGCCACCGGAACGCCCCCTATGCTCGTCACGCTCGAAGGAATCGACGGGAGCGGGAAGACCACCGTCTGGGAGGCGCTCCGCGAGACCCGCGACTACACCTTCACCCGCGAACCCACCGAGTCGTGGTACGGCGACGCCGTCCGGCGCTCCATCGGCGACGACGACGCCGACCCGCTCGCCGAAGCGTTCCTCTACACCGCCGACCACGCCGCCCACCTCGCCGACGTCGTCCGCCCCGCCCTCGAACGCGGCGACGTCGTCGTCTCCGACCGCTACTCCGACTCCCGCTACGCCTACCAGGGCGTCACCCTCGACGGCGTCCTCGACGACCCCCTCGACTACGTCCGGGACGTCCACCGCCCCTGGACGCGCCCCCCAGACCTCACCGTCTACTTCGACGTCGACCCGCGCACCGCCGCCGCGCGCGCCGGCGCCACGAACAAGTTCGAGCGCGTCGAGTTCCTCGCTCGCGTCCGCGACAACTACGAGACGCTCATCGACGCCGACCCCGAGCGCTTCGTCCGCGTCGACGCCACCCAGCCCCCGGACGTCGTCCGCGAACGCGTCGAAGCAGTTCTCGACGACCGCCTCTAGATGCTGTCCGTCGCCTGCGCGCGCCCCGCCGCCCGATCGCGGAGGTCCTGCACGTCCTCCCGGTAGTCGTAGCCCGGAACGATCCCCTCGAACCACGTCCCCTCGACGTAGTTCACGACCGCGAGCGCGTCCGACGCCGCGTTCCCCGCGCGCGCCGCGAGCCGAACCGTCACCACCACCTCGCCGGCCGCGCGCTCGACGGTCGGCACCGCGACGGCCTCGGCGCGCGTCACGTTCGGCGCGTCCGCCACCCGTAGCTCGAACGTCTCGAACCAGCCGTCCTCGACGACGTCCGCCACCTCCTCCTCGTCGCGGACCGCCGCCGACAGCGTCGGCACCCGAACCGTCACGACCACCTCGCCGTCGTCCAGTCTGACCGTCGCCGTCCAGTCGTTCGCAGTCGCCGCGTACCCCGCGTCCGTCGCCTCGAACCCGCCGTGCGCGTCGAACGCGTCCGCGATGTCGCTCATACCGATAGCAGGAGCGCGAGCGAAATGGGCGTTGCGCTCCGTATCGACGCCGGTAAGTACCACCGCGGCGCACACTCGCCCGTCACCGCGGGCGATGGCGTCCGCCCCCACCGAACCGCCGGACACGCCGGCTGATGACGCCTTCTCCACAGCCATGTCCACCGGCACCCTCACCTCCGGCCCGCTCGTCTCGCGCCTCGAAACCGTCGCGCTCGTCGCGCTCGGCGGGTTCGCCGGCGCGAACCTCCGGCACGCCGTCGCGCTCGTCGCGCCCGGCCTCGCCGGCACCCTCGTCGCGAACGTCTGCGGGTCGCTCGCGCTCGGCTTCGTCCTCTACGAGGAGATATACGGCGGCACCCTCTCCGCCGAGACCCGCGTCGTCCTCGCCACCGGATTCCTCTCCTCGTTCACCACGTACAGCACGTTCGCCGTCCAGAGCGCCCAATCGCGCCCGCTCCTCCTCGCCGCGAACGTCGTCGCGAACTACGCGCTCGGGTTCGCCGCCGTCCTCGCCGGCCGCGCCCTCGCCCGCCGCGCCACCGGAGGCCCGCAGCGATGACCGACCCCGCCTACCTCGTCGGCGCCGGCGGCGTCCTCGGCGCCCTCGCGCGCACCCTCGTCGGCGAGTACGTCGTCCTCGACGGCGTCCCCGCGAGCACGTTCGCCGTGAACGTCCTCGGCACCTTCCTCCTCGCGCTGCTCACCCTCTCGCACGCCGGGAACGACCTCGCGCTCTTCCTCGGCACCGGGTTCTGCGGCTCCTTCACCACGTTCTCCTCGTTCTCCGTCGAGACCGTCCGGCTCTGGGAGACCGGCGAGTACGGCCGCGCCGCCGCGAACGCGCTCGGGACGCTCGCCGCCGCCGGCGTCGCCGTCGCCCTCGCCGCCCTCCTCGTCCGTGCGCTCTAGTCCTCCGAGACGTGCACGACGAGCACCGGCTTCTCCGACTGCCGGACCACCCGCTCCGTCACGCTCCCCAGCAGGAACCGGTCCACGCCCGTCCGCCCGTGCGTCCCCATCACGATCGCATCGCAGTCCGCGGACTGCTCCAGGATGACCTCGTGCGGCGCGCCGCGCGCGATCTCCGTCTCCACCGGCACGCCCGCCGCGTTCGCGCGCTCCTCCACCGTCGCCACGGCGTTCTGCCCCTCCGCGCGCAGTTCCTCCTGGAGCGTCGTCCACGTCGACTCCGGGATCGCCGTGTAATCCCGCGTGTCGATCACGTAGAGCGCGACCACCGTCGCACCTGTCAGTTCGGCGAGTTCGAGCGCCTCGTCGACCGCGTCCTCGCCCTCGGGGCTCCCGTCCGTCGGCACCAGAATCCTATCGTACACGCCCGACCTATCAGCAGCCATCTATAATAGTTTTGTTCCGATGTCTCGCGTCGAGGGAACGCGACACCGCCCCGCACCGCGAATCCCACGCTCTCGTTTCTCTCACTCCGTTCGAGAAAACTGCGAGAGGTGGGATTCGAACCACGGTCGGACGTGCTCACTCCGCTGTCGTCGGCGCTGTGCGCCGACTGCCAGCGGGACGCGAAGCGTCCCGCGCTGCGCGCGCCCTCACTGATTCGAATCCCACACTCGATTTACTGCTCCCGGTGGTCGCAGAAATGCGAGAGGTGGGATTCGAACCCACGAACCCCTACGGGAGCGGGTCTTAAGCCCGCCGCTTTTGGCCGCTCAGCCACTCTCGCAGACGGACCTTCTCGACTGCGGCGCAAACCGTTTTCGCTTGCGCGCTACCAGTCCACGGAGAGCGTGCCGTCGCCGTGCGGGTCGGGCGCTATCTCCTCGTTCGTCCGGCGGTCGACGACGTGGATGACGCCGTCGCCCTTCTTCGCCGGGCAGGCGTCCGCGGCCGCGACGTTGTCGGCGAGTTCGTCCTCGCCGAAGAAGTACGTCGTGGGGCGCGCGATGCCGGACGCGATGTCCATCTCCCAGTTGTCCGAGACGGCGGCGCACTCGCCCGCGCCGAAGCACTTGTTCGCCTCGAAGACGACCTTGTACGGCGCCTCCTCTATCGGCGGCGCGTCCGCCTCGCCGAGCGTCGCCGGATCCACCGGATCGTCCGCGCCCATCGCCTCAGACGCCGAGACCGGAGTAGTCCAGGTCGCGGGTGTCGCCGTGGAGTTTCACCGATTCGAGCGTGACGTCGCGCTTCGGCTTGTCGTTGCGGTCGGTGGAGACGCGCCCGATGTCCTCGACGACGTCCATGCCGTCGACGACTTCGCCGAAGACCGCGTGCCGGTCGTCGAGGTGGGGTTGGGCGTCCAGCGTGATGAAGAACTGCGAGCCGTTCGTGTCCGGGCCCGAGTTCGCCATCGAGACCGTGCCCGCGTCGTCGTGGCGCAGGTCGTCGTGGAACTCATCATCGAACTGGTAGCCGGGGCCGCCGCGGCCCGTGCCGGTGCGGTCGCCCGTCTGGATCATGAACCCGGCGATGACGCGGTGGAATGGCACGTCCTCGTAGTACGCCTCGTTCTCCACGACGTCGCCCGTCTCCGGGTCCTCCCACGCTATCTTCCCGTTCGAGAGGCCCGCGAAGTTCGCCACCGTCGTCGGGGCCTTCTCCGGGTAGAGTTCGATCTCGATGTCGCCCTCGCTCGTGTGCAGCGTCGCGGTCAGGTCGCTCATACCAGCACGCTCGTCACACCCACGGAAAACGACACCGGTGTGGTTCAGGGCGCGAACGCGCGCAGGTCGTCCAGCGTCGCCGCCGCCGCGCCCGTCTCGACGGCGTCCCGCGCCACCGCGAGGCCCTCGTCGAGGCCGTCGACCGCTTTTGCGGCGTAGAGGCGGAGCGCGGCGTTCAGCGCCACCGCGTCCGCGAACGCGTCGTCGCGCTCGCCCGCCAGCACCTCCTCGGTGACGCGCGCCGAGTCCGCCGCGACGTCCGCCACCGCGAGGTCCTCGCGCGCCACGTCCATCCCGTACGCCTCCGTCTCTATCGTGAAGTCCGCTAGCTCGCCGCCGGCGTCCCACTCCGCCACCGTCGTCGACCCCGGCCGGACGTCGTCGTACCCCTCCATCCCCTGGAAGAGTAGCACGCGCTCGAACGCGGCCGTCTCGCTCTCCCGCACCGTCTCCACGAGCTTCTTCGCGAACGCGAGATGGTAGAAGCTCCCGAGGTGCGTCGAGGCCCCCGCCGGGTTCGCGAGCGTCTCCACCGTGTTCACGAACGTCCGAACGCCCATCTCGTTGCGCCGCGCCAGCAGGCCGTGCACGCCCGGATTGAAGTTCGGCTGATAGTAGAACCCGAACCCGACCGCGTCCGTCATCGCCGCCGACGCCGCCGGCGAGAGGTCCGTCTCGACGCCCAACTCGTCCAGGACGTGCTTGTACGCCACGCCCTCCCCCGTCGGCACGCGGTCGCCCGAGTGCACTACCACGGGCGCGCCCGCGCTCGCCGCGACGACGCCCGCCGCCACCCCGAGGAGCGCCGACCGACCCTTCCCGTCGTAGTTCGCCCCGCAGTCAACCGGGTCGCAGTCGGGGGCCGCGGGCGTCACGGACTCGCGCGCCATCACGTCCAGGTACGCCCCGAGCTCCTCCGGCGTGTTCCGCTTCCACCGGTTCGCGAGCCAGAACGCCCCGAGCGTCGTCGGCTCCGGATCGCCCGCGAGCACGCGCTCGAACGCCTCCGTCGCCTGCGCCCGATCCATGTCCTCCGCCGACTTCGGCCCCGACCCGACGACGTCGCTCATCAGTCGCTTCAGCGACCACGATCCGTACTCGTCCACGTCGCTCATGGCCGATGGATCGACCGCGAGCGCCCTAAACCCCACTCATCCCGTCAACTCGACGTGCCGGAACCACCCCCACCACAGGAGGAAGACCGCCCCGCCGTATCCCAGCACGTAGGCGACGTCCGAGAGCAGCGGATAGTTCGCCTGCAGGAGGTAGTAGTTCGCCAGCCCCGGCCCCAGGATGCCCGCGACGAGGACGAGCAGGATGGTCCGCCGCGAGAACGGTTCGCTCATCGCTCGTGACTATGCGATACGGGGCCGTGAGTCGTTCGGTTCGACGCGCGAGCACAGAACACCGATGGCTCTCGCGAGACGTAATTTCGCAGTGGGCCAGTGCGGATTTGAACCGCAAGCCTCCACCTTATCAGAGTGGCGCTCTACCTAGTTGAGCTACTAGCCCGCGTCACTCGTTCGTTGCCGGGTGGGAAGGTTAAGGGTTTCCTTTCGAGGGGAGTGCGCGGGGAATTCTCACGCCGTCGTGCGGTCGTCGTCATCGTCGTCGAACTCCACGTCGTAGGCGTCGGTGCCGATGTCGACGGTGTCGCCACCGCCGCTACTGCCGCCGCCGCCGTTCCCGCCGCCGGGGCCGCCCGCGGGGCCGTCGAAGCCGTCGCCGGGGAAGCCGAACGTGTAGACGTTCCCGGTGGCGAAGCCGCCGGTGTAGTCGTCCATCCTCGGGACGATGTAGCGGGACTTCACGACCCTCCTGATGGGGATGCGGGTCGGCGGGAAGACGAGGAGGAATCCGACGAGGTCCGTGACGAACCCGGGGGTGAGGAGGAACGCGCCGGCGGCGACGAGCAGGCCGCCGTCGACGAGTTCGTCGGTGGGCGGGTCGCCGCGCGCGAGCGAGCGCTGGATGCGCCGCAGGGTGTGCCGGCCCTCGGCCCGCACGGCGAGCATCCCGATGAGGCCGGTGAGGACGACGAGGGCGACGATGAGCCGCCAGTCGATGAACGCGCTGGACGCGACGAGGAGGAGCGCGTCCGCGAGCGGGATGAGGAGCAGTCCCGCGATGAGGCGCTTTGCCATCTCTACGCGGACCTAGGCCGCCCGCGCGTTATGGGTTTTTCGAGGCGCCCGGGGGGTCGCGGCGTCGAGACGCCCGCGCGCGGCGCGCTGGCGGCGGGCGCGACTGCGTGGTCGTCGCGGTGGTGTCCGCGTTCGAAGCGTTTTCCCGGACGCCGCGCCGACGTGGGGCATGGACGAGTCCGCGGAACGAACGAAGGTCGAGTGGCGCCCCTGGGGGGCGGACGCGTTCGCGGCGGCGGACGCGGACAAGCCCGTCTTGCTTTCGCTGGTCGCGTCGTGGTCGGCGCGCTGTCGCGAGATGGATCGCGGGGCGTTCTCGGAGCCGCGGAACGCGGCGAACGTCAACGAGGAGTTCGTGGCGGTGCGCGCGGACGCCGACCGCCACCCGCGCGTCCGCGAGCGCTACAACATGGGCGGGTTCCCGTCGACGGTCTTCCTCACGCCGTCGGGCGACCTCATCGCGGGCGCGACCTATCTCGACGCGTCGAACTTCCGCGGGGTCCTCGACCGGGTCCGGGAGACGTGGGAGGAGAAGGGCGAGGACGCGGGTCGCGTGCCGCGCGCGCTCCGCGGGCAGGAGCCCCCTGCTGGCGCGGTCACGGAGGAGATAGAACAGCTGATCGCGGGCCAACTCGGCGAGCAGTACGACGAGCGCTTCGGCGGGTGGGGGACGAACGAGAAGTTCCCGCTCGCGCGCACGGTCGAGTTCGCGCTGAAGCGCGAGCGCCAGCAGGCCCTGCGCACCCTCGAAGCGGTCGCGCGGAACCTCGCGGACGACTACGACGGCGGCTTCTATCGGTTCGCGCACGCCCGCGACTGGAGCGACCCGCAGCGCGAGAAGCTCCTGGAGACGAACGCCGGTCTCGTGCGCGCGTTCGCGAACGCCTACCTCTACACGGGCCGCGAGACCTACGAGGGGCCGGCGTCGAACGCCGTGGACTACCTCACGGCGACGCTCTGGACGGGCGAGGCGTTCGGCGGGAGCCAGCACCCCGGTGACTACTTCGAGCGCCCGCCGTCGGAGCGCGCGAGCGACGAGGAGCCGCCGATAGACGCGACGGCGTACGCGGAGAAGAACGCGCGCGCCGCGGACGCGCTCCTCACATATTCGGCCTACACGGACGACGAGACAGCGCGCCGGTACGCCGAGCGAACGCTGGACTACCTCGCGGAGTCGCTCGTCGCGGACGACGGCGAGGTGGCGCGCTACGACGACCCGGACGCCCCGCGCGGCCTGCTCACCGACCACGCCGCGGTCGCGCGCGCGTTCGCGACGGCCGCGCAGGTCGCCGACCCCGACCGACTCGGGGTCGCGCGTTCGGTCGCGGACCACGCTATCGCCGCCCTGCAGGACGGCGCGTTCCGCGACGGCCCCGCGGAACCGGTCGGCCTGCTCGACAAGCCCCTCCACCCCATCGACGACAACGCGACGATGGCGCACGCGCTCGTCGACCTCGCGGAACTCACCGGCGACGACGCCTACCGGGACGCCGCGCGGGACGCCGTCGGTGCGTTCGCGGACGCGGCCGACCGGATGGGCGTCCAGGTCGCGGACTACGCCGCGGCCGCGTCCCGCGTCGTCGCCCGCCCGCTCACCGTGCGCGTCGGCGACGGCGTCGGCTCGGACCTGCACCGCGCCGCGCTCCGCGTCGCCGACCACGAGAAGGTCGTCGTGCCCGACGCCGAGGGCGTCGCGGACGGCGTCGCGTTCGTCCGCGTCGGCGGTGAGAGCCACGGCCCGGCCCGCGACCCCGAGGAACTCGCCGCGCTCGTCGCCGAGAACGCGTGACGCCCCGAGAGTAAACTCGCACGGGGTTTAAGCCGGGCGGCGTCGAACCGGTGGGTATGGCGGACCTCACCGATCTCGGGCTCTCCGAGTACGAATCCAGCGCCTATCGCGCGCTCCTCGACGTCGGAACGGCAACCGCACAGGAGTTGTCAGACGCGTCGGGCGTGCCGATGGGGCGCATCTACGACGTCCTCGGCAGCCTCGAATCCCGACACCTCGCGCGCTCGCAAGCGGCGAGCAAGCCGAAGAAGTACGTCGCCGTCGACCCCGAGTCCGCCCTCGACCACCTGCTCGAAGAACGCAAGCGCGAACTCCACGCGGAGGTCGAACAGTACGAGAACGCGGTCGACTCCCTCGTCCGCGAACTCGAAGGCCCGCCCGCGCCCGAGGCGGGGTTCTGGACGGCCGAAGTCGGCGCCGACGACACCTTCGCGCTCCTCCTCGAACGCATCGGCGCCGCACAGGACAGCGTCTCCGTCGTCTCCGGCGCGTCCTCCAACTTCGACATCAGAACGGCGTCCGACGACGTCGCCGACGCCATCTCGTCCGTCCTCGACCGCGGCGCCGAGGTCCGCATCCTCCTCTCGCCCGCGGCCGTCGAGACCATCCCCGCCGACTTCGACGACGAGCGCGTGGACTTCCCGGACCGCGACGGCTTCGAGGTGCGCGTCGGGGACGCCGTCTACGGCGACGTCATCGTCATCGACGGCGTCGAAGTCTGCGTCGGCTTCCCGAACCCGCTCGAACCCGACGAGGCGTTCGCGCTCATCGACCTCACCGACCCCTCCTTCGCCGGTCGCGTCGCCGCCGAGTTCGAACGCGGGTGGGCGGACGCGGACAGCCTCGACCCGCGCTAGTCCGAGACTTCCTCGCGCAGTTCGCCCATCGGGGCGACGCGCTCCGCGTGCGCGTTGTGCTGGTGGATGGACTCGTCGTTCGACTGGCGCATCGTCACCACCGCGTCGTCGTCGAGGCCGTCGTAGCGCTCGACGACCGACTCCGCCATCGCGCGCACGCAGTCCTCGACGAACCGGGCGTTCGCGTGCGCCTCGAACGTCATGTGATCCTCGTCCGGGCGCTTCGCGAGATTGTAGATGCGCGCGCTCATCGAGTCCTTCGCTATCTCCGCGAGGTCACGGACGTCCACGCCCGGCGTCCCCGCCGTCTCCACCGTCAGGGTCGCGTGCCCGCGCTGGGAGTGCCCGGCCTGCGGGACCTCCCGCAGGAACGCCTTCACGTCCGCCTCCTCGACGCCGAGGTCCTCCAGTTTCTCCGCGGCGCGCGCGGACATCATCTGCTGGCTGCACGGACACACCGTCATTCCGGTGACGCGCGCGCCGATCTCCTCGTGGGTCTCCTCGCCCTCGCGCGCCGTCGCGGACGCCACGAAGTCGAGCGTCCCCTGCGTCGGCCGCTCCGACTCCGGCGTGCGCTCCTCCGTCATGTACTTCGCCTCCATCGACACCACGGCGCGCGACGTGTACTCGTGCTTCTCCAGCAGGCGGTCAGCGACCTCCCCGCAGAGGTCCTCGACCTGATAGGTCGGCTGATCGAGGGCCGCCTGCAGGGTCTCGTCGATGACCTCCATGTTCCGACTCATGTCGATGCCCTTGCGCTCCTTCGGCAGGTCGACGTACACCTCGAACTCCGCCGTGAGCACGACCGGGCGCGCGTCCTCCCGCTCCAACGTCACCAGTTTCTCGACGCCCGTCACGCCCACGTGACTCAACCCGACCGAGACGTCCGGCGCCGACGCCTGAACGTCCGGTAGCTGTCGGTTCTTCGCCATCGTCCCCCCTTCGCGGGGGCGCCCGTTATGCTTTCGCACATCGAACGCGGCCCGCGGCCCGCCCGCGCCCCCTCACTCCAGTTTGTTCAGCGCCTCGAAGAAGTCGCTCGCCGGCCCCGCGACCCGCGCCGGCTCCGGCGCGCGCGTCACCGTCACGACCTCCGGAATCTCCACGTGGTAGCGGCTCGCGCCGTCCGAGGAGACGACCGCCTCCGCCGCGCCGTCCACGCGGATCGTTATCTCCGCGTCCGTCGGCACCAGAAGCGGCGGCATCCCGTCCGCCGGCGACATATCGTTCAGGACGAACGCGTCCACGCCCGGTTGGACGATCGGGCCGCGCTCGCTCATGTTGTACGCCGTCGACCCCGTCGGCGTCGCGATGAGCACGCCGTCCGCGTGCCCGGACGTGTACTCCGACCCGTTCACTCGCACCTCCATCTCCACGCCCTGCCCGTGCCCGCGCTTCTCCCCCTGCACCACCACCTCGTTCAGCGCCGGCGTCAGCGACCACTCCTGGCCGCCCTCCGCCTGCACGCGCGGCACCTCCCGCGCCCGCACGTGCCCCGTCTCCCCGTAGCGTTCGACCTCCCGCCGCACCGCGTCCACCGCGTCGTCCGGCGCGACGGCGTTCAGAAACCCGACCTCACCGAGGTTCACGCCGACCACCGGCGTCGACCCCGCGCCGCGCGCCGCGTAGAGGAACGTCCCGTCCCCGCCGATGCTCACCACGAGGTCGCAGGCGTCGAACTCCTCGACGGGCGTTCCGCTCGTCCCGAGCGCCGACCCCGTCTCGGTGTCGTACCACGCCTCGACGTCCCGCGCCGCCAGTAACTCCCCGATGTCCGACGCGAGCGAGGACGCCCGCGCGTTCCCGCGCTGGGCGACGATTCCGACACGCATACCGCGAGCCACGCCGCCCGCACGCAAAAAGACCCGTATCTCCGCCGCCCGCCCCCGACCACCCCGGCGCCCGCACGCGGTGGGGAACCTTCTTCACCTCGCCACCACACAGTGAGAGGCATGCGTTTCCGCGCGCCGAGTCGGGTGAGCGCTCGTGGCCGGTGAGGACGACGGCGAGCGACCCGCCGACGACGCCGAACCCGGACTCGGAGGGGCCGAGGACGCCGACGACACCGACGAGGCGTCCGACACCGACGACCCGTTCGCCGACGCCTTCGGCGGCGACGCGCCCGCGCTCGACGACGCCGACGCGCCCGACGACGGACCGGCCGGCGACGGCGAGTTCGGATTCGGTGGCGGGAGCGGTGGCGGCGACCCCGACCCGTCCGAGTTCGGCTTCGACGCCGGCGGCGGCGGGGGCGGCGACGACTTCGAGGACGAGGAGTTCGACTCCGACATCCCCCGCATCCGCTTCGGCGTCGACGGCCTCGACAACATGGTGCAGGGCGGCATCCCCGAACGGAGCCTCCTCGTCACCATCGGCGGCGCCGGCACCGGGAAGACCACCTTCGGCCTCCAGTTCCTCGAATCCGGCGTCCAGCAGGGACAGAAGGGCGTCTACATCACCTTAGAGGAGAGCTACGGCCGCATCATCCAGAGCGCGAACGAGAAAGGCTGGGCGTTCGACGAACACGTCGCCAACGACGACCTCGCCGTCGTCGACCTCGACCCCGTCGAGATGGCGAACAGCCTCTCCAGCATCCGCAACGAACTCCCCCGCCTCGTCGAGGAGTTCGGCGCCGAACGCCTCGTCCTCGACTCCGTCAGCCTCCTCGAAATGATGTACGACGACCAGGCCAGACGCCGCACCGAAATCTACGACTTCACCAAATCCCTCAAAGAAGCCGGCGTCACCACCCTCCTCACCAGCGAAGCCTCCGAAGACAACCCCTTCGCATCCCGGCACGGCATCATCGAATACCTCACCGACGGCGTCGTCGTCCTCCGCTACGTCCGCCCCGAAGACTTCCGCGAAACCCGTCTCGCCGTCGAGATACAGAAGATACGCGACGCCAACCACTCCCGCGAAACCAAACCCTACGAGATAACCAACGACGGCATCAGCGTCTACAGACAGGCCAATATCTTCTGAACGACCTTTTGCGCTGCGGGGGGTGGCCGGAGGCCACCCCCGCTCGGCAAAAGCTCGGCCTCCGCGAGAAATCTCCGATTTCTCGCTGATCCCGCAGAACGCGGAGCGTTCTGCGGACAAAAGCCCCGTCGCACCCCCTTCGGGGGTGCTCGGGGCCTCGCGCTATCGCGCGAGTGAATCGGCGACCGACCGTGTTCTTCGAACCGTCACCAGAAATCGAAGATTTCTGGTTGGCGAACGAGACGACTCCGTCGTCTCGTTAACGCTCGGTCGCCGAACGCTGGCCGCGTGGAACGTTCGATGGAGCACCGTCTTTTTACTTCGTCGGGGTCGCTTCGCGACCCGCTCCTCGCAAAAACACGGGAGAAAAACGCCCCGACGGCTCGGCCTTCGGCCTCGCAGTCGGTGAAACTCGCGCCAGAGGCGCGAGTACGCTGGCGTTCGACTCGCACACAGGCTGAACGACTCTTGGACGGCGACAGCCGACGAAGCGAGCCACGAGAGCCAGCGTTCGCGGCACGAGTGGTCCGGTAGGCCCGGTCGTGCCGCGATTCACTCGCCCGAAGGGCGAGGCCAAGGAGGGTGCGAAGCACCCGACGCAGGCTTTTGTCGTAGCTTTTGCCAGCGAGCGGCCGAAGGCCGCGAGCGCAGCAAAAGGTACTATCGGACGATGGTGACGGGGATGGGGGAGCGTCGGACGACGGATTCGGCGACGCTGCCGAGGAGGATGCGGGTGACGCCGCTGCGTCCGTGGCTGCCCATGACGATGTGGCCGACGTCGTTCTCTTCGGCGTAGTTGACGATGGTGCGGGAGGGGCGGCCGACTTCGGTGGCGGTGTCGAGGGTGACGCCGTACTCGTCGGCGACGTCCTGGGCGTCCTCGAAGAGGCTCTGGGCTTCCTCTTCGGCCTGCTCGTACCACTCTTCGGAGTAGCCGGGGACGGTGGCTTGGGCGGTGTAGCCGGCTTCGATGGGGTCGATGACGTGGATGACGGTGATGTCGTCGCTCTGGAACTCTTCGAGGGCGTATTCGAGCGCGTCGGTCGCCTGTTCGGAGTCGTCGATGGGGATGAGGATTCGGGTCACGGCAGGCGATTCGCCCGGTATCGAGAAAAACGTGGGGGCCGGGTAGGGCGTCTAGTCGCGGCCGTGGCGGGTGAGACATTCGGGGAGGCCGACGAGTTCGACGGGTTCGGAGTTGTCGGGCGAGTAGACGACCATCTGACCGGTCTCCATGTAGGGGACTTTCTGCGCGAGACTGGACGGGATGTTCACGCTCTTGATGGCGTCCTCGTCGCCGAGGTTGAGGACGATTTTCGTGTTCACTTGCTTGAACACGCTCTCCGCTATGTCCTGCGGGTCCTGGGTGATGAGGAAGAGGCCGAGGCGTTCTTTCCGGCCCTGTTTGGCGGCGTCGGTGAACTTCGAGACGATCTGACGGGCCTGGACGGTGTCGGCGTCCGCGAGGAAGTTGTGCGCTTCGTCCATCCCGACGACGAGCGGCGTCTCGGCGATCCGTTCGTGGTAGGGGTCGCTGGAGAGTTTCTCGTCGACGAGGAGGCTCGCGAGGGCGAGCACGACCGTTTCGGCGGCCCGGGAGTCGCTGACGTGGTATGTCGGGACGACGCTGAGCCGACCCGGTTTCACGAACTCGGAGACGAGGTCGGTGATGGGGCGGGCGTCCTGGTCGAAGACGCCGTCCGGAACGTTTCGAACGCGCCGGAAGACGGCCTCGTAGGTGGCTTCGTGTATCTTCCCGGATTCGTCGAGTTCCTCCTTCAGCGCGGGGTCGTCGAGGAACGCGCAGAACTCCTCGTAGGTGCCGCCGTCCCCGCGCTGGCGGAAGAACCGCCGGAGGAGGTCCTGGAGGGCGGGATACTGGTTGTCGTTCAGGCCGGCGGAGGCGGCGAGCCACGGTCGACTCCGCACCATGCTGAACGGGATGGTGAACGGTATCTGGTCGGCGCCGTGGTGGGCGGCGGTGTAGGTGGCGGCACCGACCTGCGGGACGAACGCGACGGTGTCGTCGTGGCCGCCGTACGCGAGGCCCTGGCGCTCCCAGTCGCGTTCCGTCTCGGCGTCCGCCTCGGGGTTGTCGTCGTGCATCTGCGCGTACTCGTCCTGCGGGTCGAACTGGACGACGGCGGCCTGCACGTCCCGGTCGCTCCCCGCCTCGACGGGGTAGGTGCGCTCGTCGTGGAGGTACTGTCGGAGGACGTTCTTCGCGGTGTGGGTCTTCCCGGACCCGGTGCCGCCGGCGACGAGCGTGTGGCGGAACGCGAGGGGGTCGCCGCTCGCGTAGTCGTCCTTCACGCGGTAGTCGATGGTGGGCGGCGTCGCGCCCGTCCGCACTTTCTCGCCGCCGACGGCGAGGTGGCCGAGGAAGACGCCGTCCTCGGGTATCTTCAGCGCCGTCTTTATCTCCTCGTCGTCCGCCGCCTCCCGCACGACCGTCTCGGGTTTCGGGACGCGGTCGGGCATCCGTCGGCGCAGGTCGCCGCCGTCCCGGTAGAGGACGCTCACCGGCTCTAAGTCCGCGACGAACGTGTAGTCGTCCTCGTCGATGCCGGCGTTCTGCATCGCGCGGCGCGCGTGAATCTCGTTCGCGTCGTCCCCGCGGAAGCGGTGGCCGTACTCGAGGCCGACGATGCGGCAGAACAGCGCCTCGTCGTCCGGATAGGCCGCGACGAGGTAGCGCCCGAGGCGGACGCCCGAGCGGTTCTCGCTCGTGACGTACGCGCGCAGTCGCGTCTCGTCCTCGCGTTCGCCGATGCGCAGGCCCTCGGAGACGGCGAGCACGCCGAGGCCGTCCCCGGCGCGCGCGTCGTACTCGACGCGCTCGAACCCGTCGTCGTCCTCGCTCGCCGCGTCCGCGTCGGCGGACGCGCCGTCCTCGCCGTCCGCGTCGTCGCCCGCCCCGTCGAAGTCGGAGAAGTCCCCGAGGTCGCCGTCGCTCATATCGGCGCGAACAGCGCGCTGGCCTAAACGTCTTTTCGTCGTTCCGCGCCCGCACGCCTTTTCGTCGCGCGCCCCCTACGTCGGGGTATGCTACTCGTTCGGGGGTCAGCCGGGGGGACGACGCTGACGGGCACGGTCTACGAGCGCGGCGAGGACGCCCCGTCGTTCAAGGGCGCGCCGGACGAGGACGCCGCGTACGTCTGGGTCTGCGACGAGTTCTACGAGGTGGAGAGCGGCGGCCTCGTCCAGCGGGTGGCCGGCGAGGACGTCCGCGTCGCGTTCGAGACGCCGATGCCGCGCGGGTTCGACACGCGCCAGCAGGCGCTCGCGGCGGCCCGCGAGCACGTCCGCACGCAGTTCGCGCGCATCGGCGTCGATCCGGACGACGTCGACATCGAGGTCGAGCGCGAGCACTAGCCGTCAGGCGTCGATTCCCCACCGGTCGACGTCGTAGCCCTCGCGCGGTTCGGTGTCCATCGCGGCCGCCATCGCGTCGACGAGTTCGCGGGTCTCGCCGACGCTGATGCGCGCGAGTTCGTCCGCGCGCCCGACGGCCTCGGGCGGTCCGGTCTCGGCGGCGACATCCCGGACGAGCTGGTCGGTGACGCGCTCGCGGACGGCCTCGTCGTCGGCGAACGCGCGCGGGAGTTCGGCCTTGTAGACGGTGTCCGTTCGGGGGTCGTAGAGGACGCAGAACGCCACCTCGTACGCCTCGGGGTCGAGTTCGAGTTCGAGGTCGAGGCGGGTGCCGAGCGTGGAGAACTCCCGGTCGTAGCCGACGCGGGAGAGGAACCAGTTCGTGTACGCGATGTCGCTCGTGACGCGCTCGTCGTCCTCGCGCCGTTCGAGGAGTTGGCCGAACAACTCGGCGTCGTCGATCCACGGCGCGTGCGTCTTCTGGGAGAGCGCGGCGACGATGCCGCGCGAGGAGACGTTCTTCACGAACCCCGCGAGGACGGTGTCCGTCTCGACGGCGCGTTCGACGAGGCCGAGGTAGTTCCGGATGACGCGCCGCGTCAGGTCGTTCTCCACGGGGAGCGTCGCGAGCGCCTCGTCCCGGTCGAGCCAGTTCGTCACGACCTTCGGGTAGAGCGGGCCGTCGAGGAGCAGGCACTCCGGGACGCGCTCGAAGTGCGCGTGCGCGTGCTCGCTCTCCGCGAGGTAGAGCGAGAGCGCGTGCACGACGGCGCGCTCGTTTCGCTCGACGTACGGCGCGTCGATGGCCTGCCCGCGCCAGTAGCCCTCGTCCCGACGGCGCCACGCGTCCGGGTCGAACGAGCGCGTCTCGACGGTGCGGTCGCGTCGGAGCATCGTCGCGATGACGGTGCGGTGGCGGTGCGTGTCGACGTCGCCCGGGACGGCGCCCATCGCGGCCTGCGCGACGTCGAGGACGAGGCCGTTCTTGAACGCGCGCGGATTGATGGTGCCGGAGTCGATTCCGTGCACGGCGTCGAACGCGGGGTCGCTCGCGCCCGCGTCCGTGGCGTCCGCGAGGTAGCGCGCCTGCTCGCCGAGCGGTTCGAGGACGGAGCCGTCGTCGTAGAGCGGGTCGAAGTAGTGCTCCCACACTCGCTCGGCGTCGGCGCGGTGTTCGGCCTCGTCGACGCCGCCTGCGACGTCCCGCACGAGGTCCGGGATGCCGGCGAAGTGGACGGGATCGAGGGTCATACGGGAGGATGCCGGGCGACCCGCTTGAAATCGACGGTGGCGAATCGCCCCCGCCCACCGAAGCCGTCTTGGGACGCGCGCGAGAACCTCTGGTATGGACGCGGCACTCGTCATTCTCGACGGCTGGGGGCTGGGCGACCACGACCACTTGGACGCGGTGAAGGCGGCGGACACGCCGAACGTGGACGCCTACAGCGAGGCGGGAGCGTTCGGGACGCTGACGACGTTCGGCCGGGAGGTCGGCCTGCCGGACGACCAGATGGGGAACTCGGAGGTCGGCCACCTCACCATCGGGTCCGGCCGGGTCGTCCTGCAGGAGTACACGCGCATCAACGACGCCATCGCCGAGGGCGAACTCGCCTCGAACGACGCCATCCGGGGCGCGTTCGAGTACGCTGATCGACACGGCGGGCGCGTCCACTTCGTGGGCCTCGTCAGCGACGGGGGCGTGCACTCCGACCACGAGCACCTTCACGCGCTCATCGAGGCCGCCGCCGACTACGGCGTGGAGGCGACGACGCACGCGTTCACGGACGGCCGCGACACCTCGCCGAAGGGCGGCGAGGGCTACCTCGACACCTTGGAGGAGGTCGTGGAGAACTACGACACCGGCGACGTCGCCACCGTCTCCGGGCGGTATTACGCGATGGACCGCGACCAGAACTGGGAGCGCACGAAGGCCGCCTACGACGCGATCGTCCACCGCGAGGGGATGCATCGCGCCGACACCGCCGTGGACGCCGTCCGCGAGTCGTACGAGCGCGGGGACACCGACGAGTTCGTCGAACCGACCGTCGTTCGCGGCGGCGACCGACTCAGCGACGGCGACAGCGTCGTCTTCTTCAACTTCCGCTCGGATCGGGCGCGACAGCTCACCCGGATGCTCGCGGACATCCGCCCCGAGTGGGACGTCCCGACCGACCCGCCCGAGATAGCGGTGTCGACGATGACCGAGTACGATCAGACGTTCGACCTCCCGGTCGCGTTCGAACCGCACGAACCCGAGCAGACGCTCGGCGAAGTCGTCTCCGAGGCGGGCCGCACGCAACTCCGCATCGCGGAGTCCGAGAAGTACGCGCACGTCACGTACTTCCTGAACGGCGGCCGGGAGGTCGAGTTCGACGGCGAGATGCGGAAGATAATCGAGAGCCCGGACGTCCCGACGTACGACCTCCAACCGGAGATGAGCGCGCCCGAGGTCACCGACACCGCCATCGAGACGGTCGAGGCCGAGGACCCGGACTTCATCGTCCTCAACTACGCGAACGCCGACATGGTCGGGCACACGGGCGACTACGAGGCCGCCGTCGAAGCCGTCGAAGCCGTCGACGAACAGGTCGGCCGCCTCGTCCCCGCCCTCCGCGAAGCGGGCGCGCACGTCCACGTCACCGCCGACCACGGGAACGCCGACGACATGGGCACTCGCGACGACCCGCACACCGCGCACACGTTCAACCCCGTCCCCTTCGTCTATCTCCCGCCCGACGGCGACGGCGGCGACCACGAGATTCGCGAGGGCGGGTCGCTGCGCGACGTCGCGCCGACGCTCCTCGCGCGCGCCGGCCTCGACGCGCCCGACGAGATGACGGGCGCGGACCTCCTCGACTAGTCCCGCTCCGTCCCGCCTCGTCCGTCACCATCTCGTCGCTCCGCGCGTCGACGCTCGACGCGCTCTCGCGTCTCCCGGGCGGCCTCCCCCCGGTCGCGCGGCTCCCCTTCTTCGGTTTCTGCGCGCACGAGCACGTAGAGCAAGAGCGCGCCCGCGACGGCGAGCAGGCCGGCGAGGACGACGAGGAGGGCGGCGCTCACCTCTCGGCGTGCTCGCGCCAGCCGTATAGTTCTTCTAGCGGGCGTCGTGGACGACGTCGCCGCCGACGACGGTCATCGCGACGGCCGCGTCCGCAGGGTCCGCCGCCCACGGCGAACCGTCGAGCACCGCGAAGTCCGCGCGCGACCCGACGGTGAGCGCGCCCGGCGGCGCGTCGCTCGACCCGGCGCTCCCGAGCGCGTCGCCGTGCGCGGCGTGCAGGCGCAGGGCGTCTGTCACCGGCACGCCCGCGTCCGCGGCCGCGGCGACGCCCGAGAGCGGGTCGCGGACCGCGCCGTCGCTCCCGAACGCGACGCGCGCGCCGGCCTCGCGGAGGACCGGAACCGCGTCCGCGCCCGGGCGCGCCACCGCGACGACGCCGAGGTCCGCGAGGCGCTCTGCGACCGCCGGTGTCACCGACTCGACGCCGACGACGCGGTGGCCCGCCGGG
>Ga0207755_100197_pt1 | contig 36782 bp, 28 predicted proteins | sample A23P2SouthBayCA_FD_187734 | JGI IMG/M metagenome (GOLD analysis project Ga0207755, IMG submission 187734) | Aerobic enrichment media microbial communities from Bioluminiscent Bay, La Parguera, Puerto Rico - A23 P2 (SPAdes) | ecosystem: Environmental > Aquatic > Marine > Unclassified ...
AGGTGTTCTTCGACCAGTTCTGCACGGTCGAGTACTGGACGTGAGCGTTCTCCTTGACGAACACCTCGACGCCACCGCTGTGCAGATTGAACGCCGAGTACTTCGGCGCGGAACAGCCCTCGATGTAGTGGACTTCGGAGTTCTCCTCGGCGACGATGAGAGTGTGCTCGAACTGGCCCATCCCCTCGGAGTTCATCCTGAAGTACGCCTGGACGGGCATGTCGACGTTCGTGTCTTCGGGGACGTAGACGAACGAGCCGCCCGACCAGATCGCGCCATGGAGCGCCGCGAACTTGTTGTCGCTGGGCGGGACGGCCTTGGTCATGAAGTACTCCTCGACGATCTCCTCGTGCTCCTGGACCGCCTTGTCCATGTCACAGAAGATGACGCCCTTGTCCTCCCATCGCTCTTGCATGTTCTGGTAGACGATTTCGGACTCGTACTGGGCGCCGACGCCCGAGAGGGCGTTTTTCTCCGCCTCGGGGATGCCCAGTTTGTCGAAGGTGTCCTGGATCTCTTCGGGGAGGTCTTCCCACTCTTCTGCGCCGCCACGGGTCTCGATATCCGGTCGGATGTAGGGAACGATCTCTTCGATATCGACCTCCGAGAGGTCGGGCTGGCCCGGCCAGTCGGTCGGCATCGGCATCTGTTGGAACTGTTCGAGCGCGCGCAGTCGCCGCTCGAGCATCCACTCGGGTTCGTTTTTGTCCTCCGAGATCAGGCGGACAGTCTCCTCGGTCAGGCCCTTCTCGGTCTCGAACGCGGAGTTCTCCTCTTTTTTGAATTCGAAGCGTGCTTCGGTGTCGGTGTCCTGAAGATGTTCCTGTTCCGAACTCATGAATTCACGTTGAGACTCCGCCTACATAAGTTTGGTCCATGACTAACTTTAGATCCTATCTAAGCAAATATTCTCTGTACTTCTGACTCTGAGTGCATAAGTTGTTAATTTATTTTTTCAGTATAAAAGCTTAGTACCGTCCAGAAACAAAAGAGACGCATGGTAACGTTACCCACCAATGGAAAGTCCAAAGAGGAGCCAAGCAACCGATCTCCAGTCAGATTCAGTATTTCCAGTTCGTATGCCGGCTTCCGGAACTGTCGAGACTGGGATATCCGCTTGTCCAGCTGGCGGCGCCGCTCCCGCTGCCTTACCGGAGGTGGCCGAACGTGACGGAATCATTTGCGACACCAGAAGTTCGCCGAGAAGGCCCTCGAGAGGAACGCGACAAAACGGTTGAGGAGGAACCGGATGAATCGTCGGTCGAAACGTGTCCCGAGTGCAGTGGACACATCGTCCACAACGAGACACAGGCTGAAATCCACTGTCAAGACTGTGGGTGCGTACTCGAATCAGACCAGATTGACCACGGGCCTGAATGGCGTGCGTTCAGTTCGCGCGAAAGGGACGACAGATCACGGGTCGGGGCCCCTCAAACTCAACAGTTACACGATCGGGGCCTGTCGACGGTTATCGACTGGCGAGACGAGGACGCGTACGGGCGGTCGCTCTCGTCTCGACAGCGAAAGAAAATGCGACGGCTCCGAAAGTGGGACGAGCGGTTCCGGACAAAAAACGACAGGGAACGGAATCTAAAACAGGCGCTGGGAGAGATCGACCGGATGGCATCCGCACTCGGATGTCCCGATCCGATCAAGGAAACGACGAGTATGTTGTACCGACGGGCGCTGGAAGAGGATTTGATCCGGGGCCGGTCGATCGAGGGAATGGCGACAGCAGCCCTCTACGCTGGGTCGCGTCTGGAAAATGCCCCTCGGACGCTCGACGAAGTTGCTGCCGTGAGTCGCGTTGACCAACTTGAGATCGAGCGCGCCTATCGCTATCTGGCAGTCGAACTGGAACTGGAAATGGCGCCAACGAATCCTGAAGCGTATATTGCCCGGTTCGCTTCCCAGCTGGGGTGTCCCGATGAAACGGAACGTCGAAGTCGGGAACTGACTCAAGCCGCGGTCGAAACGGGTGTTCACAGTGGGCGAAATCCTGTCGGGATCGCCGCAGCAGCGTTGTATGCGGCTGCGAAACTCACGAATCAAGACGTCACTCAACCCGAGATAGCCGAAATCGCTAATGTGAGCGAGGTCACGATTCGGAACCGGTACCCGGAGATTCTCGAAGCAGCAGACGAGGTGTCGAGCGGGTGAGCGAATCTACGCGGAAAGCAGTCCTCTTTTGTTCGTCGTGTGGGCACGAAAGCCCCATTGAAGGCGATTGGAACGCTCCTTCTGATAGTGGCCAGAACCGGTTCGAATGCCCAGACTGTGGATTTCGGCTATTCACCTCTAAGAAGTACGGCAGTCCATCTAACGACCGAGTCCGCTGAAAGATAACCTCGTAGATACTATGGACCGGCTCACTCGCATACCCACAGATATCCGCCAGGGTGCGAAAATCACCCGTGCAGAGTGGACGCGCCATCGTCGTGAATTCGGAAACCCGTCGATGGGACAGCCCGTCTTCCTCGTCGTCCTCCTCGGACTCGCCGCCGGCCTCAGCTGGCTCGCATACTCGCTGGGACGCGACATCACTGCGGGACAGCCGTTTCCGGACGACCTGCTGGGTCTCGCTGTGAGCGCCGCGTTCGTCTGGATGGTCTGGCGCAGCTCGAAGTACACACACGTTCGCTTCGAGCGACTAAACCCGGACCTGCTGTTGACGACTGTCCCCGCCAGAATGGCTGCGCTCGGCCTGCTGGGGTTCGTCTCTGCTCGCCTGCTCACCACGCTCGCCGTGCCGACGCTCGGCATCGCAGTCGGTACCGCCGTCGGACTCCGAGCGCCGACGGCCGTACTCACGGTCACCCTCGCGATCGGCGGTATGGGCCTGCTCGCCGCTGCACTCGGGACCACCAGCAGGCTCGCTGCTCGCCTCGTCGCACTTAGATTCGCCCGCGCACGGTACTACAGAGACCTCCTCGTCGTCTTCGGCTGGATCCCGCTCGTGATCGGTGCGATGCTCCTGGAGGAACTGTCGCTGTCGCTCGCTCCGTTGACGGGAGTCTTCGGTGCGTTGCCGCTGGCGTGGTTCGTAGATATGGCGCTCGTCGGCGTGTTCGACGGGACAGGTGAGGCGGTCCGTCACACAGTGGGCGTGTTCGGGCTTCTCGCTACCGCAGTATCTATCTCTGCGGTCGGGACGACAGTCCTCGCGCGCCGCATCTGGGAACAGGAGTCTGCCAGTTCGGCGGACTCTCGCGGTTCGCACTCACTACTTGAAACAGGGATCGTAGAGCGAGTCGTCGGTGACTGCATCCCGCGTGCCACGTACACCGTCGCCCGGGAACGATGGTTGATGGAACGGCGCGTCCCGCGCGGACTCCTGTCCACGGGGTATGCGCTCCTGTTCATGGCCACTGTCGGATTCCCGGTGGTCGCGCTCGCTGGCGGCAAGGTCCTATTACTTGTGTATTTCGCAGTCACGCTCGGCCTCGTTGCCGGTGTCGCCTTCGGGTCGGACCCGATCGGGACCGAATACCGCGCGTTGCCCATGCTGTTTACGTCGGGTACCGGGAAACAGTTCGTCGGCGGAGTGCTCCTCGCTGCAACAGTGGTCGGGGTTCCGCTTGTCGTCCTCGCTATCGTCCTACTCGGGGTCGTCGGCTCTATTGGGATCGCACAAACAGTCCTGATCGCGCTCCTGGGCGGTGCCATCTGTCCGTGTACTGCGTCGGTCGCGACCATGGTCGGACTGGGAGTCGAGCGTGTAGAATACGCGCCAGTCCCCTTTTTTCACGGACACCCCGGTTTACGTAGAACTGGGCGCGACGGCGTTCCTCCGTCAGGGGCTGGTGCTCGTCATCGGGGTTCTCGCCAGTCTCCCGGCCTTCGTGGGGACCGCTCCACCGTTCTCCGAACGGATCGTGGCGCTCGGGGTCCCGACGGCCAGTACCCAGATCGGTTCGCTCCTCCTCGCGCTCATACTCACCGCAGCCATAACGAGGACCGCCGCAAAGGTTGCAGTACAGCGGTTTCGAGACTATCGACTCGGGTGATTTTCGGACAATGACAAACAGCACCAACGACACGCCGGCATCGAACAGACGAAGAGCCACTACCGGAGCGGATACGCAACCAGTGATCGATACGGACAGCTTGACGAAGACATACGGCGAGACAACGGCCGTCAACGGCCTCGAGCTCACCGTCGAACAGGGAGCGGTATACGGATTTCTCGGCCCAAACGGGGCGGGGATGCCGAACTAATTGGAGTTCCCGCCAGCAGTATCGGAGTCTCCCGTTACGCTTTGGCTCACCGAACGGTTTCTGACGGCATCGTCGTTCGCCCGTTCCAGCGGCTGACCGTCGCCACTCTGTCATAATACTGTGCGAGGATGCTCCTCGTTGGTATCCGACGACTGCACACCCTACTCATGCTCGTCGGACTCGTCGAGGCCCCGGGTATCTCAAGTGCACCGGGGCTCCTGGCGATCAGTGCGACGGTCGCCCGCCGATACGACAAGCCGGGAGCCGCGTGGTTCGGATCCAGCAGAATGCACCCTCCGCAGTCAGCGCACTGGGAAGGGGTGGACCCGATCATAGAATAGCGAGGCGGAAACCCACGACTTCAGTCGTGGGAGGAAACCGACGACATCGACCCATTCCACGGTCGACGGCAGACTGACTCGCCGACGAGACAACAAATAATATAAATCCACAGCCAATTATATGAAGTATGATGGAGGTGCGTCGTACTGTCGTCGTCAAACTCGCTGTCGACGACAGCGACGCGTCGCTCCTCCAGGAGACCATCGAGGAGTACCTGTGGGCAGCCAACTACGTCGTCGGAGACGCCTGGCGAGACGAGCACAAGCCGACCTCCAAGCAGAAACTTCACGAGCGGACCTATGCGGACGTGCGCGAAGAGACGAGACTCCAGGCCAATCTCGTTCAGTCGGCGCGGAACAAGGCTGTCGAGGCCATCAAGGGCGTCGTCGCGCGCTGGCAAGCAGGCAAGAATGCCTCACGACCGCAGTTCACCACGCCGTCGGTCCGCTACGACAAACGCAGCGCGACCTTCCACGACAACCACGTCTCGCTCTCGACGGTCGACGGCCGCATCGAGGCCGACTACGTGCTGCCGCCCGAGGGTGACAATCCACAAACGGAGTATCTCCGCGACGACGACTACGAGATTACGGGCGCGACGCTCCAGTACCGCGAGGCGACGGACACGTTCTTCCTCCACGTCGGCACAAGGGCCGAGGTGGAGTCGGAGATACCGGATACTGGCGACGCCGAGCACAGCACAGTCCTCGGTGTCGACCTCGGTATCGAACAGCTCGCCGTCACCTCGACCGGCCAGTTCTGGAGCGGTGGCTTCCTGAACCACCGTCGGCGGGAGTACGAACGCGTTCGTGGAGACCTCCAGCAGACGGGGACAGAGTCAGCCCATCGAACGCTCGCACAACTGGGAGACCGCGAGACGCGATGGGTCAAGGACTATCTGCATCGGATTTCGAAGGCTATCGTCCAGGAAGCGCTCGCTCACGACTGCGAGACGATCGTCTTCGAGGAGTTGACCGATATCCGCGAGCGAATGCCCAACGCCAAGCAATTCCACGCGTGGGCGTTCCGTCGATTGTACGACTACGTCGCTTACAAGGCCAAGGCGGAGGGCATCGAGACGACGCAGGTCGACCCAGCGTACACGTCCCAGCGGTGTTCGAAGTGTGGGACGACGCTGGCGGAGAATCGGTCCTCACAGTCGCGGTTCTGCTGTCAGAAGTGCGGCTACGAGGTCAACGCCGATTACAACGCGGCGAAAAACATCGGGGTTCGACAGCTCCGTGCGGAGCAAAAGTCTCCGCATGGAGGGCCGACCCGTCACCTCGCCCTGAAGTCGGGGACGCTGAGCGTGAACGGCGAGTATTCGCCTGCCGCCCAGTAGCGGCCAGAACGGGAGTCCACCGACAAGCCCACGACTTCAGTTGTGGGTTGGTGACACTGGCCTATCATCCGGAATTCTAGCGTTGATCGACACGATCGTGCGAAGCACGGTCGCTCTCGTTGGGACGATGTCAGAGCAAGCAGTTCGGTAGGTTTTGTAGAGACCCATTCTATAATAAAAGATACATACTGTCTCTCAAGGAGAGACACTGTTCGGTAGCTAATGAGAGAGTAGCACTCGTACACCTTGTAGAGGCGTTCACCAGTATGTCCCCACGCTTTGCCGACGACAACGATGACAGTGCGACACGGACGAATCAGAGTCGACGCCGATTCCTGCTCGGGATAGGCGCCCTGACAGCAGCATTGGCCGGTTGTAGCGGCGACGACGTTCAAAGACCAACCGGCACTCAGGCCGACGCCACTCCGACCGACGGTACTCCGACTGACGGTACTCCGACCGACGCCACTCGAATCCACGACTCCTCGACGGACACGTTCGATCCGGCGAGCGACCTGCCCTACGGCCAGTGGTTGACGACAGACCAGAGTGGGCTGTTTTTTGCCCACGCTAACCTGGACAAGTTCCCTGAGGACACAGTCGCTGGCTCCGGTGACCGGTCGGATCTATCCGTCGATGATCCGCTGGCTCTGTATCCACTCGTAACGGGCGGCGCAGCTGTCGGAGTCGGCCAGTTGTCGCTTTCGTTTGCTGGGCTCACCGACGCTGTGAGCCCCACGGCCACGTCCGACTCGACGGTACACGCGGTAACCGTGACTAACGAGACTATAATCGCAGAGGGATCGTTCGCAACCAACCAACTAGATGAACGACTGGTCGAGCCCACAGACGAAACGTTCGGTATTGCCTACGAACGAACCAGCACAGACCGTGGGTACGACCGATACGAACCCGCCGAAGTTCCCGATTCAGTGAGCGATCCACCTGCGGTAGCAGTCGCAGACGAGACAGTCATCGTCGGGCCAGACGCCGACCGACTCGACCGGACGATCGCCGCCGCCGACGGGAATCGTTCCCGCGTCTTCGAGACCGACGAAACCGCCATAGAACTGCTCGAACAGACCGGGACCGGTGATCTCGTGGTCGGTCAGTTCGGGTCAGCAACAGCCGAGCAACTGTTCGGAGACTTCCAGCCCGACTCTGACCCGCAGTTCAGGCCTCGCTCCGGTGAAAACGTAGTTGCGGCAGTGGATTTCGACGCGAGCGGGGAGACGTTCGAGTCGCAGTTCGCCTTTGCCGCGGCCGACCTCGGTGAGGACAGGCAAGAGACGATCGAGACTTCGTTCGGGACAGCGGCCGTCGGTGGCTCGCGATCAGTCGAGGTCAGCGACGACCGTATCACCGCTACTGGGACGTACGATGTGGAACAACTGGCTGCGGACCCGGCGGGGCAAGAGCTCTCGCAGGCAGCGGCTGCGGAGTTGGTGTCGCCAGAGGCGCTGACGTTCCAGTATGAGCCGCCACGTAGTCAACAGTTCGGTGAACTCTGGGTACGAGTTACCGAAGATACCGACGCGGCAGGGATCCGGATAGAGGCTGATTCGGGTGGATACGCTGAGATGCAGCCACAGGACCGGTCTGTCAGCGCTGACGACAGTGTTGCGGTCCAAGTTGATCCGGACGGAGACTCGGTGACCGTCTTTGCGGTCAACGGGGAGGGTGCGGTCGGTGAACTCACGACAGTGTCCGTCCCCACAGACGAGTTATCCGAGGCAGCGGTCAGCGAGGCGGTTCCGGAAGACGCGCTGTCGTTCAGCTACGAATCCCCTGACGGCGGCGATTTCGGGTCGCTCACGATCGAAGTCGTTGCAGACACGGACGCCGAGACACTCGTCGCGCAACCACAGGAGGCACCGGGCCTGTTCACCGACCGCGTCGGTTCGCTGACCAGTGACAAGCCGGTCGGCGCTGGGACAACGCTCGAGACGGCCGTAGAGCCAGCGGGCGACGAGGTCGTCGTGTACGCGACTGTCGACGGTGCCACCGGTGAAGTTGCCCGCTGGCAAGGTCCCGATTGAGCAACTGAACTGGGCTCTGTGAGCGATACGGGGCCTTTCCTGCCTTTTGACGTCCGTGAGCGCAGAGTCCCGTGAGAAGTGGCCCTCGGCCTTCTAGAGGTTTGTCTGGGGGCACCCAAAACGGAGGAGTCGGTACGCGTTCCGCGGGTGTCGGAGCCGTCCACCGACAGAAACCAGGGAGGACGGGGGGCAGCGGGGAATGCGGGGGTGTGACAGGGCGAGTGGCCGGATACTCGGCCGCCTCCGGCCGCGGGCAGGACGGTTGGGCGATCGGGACGGGAGGGGTGGTGACAGTGTCGGATACTTTTCGGGGACCGCCTCCGACTGGCGGCTACGTGTACGTACCGGCGGATGGATAATCAACACCAGTGGCGCATTTCTGGCTCTGAAACACTGCGTTACCACGACGGCCCTCCGCGTATCGTCGTGTTTAGCTGAATGCAGGCGAGGGTGTCATAGAACTCTTCTCACACCGTAATGATTGTGCTTCCCGGATTGTCTCCGCGTTCGTAGTTGGTGATAGCGACGACGAAGTGAAGTCATAGGGCAAGAAACGCTTGGGCCCGTGCGTGGACGCGGCCTCGGGCGTGCGTTCGCCCGAGGCCGCAGTCCTTCACTGATTCGTTGGTTCGTTCAACTCCTGTGCGGCGGTTGTACGTCTTGTCTAGCGTCGATTGCTTCAGTTGAATCTCCTCACTGTGTTCGTCGATGCGGTATTCGATATCTTTCGGCTCGTCGGTATTTCGCGTGTTGTACGGAGCGACTGGCACGACCCCTGCGCCCAGCAGGTGGTCGTGCCAGTTGAGCGTGTCGTAGGCGCTGTCACTGATCATCCACATCGGCTGGGCGACGGCAAGCGCGTCACGGGTGACACGCATCGCCGTCTCCTCTGGCGCTTGTTTACTCTCGGTGAACTCCGCTGCTATCGTGGAATCGCAAGACGGCTCTATATCAACAATGACTCTGTGAGAATCCTGCTACTAAGTCCCTGAGTGCGTGAATAAGTTCGCCTGCTACACATTTCACGCTTAACTAAACACGATCGGCAACGGTCAGCTTGCCCTAAAGTCGGGGACTTTGAACGTGAGCGATGTGTCCAACGTCCACTTTAGCTTGGAGTTTGAACGGGAGTCCACCGACAAGCCCACCGCTTCAGCGGTGGGTCGCTGACAGACCGGTCGCAGATAGCGTCGTCGTTCGTTCTTTCTAGCGTCTGAACGTCGCTACTCGGAGATCATATCCTTTAGGGGGATGCTACCAATTGGTATCAAATGACCGTGCTCTAATCATGCTCGTCGAGATCGTCGGGGCCGTGGGTATCTCGAGCGCGGTTGGGATCCTGGCCGTCAGTGCGACGGTCGCTCGCCGATACGACAAACCGGGGGTCGCGTGGTTCACTGGGTACACCACGCTGGTCGGCGCCGGTCTCGGGGCGGTCAGCGTCGGCGTGTTCACCGGCCTCATTCCGGTCACTGATTTTGGGGGTCTCGTGGGGCGGTGGCTGGCGCTCGTCTGGATACTCCCCGTCGGCTTGTGGGCGGTGTTCGCACTTCGGTACACCGGACGGTTCGTCTCGCTCACGCTCAAAACGAGTCTCTTGGTCGCCTTCCCGCTTCTCGTCTTCGTGATGCAGTTCGTACTCTCTAGCGTCTCGGACGTGCCGACACAGGTTGCCGGGTTCCTCGGGATTACCGTCCGGTATTACGGTCTGACCCTGGGCGTCGCTGGGATGGTGTTGGTCGTGCGGGCGACACGGCGGTACGACCACACCACGGTATGGCAAGGAATCACCCTCGCTGTGGCACCGACGACGATGTGGCTGTTCTGGAGCAGTCTTCCGTACATCGCTCAACTGGGACCCACAGCAGGTGGGGTCGCCTATCTGTCCGGGTCACTCGGAGCAGTGTGCGGACTCGGACTCGCGGTGTCCCGGTTCGACGCGTTCAGAACAGCCCCCACCATCGGCACCGTCGGCGAACGAGATGTCGTCGACGAGACTGACGATCTGGTGTTGATCGCGGACGAGAAGCACCGGGTCGTACGGGCGAACGAGCGTGTTCGCGACGCTTCGAACGGGGTGGACTCGGCCACCAACACCGCTACTGTCGAAGACATGCTCGGGAACGACGTGGACGGTCTGCGAGCGGCGGAAACGGTTACACTCAGTGTCGCGGGCGTGTCAGCCAAGTACGACGCGCAGGTGTCGACAGTGGTCGATCCGGATGGCCGCCAACTGGGAACCGTGATCAGTCTCCGGGACGTGACCAAGCGCGACCTCCGCAAGGAACGGCTCGCGGTCCTCAACAGGGTTCTGCGACACAATCTCCGCAACCAACTCGACGTTCTTAACGCCCATCTCAGCGCCATCGATGACGACCACGCGAACATGGCGACCGAGACGACGAGTCAGATCGCTCGCATGAGCGACCGCGCCCGGACGATCGACCGACTCCTCTCGGAGCAGCGCGAACACGTCTCCGTCGACGTCGTCGAACTGGTTCGCGATACCGTCGCAGCCCACAACGCTCCGGTCGCCGTTGAGGCGAGTGAGTCGTTGACGGTAACGACAGACCGTGCCGCCCTCGAAGCGGCAATCGAAAGCGCCGTCGACAATGCAGTCACGCACGCGACCGACGTGACCGTCACGCTTCGGTCGACTCCGGACGGGTGCGAATTGCAGGTCATCGATGACGGTCCCGGGATCCCCGAGTCGGAACTGTCCGCGCTCGAGACTGGGTCCGAGGCCCCACTCCGGCACGGGACCGGACTGGGACTGTGGCAACTCACCTGGGCTACCCGTACCCTCGGCGGCGAGGTGGCGTTCGACACGTCAGACGGCACCACTGTCACGATATCCGTTCCCGACGCTCCTGCCGCCAGCGAGTGACCAGTGAACGGGGCCACGCCGCGGGCTATTTGCCGCGGTCAGTTCCGTAGAGACGAATCGTCACGACGCTACCCTCGGGGTCGTTCTCGTCGAAGGCCAAGACGCCACCGAGCTGCGTAACGCCCCAGTTCACGAACCACAGGCCGAGTCCCTGGCCGTGTTCGAGCGGGGTCTCGGTCTTTTCGGCCAGGATCTGTCGTTCGCGGTCCGGTATCCCCGGGCCGGTGTCCGTGACAGCGATCTCGGCGACGGCGTCGTCTCCGTCTCGGACGGCGACTTCGACCCGAGGAGACGCTTCCCCGGTATGGGTGAGCGCGTTGTCGACGAGTTCGTAAACGACTTCACGAATCACTCTCCGGTGTGAGGAAACCGTCACCTCCTCGCGACTGGATAGCACTATCTCGCCCGCGCGGTCTTCGTCTCGGAACTGCTCGACGACGTCCTTCGCGACGTCGACGAGGTCGACGGGTTCGGTCGATCCCGTGACCGCCGTCATCAGATCCTCGGCTCTCCGGGCTTTGTTGCCGAGTTCGATGAGATCGGTCGCGCTATCCCTGATACCGTCACGCAACTGTTCGTCATCGATACGGTCGGCGTGGGCGAGGACTACGTCCAGTTCGTTCCGGACGTTGTGCCGGAGGACGCGGTTGAGAACCGTAAGCCGCTGTTCCCGGGTTCGTCTGTCGGTCACGTCCCGGAACACGACGGCCCGGGCGACGGGATCGCTCCCGTCGCCGTTACCGGTCTCGCCGGAATCGACCGCTGACACGCTGTACTGGAACCGTCGGCGTCCCTCGACGGTCCGAAGCGTGACCGTCGATGTCGTGCCCGCAGAGAGGTCACTGCTGTCGAGTCCGTTTACCACAGACTGGATCGGTTCACCGACCATCGCATCGGGTGCGTGGTCGAACAGTTCACCCGCGGTCGCGTTGGCGTCCATGACGCGGTCGTCCCAGTCGACGACGATAACCCCCTCCTGAAGCGCCTCTACCACGCGTGTGCGTGCGACGTAGTTGGCTTTCGGGAATCCAGTCAACACCGGATACCGATAGATGGCGACAGCGAAGAGACCGCCAGAGACGAGCAGGCCAACGGTAATCCCGTCGGCGACGGCACTGTCGCTACCCACGAGTCCGACGAGATACGGTGCCGCCACACCGGCGACCACGACGACAGCCTGTCGATTCGTGACGCGGGCGTGTTGCCTGCTGTGGTCGACGACGAGGTAAACCCCGTAGAGCGACAGCACGAACAGATACAGGAGTTCCGCTCCGAACGATGCGGCGACCGTAGCCTCGACGACCTGCGTCGGGAGTCCGGCCGCGATGACGAGGCCCGAACAGACGACCGGAAGCGCGATCCCGGCGAACATGGCTATCCGTCTCCGGGTTAAGCCGGTCCCCCGCCCGGTGTATCCGAGCGCGTACACGACCCAGACACCAGGTATGAGCAGTATGGCCCCGAGCTGACCGAGATCGAACACGACCGCTACCAGCCCGTCTCCAGACCCGACGGAAAGCTCTGATCCGATCGTGAACACTGCCCAGAGGGCCAGGAGAGCGAGCAGGGCCGCAAACGGGCGCGCACTTGGCCGTTCTCGGGCCCGGAACGTGGTCCAACCCGTCCAGCTCAACAGCGTGACTGCGACACCGTCGAGAGCCACGGCGACGAGCGTCTCCCAGAGAGACATCAGTGGACGTTAGCCGCTGTCTCCGCGCTATCGCACACTGAAATCGAGAGGATCTCCATCTGACGGGGTCAGTCACCAACTCTCAGAGAGGGCCTCGGTCGGTGGCTCGGCGCCGTTTCGACGACCGCCACCCAATTGGCGGTGAAATCCTGCCGGGCCGCATGGCTGGTGTGGAGAGGCATGAACGGCCGTGGGCCCGCGCGGAACATAAATGGTATCGCGGTGTTTCCGATGCAGAGAACCGTCCGCCAGTCGGAGTGTGGACGGTCGGAGACTGCCTTCCGTGCCGACCGTGGGTACCGTACACCGCTTGCGACTCCGGGATCTCGACATCCAAAGTGGGTGCGTCGGAGTAGACACGAGCAACTTCCACGGGGCGCGTCCTTCCGAATCCACGTAACTGATCGACGGGGGTGGTGGGATCAGCGTCGGTTTGCGCTGGGGAATTGACGGATAGCAGAGACGAACGGATGTTCATGAGTGACATCCTCCGCACGGTAAAGGGCGCGGCTTCCCACACAGGGGGAACCCGGCCCGTTGCCGGTCGGTTTCGGGACTGACTCTCCCGAGGTCGGCGGGATGGGGTTCGACTCTCGCTCGGGAGCGTCCTGTGGCCCTGTCACAGGGGCTCCCATCCGCCACCGAGTCATCGCCGCGCGGTTTCTCGACGCGGCTCTCTCCGTGGCGGTCGTGCCTCGCGGCACTTCGACCGGCACGGTTCACGCCTTTTCCGGGGCAACCCATCACCCGGGCTTCCCACCCGCCCCAAACGTGGGTGGAGTGCGGCCCGACTCCCGCCACGTGCCGACGGCGGGAGTCGGCGGAACCCGTATGTGAACTGTTGATACGAGAGATACTATTCGTTGGGGTTCCAGACGGGCCGACCCCGGTGGGCTGTGGAACAGGGCATACGCGATTCACGCCCGGCGTGACAGCCGGGATTCTCTCGCTGGATCAAGATAGACTGAACGTATCGTGCAACCGTTCTCAGAGGGTTGATCTCGCCCAGTCTATAGTGAGTTATAACCGAGTACAGGCGCAAAAGCTACGACTTTAATCGGGGGGTACGCGCCGTAAGCTTGACTGAGCAACTGACTGTAGTGAGTTTCGTGCGTAGAAAACTGGCAGTTGAATCGGTGTCTGCCACGGCGAGAGCCGATACCAAACAAGTGTGCCGACCACGCCGACCGACACAAAACAAGATACCTCGAAGCCCCACGCGGGGTACGAGTACCGGCTTCGTGGCGGAGCCAGTGCCGTCGGTCACAAAGTGTAGATTCCCAACCTTCAGGATTGACCTGCCCGGCCGACACCGGGCGGGAAGCCCCCGACTTTAGTCGTGGGAGCATGTCACAACAGATTGCATTGGTCTTCCCGAAGCGCCGGTGAATATGGAGCATAGGTTCAGTAGAGATCCGTGCCGGCAGTGGTGTCTCTGAACCTGAGACAGTGGCTTGATTTCTTTCATAACGGAAGAAAACATTCGAACTGATGATCTCAGTAATGGACTTTGTGGTTCCGTTACAGACGAATGGGAGCGCCGGCATCGAACTGTTCGCTGTAGTCGCCCTTACTATCGTGATTTTCGCCGGGTTCTGGAAAACGTTTGAGAAGGCTGGTGAACCAGGATGGGCTGGAATCATTCCGATATACAACCTGTACGTTCTTGTCAAAATAAGTGGGAACTCACGGTGGTGGTTCATTCTGTTCTTTATTCCGTTAATCAATTTCATCGCCACGGTGAAGATCAGCATCGACATCGCTGGCAAGTTCAACAGAGGAGTCCTGTTTGGTCTGGGACTTACGTTCCTCTCTTTCATTTTTTACCCCGTCCTCGGATTCGGGGACTACCGGTATCAGGGCACCACTCAGTTTAGCTAAGGAAACTGTTCGGTACTCGTCCGAACAGCATCCATCTAGAGGTCAGCAGGGAACGTTTGTGGCAAATGAGCGCCCTATGTTTCGCATGGTATCTTAGACAGATACTGGGTAGATTGCGAACTGGCGTGTTATCGTCGCACCGTCTGTGTGACCGCCTCTACCAGCAGTTAGCCAGTAGAGATATTTTCAATACCGTTAACTGACCGCCTTGCTGACTGTTTGTCGATGCCCTCCGCTCAAACCGTCGACCGGCCACAGGAGGCGCTGGCCGTCGCGAAGCGGTATCTCAGACGCGAACGACCGCTGAGTGCGCTGGTTGTCGTACTCGCTGTGGTCGTGTTCCTCGGCACGTTCGTCGCAACCTCGCTGGTGCCCGCAGTGGTCGTCGGTACACTGCTACTCGTCGTCGCGCGTGTCCCGATCATCGAGTCACACGGGACCGTCCGGCTTCGAACTGACGAGACCGCTCAGTCCGTCGTCGAGTCGTTCACCGGACCGACACCGCCCGTTCCCGTGTTCCAGTGGGGAATCGCGGACGAGATTACCAGCGGAGACGGGACGGTTAGCTACCGGCTCTCGTATCTGTTCGGCTTGCGGTCGGTCGAGGTGACCGTCGAGACGCGGACGGACCACACGCCGGCTGGCGACCGCCGGATCGAGTTGGAAGTCACGGCAGGTGGCCAGCCGTGGTCGACGTACGTCGCAACCGTCGAACCAGGAGACGACGGGACAGTCGTGGAGTACGAGTACACAGCCGATCGACGGTTCGGTCTGCGACGCATCCCTCAGCGGATCGTCGCGAATCGATACCGAGACGAAGCCCTCACCGCTCAGGGGTACGTGGTCGTCGATCGTGACGAACAGTACAGTGTCACCATCTGAACGGTACTGGGTGTCGACCGAACGACTGTGGTCGGCTCGCTTGTCTGTAGGTCTGAATGGGCGCCTACCGAAGACAATGAAAGAGGTGGATCTGTCCGAAGGTTGTTGAGTTGGTCAGTGCAAGATGGAAGAGGCGTACCTTGCACGTCCCACCCGAGTATCATCGCTCTCTGATTCGATCAGTACAGACCATCCGGCTGTTCGGTTTGGCCTGTTTCAACGTATCTGATGCTCTGGCTTAGACGGCCTCAGACGAGAATTCACAAAAACACGCCAATACCAGCTAGTGACGTAATGGCCATGATGAGCGTGGGGATGGCGTACAGCTGTATTCTGTACGCTCGCCGGTGTTTCTGGGCCCACTCCGACGGTGAGCACCGAGTGATGGCTGGGTCGATTGATTCAGTACCCTGCAATCGGACACACTTGTCTTGACCACTGACAACCGTCCCGATGACGGTTACCGTATCCCCAGCGTTCACCGTCGTCTCTTGGAACTGTACCGTTCCTTCAGGCGTTCGTATCGCGTTCAGAATCTTCCCGAGGATCCCCGGTGAGCTAGTGGTCTTCGGGTCCTCACCGATCCGATCTCCGAGCTCGACGTGTCGTTGATCCCACTCTTCTGACGGGAGCCGTCGCTCCTCGAAGTCTGGCGGATCGAGTTCCGTTAAAACCGAATCGAGAACCGTGTTCCCGTTGGATTTCAGTAAATGATGTATTTTCTCCGAGGCATCGAGCGTCTCTTTACGGTCGAGATCGCTAACTTTGACAGCACCCTGCTCTCCGCTAACCGTCAGAGTCTCACCGTCGACCCCGAGCCCTATCACGGACCAGTACGACATGTGATTGAGCGTGTCGTACCGACGGAGTGTTGCAGCTTTCCAGAACGCCAGTTCACACCGCGCAGACTGGATGGGAGAACTAACAGTTGCCTCCGTGTCTTTGACGCGCCCGGACACCTGTATGATGCCGCCGCGCTCTTTGGCAGCCGAGAACGTGGTTGGGAGATCAATCAGCTCTCGGTACGTCTTCCGTCTCTGCCAGCCACGGTATATCAGTGGTGAGCCGAGTGCGGTGAGAACCATCCCCAGAAAAAGCGCACTGCCGATGGCTCTGCCGGCCCTGGAAGCGGCGGTCGTAGCGAGGGTGCCCCGAACGACTTCACTATGGGTTGCAGTTCCCCCCAAATCGCACAGTACACGAATCACTTGAGTGGTTTCGGCGGAAGGCATATGATTTGCTATGTTGTTACCGCTGTATGAGCGGAATCAGTTTGCGATCCGGGTATGGAATCATGTACTGGGATGCTTCGGGTTCAGAGTTGTTGTGCCGCCCGACGCAACACGATCGGTTCAATAGAACAGGTCTCCGCGGTTTTGTTCTCGGTCGACAATTGTGTGACTCTCTCCAGGTTCCTGTATCAGTGTGAGAGACTCGTCGTAAATTTAAGCACGGACCGCCACAGTGTTGTCATATGGAGACGCAATCTCGTGGTGAAAAAGAAACCAAAGACAAAAGAGAAATACTGCTGCAGTATTTGTTCTGGATGGGTCTCGCCGTCGCTGTCGGCTATATTGCGATATTTGTTCTCTGATATGGGATCTACGGACCCTGTGAATATCGGAGTCGCGGTCGGGTTCTAAACGAAAAGCAGCGCAAGTTCCCCGCCCCACCGTGGGCAGGGGTGAAGCGCGTCACTCCGGGGCATGTTCAGTCTCTTCGATATATCGTTCAACTACTTCTTCCGATACCGCTCCTGTCGTCTTCACTCGCTGAAATCGAATCAACACTGGTACGAGGGAGACACGTCTGGAGCGTGTCTCAGGGTCAGCGACACGCGGAGGGGGTTGAATACGGTTTCGCCTGAACACGTAGGTGGCCGCCAGTCACAGGCGGTCCCCGACAGGTATCCCGTGCTGTCACCTCACTTCACCCCGTCCCACTCCGCTCCACCCCTGTCCCCCGCTGACTACATCCCCGCCCTCGGCTGGAGGCGGCACGTATCCGGCCAGATCACTGCGACACCCCGACGGTCCGCGCCAGGCCCTCCTCCACACTCGAGACGTGCCGGGCCGTCGTGGTGAACACGGAACTGTTGGTGCCGAACTGGTTTCTCTCTCTCTCCGAGTCTCTCGGAACGGTTGTTCAGCAGCCGATAGCGGCCGTGCTTTCTCGACCTCTTCGTGCTTGGAACGGCCTTCTCTATCGTAGAATTTCAATCGGTCGCGAACTCGGCCGTGGACTGTTGAGGGGTGACGGGCAGAAACACGCTTCCTGCGACGACGAGAGCGAGGACACACAGCATCCCCGCGAACGCGGGGCTCCCGAGGAGATACAGCAGTGCGCCGACTATCAGATTAACTGACACCAGCGAGGACACGTACAGGCGTTCGGAGAGTAGGGACATCGTGGATGTAGCTTGGTGTGTCGGAAACAAAGACAGGGGTGCAGTGTTGCAGAGGGAGAGAATGCCCGACGCCCGTCCTCGTGTCCAGTGGGGTGAAATCACCGACGGGCGTCGATACCCCGCTCGCTTACCGTTGCGTCCCAGGTGTGAACGCTGCGGTCTGTGGTTGCGAACAGACCTTGGAGTCGAAGCTGAACGAACCGGGAACCACGACAGGGTCGCCCGGGTAGCGTCCGGGCGAGCTGGGGCCAACAGTAGCGCCACGTCGACCCATCGATCACTCGTCCGATCGGTCGGGGATCAATATCTCGACGGTCGTCCCGTCGGTCGTGTCGAACGACAGGTCGCCGTTCAACGCCCTGACTGCCCATTTGAGTTGCCAGAGTCCGAGCCCGGTCGTGTGCTGGAGCGGCGACTCGGTGCCGGCGTCCAGGGATTCGAGTTCCCAGTCCGGAATCCCTGGACCGTCATCGGTAACTCGGAGCCGGATCCCATCCGGTTGTGATTCCGCAGTGACGCTGACTGTCGAATCGGCGTACTTGACGGCATTGTCCAGCGCGCTCTCGAGAGCGCCGACGAGCGCCGGTCGACTCGTCACTAGCGTCATCGCCTGTGGGGTATCGACCGAGACATCGACCGTCGCGTCGTCCGCTTCGACCGTGTCGAGAGCAGACTTGACAGTCTCACTCAGGTCAACGGCTGTATCGGCCGTCGACCCCGAAACGTACTGGTCTATCCGGCGTGCCTGTTGTCCGAGCGCGCCGACCGCGTCGGCCGACTCCAGTATCGACGCGACCTTGTCGTCGTCCTCGTCGAGGGCCTCCGCGTGACTTTTCAACACGTCGATCTCGTTGCGCAGGTTGTGTCTGAGAACCCGGTTCAGAACCGCGAGACGCTGCTCTCGAAGATTGCGCTCGGTGACATCACGGAGGCTGAGCGTCGCACCGATCTCGTTGTCGTGATGGTCAGTGACCGGCGAAACCTGTGGGTCGTACTGTCGCGCTCCTTCGGCCGTCTGAACCGGCACTGTCTCCGAGGCTCGCAACTGTTCGCTATCGTAGTCCACCCAGTCGCTCAGCGGCGTGCCGACGACGGCCTCCTGAGTCGTGGAGAGCATCTCGACAGCCGTCTCGTTGATAGTGACGACGCAATCCAAGTCGTCGACGACGAACATCAGGTCGTCCGTCTCCCGAATGAGGGCCCGTTCCCCCAGCGTCCCGATAGAGGGGATCGAACCGAACAGTCCGTACCGTCGGCGCGCTACGCCGACACCGACCGCGGCGACGACCGCCCCGGTGGCGTAGGCTCCGGCAATACCCACACTCCTGGGCTCCTGGGGGCCGAGCAGGTTCCAGATGGAGAGCGTCGCGACCGGGACGAGACCGAGGCTGATACCCTGACCGGTCGGGATATGTCCGTAGGAGTAGCTCGTCTGTACGAGGAGGTACGCCCCGCCGACGGCGAGCGAGATGACGTACAGGAACACGAACGTTCCGACTAGATTCGGGAGGCCGCGCTCGAACCCTAGCACGGTCAGCGACAGGTCGACGACGATGACGACGTACGGCAGTGCGGCGAGGGTGAGGGTCCGTCGACGGATCTCCGTTCTCGTCCCCGTGTACTGCACCGCGAACACGAACCACGGGAACGTCGCCACGAGCCAGAACAGGAGCGGAAGCTGTGGCCATACTGCGCCCTCGGTATCGAACGGAACCACGGAGGGAACGAGCCCGCCGACGCCGGCAACGACACAGCCGGCCCCGAGTATCGCGGTGAACGCGACGAACGGCCGCCGCCCCAATCGCTCCGACAGGCGGTACACCCGGTACCCAACCCAAACGAGAGCGACGCCAGCGACGATACCGAGAACGAGCAGGGCGTCGACAGGAGAGACCATCACAGTGGTCTTCCCTGCGTATCGATAAAAAACGCCGTTACCCGTTGTGGGCTGACGAACGGGGACGTGGCAGACGGGGCAACGATCTGACGACGTTCGACCGGGGTATTAGTAGCCACGAGTCGTATCGGGCGATCAAATGAGTGATGGGGTACGCGTGACGAAACCGACGGTGCTGATGGTCGACGACGAGAAGAAAGTCGCCGACGCCTACGCACTCCGACTCGACGACGTCGCCGACGTGACCGTCGCCTACAGCGGTGAGCAAGCCCTCGACACCGTAGGCGAAGGGTTCACGCCGGACATCGTATTGCTCGACAGACACATGCCCGAGCTGTCCGGCGACGAGGTGTTAAGTCGTATCCGGGAGCGCGACATTGAGTCGCGGGTCGTCATGGTAACGGCGGTCGACCCCGGCTTGGACGTGCTGGACATGCCGTTCGACGACTACCTGTCGAAACCGGTCGAACGCGCGGACCTGCTGGAAGTCGTCGACCAACAGTGTCAGGTACTCGCGTACGAACTACTGGGTGAGTACTTCCGTCTCGAATCGACGCGAGCTGTCGTCGCGTCACAGGTCCCAGGCGACGACGCCGGCAACGACGAACTCGCCGATCTAGAAGCGAAGCGCTCGGCACTCAGAGAGCGGATCGGATCGCTGCTACCCGAAGCCGAAGAGATACTATCTTCGTTCAACGGGGTCGACCGCGGTGGATACTGAGTAATTCGTCGATCACGGGCGACTCTGTGATCGACGTGTTTGTCCGCTTTACTGCCGACGGTCGTCTTCGCACCGCGGCGGTTCTGGCCGTAAGATTATCATCCTCGATACCCTGACAGAGACCTTTTTTAACGTGAGAGAATTCGATCACACATGCTTCCGGTACTGTCTGACCCGGTCGGGCTACTCTACATCGCGGTATATGTCGGGAGCGGACTCGTCTGTCTTCTCTTGATCCCACGAGCGAGGTCGTTCGACGACACCGAGATGCGGACCGGGCTATTCTGGTTACTCGCGACTACCGGGACGTGGGGTGTTCTGAAGGCGGCGTACTTTCTCGTCCCCGCGCCACTGCGGGAACCGAGTTACACCGTCGGACTCATCGTGGGATTCGGGACGGTCTGGTCGTGGCTGTACTTCTGTTCCGCCTACACTGGCCGGAACTTCCACCGCAACTCGACGCTGCGCCGCATCGGTGTCGGCGTCTTCCTGCTCGTCGTCTCCGCGAAAGTCACCAACCCGATCCACGGACTGTACTTCACCACCAGTGAAGTGACGTCACCGTTTCCACATCTGGCGATCGAGCACGGTCTGCTCCACTGGAGTGCAACTGGGCTGGCGTACGTCCTCTCGGCTATCGGCGTTTTCATGATATTCGAACTCTACCTGCGGTCGGATTACGATACCCGCCCTCTCAGTGTCCTGACGGTGCTTATCGCTCTCCCGGTGGTCTTCGATATTGGTGCACTCCTGACGCCGAGTCTCATCGACGTTATCTACGCACCGGTCGGGGTGGCTGTGTTCGCAACCGGTGTATTGGTACTGTTTCAGGAACGTCTCGAGGCGGTCAGAACCGTGATACAGGACGGTGACACCACGGTGTACCTCGACGGCGACCGGCGAGTCAGAGACGCCTCCACCCGGGCGGCGGAGTTGTTCCCGGCGCTCGAACAGGCGACAGGCGCCCCCCTGGCCGAAGCCCTTCCCGAAGTCGCGGCGGCGCTGGATACGGACAGCGTTCTCGAACGGGCTGTCGATGGGGAGACGCGGTACTACTTCGTCGGGACCGACTCTGTCGGCGTGAACGACTCCGGGGCGCAGGTACTCACCATCACCGACGTAACCGATTTCGAGCGACAGCGGCGGCAACTCCGGCGCCGGGAGCACGAACTCGACGAGCAGAACGAACTGTATCGTGCCATCATCGCTGCGAGTTTCGATTTCGTCTACCGGGTCGACCCCGACGGCCGCCTGACCTTCGTCTCCGCGTCGGTCGAAGACGTGCTGGGGTACACATCCGAGGACCTCGTGGGACGGCAGGTCGATACGATCGCCTCGACTGACGAGGCCGGCGAGCAAGCGCTGGAGTATCTGGACGACGTCGCAGACGGCAACGCACTCCAGATTCGGGACTTCCCGATAGAACACCGCGATGGAGGAAGTGTGAGCACCGACTTTCGGGTCGTTCCGATCTACGAAGCGGAGGTCCCGAAAGCGGAACGGACCCCGGCAGACATCGTCGGCGCCCAGGGCATGGTCCGAGACACGACAGAGCGAAACCGGCGCGAGGGCCTCATTAGCGTCATCAACCGCGTGTTACGTCACAATGTGCGCAACAAACTCACGGTCATCAACGGCCACGCCAAGATACTGTCGGCAGACCTCGACGGGGAATCGGCGGAGAGTGCCGAACAGATCGTCGAGTCGGCCGACCGACTCCTCGACCTGACCGAGTCGGCACGAAAGATCGAGCAAACCCGGGGTGAGTCGCTCGAACTGGAGGTACACGATATCGTTCCGATTGTCGAGGAAGTGCGCTCGCGGGTGGAAGACCAGTACCCCAACGTCTCGATCTCGGTGGATGGTCCGGAGTCAGCCGTGGCACTGACACTCCCGCGAATCGAGACTGCCCTCTTCGAACTACTCGACAACGCCGCGAAACACAGCGGTGACGCCCCGTCCATCGAACTCGACGTGACCGCAGGTTCGGAGCAGGTGACGGTCGAGATAACGGACGAGGGTCCCGGCCTCCCGGACGCCGAACGGGAGGTGCTGGCAACCGGAACCGAGGACCCGCTCACACACGGGAGCGGACTCGGTCTGTGGCTAGCCTACTGGTTCGTCACGTCTCTCGACGGCGATATCGAGAGCCCCCGGACCGACGAGGGGACGACCGTCGAGGTCGGTCTCCCGACGCCGGACGAATAGCCCGAGACGTTTCGAGGGTTCGTCGACCACAGTCAGTACGCGACTCCCGTCGATAGTTCACCGTACGGTGTTTCACTCTCGGAGACGGTGCTTGCGGCATGATATACGTCCACCGCTAGTACGTAGATATGGACGCTATCGCCTGGTGGTCCTCAGGACCCCTCCTCTCAGGTCCGTCGAACGGGCAGGACAGAGCGAGTCCACAGAAAAGAACTGGAGGTCAGTGCCGGTGACCGACGGCAACGCGGTGGGCGACCGTTTGGAAAGTGCTGCTCGGGGTGCGGAAGCTGACGACCGGTCATCGCAGTCGGTCGGGCGGAGCGGTCGCATCTGGGTACGGCAGGCCTCGGGGTTCACGTACCGCACACTCCGGGACGTCTCTCGCAGTTGGACGGTGCTCGCTATGGCCATCGGATTCCCGCCAGCGATGTATCTTCTCGTGACAGCTACCCGAGAGCTCGACTCAGTCACGAAGGGACTGCTCGCTGGCGGGATCGCCGTCCTCGGCGCGATGATCGCTTCTCTCATCGTCTTCGGGAGTCAACTGGCCGTGGATCTGGAGACGGACCGGTTCGCCGCCTACCGGTCGATGGCAGTGCATCCATCGGCCGATTTCGCCGGACGGGCGGCGGCCGGTTCGGTGATTGCAGCGCTGGCGCTCTGCTTCGGTCTCGGTGTGGGGATTCTCGACGGTGCGCCAGTCGGTGTCGGTGGGGTACTGCCGGTCGCGGTGTCGGCCGTTGGGTTCCTTATACTGAGCGTCGTATGCATGGCCGTTGCAGTGCCCATCGTCGTCGCGGCAAACAACGAGCAATACGCACAGTTCACCCTGTCGCTGGTCGCGGTGTTCGGATTCATGCTCACCGGGTACAACGGGATGCTGATGGAAGTCGCAATCCTCGATGGCTCGATTACGAAGCTGCTGCCGAACGTACTCGCGACGCGCGCGATGACGGCGCAACTCGTCACCACCGAGGGTGTCGCAGGCAGCGGCTTTGTCCCCGGCGGTCGCCTCGTGCCACTGCTCGCCTACGGCGTTTGTGCGACGGTGTTTGGTGTTTTTCTCACGCGGTGGCAGTTGTACGACGAGGGGGGTAACCGATGAGTGAGCCGGTCCTCGTCGCCGAAGGTGTCGGGAAGTCCTTCGGTGAGGAGCGAGTGTTCGGCGAAGTCGACCTGACGGTCGAGTCGGGCGAGGTCGTCGTTCTGCTGGGTCCCAACGGAACGGGAAAGTCGGTGCTCGCCTCCTGCCTCGCCGGAGGTCTGACCCCGTCTGACGGAACTATCCAAGTTAGCGGCAGAGCGCCGGCCTCGAAACCCGGTGCGACGAGTTTCCTCCTGCAAGACGCGCTGTGTCTCGATAGGCTGACCGGACGGGAGAACATCGCCTTTTACCGCCGTCTCAACCCATCGTTCACCGACAGGTGGCGATCGCTGGTCGAGACGTTCGGCATCGACAGCCGACTCGACGACAAGGTGGCGCAGTACTCCGGCGGGATGTGTCGGAAGCTCGAACTCACCATCTCGCTGAGTATCGAGGCACCGCTGTACATTCTCGACGAGCCCACAGCGGCACTCGACCTCACGATGGTGAGTGAACTCCACCACCAGTTGTCGACACTCCGCGACCGGGGGAAGGCGGTTCTCATGACGACGCATCTTCCGATGGATGCCGACATAGCGGACCGGATCGTCTTTATGACTGATTCTGGCGTGGTCACGACAGGAACGCCAGGGGATATCACATCGTCAGTTCCGCAGGTCGTCGAAACCACATTACAGAACGCAGAGGCTATCGCCGACAAAGTGATCGATGAACGGTTGTTCAGAGGTGAGGGTGTCGTCCGTGGGCTCCTCGATTTGGGAACTGACCCGGCAGCGATCGACGAGATGGCCGACGCCCGCGTGACCGACCCGTCGTACGCGGACGTGTTCAACTACTACGCACACCTCGAGGGGGCCGGGTCCGATTCTCGATAGCCGCGAGCCCTTCGTTGGACTACTTCGGTCGGCCCTCTGCTGGAAGTGTCTATCCCAGTCGAACAAACGCGGAGGGAGCTACGGATCGAACGTATCCCCCGCTCTCACAGTGGCTATTGGGGAGTATCGACCCCGGTGATCTCGAACTGTGCCCCATCATTGTCACTGTCGGTGACTCGGATGTCCCACCCGTGTGCCTCAACGACTTGTTTGGCGATCCGAAGTCCGAAGCTCGTCCCCTCCTCAGCAGTCGAGTACCCCACCTCAAAGACGTCCTCTCGCTCGTCATCTGGAATTCCCACGCCGTCGTCTGCGACGTAGAACCCCTCTTCGAGCTCACCCACTCGTACCGTCACGTCTTTGCCTCCATGTTCGACGGTATTTGCGAAGAGATTCTCCAGCAATTGTTGCAGACGGCTCCGGTCTGCCGAGAGTGTCTTGTCGGTCTCTACGGTCAACGCGGCGTTCTCGCTAGGAACGACCTCCCAGCACTCCTCAATTAGCGACGACAGCGACACCGCCTCGGTATTCCCGACTATCTCACCACCTCGGGCGAGCGTCAACAGGTCCTCGATGAGCGCGTCCATCCGGTCGAGTGCACCGGCCACGTCGTCCAGATGAGCCGAGTCACAGTCGGCCTGTGCCAGTTCCAGTCGGCCCCCGGCAGTCTGCAATGGATTGCGCAGGTCGTGGCTCACGACGCTGGCGAACTCCTGTAGTCGCTCGTTCTGCCGTTCGAGGTTCTGTTTGTCCTCGGCATACTCGGTGATGTTCTGTGACACCCCAATCACGTGGGTGATCTCTTCGCCGCCGGTCCGAACGGGGACCGCCTGGAGTCGGTATCGCTCGCCCCCGTATTCCTGGTCGAACGTGTTGGCGTGACCGTCCAACGCGTTCTCTAAGTAGTGACAGAGTTCATCGGCGACTTCCTCCGGGAACAGGGCGTGTGGTTTCTTGCCCTCGAAGTCGTTCGGCGATAACCCAATTCTCCTGAGTTCTTCGCCACGGGCGCGTTCGAACCGTAGATCGGTGCCAATGAGATATACCGCACCGTCGGGGAAGTTCTCGGCCAGTGTCTCGTACTGGCTTTTTATCACCTGTAACTCCTGCTCGCGCTCTTTGCGGTCGGTGATATCTCGGGGCGTCCCGACTGACCCGTTGAACGTATCGCCCTCGTAGGGAAGCACGCTCATATGATCTTCACAGATGATCGGGTCGCAATCACGTGGTTGTATCGTCACCTCGAACGTGACAGTTTCGGGTCCCTCCTCGGAGAACAGCCGTCCCAGCTGCCGTTCTGCCGTCTCGACTGCTTCCTCGTCTTTGATCAGTGACGGCGTGTTTCCGATGGTCGTCTCCCGGTTGTACCCGACCAGTTCCACGAACTCGTCGTTGATATATGTGAACTGCCCGTCCTCGTCGAGGACGTACACCGCGTCACTCAACGTCTCGAGTATCGTCTCGTACTCCCCAAGTTGCTGTTTGCGCCGCTCACGCTCGGTGACGTCATAGAATTTCGAAAAGATCGACCGAACCTCGCCGTCCGAACCAGTGACCGCCCGGTTGTGCCATTCACACGTGCGCACCTCACCGCTCCATGTGATGTTCTCGTTGACGACGTGTGTCCCGCCATCAGCCTCAAGCAGTTGTTCAACAGCGTTTTCAACCTGGTCGCGGTCGCCGTCAGCGACGATTAGCTCCCAGGGTTCCCCGCGGAGGTCCGCCTCGCTGTACCCCAGAATCTCCTGGGCCCGTTCGTTGAGGCGGTCGAATCGGAACGTGTCGTCCCACTGAACAGCTCCGACCGGTGATTCCTAAAAAAACAGCGACAGCTGTTCCCGGCGCTGTTAGGCTGTCTCGGCCTGGTCGATCCGGTCGAGTGCTGCCACGAGGTTCCCCGCGAGCAACTCCCCGACTGTGATGTCCGTGTCCTCGAACGCCGCCACCGCTGACGAACCGGCGACGAGGACCCCGTGGTCGCCAAGCGGGAGATAGAGATGGCCTCTCAGACTGGTGTCCGGATTGTAGGCATCCGGATTCTGTCGGACATCCTCGATGGCCGTTGGCTCGCTGTCCCGGTAGACACACCCCGCGATACTGTCTTCAACTGGCAGTGTCGGGGCGTCGCCGATCAATGAGACGCTTTCCTCCGTCTGAGCAGCCGGTATCAGTTCCGTTCGGTCCTCCGTTGCGAAGTGGAGTGCATTCGCCCGGAGTCCGAGGATATCCCGGGCCGCTTCGGTTCCTATCTCTGCAATCTCCGCTCTGGAGCGCGCTCTCGATAGGCGCTGTGCCGTCTCGTTCAGGTTCGTCAGTTCCCGTTCACGCTCTTTTCGTGCGGTGACATCCCGGCTGTTGACGACGTAGCCTTCGACAGCTGGGTTGTCGAACTGCTTGCTCGCGCGACCCTCGAACCATCGCCACGAGCCGTCGGCATGGCGGGCGCGGTACTCGACCGATTCCCTCGCTTCGGGGCCCGCCAGCCACTCCTCGAAAGTGTCCATGACAGCCTCGCGGTCGTCGGGATGGATGTACTCCCAGGCCAGATCACCGACCGTCTCTTCGGGGTCGTATCCCAGGATGCGTGCGAGAGACGGACCCTGGTACTGGAACCGGCCATCGGCGTCGATGATCGAGATAACGTCGTTGGACTCCTCGACGAGTGCCCGGAACCGTCGTTCGCGTTGTCGGCGCTCGCTCAGATCCCGACCGATCCCGACGAGTCCGGTGGTGGTGCCGTCCGTGTCGGTCAGGCGAGCGCCGGTCCACTCGTAGGGGATTCGGTTGCCGTCGCCGGTCTGCAGGTCGGCTTCGACGGTTCCCCGGTCGTCTGCTAGTGTCTGACTGGTTGCGTTGGCGATTCCCTCGTGTTCGTCTTCGGGGAATATCTCGGTAGCGTTCATTCCGTCCAGTTCCGACTCGGTGTATCCCGTGACGTCGATGACTCGATCGTTCCACTGCCGGATAGTGCCGTCAGTATCGAGAACGTAGAACAGGTCATCGAGCGCATTTAGCGACTGTTCGATAAATCGTCGCTCTGTTTCGAGTTCCTGCCTGCGTTCGTATCGTTCGGTGATATCGTTGATAGCTCCCCGAAGCGTCGTGATGTCGCCGTTGGACCTAACCGGTGTGACCGTCACATCGAGGAGACGCTGCTCTCCCTCGTTTGGCTGGACACGCCATGTCCCCTGGACTTGTTCGCCCGTCTCGGCAGTCTGATCAAGCGCAGTGCGGACTTCGTCACGGTCGTCAGGGTGGTACAGATCGATCGCTTCCTCAAGCCCGAGGCTATCGTCTTCAGAGAGGTTGATGAGCCGTCGGGTCCCGTCAGTCAATGTCAACTCTTCAGTCTCGAGGTCCAGTTCCCACCCGCCAGTATCGCCAGCGAACTCGGTCAGCCGCATCAGTTCTTCCTGCCGGGTTGCTTCCTGTGTTGCGCGTTGGGCTTGGACGGCATTCGTGATCCGGTTGGCGAGCAGTCCGTACTGTTCAGTGCCAGGCCCCTTCTGCAGGTAGTCGGTGACGCCGGCAGCAATCGCGTCGCTAGCAACGCTCTCACTTCCTTTTCCGGTGAATAGAATAAATGGGAGGTCGGGATAGGTCTCGCGGACAGCCTGCAGGAACTCGATACCATTCTTGCCCGGCATATCGTAATCGGAGACGATGCAATCGGGTGGTCGGTCTCCGATCTGATCGAGTCCCTCGCCGGCGCTGGTGGCCGTTTCGAGAACGAGCCGGTTATCTTCGCGTTCGAGGAACTCACCGGTCAACTCGAGAAGACTTAGATCGTCGTCCACGTGAAGGACCCGAATCGGCGACGTACCCATAATTACCTATTGTGTGGGGAGTACAAGATTCTTTGTGCACTGTTATCAGCACTGAAACCACCGGTGTGAGGGGATCCGGTGAGTGATCTTCGCTGCGGGAATCAGTATCAGGGTGGACAGAAGGTCGACTCGCGGTCGGTCGAACGCCACTAGCACCGTCCCGCGTCGAAGCTCGACCCGTTACAGGGCTCAGGAGTCGGGGCGACGCGACGGGTCACTGTCAGCTTCGAGATACGCGCCGACCAGTTCCTGCTGTGCCCGTCGAAGGTGATACAGTAGCGTCGAACCGGCGATGTCGAGCGTTTCGGCCACCTCCTCGGACGTACTCCCGCGCGGTGAATCGAAGTACTCAGACAGGTACGCGGTCCGCAGTACCGTTCGTTGTCTGTCGGTCAGGCGCTCGTCGAGTTCGTTTCGAAATGCTTCTGGACTTTCGGAGGCCCGCGTCGTCTCCGTCTTGGTGACGAGGTCCGTCTCCGCGGCCGTCTCGTCGACAGCCTCGACGATCCGTCGCACCTCTCCGTCCGGCGGCGCCTCGGCGACGAGCCGTGCCGACTCCGCGGTGTATTCGCCGGTGGCGACGCTTGCGCCCCACGCGACGAGCGTGGTAATCGGGATTTCACCGACGAGTGTAGCCTGGATCTGTGGGCTCTCGCCGTCTCGGATCCATCGTACGTCGGTGATCACCTCGTCATCGGCTAGTGTCGTTCGAAGTCCCGGCCACGACCCGTCGTCACCCTCCTTCGTTTCGTCACCTGTCGCGTCGGGTTCGCTGCCCGTGCCGTCGACGCTCAGATAACAGACGACCGCCCCGTCACCGCGGGGGACCGCCCCGTCGAGCGAGAGTCGACAGCCGGCCTGTCGGGCGGCCCGAATGAGTGGGAGCGTCTCGTCGTCGACGTCGATAGTCACCTCGGTGACGGTATCGGCGACCAGAAGGTCCTCCTGTCGGAGCGCCCGGACTGCGAACCCCGCGACGTGTGCGAGCGTTTCGAGCACCGCTTGCTCCTGTTCGCTGAACCCGTCCTCCTGCCCCGAGTACACCGATACCACGCCGTACGTGGTCCCGCGATACGCCAGCGGGAGGGCGTAGCACGACTGGACACCGTGACCGAACGCCGCCTGGCGGACACCGCGTGGGATCGACTCCTCGTCGGCGATGGCGCCGACGAGTTGGGACTCCCCGGTTTCGAGCGCCGCTCGTTCGGGCAGTGTCTCCTCCTCGCCGTGTTCCTCGTCGATCCGAGTCCGGAGGTCGGGTGCGTTCCCTACGGCAGCCAGCTCTCTGAGTTCCTCGTCCGGAAAGTCACGTTCACCGACCCACGCGAACCGGTACAGGCCCGTCCCGGCCAGCCGCTCGCAGACGGTTTCGCCGACCGAGGTCCGGTCCGACGCTCCGACGACGCGCTGTAGCACGGTCGCAACGACGCTGTTAATATCCTTGACGCGTTCGAGCTGCCGTTCCAACCGGTTGGTTCGCTCTTCGTCGGCCTTCCGGTCCGTGCGGTCACGGACGTAGACGAGGACGGTGTCGCCGGTGTAGATGTCGACGGCGAGCCAGCGGTCGACCCGCGGGTAGTACTCCTCGAACGAGCAGTCGGTCACTCCGTCCCCATCGAACGCCTCGCGGAGGGTTCCGGCCGCAGACTGCGGGAACGCGTCGCGAATATACGTTCCGCGGAGCGCCTCGGCGGTCGATTCGAGCGTCGTTGCCGCTGTCTCGTCGACATCGAGGACGCGCCCGTCTGTCCCGGTCTCGATAACCCCTCCCGGGGCCGCCCGTACACGGTCGTCAAGTGTCATTGCGTTTCGTGTGTTGGTCGCATCTCAGTCATTGCCGGAAGAAGGACGGAACTCGAATCTCGCGCCACCGGCCGACCCGGCGGTAAGCGAGACCGTCCAGTCGTGTGCTTCGGCGATCCGTTCGACGATCGTTAAACCGAGACCGGTACCGTCGCTCGGTCCGTTCGCAGAGTACCCCGGGTCGAACACGCGCTCGCGCTCGGCCGGCGCGATCCCAACGCCATCGTCGGCCACGAAGAACCCGCCGTCCGTCCTCCCAACTTGGACCTCGACACCACTCTCGGCCGGCCCGTCCTCTTGGCCGTGTTCGACGGCGTTGTCGACCCCTGGCCGGCTGCTCGTGGAACCGTGTTCCGCGGCGTCGTCCGGAGCCTGCGACGGAGGGCTCGTGGAACCGTGTTCCACAGCGTTCCGGAACAGGTTCTCGAACAGACGCTGCAATCGGTCGGGGTCGGCATCGGTGACGAGAAGATCATCAGCGACTGTCAGCGACGCAGACTCGGTCTCGACCGCCGCCCACGCGTCCCTGGCTACCTCCTCAATATCGACGTCGGCGGTGACGTTGAGGACGTGTGCGCCGCGGGCGAGGGTGAGTACGTCCCGGATTATCCGCTCCATTCGGTCGTGTGACTGCCTGACCTGGTCGAAGTGATCTGCGTCACCCGTCTCGCGGGCGGCGCGAAGGTGGATGTTCGCCACGTCGAGCGGGTTCCGGAGGTCGTGGCTGATGACGCTCGCGATGCGGTCGACCGCTACGTCCGCGGACTGTGTCGACCCCACAGCAGTCATCATCAGGAACCCACCGACGTCTTCGCTCTCGCCGGAATCTGCGAGTGTACGGAGTCGGTACTGCGCTCCGGAGTCCTCGTGCCCGCCCTGGTCGACTGTCGTGTCCACCCGACGCCCGTCGGCGAGGGTCGAACGGAGGTCCTCGAGCGACTGGTCGTCGACGCTCGTCGCGGCTGTCAGCCACTCGCTAACCGTCGATCCGATCGAGACGGACTCGAACGCTCGCTCGCAGGCGGCGTTTCGTTCGACGACGACCAGCGACCCCTCCTGGCGTTCGTACCCCAGGATCGGATCTGGGAGCGCGTCGATCGGAAGCGTCGCCTGCACGTCTTCGTGCCGGTCATCGCGCCCGTCACCCATCGCGACCACCGACCTTCCGACCGAGAGCACGGTATCGGACCGGCCGTCGCCGAGCGCTGACCGTCGCTCGGCGTGGCGAACGGTAAATCGTTGTCATGAGAGTACTGTTAGAGGCCTGCACCCATAGCCGAACACTCTAGTAATACAGAGAGACTTCACAATAGGAGTTACGAACTGTTCGACTGTCGGTTCCCGACGGAACCCGTGTATAAACAGTCCGCACGGACGATCCTAACCGTTGGGGTACCAGCCCGGCAGTCTACGGTGGTTTGTCGCCTGGAGCGGGTGCGATTCTCTCGCTGAACCACCATAGCGATGGCCGCCGTCGAACGGTCGCGGCGGGGACTCCAGCTTTCCGGTTCGACATGCAGTCGGAACGACGAGTACAGGCATGACCCAGCTAACGACAGTGTCGAGAATGTCCAACGATACGAACGCGCTCCTCCCCTCCCTACCGCTCGCTTTGCTCGCGCTTGAGGAAGGGGACTCCACGTTACCGTTTAGATAACTAGAACAGACCGTCGGTCAAGCTCACGACGCCGTTACCGACCTCGACCAGCGCCGCCTCGCCGGCCTGAGAGCCAATCAGACACTCCGTCGACGCCGTCTGTCCTCCGTCACATTTGGCGCTGACGCGATAGGTATCGGGCTCGACGTTCGGTTGGGCGGTCACCGTATCTAGCGGTTCGAGGGCGAACGTCCTGTCGAAGACGGTCGTTCCCGCAGCGTCACGGAATTCGACCGACAGTTCGTGCGCGTCCTCGCCGTCGTAGTTGCGGAGCACCACGCCGTGGGTATCGACGACCTCCTGTGACGTCTCGTACGTTCCGGCAGTCCGGTCAGCACGTGTGAGCCGTTGCATATCTCTCTATTCAACCTGGTAGAACCTATACCACTCCGCGGTGTCTCTGGGCCAGAAACAGTCAATCCACACCCTGTGTCGGTACCAGCATAGCAAGGTCGCTCGACCGACCGCCTGTAGAGGGGCTCGTGCGTGGAAGACTTCCAGTCGAGTCGATGCGTCCACGCCGAGATTATCACACAATTAATAAGATGGGGCGACACAAAACACCTCGAAGCGCCACACGGGGCACGAGTCCCGGCTCCGTTGTAGAGCCAACGCTGTCGATCGCAAACCGCGACTCGCATCTTTCGAGATTGACCCGCTCGGCGGACACCGGGTGCGAGGCCCGGCCTATAGGCGCGGGAGGATGTCACCGCTCCCGGTTCGTTCAAAACGGCTTTTCGATAGCCACTACTCCCGCCGCGGTGTCCGACGAGAGCGCTGGTGTCGGCCTGCAAGCCACGGTCGGCTATCGTAGAATTTGAACGCGTTTGCACGATCGACCGCACGATAGCGTGCGGTCGTCCGAGCGATGTCTCTCAGATTCTACTATAACTGCTCTTTCTGACTGCGGCCCGCACGTATCGCCTCGCTCGGCTCCGTCCGGTACTACGGTGGTGTCCCTGCCCCACCGCGCTCACACCGGGGCCACCGTCAACTGCGCGCCGGGTGGCGTGGAGTGATGGGACGGCGTCATCGAGCGCTGGTGGCCACTACCCTCAGTGGCGAATACTCGATACGTCGGCCGAAAAACCGGGAGAGGACGGTCCGTAACGGGTTTTACGCCGAAGCCGTCAAACTACGTACGGTGTTCCAGTTCGGTCCGTCGATGCTGCTCAGAGTCGCCGTCCCGGCAGCGAGTAGCGTCGTCGCAGGGGTTGTCGGGCTATCGGTCTATCGACAACTCCGCGAGGGGACGGTTCGCACCGGCCTCGCCCGACCGTTTCTCGCCATAGTCGCGACGGTCGCGGGTCTCGGCGTCGTCCACGTCGGTTTCCATCTGGTGACACCGCTCGCGACACGTCTGAACGGTGGGACCAGCCTTCTGGTCGTGCTCGTCCCGTGGCTGGTGTTTGGGGCCAGGTACGTCGGCTTCGGGAGGTACGTCACGCGGCAACGAGTGGTTGCGGGAGCAGCCGTCGTAGTCGTCCTCGTCTGTGTGAATGCGCTCACTGTGCTCGTAAGCGAGGGACAGCTCGACGTGGTGAGTGAGGGGACACTCGATACGCTACAGACCGCCACATCGGTCGTCAATCTCGGTCTGTTACTGCTCGTGTTCGCCCTGATCGGTAGCGCCGTCGTCACGACCTACCGACACGACAGGCTGCCGACGGCACAAGGTATCGTCGTGACGCTGCCGGTCGTGGGATACCTGTTCGCCGTTCAGACGACTCGCCCTGCGACGCCACTGGCGAACGACGTGCTCGTCGGCGGCGCGTTCGCTGTTGTCGCCGCCAGTCTCGCGCTCGGTGTCACTCGCTACGATGTCCTGGCCGGCGTGCCTGCAACCCGACGGTTGGGCGAGCGAGCGGCGTTGACCGAAACCGACGAGGCGGTGCTCATCCTCGACGACCGGTCGCGGGTGGTTCGGGTCAACGAACTGGCCGAACAGACCTTCGGCGATGTCGACACGCTGGCGGACGTGACCGAACACTCGATAGCGACACTGACCGAACGCAAGACCATCACCTGCCGGACGACGACGGGCCGCAGACAGTTCGAGCCCAGCGTCTTGCCCCTCGTCGACGGCCACGACGAGACGTTCGGGTACACCGTGACGCTGTTCGACGTGACCGACCGGGAGATCCGGCGTCAGCGACTGGCCGTGCTCAACCGCATCCTCCGGCACAACGTCAGGAACGAACTCGACGTGATCCGCGCACACGCGGACGGAGCCGATCTCGACCCGGCGGTCGAAGGCGTCGACCGAATTGCCAGGATCAGTGAGGAGGCACGACGAGTTCAGGAACTCATGGAACGGTCCACGACCGACCGGACTGAGACGGCTTTGGATCCGCTCGTCGAGGAGGTCCTCGCCGAGGTAACGACCGGGACGAACGCCGACGTGACCGTTGCGTTGGCTGACGTGACTGTGAGCGTCGACCGCGAGCGGTGTCGGTACGCGCTCCGGCACCTCGTCGAGAACGCCGTCGAACACAACGACGGGGCGTCGCCCCGCGTCGTGATTCGCGGCGAGCAGACAGCATCGGACGTTCGCCTGGTCGTCGCGGACGACGGTCCGGGGATCCCCGAGTCAGAGCGGGCGGTGATCGAGGCGGGTGAGGAGGCACCGCTCGAACACGCCACCGGCCTCGGCCTCTGGGGAGCGAACTGGGCCGTCCAGACTGCGGGCGGGTCGCTGTCGTTCGGCGTGAGCGACCTCGGCGGCACGGCGGTCACGGTCACGTTGCCCGACCGAGCGGCCGACGACTGAATCGAAGCGTTAGGTCACAGCGGTGTCGAAGACGAAAACTGCGAGCAGCCGCCTGGTCCGACTTGGTGCCACTGCCGGAGGCCAGCGCCCCGCTCAGTTCGACCCGACTCGGAGGAGCCGCTCGGTCGCGCCGCCGAGAAGGGCAGCGACCAGATTGACCCCGTGGAGTCCGACCAGGCAGACGATGACGCCCAGCAGTGACGCCAGCAGCGCCTCGGGGAGCGTGTCGATGCCGGTCCCGACCAGCGCCGTCGTGTCGACGGACGTCGACCACAGTTCGACGGGTTCGGCGTTCGTCACCTCGTATTCGACGCCCGGTATCCAGTACGCCACCGGCGCGACGACGAGGACGAGTGCCAGCGTGAACACGACGGTGAGAGCTACGAAGAGGTTGATCCCGACGACGAACGACGCGAGCGCGAACCCGACCAGCAGGTAGTTTCGCGGGTCCGTCGCGACCGTCTTCAGGTACTCGGCCACCGGCAGTTCCGCGGGGTCGGTGTGGTCGTACGCCACCTCGCTGCCGCGAAGGTGACGGAGCAGCCAAGCCTCGACGACGCCGACGTACCCACCGAGGGCGAGCACGCCACACAGTATCGGGACCCCGACTAGAAGCGGGACCAGCGACAACCCCAGGCTGAGCCCGGTTACGAACACCGTGAAGTAGGTGATACCGAGTGGGAACCGAGCAAGCACATACGCCAGGTTCCGGTACGTTTCACTGCGGAAGCCGACACCGAGCGCGCGCCGAACGAGCGAGCGTCGCCCAGCGACCGCGTCTTGTTGTGCGTGTTGGCGCATATTTCATCTGTCGACCGGACAGTCGATAAGTACCGAAGCAGTTCTGTCGAGCCGGCAATTCACCCAGTAGTTTTATGTATTCGTTGTCGACACCGCCGGCAGTTGGACTGCCGTATCGGCGTACATCGCCCGTTCGAAGACGAGGCAAGGAACGGACTCCCGAGCTGAAGCCGTCGTGGAGCGAGTGACGGGCCGGAATCACCCGATCTGGGCGCCACGGAAACGGAGAAATCCGACCGCCACCGGGACGACCAACCAAGCCAGCAGGACGAGCATCGGGAGCCAAACCGACGCGAACGGGTCGGTTTCGAAGATCTGACCCTCGACGGTGGCCCGATAGGCGGCGCCAGCGGCGCGGTTGGGCGGGAACAGCCCGACAAGTGTAACCACGCCGGCTGACTCCCGGCCTCCACCAGACCGAGTTCGACCGCCCCGAACTGGATAGCGCCTTCGATGAGATTCCACACGGCGACCAAAATCATGTAGGCACCGACGGCGAGGGCAGTGGCGCGGGTGTCGCTCGCACTCGCGGCCGAGACGCCGACACCGATACCGACGAACGACGCCAGCGAGCCGACGGTTCCGCCCAGAGTGGCGAGGACGACGAGTCCCGTCGCAAGCCCACCGACGAGCGTGGCGACGAGCATCAGAGCCGTCCGGCCGAGGAGCTTCCCGACAAGGATGTCTCGACCCGACGGCGGCAGTCTCCCCGTGGCGTCGCATTCCCGCTGTCACTGCATATCCGACGCGTCGACGAAACGGTCCGCGTCCGCGGTGATCCACGCGGTTGTCGCTTCGTCGTCGGCGTGTCGCCACGCGAACGTGACAGTCCCCGAGTCCACGTCGGGTATCACCTCCACGTTTGGGTTGCCTGGGAGGGCATCCTCGGTCGAGCCGGTGTCGATCCACGGCGCGGTGCTGTCTGGGTCGCTACCGTCGGGCATATCTACAACGAGGGCCGGCCGGGAGATAAAAGGAGATAGGGAGTTGCAGGCTCTGAAACTGGACACAGGCACCCAAACCCGCAGGTCCCCGTCCAGACCACACCCCACGGGAGCGGACTGGTCCCTGATAGAGGGATGGGATGCACTTCGGAGTGTGCTTGATCGGCTTGACATCCTCCTCCGCGTAAACGCGGAGGAATCCCGAGCGGTGGGAGTTTCAGGTTCGCAGTCTAGTCACCGGACTACCAGCCCTTTCGGGAACGGGTAGTCCCAGAATATCGGACTGGTGGACTGCTGGCCATGCCAAGTGGCCGTTACCCCTATCCTTGACCGTGTACGGCGTCCCGGTGTTGTTTGTGCCACGGGGACGCCAGCAGGCGTCGGCAGACTCGGGGGTACCTTTTGATTCGCTTCGAGCAGTCGGCACGTTGGCACACCCTTCGAGGATGTGGCGTTCACCGCCTGTTCTTTCGGATACTGTCTCAT
>Ga0207755_100200_pt1 | contig 36694 bp, 38 predicted proteins | sample A23P2SouthBayCA_FD_187734 | JGI IMG/M metagenome (GOLD analysis project Ga0207755, IMG submission 187734) | Aerobic enrichment media microbial communities from Bioluminiscent Bay, La Parguera, Puerto Rico - A23 P2 (SPAdes) | ecosystem: Environmental > Aquatic > Marine > Unclassified ...
AACAACCACCCCCACCCAAACAACCACACTCTCGACAACCACACTCTCACCCACCACCGCAACCACCCCCACACCCTCAACCACGGCCTCGACTACTCCACCCGCATCGACAACCCCCCCAACAACAATGACAACGACGCATCCCCCGACGTCGACATCGACGTCGAGTAGGACCACGACACAACCCACAACATCCTCACAGACACCATCGACGTCACCAACCCAGTCCGTCATCACCCCCAACGACCCCACCAAGTCGACTTCTTCTACAGGGACTGCACCCTCACACGCACTCTGGGCGCTTGGATTCGTCCTCGCACTCGCCGCGCTCGGTGTTCGCGTGCGCCGCAGACGATAAGGTTCTAAGTGTCGGCCCTCCGAGTCGCTACTGAATGCCGACCCAGCGCCAACAACGATTTATCACCGCGACCCTCGCGTGGTGTCTCGGCGCGACCCTCATCCTCGTCCTCCTCGATAGCGTAACGTTCGAACTCGTCTTCGTCGTGAGCCTCATTGGCTTCCTCATCGTCACAGAACTCACCGCGCCCTTCAACGTCCGCCCACGGTGGCGTCGCCGTCTCACGTGGCTCATCCTCCTTGGCCTCCTCGTCTTCGGATACATCGTCGTCAAACGCATCCTCGCAATCCTCCCCCCGGGGGTGTTCTAAGTGCGCGTCTCCCTCTCCTATCCCCGGATTCTCGCCGCCGTCCTCTTTCTCTCGACACTCCTGGGTGCGGGCTACGCCGCAAGCACGTCTACTGCATCCTTCGGCTCTTACAATCCGAACTGGGACGGCTCTCAGGGGCTTCGCGTCCTCGCGGACACCCATACGGAGACGACGATCGCAGAGACCACCACGCCCTACACTACCCATGGTGAGAACACGACGTCGTTCATCCTCTCTCCACACGACGACTACACACCCCGACAGGTCGACCGGATTCGGGGCTTTCTCGCACGGGGCGGAACCCTCGTCGTTGCCAGTGACTTCCAGCCCTACGCGAACCACCTCCTCTCCCGTCTCGGTGTGGCGTCCCGGGTCGACGGGCGGCTCGTTCGCGACGAACACAACTACTATCGCGGCCCCGCGCTCCCGATCGCGTCTCGTGTCACTGCCCCCCTGAATGAGACCGTCCACCAACTCACCTTAAACCACGCGTCGATGATTCAGGCTGACCCGAACGCTTCCCTGCTCGTTTCGACGTCGGGGTACGCCTACGTGGACGCAAACCGGAACGGCGAACTCGATGACACCGAAACGCTCGATTCGTACCCCGTCGTGGTTTCTGAGGCCGTCGGCCCGGGACGGGTCGTCGTTGTGAGTGATCCGAGCGTGTTCATCAATGCGATGCTCGACCGGCCCGATAACCGCCGGTTCGCGCGAGCACTGTTCTCAGAACGCGTCCTCCTCGATTACTCGCACACGAGTTCGGTGCCGGTGCTCGCACACGTCCTCCTCTTGGTTCGTGACAGTCGATTCTTCCAACTCGTTCTCAGCGTGCTGGTGTTAGGTGTGGGCTGGGGTCTGGTTCGCGGTCTCCCGATTTCGCTTCGAGAATCCTCGGAGGAGTCGTCGGTGTCGTTGTCGTTCGAAGAGCGGTGTGCGCTCGTTCGCGACGAACACCCGGAGTGGGACGCCGAGCGTGTCGAGCGCGTCGCAAGAAGTATACGGTCGTCGACTGAACCCACAGGAAATGACTGATCCCGCGGCCGCCTACGAGTCGTTACGCGAGGAAATCTCGACCGTGCTCGTCGGGAACGACGACCTCATCGAACACTTGACGATCGCGCTGCTCGTGCGCGGACACGTCCTTCTCGAAGGCGTTCCCGGTATCGCGAAGACAACGGCGGCGAACGCGTTCGCGAACGCGACCGGGCTCGATCATCGCCGGATCCAGATGACGCCGGACATTCTTCCAGCGGACATCACGGGCACGCACGTGTATCGGGAGGCAACGGGGGAGTTCTCTCTCCAGCGGGGGCCCGTGTTCTCGAATCTCGTCGTCGCCGACGAGATTAATCGCGCAACCCCGAAGACGCAGTCGGCGTTGTTGGAAGCAATGGAGGAAGAGACGGTGACGATCGAGGGGGATACGCTTTCGCTGCCGTCGCCGTTCATGGTGATCGCAACCCAGAATCCGATCGAGATGGAGGGGACGTTCGAACTCCCTGAAGCCCAACGCGACCGGTTCGATTTCAAGCTCATCGTCGACCTTCCGGATCGAGAGCACGAACGCGAGCTCATCGACCGATTCGACGATGACGTGACGTTGAGTGCGGACGACGTTTCGCGTGTTCTCGATGCGGACGTGATTCATGAGTTGCGCGAACAGGTGGCTGCTGTTCACGTTTCTGAGGCGGTCAAAGAGTACGTTCTCGATATTGTGGGGGCGATTCGGGCGAGTGATGAGGTTGAGCTTGGGGCGTCGCCGCGGGCGTCGATTGCGTTCGTGAACGCGGGGAAGGCGCGGGCGGCGATTCATGGTCGGGAGTACGTGACGTCGGAGGATGTGAAGGCGCTTGCGCGTCCGATTCTCCGGCATCGACTCGTGTTGAGTACGGAAGCAGATCTGAGTGAGCGGTCGCCGGATGATGTGGTTTCGGAGACGTTGTCGTCGGTGACGGCGCCGAGTGCGGCGGTGGCGAGCGAATCCACCTAACTGTCGAGGTAGTGTTGGAGGCCGACGGCGAGGACGGCGGTGACGGCGGACCAGAGGAGGAGTTCGAGGAGGGCTTCGTCGTAGCGATTGACGTAGATGGTGACGGCGCCGCCGTGGGTCCAGGCGGCCCACCAGGTGCCGAAGAGGAGGGCGGAAAGGGAGAATGATAAGACGACGGCGAGCGTGATGACGAAGGACCGGTCGTCTTCCATACGCGCTTTCTCGGGTGGCGCGTGATTTGTTATAGATGGCGTACTCATCGAGTCACCGGACTACTCGCGTAGCGGACGTAGTTACTGGGTGACGTGGAGGCTCGCGTAGAGGAGGGCGATGCCGTTTCCGGCGAGGAGGGCGCAGACGGCGGTGGCGGTTTCGATGAGTGCGATGGGGGTTCCGGCGAGGAGGAGGGTGATGGAGGCGAGGATGCCGAGGAGGGAGAGGCCGCCGAAGAGCGTCACCATCAGACTCCCGGTTTCGAAGAGGAAGTCCGAGGTGTGAGAGAGGTCGACTGACTGGGCTGTGCTCATATCTCTCATGGTTGGGTGGGATGAGTAAATACTCGGTGGCCAGTCTGAGCGCGTGTTCTGTGGGGGGTGTGTGCTATCGGTAGGTTCGATAGATGGCGATCCCGGCGAGGGTGATGATGAGTCCTGCGAGTATGGCGAACATCGTCCAGTCTGCGGTGTTGATGGTTTTGACGCCGACTTTGTGGGTGGTTGTTGTTTGTTCTGCGAGTAGTGGTGTGAATAGGGCGGTGAGTTTGTATGGCGTTTTCTCCCCACTGAGATGCATCAATACGTTTGTTTCCGCTGGTGGGTGCCGTAAATGTTTTCCCTTCTGTGACATTCTCTTGGGTGGTGTTTCTGACGGCCATCTTCGTGTTAGTTGGTTGTGAGGTGGAGTTGGAGTGCGACGGCGAGGACGGCGGTGACGGCGGACCAGAGGAGGAGTTCGAGGAGGGCTTCGCCGTAGTGGTTGACGTAGATGGTGACGGCGCCGCCGTGGGTCCAGGCGGCCCACCAGGTGCCGAAGAGGAGGGCTGACATGGCGAACGCGAGGATGACGGCGAACGTAATCAGGAACGAGTGGGTGTCCGTGTTGTGTGGGGAAGTCGTGGAGGGGGTGTAGGTTGTGGGGATGTGGTGGCTGGCGTATCGGAGGCCGAGGCCGTTTGCGGTGAGGAGGACGAAGACGGCCGTTAGTGCCGTGATGGGTGTGGCCCACCAGGGGGTGGTGAGGGCGGTGAGTGCGCTGAGTGCTGAGAGGCCGCCGAAGTAGGTGGTCATTTGGCTGCCGGTTGTGTGGAGGAAGTCGGTTGTTTGTGAGAGGTCTTGTGTGTGCCCCGAGCTCATAATTCCAAGTTCCAGAATCTATAATATATATGATTCGGCTACGAGAATATACTTTTTCGTTAACACGCACCTCATCGCGCCCGCGATTCGATCAGGACAAACAACCCAATGGCTACGAACGCAAGCCCGATCTGCACCCACATATAGGGAGAAAAGTGCATCGACGCAAAATGCGAGATGAACCCACCCTCGTTCTCATAGACGGGCGCGGGCGTGAGTGGATACAAGAAATACGTGACCTTCGACCACGACCCCGCGAGGAGGTGTGTCCACCCGTCGGCGATAGGGTGACTGAGATACCCGATGAAAAACGGCACCGTAAGATAGCCACGGTCGTATTTCCGGACCCCCCACCAGAACACGACCGAGAAGAACGCAACCGCGAACAACGAGTGTGCGAGCGACCGCCCGGACGGGAGTAGGTGGAAACTCCACGCGAGTGGCTTATCGATGAGGTCCGGGAGTTGCGTGGCGACTATCGCGACCATCGCACCCGCGAGATGATTCGCCTGCCAGTCGCGTGCAGTGAGCTGTGTGTAAGCGAGAAACCCAAGATACCCGACTGCCAGATGTCCCCACGGCCACATACCTACGAGTTCGCATCACTCCGGGTAAAGATATTCATACGCTCTCCGAACAGCCACTCACGCTCGACGCACCCTGCTCCCACGATACTGCGTGTCTGTTTGGTCTGTCGACGAACGTTCTCAGCGTAGACTTATTCGTCCGCGGAGCCATACGTCTTGAGTGGGTCGTCGAGGTCGATGGTGAGCAGGGATTCGTCGTCGTCCCATTCCGGACTGTATTGGGTGGTGATGTCTGGGCGGATGTCGTAGCGTTCGAGGAAGGCTTGGGCCGCAATTGTCCCTCCGGATTTGGTTTTCGAGACCGTGTAGGCGGCGTCGTCTGCGTCTTTGTCGGTGACGGGTTCGATGCCGACGCGGTGGGCGTCGGCATCATAATACATGACGGCGCCGTCATCGGACTCGAAGTATTCGTCGATAGCGGCTTGGTTTACGCCGATTGATCCGGATTTCCGGAGTGAGATTTTTGGATTGGTTCCGGCGGGGCGGCCGCGGCCGCTTCCTGTTTCATCGAATTTTTCAAATCCCATACCTGGGGTTTTGTTCGTCGTTTATAAAATTGTTCGGTGCCTACTACAGACATATTATTAGAAAAGCGTGATACTACTGGGTTAGTCAGGATCTATACACACGCGTACTTACTATTGGGTCGCCTCTCCTAGTCGTTTTTTCTCGAGATGTCTCGGTTCACCGATACTCCATGTTCGCTTGTTTGTGTCTCAGAGTCTGTGTGCTCACGAGACAGAGGATACTCCCAGTTTCTCTCGGGAGCGATGAGACCGTCGCAGTATCCGAATCCCCGTACTGTCTGCTGATACGTCTGCGTTGAAGATGCGTCCGTGAACGCCCGTGGTGGGGGCGTTCTCGACAGGAGCGCAGTCGCCGTCGAGGGTTCCCAGCGTGCTGAAGCTGAGACGTCTTCTGAGGTTGTGGCGTGTGGCGGGCATACAGACAGAGTCGGTATAGACGGCTTGGAGTAGATTTCTTTGGCGGGTAATGGTTGGATTTGGGTGGCTGATGGTTGGGTACATTCAATAGATTTATACAAACAACCTGATGTGTCATTGGTATGCATCGTCGTGCGTATCTCACGACACTTTCTGCAACGGTGTGTGGAGTCGTGCTGGCGGGGTGTTCGGGTCTCAGTGGCGGTGGGAGTGGTGAAGACGCGAAAGCGACGATACGAACGTATCTAACTGCGATTTGTAGTAAAGACGCAGACACGGTCAACGAATTACAATCAAAATATGGGATCGAAGATACCGCCACAAAATCCGACCTCTATGATGCAGACTGCAGTGTCAGCAATATAGAAGAACAACCGCTTCCTGACGGGACAGACGAAGACCGATTCCTCGAAAAAGACGCAATCAGCGAAGTGCGATATTATTCATTTACCTATACTTTCAATGGGGATAAACAACGCGTGACAATTATGCTAGCACTACAGGACGATGGGTGGAAAGTCCTCGACATCGGCTAAAACACCCCTCCTCTCTCTCCTCATCTCTCCGCTGCGTTGGGATATAGACTTGTATTTCCGGACCTCTGTGGCGAACCAGACATATCGTATATAACTCTAGGGGTGTGGGGGTGGTTCCGCGAGTTATTACACTCGGCCATCAGGTTTTCACGGTGACACCATTACCTAGAGAGTATGACAACCGTTAGTCGACGAAGCACTCTCAGGAAAGCCGGTGCAAGCCTCACCGCACTCGCCGCCGTCGGTGGTGGCGTCCTCCTCTCCGGGTCTGAACCCGCACTCGCCGCATCCGGCCTCACCGCAGACGATGTGACAGTCACCACCAACGACGGTCAGTTGAACACGCTCACTATCACCCCCGACATTACGGTTTCCTGGACCGGAATGCAAGAACAGGTCGCGACCGTTGCGGTTACGTGGTTCGTGAAAACGAATGCGACGAGCGAAACCCACTTCGGAAGCAACCCAAAGAAACTCACCGTCGATACGCCCTCGAAACAAGGATCGCTCTCACACACCTATTCGAGCCCCCTCGACCTCCTGAATGTCCTATCAGCGAGTACGTTCGAAGCAACAACTGATGGTGGCTCAACAAGTACTGATGTCACTCTCTCGATGAACACCGAACTCCGGAATTCGAACAGTGGAACGATCACCTCGAAAACCGACGTCCTCGGCCCCAAAACCTACACTGTCACCGTCAAAAATGAGAGTTCGTCTGTTTCCTCGAGCGGAACGGCGAACACCGGCGGATCCTAAGCGATAGAATCAGTGCGGGAGGCCTCGAAGACCGGACGTGGAGTGGTGGTTTGGGTGGTGTCGTAGACGCGGATGCGGCCGTCCGTTCGAACATAGACCGTCCAGGTTTCGAACGCGAACTCGAGGGCGCCCTCCTCGGTGTGGTCGGTGATGAACGCATTGAGGGCATCCGGATTCACATAGTCGTATATTGGGGGGAGTGTGTCTGGGTCTCGGTCCGTGGCGTTTGCGATGGCTTCGATGATGGCTTCGAGGGGTGACGTGTAGGTGTCGGGAGTGTAGTGGGTGGTTTCGACGAGAACACTATCACAATACAGCATATCAACACAATAATGATAATCTATAGTCATCAATGTATTGGTTCACACGACACACCATCCCACACCAGAAACCCCCGAACGCAGCCCGCACCCTCCTTACTCGAGGGTGTCGAACTCCTGATCCAGGAGGTGGTCTGCAACCTCGAACGCAACCTCCCTCTTCTCGAAGACCCCGTAGGTCTCACAGAGCTCGAGGGTTCGGGTGAGGTTCTCCTCGATATCCTCCTGGAGTTTGGTGGCGAATTCGAGGTCGCCGTCCTCGCGCGCGAGCTCAATTAACTCCCGACGACGCGACCGGGTCTCCCGGAGTTCACGGAGGATACTCACGGGACGAGAGGCGACCGCGGGGTCGAGGTCACCCAGCCACTCCTCCATGGTCTTGATGTCGCGTTTCACCGTCGACTCCGCGCAGTCGAACTCGCGTGCGACCTGCTCGACGACCTTGGTTTCCGGTTTGTTCCTCACGATCAGTAACCCCCACGTTCGCTCGCGGCGGTCGATGCGTTTTCCACGCATACACTCTCGTTTGGACGCCCGTGTGAGGGACCCCCCACCGGGGGGTAGAACGCCCCGACGAGATGTGGGATCCTCGTCACGTATTTATCCACGTCCACCAAACTATTCGTAGTCCAACTGGATGCGTGCGGTCCCCACGAACACCATCCCCTGCACACCATGACCAAGTACGACGACCTCTTCGACGAAACCACCCCCACGAACAACGTCTTCAGAGATAAACGCGCCCTCGACCCCCTCACAGAACCCACAGAAATCCTCGCACGCGACACCCAAGAACGCACCCTCGCACGCATCCTCCACGGCGTCCACGACAACTACCTCCCACCAACGGTTTCGATTTATGGCCCACCCGGTACGGGCAAAACAATCACCACCCGCCGTATCTGTCGAGAGTTCGCCGACCGAACCCCCGAACTCGCCGTCGAATACGTGAACCTCAAAGAATGTCGCACGTTGTTCTCTGCAGCCAACGAAATCCACGCCGAACTCACCAGTACGAAACTCGGTACGTACGAGGGCATCGATGGCGTGTTCACGGGGATTTGGCGCGCGCTCGAAGACTACCCCGAATGGACAATCCTCATCCTCGACGAAATCGACCACCTCCGCCACGACGCGAACTATGACCCAAGCGATTTCTTCTACCGCCTCCTCCGCGGCGAAGGACGACTCGCCCGCGACATCACCCTCTCCGTCTGGCTGCTCAGTAACGACCTCGTCCAAACCGACCTCGACCTCGACAGTCGCGTCACGAGCGCGATGAGCGACGAAGCCGTCTACTTCCCACCCTACACCCACGACGAACTCGACCACCTCCTCCACACTCGCCTCCAAAACGCGTTCACCGAGGGCGCCCTCCCCGAAGACGTTCGTACGTATGGCGTCACGGAGGCCGCCCGGCGCTGGGGGGATGCACGAAAAACACTCACCCTCTTTCGCCAAGCCGGCGAAACCGCAAACGACCACGGCCTCGATACAGTGACCCAGGAGTGTATCGAGATGAATCTCGAAACCGCAGAAGACACCGCCATCATCGAGAAACTCCACAGCCTCCCCCACAACCACCTCCTCGTCCTCTACCTCATCGCCATCACCACCGACGACGACACCGCCACCACCACCAGTACGCTCACACAAACCCTCCAACAATTCGACGAAGAGACCGCCTTCGGTCAACGCCGCATCCGCTCTATCGTCACCGACCTCGAAACCATGGGATTCGTCGACACCTGGACCGAATCCACCCACACCGGCCACACCAAACACATCACCCCCGCCATCAATCCCAATCTCATCGAAGACGCCACCACACGACTCAGACAAACCAACGATAGCTCTGGGACGTAGACATCCGCGCGACTCCCCGGCCTACCCGCTAGGCACTCGTTCACCCCACGTACTCGCGGAATCGACAACAACCGGTCTATTGTTCAGGCAGAATGAGAGGGGCGCGTCCTCGAGATCTCGATACCTGGAACGAGGAGGGCGGGCTCCTCTTGTCTTACCGGGTTAGTCCCGGCGGACTGCCAGCAGTGCGGCGAGCAGTCCACCTGCAACCGCAATGAAGAACCAGAACCCGGGTAAGCCACCCGCGCTCTCCGATCCCCCACTCGATGTCCCCCGCTTTGTACTCGTGGTCGTCCGCGTGGTCGTCGTGGTGGGAGTGTTCGTTGATTTCTTCGTCCCGGTTGTAGCGGTCTGCGTCGTCGTCTTGGTCGTGGTGGTTGTGTTCGTCGCTGGCTGGAAGTCCGAGCCGGTGCGACCCCCCGACAAGAACCGAACAAATCACGAGAAGACAGACAAGTCCGATCCACTGAACGAAACGCATACCCGGGGGAGGTACTCCTCAAAGATGATAACTGTTCGCCACTTTTCGCCCTAACGACGACCCCGAACTCCACACAACCAACCCAGGACACCGCACAACCTCGCCGACACCATCCAACCATCGGCCGACTACCCGCCTCGCGGATTCCTCACCAACTCGTGCCTCGCGTCCGATATTCATCCATCCCCTGCGCGAGAAGACGCTTTCACATCCTTCCTCGTCTCGAAAAACGCCCCCCACACGTAGACCCGTGCTGGATCGGGGGTATGAGTCTTGTCGGCAGAGTCATCTTTGTCCGATGATTTGTTATATCAGATAGTGTTACGTGCTATCATGGCTGGTGCAGAGACAGGGAGTGATGACGATCCCCTCTTGATCGAGTGGGTTGCGACCCGCCTTGGATTCGAGCGAATTGCGAACATCCTGCCCTGGAACGTATATCCGCCGTATTTGCTCGTCGCAAGTGGATTGCTTCTCGACTACGGCGTTGTTGACTCGTATAATTACTTCATCAGTGGGCGGAGCTCAATCGTCAGCGACCCCATCACCATTGTCATCCCGGTGGGGATTATTCTGGGTGTGGTCGGAATCCGATGGATGCGCGACGCGTATGCGGATGCTGTGACGGATCTCCGTATTTCGGACCGTGAAACCAGTACTCGCACCGAGACTGATCGTTTCACACCAATCATCCCGTTCCGATACAAACTCGGTGCCTACGGCATCGGAGTCGCCCTGTTCTATGGTAACCTCTTTATCTTGCTGGGGCTCTCACGAGTCCTTGCAATCGAGGGGGTCGTGTCGACAGTTCTGTTGAATTTTTTCGTCATCCCACTCGTGTATGCGCCACTGATAATCGAGTTTGCCCTCCTCTACATAGGCGTCCACTTCTTGCTTCCACGGCGGATCGCACACGCAGACCTGGAACTGTTCTACTACGACCCGAGGAATATGGGTGGATTCGCGACCGTCGGTCGATTGCTCAAGCGATCCTATTATTTGTTCACTGCGGGACTCCTTCTGTACTTCGCACTCCTCTATGCACCGGTGATTTTCCCAGTCATCCCTACGCCATACCCCGAGCCAGAACCGATAGCAGCCGTTGTGTTTTCGGGTATCTGGCTCGTAGGACTTTCCTCGATCGGATACTCGATGTATCGAATCCACATGGTCATGAAACGCAAAAAAGAAACGAAGATTCGAGAACTCGAAGACGAAATCCGAGAGCTACTCGATAATCCATACGATATCAATACCTCCCATCTTGCTGACGCCGACAAACGAGAAGAAATCCAGCACCGTCTCACCCAGATAAAAGGCACCCGAGAATATCCGTCCACTTTCACGATGTGGTCTCAAATCGCACTCAGCGTACTCCTACCACAGGCACTCAATTTGGCCGTCCAAGCAGCACCCTGACTCAGGCGATGAGCGCCCGTATTTGCGTGCTCGCGAAGGTTTTGGTGTCGGCGTCGATGGAGACGACGAGCGAGGAATCAACCGCCATCCTTGGAGCGAATACTGAGGGGACTCAGAGTGGTGAGTATGCAGGACCGGCGTACGTGTTCGTGTGATCGATACCGACACCACGTGGGAGGCACTCACAGGCTGCTGTAGAGGCCCTCCTATCTCATCCGGGTGATTCGCTCTTCGCGAGTACTCCCCCTGGGTGATCGAGCACGCATTGGTTTCCTTGCGTACAGTTGCGTCGCGGGCGTTTTCTCTTCGATATGGTGCTTTTCGCGGTTCTTACACTCACTTTAGTGAGTAGTCAATTCGCTCATATATACGGGGTGTTCGGACAACAATCGCTTGTTAGCCTCGCGAGCTCGCGTCACTGCACGCAACGAGTACACGCATGAGGTAACGAGAAATCATGACAGACGACGACGGACACCCCGGACTGACGCGACGAACCGTGCTCGGCGGCCTCGCCGGTCTCGGCGCGGGTGCGGCACTCACCGGCACCGGCACCATGGCGTTCCTCCACGATACCGAGACCACCACCAACACCGTCACCGCTGGTGAGCTCGACCTGAAAATTGACTGGCAGCAGACGTACGACGGCCCGAACGGCCGCGAGTACGTGAACGCCTACCCGGACGAGGACAACGACGGACAACAGGATCCCATTCGCACTCGCGATGCGATTGCCGACGACCACCCCACGTGGTCCACCGCACGCGTCGAGGACGCGTTCCGCGACCAGTTCGCAGACCTCCCCAATGACTTCGAGGAGCCCGTGATCGACCTCGAAGACGTCAAACCCGGGGACTCCGGGGAAGTCACGTTCAGCGTCCACCTGTTCGACAACCCCGGATACGTCTGGCTGCTGGGCGATATCCAAGCGAACGCGGAGAACAGCCAACCAGAACCAGAAGTCGGCGCGCTCGGCGACGTCGGGCCGGCGACGGGCGAACTCCTCGACGCCATCGAGGCCGTTGTCTGGTATGACGACGGGAACAACGAACGCGACGACACTGAGACACTCCTAACCGGCCGGTCAGGCTCGAACCCATCGTCGGTTTCGGTGTCGAAGGCGGACGCGACTATCGTCGAGGGAACGCTCCGAGAGGTGCTCGAACGCCTCGAAGAGGGTGTTCCACTAACTGCTAACCCGACCAAAACCGACCGCGTCTGCTTCCCGGGTAAGACGACCCGCCATCTCGGGTTCGCCTGGGAACTCCCCGCCTCGGTCGGAAACCAGATCCAATCCGACTCCGTCGAGTTCGACCTCGGGTTCTACGCCGAACAGTGCCGGCACAACAACGGCGCCCACAACCCTGTCGTCGACGCAGTCGTCCCAGCCGGGAAGTCGATTCAGGCGGCTGTTGACGCGGCAACTCCGGGTGACGTCATTCGAATCGCTCCCGGAACGTTCACCGAACAGGTCGTCCTCACCAAGCCAGTGACGCTACTCGGTGCGGGACCCGGACAGACTACCGTCGAATCACCGAGCTCGCTTTCGGCCTCCTTCGTGCACAACGGCGACCGAGAGTATCCAGTCGTGTTCGTGAACGCGACCGGCGCGGAAGTCCGACACCTCACTGTCGATGGCGGGCGGAACGCTGGCGGACACGATGACTTCGTCGGCGTTGGCTTCGCGAACGCTGGCGGGAAACTCATTGACGTCGAGGTAACGAACGTCACCGACGACCCGTTCAGCGGCGCCCAGCGCGGATTTGGCGTGTTCGCATACAACGGTGACGGGACCACCCGTTCGGTTGTCGTCCGCGGAGCGAACATCCACGACTACCAGAAGAACGGCATCGTCGCGGAAGGTGACGGCCTCGAGTTCACCCTGCTCGACTCCACCATCACCGGTGCCGGTAGCACCGCGACCAACGGACAGAACGGCGTGCAAGTGAGCGGCGTCGCCTCCGCCCTGATTCAGGATACGCGGATCCGGGACAACTACTACACTGGCGGACAGTACGTCGCAACCGGCCTCATCGCGTACGGCGCGGATCTGGTGCACGTCATCGAGAGCACGTTCGAGAACGACCAGTTCTGCATCGCCTCCCAGAACTCCAAGGTTGTCGCCCGTCACACCAACTTCAATTCTGGCGACGCGGGCGTCGTCACCTACAGCGGCCCAACAACCGACGCCCGCCACAACTGGTGGGGAGCATCCGACGGCCCCTCCAGCATCTATGGCGGCGGCACAGACCCAGTCACGGGCGAATCCGCTAACGGCAGTGGCCTCGGCGTCTACAACACTCGCTGGGCCCCCTATTCAACAAATCGACACCTCCCCTGAACAAATTCACGACCAAACGCACCCTCAGCCGTCTCTGAGGAGCGCTCAAAACAAGACAACTCCTCGAACTCCTACTCAACGCCACCGTCTAACCCCTTCTCTGGATCCTATATTCGGGGATGTAGTCCTCACGTGGAGCCGGCGAGAAAACCGTACTGTGGCGGATTCAAGAACACTCCAAACATCCCGTGCTCAGTAACGTAGCTATACAGGAAGTCGTCGTACCGCCACTGTTCCCTCCCATCGGTTTTCCGTAGACAAACCGTCTGATTGACTCGCGTATTATCATCCCTGACCGCAGTAAATCGACTGAAAATACGGCCTTCCGTACTACAAATACCAGAAGACCGTCTCAGCGTAAGCGATCCGCCATCCGTCGGTGTGAGCGTCTGCGTCCACTCCTGTTTCCCGTCGGACAACCGGTAGGCCGCGATGACGAGTTGGGATGAGTTCGAGGTCGTCTCAATGGCGTAGAGCGTCGATTCGTCCGCCGCGAACCGATTCTGACCCGGCCCATACGGAATATCCTGCATTGTGACGTCTTTTTCCCACTGTGGGGTGCCGGTCTCTGCTCCTAACCACTGAATGTGGGTGAGGTTCCGCTTATCAACTACAAGCACACCAGAATCAGCTGCCAGAATTGGGAAGCCAGTCTTCGTCAGTGGTTGGCGCCACTGTTCAGCACCATCAGATCGATTCAGACTCACCACCGAATTTGGTTTCTCATGGCCGGTTCGAAGCCCCACCGTGATACCCGCCTGTGTCGGCCGGAAAAAATGATTACTACTGGGAGTGGGATTACTTGTCCCGTTCACTCTCCATTGGACGCTCCCCTCAGCGAGTGATCGCTTTACGAACTCCCCCGTCGAGGCATACCCATAGACCGCATCGTCGATACCACTATTGAGGATGTACGAATCGTTTTCCGGCAGGTCTTTCCACATGACCTCCCCGGTCTCCGGATCGGTTGCACCATAGGTGAACACATAGCGTCCATCCTGAATGTACAAACCCTGCCCAAGATGGTGTTCGGGCCCCGTCCACGCATGTTTCCCTGTCGCACCGTTCGTTACGGATACACCGGTGGTTCCGGCCGGATTCGTATACAGACTGTTCCCAACAAACAGATTCGTTGGCTGGAACCGCTCATGACGATCCGCATTAACACCCCACACCTTCCCAAATGGTGGGTCTGGCCCACTGTACTCCGGGATGTGGAATCGATGCTGTGAATCTCCATAAATATGCGTCCACTGAGCATTCACCTCCGAAACCGACCCAACCGACTCCGACGACGTCTCCCTACCAGTAGGAGTATCCGTTGATCGGGGTCTCGTAGTTGTTCGCGTGTCCGTGCGTGTCATCGATGAGGATTGCGTATCTCCAGAACACCCCGCCGACACCAACGCCATCCCAACGCCCGTTAAACTCTCTATGTATCGCCGCCGATCCATATCCCTCCATTATTAACTATCATTCATTAATTTTGGCGAACTGGAAGACAGTGTTCGAATTAACAGACTCCATCCAGCTGAACGCAAGACCTCCACTACCTCCTGTTATGCGTTCTCCCGTGGATCCTCAACGAGTTCGTAGACTCCCCGTCCGATATTCCGCACATATCCATGCTCACGGAGCCGACGAAGGCGCTGCTGAACATATTGCCGGGAGACGTCTAGTTCATCGGCGATATTCGCAGGGACATTTCTGCCGTCGTGGAGTTCGTCTAAAATCAGACGATCAGTGTCGTTGAGGTCGATGTGGGCCATTTCTTTATCTCTCGCGCGCCCATCTACATGACACCTTGTGATTACATCGTAAAACAATCATAGTAAGTTTACAGCGTAAATTTATTATTGTGCGGGCCCTTACCCGCTTTAGAGGCGCGCAGTCACGAAAGTGGCCGCCTGTTAGAGCAGGCGACCGCGCTTCCCGAGGTACGAGAAGCAATGCAAACTACGAGACCAAGACGAGAAAAGACTAGCGACCAGTGCTACGACCCTACCTGGTGTGCTGGCCCGGATAGTGACCGACTTCCCTGTTTCGCGTGTTTCGACCCCACACGCGAGTACGACCAAGAGGGCATGGAGGAATGAGCGACACTCCCGACGTTCACAACAATTGGAAGGTCGAAGCGGTCGAGGACGAACCGGCGGTTACTGCCACTCCCTCGCGGGTGTGTACGGGGTATTCGTTCGGGGAGGGGGACGTCCCGACACGCTGTGTGGACTGTCAAACCCGACTGCGAGATGGTGCGTACGTCGAGGCCTACGCCTACCAACCAGAAGACGAAACCCAGTGGGATCTTCCCCGACTCTACTGTCGCGGCTGTGCCCCCATCGAACTCACCCCCACACAAGGCGTAACTGAACTACTTATTCGAGGACGTCTCGGCACAACAACCTACAAACACCACCACACAACCACCCTTGGCTACGTCGAACTCCTCGCCTACAGTCCCCCCGGGAGTGGCACTCCCCCATGACCAACGCGACGTCTGGGAATGAGACCACGGACGACCTCGCGGCAGTCGTCGACGAGTTGCAGGCGGAGATTCAGACCGTGACCGGCCGCGACCTCCCACTACTCAAAGCCGCGATTCGAGGACTACTCTCACAAGATGTTGATTCAATCCACGGCTTGCCCGATGCGGGACGCGCCGTCGGCAACCAACTCAGCGACTTCGAATCCCGACTAACTGAGATTGAGCAGCAACTCGCGACGATGCAGTCCGTCGGTGATGGTCAAACGTCGAAAGAAGAGAAAATCGCGCGGGTGCTGGCGTACGCCGAGAACAAATCGAGTACTAGTCAGTCGAAGGTCTCGGTGTCTGCAACCGAAATCAAGGGCTGTGCTGGGGTGTCTCGAAGATATGCGTACGACCTCCTCGAAGAGATCGCTGAGATAGTTACTGGTGTGCGATTGCGAGAGGCAAAGCGGGTTCAAACCGGGAGTGGGCTTGAACAGAAACGGAAAGCGCTGCTCGTCGACTGTGACGTAGTGCACACCGACACTCGGGTTGTGAACAAGCACACCACACCCATTGGGGCTCAAGGGGGTGAGAACGAGTCGTAGTACCGACGAACATCTGAGCCTACGCCAGGAGATATGAATTAATCCGACTGTCGTGGATGCGAATCTATCGGTCGCGTAGTGCTGACTAGACCTCTTCCGCGCACGCTTACGCAGATTATTATCTAATTAGCATCGTCCGCACTGTCCCTATTCGTGTGGTGAACCAGTTCCCAGGTATCGCCAACTGTCTCGCACTCAGAGTTTAGTCCGTCTATTACATGTAGCCGAGGTCGCGGAGGCGTTCCATCAGGTCTTCTTTGTCCTGGGCGCGGCCCGCGCGCTCGGTCGTCTCCTCGAGATTCTGCAGCCACGCCGGCTCGGACTCGGCCTTCTCCGTCGACACCTCGGACCCCAGACTCCGGAATCCCTCGAAGTACTTCGGGCTGATCGGGATGTCGTCGTGGGTGAGGCCGTTCGGCAGGTCGTCGTAGGACTGCGGAACGTAGCCCTCGTCCGGGAATCCCTCCACCGTCTCCGGAACGACGTAGTGCCAGAACGCGTCCCAGACAGCGCGTTCGTCGAACTGGAGAATCGGCTGAATCCGGTCGTGCGGCGGGTAGATGTCCGGGTCGTGGCGGGGACTGAAGAACGTCTCGTCGGCGCGCGCGTCCTGCTCGTCCCACCGAATCCCACTCAGGATGCCGTCGACGTCGTACTCTTCCAGCGCGTCGTTCAACGCGACCGTCTTCAAGAGGTGGTTGCCGACGTACGTGTCGAGTAAGAAGGGGAAGGTGTCCTCCTCGTACTCGAGGAGGTCGCGGACGTGGTGTTGGTTGTGTTCGGAGAGTTCGCTGATGGGGATGTCGTCGCCGGGCGTGAGGTCGTGCTCCGCGACGTAGTCACCGACGTCGGTGTTGCGCGCGTAGATGACGTCTAAGTCCCACTCGTCGGCCCAGTGTTCGACGAAGTCGAGGAGTTCGTCGAAGTGCTGGTAGTGATCGATGAAGATAGCGGGCGGGAGGTCGTAGTCGAACTGTTCGGCGACCTCCTTCACGAAGTAGAGGGTGAGCGTGGAGTCTTTGCCGCCGGTCCACATGATGGCGGGATTCTCGTATTCTTCGAGGCCCCTGCGGGTGACCTCGATAGCCTTCTCTATCTTGTCCTCGAGCGACGGGTAGTCCTCCGGAGACTGGTCTTCGCCGTCGGTGTAATCGACGTCGAGGTAATCGGGGAACGAAGTCATCACGTAGGAGGTACATGTTGTTATGTATTAATGTTCTGATACCGGTGAGCGGTCCAACAGTGTGGTAAACGGTCTTTCGGACAGTTGGTCAAGTACTCAGCCTACGAAAGCCCCCTCGAGCTCGCGCACACTCAGCCACATATTCGCTACCTTTCATTCGCGTTCAGGGGGGCTGACGCGCTGCACGACTAGGAACCCGTCTGGCCCCTCCAATGACTCGATGCCCAACTTAAGTGTTTCTAGTACCTCATCGTAATCTTCCTTCGGAAAACATCCGCGTGGTTCGCGACCTCTGGGGTTCAGGAAGAATCGGCTCGGGATGAGCGTATATGCCCGCGTGTCGTCCGAGATGTCCCCGAGCTCCTCGAGCTTGTCTGTCTTGTAGTCGAACCAGCCCTGCTCCTTGTGCCACGTGTTCCGGTAGGATTTGGAGTGCTAACTCGTGAATCCGTGGTAACTCGCGACGATGTCCGTCATGCCATCTACTTTCCGGTAGAACTCGCCGAACTACGTCTTGTACTCGCCGTCGTGGTCGTAGGCCCCAAAGTGGTTCACACGATCCGTCATCATGAACACCTCGAAGAACAGATCCCAGTCCTCCTCCGCGATGTAGTGCGTGAAGGTCTCCTGGCGCACATCGATCATCTCGTGGGCATTCTCGATGAGCGCGGACTTATCCTCGTCGTGACCGAGCTTCGCGTCGGCGTCGATCGACGCCGGATACTCTGGGAGACTGCTCGTGGACGTCTTCTGGACACTTAGTGATAAGAACCCCGACACCATCCGCTGTAAGTCGGTCTGCAACGGAAAAGTACAGGGACGTTCCACACCGGCGAGTGACGACCATCTGCCTCGTCTCACTCCTAGGCGCTTTCAGCCTGCACGTGCGACCACCTTGTCACGTACGTATCGTACGTCTCGGACTCACGGTTATGGGACGATAGACGCCGGTGTCCTCGGGATTCTGGTCCGTGGTAAGGGCCGGTCAATATACACTCGACTCAGGTGGGACAATCGAAATCATCGCTCGTCGCGATTTCCGGAATGCTCGGCGATGAGTCGGGATGGTCTGCAATGAGTGAGTACGGGGCACCGTCGATACCAAGAACGCAACCTGGGGGACTCGCTTGAAGTCTGTCGAAGAGACCTATAGGAAAGGATTATTTTAGAGAAATATGGGGTTTGCTGGTTCAGACTCCAAATAACTCGTCTAAGACTCACACCCTCAAGTACCAGGTTTCCCACTCTAATTCCCTAATTGGTTCAGATAGACTAAATTATAGACACGCTACGACAAACTCTCTACGCATATCCAAGATCCCTAAGTCGTTCTTCTACGCCATCCGAAACATCCTCTGTGAATTCAGTTTTAGCGCGCGGTACCTCGTCCCGGAGCTCGTTAAGATTCCCCTCCGGGTCAGTAATGTTACCAACAACATCCATAGTCCCATCTGGAGACCGATATGCGTAGCCGAGTTTCGTGACGATACCATCATATTGTTGGTCAAATTCGTCGTATCGGTCGACAACTCCGTAGCGTTCAAATTGGTTGTAATGGAATGGAAGAAGCCCGTGGAACTCTGTCAGTAGCTTTCGTTCAGACAGAGGGGACAGCAAATCAACTCCTCGTTGATCTCTCCCGATTTCTATCCCCGTTATTTCCGCGATAGTCGCGGGAACATCAAGAAGACTTACGGGAGTTGTTACCTCATCCGTTCTGATGCCTTCGCCACTCACATTAAGTGGGACCTGGCAAAGTTCTGGACGGAGTCCGATGCCATGATTCCACCAACTGTCTTCTCCAAGTAGTTCGCCGTGGTCCGAGAGGGTGATAACATAGTCAAACTCCTGTTCCAGATCCCCGTGTATCTCTCGATACTCATCGGCTAAATAGCGTACTGAGTCGCGGTATGCTTGGCGAATGACATCCGGATATTTAGGCTCGCTAGCGAGACCCTCAGCGACCGTAACGCCCTGGGGAGTATCTACTGTCGCATATTCCCCTGGAGGATCATACGGAGTGTGGGAATCCATCAGATTCACGAGAAGAAATTCGCCCCCATCATTGAATTCAGTCTGCTGAATTCTACGTTTGACGTCTGAGGCACGACTAGGCCCGTTCGTCACAAGTCGTATGCCCTGCTGAATCGAGCGAAGCGTTGGGGAGTCAGATTGAATACATTTCAGAATGCTGGTCACATATAACACGAAACCGTCATGGCTAGACTCCGACTTGAATCTGTTCCACTCAAACGTGTTCTCTGCTTCTGGAGGGACTCTCGAAGGAGGCACAACTTCGTCAAATCCACGACTCCAACCATCCCAAACAACAAGCTGGGGGTTTGTAGTGAACATACGGGTTTTGTATCCCGATTCTTGAAGAAGTTCCGGTAATGTCGCCACATTGCAGTCAAGGGTCGGGCTTCGAGCAGTTACCCCAAGCTCACTTGGGTAAAACCCGGTGAGAAGTGAGGCATGAGCAGGAATCGTCCAATGCGACGTGGAATAGGCATCTGTGAAGAGAGTTCCGGGGAGCCAGCTGAAATACTCCTGAAAGTAATCTTTGCGAAGCGTATCTAGGACTACAATCGCGACATTGGGAGGCATAAAGGAACATGTTACGTGGATAAACATATACGTGGTGTATTTCAATTCTACCTGAATGAACAAATTTTATACTCCTCTATATGGTGACAATTTTAAAGCAGCATTCCTATTTACAACACCCTATACGAAACAAAACAACTTTAACTGGTTTTCCAGATCCAGTTCACAACCCTAATAATCAGAAAATCTACCTCAAGTCCAGAGCATTACTGTTATGAGACAAACTGCCGACTCCCGGGCACCTATGCGGAAACGTGAGCCATAACCCAAAACGGTCTCGACCGCCAAACGGCATAGGTGATTGTGTCTTGTCGCCCCCAAATACCTGGTAACTATCTAATTATTAATTAGCCAGGCATAGAGCAAACGTTTCTCCCGCGTATATACGGTTTCCTTTACACGCACTGCCCGCCCCGATAATGGAGTAGTCAGTATATCCGCTCGGGGCAAACGGCCCACGATTCGCCGGCAGCTCGACTTGATCAACCGCTGTTGGTAGGACGCGAGACGACCCACCCATATAATGGTCCATCGTCGCTAGTTGTTGCGTATCGGTTTCCGTCATCGCAACAGCCTGCCCACCGAGAACCGGATCCACCGTATTACCGAGCGATGACATTGGGGACAGCACTGCAAAACAAAGGATAAACGTAATGGAGACAACGCGGACCGCCGTTCTCGGGGAGACCGGACTTCTGTCGAACCCCACTCGTAGGTTGTCTGCCCACCGTAACGCGATCGCCGCGAAGACTATCCCTGTTAAGCCCGCGAAGTAGTATAGCCGAAATGCGAGCCGCATAGTACTTGATGACGAAAACCCAGCCAACGCAAGAATCGTAATCAGACAGACTCCTGTCGTGGTGACTAACAGCAAACCGAAGCGACGTTCGGTGAGGAACTGATGCAATACGTACAGGCTGCCTATGGTTCCCACTGCTAAAAGTAGGAAAACGGGCGCGTAGTTCAGGATCATAAGCCAGGGTGGCCCGCTTGTGGTCGCCGTCGATCGACCAACCGCGCCACTAGTGGGTAAGAGGAACGAGAGAATCCCCGTGGGTGGTTTGAATGAACTGCTCCGCACGCCGAATGCCAAGAGCATTGTGGCTCCCTTATCCGTCCAGAACATCCTTGAGAAAACAAATAGAGCCGTTGCAAAACTCCCGAGAACAATGAACGACCGATTGGCGATTGAAAACGGCCGGAGGCCCAGTCGACCAAGCAATTCCGCAATCACAACCGTGAAGAGGAATATTGCGACGATAATCATAGGATAGAGGAAATGGATGTACGTTGAGAATCCTGTGACGAACAGAAACAGGGTCGTGAACAATCGTGACTGGGTTCGAACCGCACGAAACAACAAGTAGAGGAGAAGCATGAACCACGGGAGCGCGAGGGATTCGGTGTCGAACATTGCGCCAGTTCGAAGCATCAATGGAAACGGAATCGCGAGCAACAGCCCGTAGAGTCCTGTTTGCGTATCGGAAACCTCTCGCGCAAATAACCCGACTAAAATGGGGGTGAGGGCCGAGAGAACAACGCTAGCGAATCGGATGTCAAAAACCCAGAGATCGGTGACAATTGCTTGGATTGCCATGAGGATGTGGAGTAGTGGTGTATGTGTGTACATGCCCGCATTCTCGATTACGTTCCCTGTTTTGACGATGTGCCCAGCTCGGGTCGCGATGTGAGTGATCATATCTGAGCCGGATGCAACAACGCTGGACCACATTGAGTATCTAAGGAACAGTCCGGCGGCCAATCCGGGGATAGCGATGAGAACCACCTGTTCGGGCGATATTTCGCCATCCAATTGATGGACGGTGGCCACTTGAACAGCGATGACTCCACCGACACCGAGGAAGACGTAAATGGGGCGCGGATAGGGTGTTCCGTCAATCCCGAACTGTGCTGCGGTAACAGCAAGCAAAAGCCATGAGGCAGACTGCGGGATGCGCCAGTCCATTAGTGGGGATAATCTGTCATCAGTGATAGAAAGAGTATCGGTTTCGCGAACGGATTCGGTCGGATTGAAGCCCAAATTGTAGAAGACCGGCTCCTCTGCAGGTCTTGGCGACCAACCAGGGATTAAATTAGTGAGGGGATATCCTTTCGGACATCACTCCGTGTGGTGGAATCGCCGGCAGAGTACTGCCAGGAATGTGGCCCAGTCGTCTATATAATCGATCTGTGCACGCGACGAATCCTCACTCGGAATAGAGTCCAGCTCTCGGAATATCTGTGTGTTCCCGTTGTCGGTAATGATATGTCTTCTACCGGATAAAAGGTCCCATCCATCAACGACCGCCTTCCCGTGTTGAAGTTTGGCGCTCCCCGACCCACTAAACGGATTCCTCGGGGACGGGAAGTGCTAAATCACTATCAATGTTTCCATTGGATCGAATTTACGCCCGCGGGCATCGGCATGGAGATCGTATTAGCGCCCTATTTGGAGATAACCGATTTGTCGGTGAGTCTTGATACTGTCACTGGGCTCCGCCAATGCAGACGATTTATATCCCTGTCGTATAACAAATATCCAATGTGAAGAGAGGGCTATTGGGTCATGCTGGAGTGGCTTTTATCGGACGGGTCATAGGAAGACTGAGTCTGTACGGCGTGATGTTCGTACTTTCTCGAGCGTTCGGACCGGCGCTTGTGGGTGCTTTTGCCGTTAGCAGGACGCTCTTACAGGCGTTCGGGTTGTTTTCCACATTTGGATTCAAGAACATTAGCAAGAAATATATCGCTATTTATTACAGCTCTCGCGATGCTGAGTCCCTCGCAGGTATATCCCTCCTATCAATAGTCAGTACCGCGTTTGTCAGTTGCACTTTCACCGGGATCCTATTCTTTAATTTTCATCACGTTGCCAAGATCGCGAACATCGAATTTTTAGAACCTGCTAGGTTTATGATACTAGGGATACCGGGATTTGCGTTGATGAAAGTTGGAACTGCAGCCACTCAAGGCTACAAAGAAAGCAAATACGGAGTTTATAGCACCGATATAGTCTATTCTGTTGGGGCGCTGTTATTGGTTGCTTCCGGGGCATATCTTCTTAATTCGCTATTAGCTGCAATCGCAGGGTATGTATTCGCTCTTTCCGCAGCAGCACTCCTCAGTATTTGGTTCCTATTTCGACTTGGCGCTTTTGAAAAGGCGCATACACCAAATTTTAATACCAAGAAGTGGATGGGGGAGGCAATCCCAATGTTTTTCATTAGTATCGGGCAATATCTTTTGATTTGGACTGACATCGCAGTCCTTTCGCTGTACGTTCCTTCAACACAAATCGGATATTACGAAATCGCGTATCAGACAGCAGTTCTCTTGGGGTTTGCAGTATTTGCAGCAAACTCCGTTTTCCCCTCTAAGGCCTCCGAACTCCACTTCAACGATCAAGCAGAGGAACTTGGGAAGTACTACTCAATCATCTCAAAATGGAGTACGTATCTCACAATCCTTGGCTTCACATTCCTTTATCTATATGGCGAAGTTCTACTCGGATTCTTTGGCCCAGGATACATGGTCGCCTGGCTCCCGTTGGTAGTTCTTGGTGCTTCGCGATGCCTTTGGGCAGTTTTTGGACCTGCTGGACAAGTACTCATGATGGTCGACATGGAACGCTTAGAAATGATTAACACTTTCTTTGCGGCATTCCTGAATGTCATGCTCAACATAATTCTGATTCCACATTATGGAATCGCAGGTGCAGCAATTGCATCCGGAATCTCCTTTGCAGTAATTAATGCCGTCCGGCTGTACGAAGTCATTGAATTGGCAGGTGTTCCCCTTGACTTCGTAGAGCATATTCGGGGAAGCCCCCCAGTTATTGCGACTATATCTGTGATATTAATTTTAACGTACTTTTTAGGAGTTACAATTATATCTGCTGTTTCGTCATTGCTCATCGGGACGTCTGTGTTTCTGATCGGGACTTATCTATATGGATTCACGGATACCGATAGACTGCTATTTGAAGAAGTATAAAAGGGGGTCTCTGGTGAACAAGTTGGGCAGTGATTAATTCTACTCGATAGTAGAAGAAAACTATTTGATAAAATCTACTGTCATTTCCTTGACTGCGTAAGAAGCAGTGTATAGCGTGCCGTACAGACTGCGACAATTAGATCCAGCATGAGCAGCAACTCTAATAAGCCGTCAACAAACCCGAATAGCTTTTCTAATTCTACAGGGTAGCTACCTGCTTAATCACTGAGAAGGGAGTGATAATCTACAGAAACCGTATTATCCCTTCAATTACAATAGAACAACGATGGGGATTAGTCTCGGAGTGAGTGCTCGCACATTTACCGTAGATGAACCTGGTGGTGCTGCGCAATCTGGGATGAAATTAGTTCGTGAACTCCCAGATAATACAGCTCTTACACTGTACGGTCATCCGAATGTCCGTACTAAATTCCCAAATGTCAACGTAAACAGTACCGGGTATATACTTGATTCGCTGGGTTTCGGATTGCTATGGGAACAATCCGTTTTACCGATCCTTGGTGATAACCATGACCTGGACGTACTGTTCTGTCCAAATTCCTACTGCCCGATAATGAAAACTGATTATAAAAAAATAATCGCAATACATAGCCTCACGTCGTACCATGGATACTCCTCAGGGACTTATGCAAAATTCAGGCGAGTGGCTTTACCTAAGGCCATCTCGTCTGCGGACTGCGTAATCGCAGTCTCAAACTTCTTGCGTAGCGAGATAATAAAGCGGTTTGATGTCAAAGAAGAGAAACTGAGGGTGGTCTACAACGGCATTGACCCAGTATATCATGGGAATAAACGTAAGTCCGTTGAAGCACTCCCAGATAAGTACATATTATACGTTGGTGCACTAAGTAGGAATAAAAATGTAGATGGAGTAATAGAATCGTATAGGAGATTACGTGAGAAGTATGATGTAGATGAGGAGTTAGTAATTGTCGGGCCCTCTACGAACCCCACAGTCCAGACAATCGAGATGGAAGACCTGAATGAAGATATAACATTCACTGGATATATATCCGATCCCCATAAATTGAAATATATTTACGAGCAAGCCAGTGTCTTTCTATTCCCTTCGTATTACGAAAGTTTCGGATTGCCGCCTCTTGAGGCTATGTCGTGCGGCACACCAGTTGTTTCTTCAAATCGAGGAGCGTTACCAGAGATCTGTTCAGACGCGGCCATATTCGCGGACCCGGATGATACCAGTGGAATCGCAGATAATCTTCACGAACTCCTATCCGACAGAGAGAAATACAAAATGCTTGCGAAAAAAGGGCGTGAGAGAGCAAGCCACTTTACTTGGTCCGCAGCCTCCGACAGGTTACTGAATATTGCTACAGAATTAGCTGAGTAGGTTTTATAGTTATTTGTACCCGAGAGCCTCTAGTCGGTCCGTAATCTCATCGTCTTCTTGGTCACTGGTCAATATATCTGGTTCGCCATGAGTCGTCTGAGAGATATGCGAGGACAATTCATCTTCCAACGTGCCCTCCGAGCCGGTTGAATCGTTATATTTGACTTCGCCAGTTTTCAGATTTTGTATTGCAGAGGTCTGGTCGGTATCAGAACGGATTATAAACCGCCTCGTATCAGCTTCCTCTCCCTCACCCCGTGATTGTGCTATTGCGGTTCTCTTGGATCCAACAGCGGTAGAGCTGTCGTCAATAAACGGCGTTCCTGATCGTTCTGAGTGGTCCAAGCTCAACTGAGATAATATAGTTGGGACAATATCGATAGTGCTGACGGCGTCGGAGATGCTTCCTTTGTCCCCTCCTCTAATTATGACTGGAACGTGAGTGAGTTCTCGGTCAAGATATCTCGGATGTCCGTAATACCCACGTTCCCCGAAGGCGTCTCCATGGTCGGAGGTGAAAATAACTGTCGTGTTCTCCAATAAATTGCGTGAGTCTAGTGCATCAAGAAAATCGCGAATATGGTGGTCCAGGTATCGAATCTCACCGTCGTAGCTATCTATGAGGTGTTCGCGTTCCTCATCTGTTATCGATTCGGGCTCGGAGACTGCTCGTTTGTAGAGTGATTTGGGGTCGTCGAAGTTTGATGAATTGTGGCGCTGGAAGCTGTCGAATCCGGCAGGGGGTTCGTATGGACCGTGGGTATCCATGTAGTGATTCCAGAGGAAGAACGTGTCGTCGGAGTCCAGGGAGTCCAGCCAGGAGAGCGATAATCGGTTGATTTTCTCGGCACGAGCGTAGTGCCGATCGAGGAGTAAGTCGAGTGCGCGCTGGGCGAGTGCGATGAATTTGTTTCCGCCGAGATAGAGGTCGTCGTAGAACTTATCGAAACCATCGTCGAATCCGAACGCCCGTGATGCGTATGGGTTCGAGTGGAATCCACCTGTCTTGTAGCCGTGACCAGAGAGCTTCGACGCGATAGTTTCGGCTTGCAGGCGGTAGTTATCGTCGACAGCTCGGTCGGGATATTCCCCGGTCAACAACGCGGGTATTGCTTCACGCGTGTGGGAACTTGCACTGTGGGCGTGTTCGAAGGAGAGACTCTCGTTGTAGAGGGCGTCGAGATTTGGAGACGTCTCTCGATCGTATCCATAGCAGGAGAGGTGGTCTGCACGAAGGGCGTCGGCCGAGAGCAGGATAATGTTATTTGACTGTTCAGTCATTGTGGGAGTGGACAAGCTACACCGCAATATGCGTTTGGTTCTACAACAGCGGAGGGGGTAGGGGGTGGATCGTGTCACAAAGGACTTATATTAAGACGGGAAAGATATTCTCCAATAGATGGGCACGATTCTTTTTCTGAACAAGGCGCCTCCCTATCGGCACACTGGGGCCGAACAAATTGTCTGGGCAACGGCCACGCATCTTGCAGACTCTGGTTGGGACGTTCATTTTCTCTGCCCAGACAGTGACGAGCCGATGCCAGAAACGAGTATCACGTTTCACGAGGTGGGGACGCCAGATTCCTTCTTCGCGGAGAAGGCAGCCTTTTTCCTCAAAGGAATCCCTGAATTCAGGCGAGTTTGCAGGCGGATTGACCCGGACCTGATCTACGATAACTCGTCTCCGTTCCCGTTCCTCTACGCGTACCTCTTCAATTCGCATCGGATGGTGACCAAGGTTCACGCCGTCTACGGTTTGACAGCGTTCGAGAACAAGGACCACCCAATTACGAAGATTGGTACGTTGGTCGGCGAACAGTTCTACAGGGCCCTCGACGGGGATCGGATGCTCTCGATCTCCGAGTCCACGAAACACCGCCTTGGGAAGCTCGTCCGGTCAAACCCCAACGAGATTTCGGTGGTACACAACGGCATCGAGGTCGATCAGTTCGACTATAAATTCTCGCCAGATGGCCCGGTGCTCTCGCTGTGCGAACTCACACCGAGAAAGAACGTTGGCATGCTCCTCCGCGCCTGGGCAGAACTTGAACAGCAAAATCTCGTCGATAGAGAACTCGTCATTGCTGGAGATGGCCCTCGACGAGACGAGCTTGAATCGCTCGCATCGGAATTGTCTCTCTCGAATGTAACCTTCCGTGGGTATGTCCCAAACGAAGAGAAAATCCAGCTATTCCGCGAATCGTTCTGCTACGTGCTCCCGACTAAGATGGAGGGATTTGGTCTCTCGAATCTAGAAGCGATGGCGAGCGGTTGTGTCGTCGTTTCCACCGACACGCCTGGAGTGCGAGATTACCTTCGCGACGGCGAAAACGGCCGAATGGTTCCCTCCAACGACGTGAACGCGCTAGCAAATGTTCTCCAAGAGTTGTTTGGCGACCCAGATGATGCAGAGGGTCTCGCAAAAGCAGGGCGAGTAACCGCACAGGAACATGACATCTCGAACACCGTTGCACACGAAGGAACAGTACTAGAAGAACTGCTTGCTCGGCAGAACGAGTAGCCAACGCCAATCGGTTCTTGTTGAAATGAAAGGAGATTTCATGGAGGATGGAGAGTTCTAACTAATGACCAAGACTGTAGTTATCGGTCTCGATGGCTCAAACTGGCCGTTGATACAACCCTGGATGGATAGCGGGGCCCTCCCAAACCTCGCTAAAATCCAAGATAAAGGCATTCATGGAACCTCTCGCTCTCGCCTCCCTCCAGTAACGTGTCCGAACTGGAAGTGTTATTCCACAGGCAAAAATCCCGGTAAGCTTGGTGTGTACTGGTGGGAGCGTATCGATACGGAGAACCAGGTGATGGAGCTCCCGGATTCGACGGATTTCGATAGTCCCGAGCTCTGGGATTACCTCAACGACCAGGGGCAGGATGCGGGAGTAATCAACCTCCCGATGACGTACCCCCCCAGGGAAATCGACCAGTTCATGGTTGCTGGTGGGCCGCGGTCTCGGGAGAAGAACTACACGTACCCTGAAGACCTAGAGCAGGACCTTGAGGAGCGCTTCGATTATCGAGTGCATCCCGAGAACGTTCTCACGTCGAACAAGGACAGTCAACAAGAGGTTGAAATGGTGCACGACCTCCTCCGAACACGCCTCCGCACGGCTCACACACTACTTGAAGAGCGTGATGTCGATTTCCTCCACGTCACATTGTTCCACCTCAATGTGCTCCAGCACTACTTCTACGACGGTGAACCCACCCGACGCGCCTATGAGATCATCGACGAGGAATTAGAACCGTTCATTGAGGGTGACTATAACCTCGTGTTGATGTCCGATCACGGTTGCACCGAGATCAATACCGTGTTCTACATCAATAGCTGGCTTGAGGAGAATGGTTATTTATCAACGACCTCCAGTCTTTCCTCGCGTCTCCATGATGTGGGCCTCACACAAGAACGGGTTGCGGGGGTAGTGCGGAAGCTCAATCTTGAGCAGTACATCCGTCCACTCATCCCCCGCTCGATTATTGAGCGCTTCCCAACCAACGAAGGTGTCGTTCGAGAAGAGAAACTCGAGATGGTCGACTGGGCGAATACGAAGGCCATCGGGAGCGGTCAGGGACTTATCTACGTCGTTGCCGAGGACGAACGAGAACGCCAACAGATCCTCAACGACCTTGAATATGACCTCGCCGAAGCTAAGGGACTAAACGGACAGCCGATTGCGCGTGAAATCTATCCCCGTGAAGATCTCTACAGTGGAGGACACGTCGATAAAGCTCCCGACTTGATTTTCGATCAAACTCCCGGTGTACACACGAGTGAGGCAATGGGGACGAACAATGTGATGTCACCGCCGACAAACTGGCGGGGCGAGAACGTCCCCGAAGGAATGGTGTTGTTACACGGCGAGGATATCGAACCTGGCGATCTCGGTGAGATTCGAATCACGGACATCGCCCCTACCATCCTCCACTGGATGGGACACGCCATACCGGAAGACATGGACGGCGAACCCGTTCTCGATGCGTTCAAATCCGACAGCGAGCCTGCCGAGCGTGATGTCGAAACCCGGCGGTCACTTGATGCGACGGAAGGCCGTCAAGAACTTGATGAAGAGGTCGAAGATCGGCTTGCCGAAATTGGCTACCTCGAATAACCGACTACGCTCGGAGCGAGTTGTGTAAGTAGTCGATTCGCGAAAATTCGTATTCATGGGCCTCAAACCGCTTGAGCACGGATGCTAGAATCTTCAGGCCATTCGTGTTCCGCGAATAGATTCCCTGATAAAACTTGGAGAGGTCGTCGAATGAGGGGGAGTTCACGAGGTCGTGCATGTGGATGTTGAAAATCACGGTCGTTGGTGGTCGGCGACAGAGAAGCTCTGTATACGGCCGTCCGATGAGCCGACAGTAGGAAAGCGCGGTCGGCACTCGAAGTCGGTTCGAGTACACCGTGAACGGAATTTCGAACAGGTCGTACTCCGGGAGGTATTGTGGGTTCGTTGGTGCGCTCGTGTTGTCGAAATGCCCCGGCCGCCACGACGGGAACACACTCGCGTCGAACTTGAAGCCATACTCGGTGAGTAGCTGGTAATCCTGGGATCTAATGTTTCCGTTCGGAAACCGATACCCACTCGGTGAGTGCCCGAAGAACTCACGATACACCTCTAAACTTCGTCGAAGTTCGCCTTCGATATCCGTCCGTTCTCGTGGTTTGTGCGTGTGCGAGTGCGGATGAAACGCGAGGGGAACGGAGGCATTCCGTAACCGTTCTACTTCCTCGGGAGCTTCGTCAAGAACTTCTGTCTGGATGAAACAGGTGAGGGGGACGTCGAACCGTTCGATGAGGTCGACGAACTCCTCGGTGTGCTGGAGTGCCTCATACGTGTTCTCTTCAAGCGCTGTACCGTAGTCACACTCGTAATCAATAGTTAGGAAGAATGTTGGTTCGGTCGGCCACGCCAAATCCCTCCTCGTACGTCCTGTCTCGGTTTGGTACGTATCACTCATCTAGATGCGTACTCAGAGAGTGGAGGATAATCGCTGTAAAGCACGCGAAGATGCCTGCGAGTGTGAAGAATGCGGAGGTGAGCGCTGTCCCGATCGGGAACGTTCCGCTAACGAGGTAGTTATGGAACGTCCAGTAGCCGAACCCGAGGCCGGCGAAAGCACTCACAAACCCGGGCAAACCTAACGACAAAATCGGCCGCTCTTGTTCAATAGTTTTTAGAATATTGCTGACGAGGGAGAGGCCGTGCGAAACGGGGTTGTGGCTGCTCGCGTTTTCAACGTCGTAGGTGATTGTCGTTCCAATTTCCTCGAGTTCATAGCCGTGTTGGTGGGCGTGATAGAGGATGTCGGTGCTTGCGTTCATCCCATCCCCGAGGGTGTCGTCCTCCGCGAGGGACTGAATCGCGGCCCGGTTGTAGGTCCGGAATCCGCTCTGTGTATCTCGAACCCAGGAGTTCGGGCGAAGCACTCCCATACTGAGGTTCGTGAGGACGTTGATGACGCCGAGTCCGACCCGCCGGTAGAGCGGGATTTCGGTTTCTGATCCGGTGGCGAACCGGCTTCCTATAATGATGTCTGCGGTGGTATCGTCTTGGGTTTCGACGGCGCGGGGGATGTCGCTGGGGTCGTGTTGGCCGTCCCCATCGATTATAGCGAGGTAGTTCGCCCTACGTCGATGTGCTTCTTGGAAGACGGTTTGGAGCGCCGCGCCGTAGCCTTTGTTCTCGTCGTGTTCAACGACGGTTGCGCCTGCTTGCCGCGCTCGCTCGACGGTTTCATCTTGGCTGCCATCGTCGACGACGAGAACCTCGCCACCATAGGCACTCGCTTCGGAAACGACATCCACGATTGTCGATTCTTCGTTGTAGGCCGGGATTCCGACCAGGATTTCGAGATCCTGTGCTTCCTCCCTAGTAACTGCCTCTGTGACCTCGTCCTCGGGATCGAACGCGTCAACGCTTTGCTCGATGTCGATCGAATCGGTCGGCTCCCTTGGAAGAATAATTCCCGGTTTGTCCGTTGCGCTCGCGCGCAGTATCAGTTGCTGGCGGAGGTCTTCGGTGGTTGGGTCTTCGAGGGGTGTGGTGACGACGTCACAGCCGAGTTTCTGGGCGACGGTGGCAGTGGTTTTATCGCCAGTTGGCGTGACGACGATGACGTCGAGGCCGTACTCCCGGGCATTGAGGATGTTTTCAAGTACGCTCGTATCGTCTGTGGCGATGACTCCGAGTGCAGGGGCGAGTTCGGGCGATTCCTCCTCTGAGAACTGTGTCTCGTCGACGACTGTTGTGGGGTCCTCAGGCTGGGACATTTCCTCCCCCGTGGGTTGGTGGTTCTTCCGCACGCTGAGAGAACTGGTAGCGTGCGTGTAACTGTATCCGAGTTCTCATTACCCAACTCTTACTAGTTACCCACTATGAAAGTTGGGAATGCTGTCAACACACCATCTCGTATTGGCTGAATTGAATACCCCGTATTGTTATACTATAGATACTTGCTTCCTCATAGATGATCACGCCAACCAACCAAACTATCCTCATCACCGGCGGCGCGGGATTTGTCGGCAGCCATCTCGCAGACGCACTTGTCGAAGACAACGACGTTCACGTCCTTGACGACCTCTCCGCAGGAAACCCCCACCACGTCCCAGAACAAGCAAGTTTCTATCACGAAGACATTCGTGACTCCACAATCCTCGACGAACTCACGGGCGACGTCGATATTGTCTTCCACCAGGCAGCCATCGTCAGCGTCCAACAGTCCATCGAACAGCCCGACGCCTGCCATGAAGTAAACACGGATGCAACCATACAACTCCTCGAACTCGCTCGCGAACGCGACTTCCGGGTCGTTCTCGCCTCGAGCGCCGCGGTCTACGGTCACCCAGAAAGGCTCCCAATCGAGGAACCCGACTCGAAAACACCCACGTCTCCGTACGGAATCGATAAACAGACCATCGACCGCTACGCCCAAGTCTACAACACGCTCTACGATGTGGAAACAGTTGCGCTCCGATATTTCAACATCTACGGGCCGCGACAGCGCGCTGGCGACTACGGTGGCGTGATCAGTATCTTCCGAGACCAAGCACTCGCCGACGACCCAATAACGATCGAGGGTGATGGATCACAAACGCGGGATTTCGTGCACGTCGACGATGTCGTTGCTGCGAATCTCCAAGCCGCGACCACCGACCAAACCGGGGAGGCCTACAATATCGGGAGCGGCACGCAAACAAGTATTCAAGAATTGGCGGAGACGATTCGAGCTGTTGCAGGGTCTGACTCCGAGATCGTTCACACCCAACCCCGCCCGGGCGACATCGAACACAGCGTTGCAGATATTTCGAAAGCTCGTCAGGAACTCGGGTTTGAGCCCACGTATTCTCTCCCTGAGGGGCTCGAAACCCTATTCTCCTGATCGCTAGTCGTCTGAAGGCTGTGTCTCTGTTTCACTACTAGAGTATCCACTGAGAACTTCGGTGCCGCACTCGACGCAGACGAAGCCGTCGTCGATTGTTTCTGTAGCGGGTGCGTTACACTTGATGCATTTGACGCGTGCACTCCGTGCGCGTCTCGGGTACCGACTCATACCGGTATCTGATACTACACCTACAAAAATCATTCTCACAAACAAAAATCCTACATATAGCCCTCTGATGGGCATCGATTCCCCTCATACGAAGCTAAACAACTGAGGAGTCTTCTAACAGATCGGTCTCTCTACCAAGCCAGTCTCGTTTCGATTAGCTCACGACGGAAGGCCCAAGGGTGTGGTTCACCCTTGGTAGTAGTTCGTGCCGTTCGGGTCCACACCAGGTGCGAGGTCGACGGAGAAGTCGGGATTTCCACCAACGAAGGGGTTCTGTGGGTGGCCGTTGTGGCGGGCTTGCTGGGCGTAGAATTTGATGGCGATGTCGAGGGAGTCACTCTGGATGACGTTGCCAACGGTTTTCGGAACCCGCCACTGGTAGGTGAGATGTTGAGTTCCCGTTTGTTTCTCGAGCATGTTTTGGCCGTACTGACTGGAGAACGTGGTGTTGTACCAGCGCTCGAACTCGTCGTCAGCTTCGTTGGGAGTGGCGAAGAAGGGCGAAAGGTTGAGGTCGTGGTCGCCGCCTTCGCTCGCGTCTTGGCGGTTGTAGACACTGGTTCCACGGAGTCCGTCGAGGAGGATTCCCTCGCCGGCGAAGGTCTCTGCATCGAGTAGCGAACTAAGTTTGCGCCAGGCCGTTAACCCACATTCCTTCTCGACGTTCCACTCACAGTCGAACGAATCGTCGTAGAACGCCTGAATCTCGAGGTGGTCCTGGAGTTCGCCCTCGCCGTCGCCGCCCGTGCTGTCGCCGCTCTTTTCTTCGGGTTCGGTGAGCTCGTTGTCGTCGCGGTTCGAGAGTTCCATCTGGTGCCAGATCCACGCGGGGTTCGTGTCGTTGTGGATGCTGATGACGATGCAGCCGTGGTCGCCGGGTTTCACGTCGCCGAGTTCGAGAATCGGCGTGCCGTCTTCGTCGGTGTCGACGGGCTCTTCGTGTCGACTGAGTTCGGTGCCGTTGTAGACGGTCCGCCAGTCGAGTTGGATGTCGAGTTCGCCCGCGGTGATCGTGCCAGTCGTTTGTTCGGTGTCGTGGAGGTAGGCCATCGTGCCGGTGCCACCGAGTGCTGCGCCGGCCCCGATACCGCCGAGGCCTGCAAGCATCTTGCGTCGCGTGAGGAATGTTTTGTCGTCGGACATGGTTCGTAGTCGCCCCCGTGGCCGGTCTTCTGTGAGTATGCGGCCACTGGGACTGTCTGACTAAACACGGCACCCCTCCGAATATATGAGTAAGTTGGCACATACCTAGACTGGTATGTAGAAACCCAAAGAGACCCTTAGCACCGACCAATCCCCTGCTTGAAACCACTAGACACCCCCAATCCCACCCAGAGCTCCCAGAACGAACAGGGGTCGTGAACTCGGTGGATCGTCTGTTCCGAAACTTGCGGTTATTAATCCCGGGCCTGTCAATCCGTGAGTAGTAGAATGAAGGCCGTCGTCATTGCCGCGGGGCAGGGGACTCGGATGGGGCCACTCACAGATACGCGCCCGAAACCACTCCTCCCGGTCGCGGGAAAACCAATCGTCGAACACGTCTTGGAGACGGCCGCACCCTACGTCGACGGCTTCGTCCTCGTCGTCGGCTACGAGGCTAACCAACTCAAGGCCCACTTCGGCGACTCCTATCGGGGACTCCCGATCGAATACACTCTCCAGGAAGACCAGTTGGGGACGGCGCATGCAATCGCACAAGCGCGTGAATACGTCGAGGGACCGTTTCTCGCGCTCAATGGCGACGTCCATCTGACGAACGGTCTCATCAATGATCTCGCAAACGAGCCAGGGATGGCGATGACTGTGATGCCCGTCGAGAACCCCCAGGAGTATGGGGTTATTGAACGGGAGGACACCCAGATTACGGACATTATCGAGAAGCCCGAGAATCCGCCGTCGAATCTGGCGAACCTCGGGTTGTATCGATTCACGCCCGAGATCTTCGACTACATCGAGAAGACTGAATTAAGCGAGCGCGGCGAGTACGAGATTACGGATTCCTTGGAGATGGCGCTCGACGAGGAAGGTGTGACCGCGGTCGAGTATGATGGGGTGTGGTTGGATATTGGTCGGCCGTGGGAGCTCCTTGAGGCGAACGCGTATCTTCTTGAGGACCTCGAACACTCGCTTGCTGGCACGATTGAAGAAGGTGCAACTCTCAAGGGGTCCGTTCGTGTTGAGGAAGGCGCACGTGTTCGAGACGGCGCGTACATCGAGGGACCAGTTATTATTCAGTCGGGTGCGGATGTCGGGCCCAATGCGTACGTGCGCGGGGCAACCGTCATTGGGCCGGACGTCCGCATCGGGAATGCAGTCGAGGTCAAGAACTCGATTCTGATGGCGGATACCGCGGTGGGGCATCTCTCCTACGTGGGTGATAGTGTTCTCGGTGAGCGCGTGAATTTCGGGGCGGGAACGAAGGTGGCGAACCTCCGGCACGACGACGAGACCGTGCGGATGCAGGTGAAGGGCGACCTACTCGATACGGGGCGGCGGAAACTCGGTGTGGTCGTGGGTGACGGAACCAAAACGGGAATCAACACGAGTTTGAACGCGGGGGTGACGTTGGGGACGAATACGCGAACTGGTCTTGGTGAGGCGGTCACTGAAGACAAAAACCGGAACTAGGGAGTTTCTAACGAAGATGGTTCAGTTCTGGTCTCGGGTATGGGTGTCCACTTCCCCGGAGAGCGGTCGGGGTGCTATTACGAACGGCCTCTCGATTGTTGTTGGCTGTGCTATCTCCGAATGCTCGCCACCCGGCTTCGGTCATCAGTAGGAAACTAAGCGTCGAGGGCTCGGGTGTCGTGGAGAGCGAAGAGATATGAATGGGGGTTGAGTTGTCTCCCGTAATGAAAGCTGTCGTGCTGGCCGCGGGGGAGGGCCGCCGGCTCTGGCCCCTCACGGAGAATCGTCCGAAGCCGATGCTTCCCGTCGCGAATCGACCGCTTCTCGAACACGTCGTTGATGCGCTCGTCGACGCGGGCGTTGACGAGATCGTACTGGTGGTTGGGTATAAGCGTGAGCGGATTCAGAATCACTTCGCAGACCACGACTGGGACGTCGACCTCACCTACGTTGTCCAAGATAAACAACTTGGAACGGGGCATGCGCTCTTGCAGGCAGAACCCCTGATCGGTGGTGAGTTCATCGCGATCAACGGAGATCGCATCGTTGAGTCCTCATTGATTAGCCGCGTCTGGGAAGAACACCAGAAAACTCAGGAGCCGGTGATGGCGGTTGCGAACTCGGAGACGCCGTCTCGATACGGGGTGGTGGATGTTGAGGACGGCGTGATAACTGGGATTCGTGAGCGTCCGCCACAGGAGCTCGTAACGTCCTCTCTCATTAATGCGGGCGTGTATGCGCTTGACCCGTCGATTTTCTCGGTGATTCGGGAGACGGAGTCGCGGGGCGAGCAACGGTTGACGGACGCTCTCATGAACATGGACCTCCCCGTACGACCGGTCCAGTTCAGTGGGCTGTGGCTTGACGTGTCCTTCCCGTGGGATTTGATTGCGATCAATGGGAGTGTGCTTGAGTATACGGGCGCAGAACACGACTCGTCAGTGGTGATTGATGGGTCGGCGGTGGTGTCGGAGACGACGTCGTTTGGGGCGCATTCG